>Ga0335072_10009033_pt1 | contig 14422 bp, 13 predicted proteins | sample Lox_Sample_21_FD_206725 | JGI IMG/M metagenome (GOLD analysis project Ga0335072, IMG submission 206725) | Soil microbial communities from Loxahatchee National Wildlife Refuge, Florida, United States - Lox_Sample_2.1 | ecosystem: Environmental > Terrestrial > Soil > Wetlands | place: USA... | reverse complement strand
TTCGGGCCAAGCTGTGGTTCTTACCGCCGCGAGCAGCAGCAACGCAAGGGATGTCGATCGTAGAACGGCCATAGTCACCCGCTGAGCATTACAAAATTACCTAGAGAACAAAGAGCGTAGTCGACAGCGATTGAACGCAGAGGCACGGCGAGCGAGTGAGCCGGTACCTTGCTTTAGCAGAAAAGACACAGCGAGCGTGTAGATTAAAAATAATGAACGTAGAGCAAGAGGAAGGAAGGAAAATCGATAGTAGATGCATGGACGGATGGGCAGGATGCATATAGAGCCTTGCGGGCAGGCCCCTGACAGCCGGACGTGCAAGCCGCCGCCACCGAACGCCACGGGGATCGGTTCGTCACCACGCCATGGGCTGCGTTTCCCGCCGGCTCAGCATCCAGACTCTGATGAAATGTGACCGGAGGCGACACGATGCTGCCCGGCGACTGGACGCCGCGCCGCCACGGCATCGGCCGCGCCATTCTGCGTGTCAAGCGGCTGGGCTCTTGACATCGCATCCATTTCCGCGCGGTCTCTAGTAAGAGGCATCGAGCGCTTAGCTTTTGAGAGCAATACAGCTACCTGGACCGGGTGCCTGGGTGGGCACCGACGCAAAACCAGCCAAGTGGATCCACAGCACCTGCTGCTCCGCGTTCAAGGCCCGTCGTTCGACGAGATCTCGTGAGCAGTAGGTCCTTGAGCCGGCCGATAGGACGTGCAGTGCTGACTACGTAGTACGTAGCACTGAGGTTCCTCGCCGGGGAAGGCTGTTGTGGGGGTCGTTATGGAAGGAACCAGACGCTGGGCCGCGAGAGCGAGAGAAAGAGAGAGCGCGGCTGGCCAGGCGATACTCCATTGGAACAAATGGCCCCTGGCCGGTCAAGCCGTGTCCAAATCGAGAGCGAGCATAAATTAGGTGGTGAGATAGCAGGAGAGCTATACGGCGCGGAAGGCAACTGTGGTGTGAAGTCCGGTAGCATTGTGGCGCTTCGTACCCACCGCACTGGCCAAGCCTGATGGGGCCAACGGCGCCAATGGCTCAGGGATAGTCGATCAGCCACGGCTGAGCTGGGCGCGACATTCCATTGCCGTCCCACGCCGGCCGCCGCCGCCCTCGAGCAACGGCACGAAATGAACAAGACCGTCTAAGAGTTGGTACACAGTCGGGCGCGACCATTGACAACAGTCTGCCGCCAATTGAGCCCTCCGCTGCCTCGCAACTGTTGTACTGCCTCGCAGCACCGCCTGACCATCGCATCGGGGAATTTCGCCTTTGGTACTCGACAAACACGCTCGCCAATCCCTGCCGCCCAATACTCGTGTGCAGAAATGCCGTTGAACTGTGCATCAGTCTTCCGAGGACCACAAACACCAGGTGACCAAAAGCGATGTTCACTGCAGTCACCAACGCGCTAGATAGCGTATCGACCCGGTCCAGCGCAGCTATTGAAGCACTGGCAGCGTCCTTGGGCCATTGGGCTAAGAGACGGATCTGCACGGGGCACGGCCCGGGGATGTTCTCTCCCCTAAAAGGCGTAGACGAAAGCAACATATCTCGCGCCCCTGCCCAGAGTCTTTGTGGCCGCCAAACCTGCTATAATTAAAGCCACCCCTGCAGGCCAGCCACAGCGCCCTGAGCAAAGCGAGCCTCACGTTGTGGAGCCCAGGGCGTCGCGATGGGGCACTTTGAGCCCGGTCGAGGCCGTCTTTGGGTAAGCAACGAACGGGCCCTCGGTGCTGCACGGGTCCATCCTTGGCCCCCACTGGCAACACGACTCGGCGAGCGGGCATGGCACCATGGACCGTGGCTTCGAGGGATGCGACAGTGCTACCGATGAAAGGATTCGGCTGCGAGTCCGAGATAAATGAGTCGAAAACAGATCCTGTGCCGCGGACATCTCCCGCTGTGGCCCCATTCTCAGGGCCTCGCAAAGCTCCAAGCGGGTCCGATCGGTTGCAACGGAAAAGAGCGCTGGCCTTGAGGAAGGGGATGTTTACAGCCGGAAAGGGGCCCGCCCTCGACTCCCGCCATGTTGGGAGATTCGTGGCGGCTTTCCACGCCCAAGGTTTCACTTCGCCGCCATTCATGCTCCCACACTACACTCACAATCTCCACGGCGCTTCAGAAACATTCCAATTCCACTGCCATCTTTTCTAGCCGCGCAGTGGACCTCCTCTCACGCGAGCCACTTGACTAAAGAATTCGACTTGCGCGGCCGAATTCCTGTAATTAGCCGCTCCATTGCTGCCGTTTTTCGAGCCACTTTTCGTGCCCGACACTAGCCCTCAACGTTAAGTGGTTCCTGAGCTACGGCAAGCCCTGGGAATTTAGCCATCAGCCATGCTGCACCCGTCTGTGGTAGTCTCCCGAGCAGAAATGGAATGCTCAAGCGCATTAATCTTTCTCAAACAGAAAGGATGTCGCCTTGGTCCAAATGAGGCATTATCGCTCACGCCCGCTTTGAACTCGCAGCGACCGTGGGAAAAAATGTCGCAAGGCCGCTGCTCACACGTGCGCGCGATGGACCGCTCAGAGCCCAGCATTTCCCGCCTGCCAACTGTGAGCGCTTAGCCTGGGCCAATCAACACCACGACTCTGTGTCCATGATGCTTGCGACTGCGCTTTGTGTCGCGCACGGAAAGCAGAGCCATTGGGTTCCATTGCTGTATCCTAGTAGCAATATTGTAGAAAAATGTGATCGTCCGTCGTCTTTGCGCAGTCGCGTGAAGGCATCGGTGCCAGACTTCAGTCTTGACACTCCTCTTTCATGTTATAGTCTCTGAACGAAGTGACGACAATGGCTGTTTCTCTTCTAAGTCAGTTTTGCTCAACTTGCTTTAGACTCGGTGATTAACCAATGCAGGTCTTCTAATATCACTTTTGGCGGCTGGCTCCGCTCTGCTCGCGCCTGTCGCCGCACAGCAGAATGCATCCACCTTCGTCTTCTCCGAGACCGTTGCCAATCTCACCTTGTCTTTAACGGCTGTCGCGCAGACTGGAGACTTGTGGTTTCGACTGGAAGCTCCGGCCGAATATGACTGGGTGGCTATTGGAATCGGTTCTCAGATGAAAGGCGCCCTCACATTCGTCACATATCCGTCCAAGAATGGCACTGCAATCACGCTCTCACCACGCCTGTCTACCGGACACACAGAGCCGGAATATAACTCCAAGATCGATGCGTACAAGGTGGACCTCACCAACCACACAGAAAATTTCGTCGACGCGGCCAATGGAGGCGTCATGCAGATGGCCTTCGTCTGCAGAAACTGCACAAACTGGCCAAGCCCTCCGTTAGACCTTTCAGACACGAGTGCTCCATTCATGTTTGCTGTCGGTCCTATTAGCGACCAAACCGGCATGCGATGGTTCAACAGCCCGTCCGCGCCGCTTCGTTCCCATTTGATGTGGGGGCAATTTACAATGGACATGACAGTAGCCACAGTTCAATCTCCGGAAGGCGTGACCGTCCCGCAGCTCCAGAATTTCACTGTCGGAGCAAGCAACAATGTGACCAGGATTCAAAACGATCCGTATGACTATGGCAGTGCATTCCACGCCATCACCATGTGCCTGGCTGTTGGGCTTTTCCTTCCGTTCGATGTGCTCGTCTTCAAATTGTTTCGCAAGATCAGGTTTCATATGTGGACGCAGGGCATCACTTTAGGTCTTTTCATTATCGGGCTTGGGCTGGGATTCTGGGTCGCACCGTTGTTCGTGAGAGTAAGTTGGTATCGGTGGAAGATGCTTGTGGAATCAAACGCTCACATCTCTCAGAGCAAGAACTTCAACAGTGGCCACGAGATTCTCGGCTTTTTTATGATCGTCCTGATCTTGGTTCAACTGTATCTTGGAATCAGTCATCATCGCCAACGCGAAGCAAAGCGCAAAGAGTTTGCTCCTGCATCACCGCCGCAAGATACAAAAACGAAGTATACTTCCCATGGTTTCATTCACTCAGTTCTTGGACTTCTTATCTTCTTTCTCGGCATAGTGGAATGCGCCGTTGGGTTCGACTTTGCACTTTCCGTGGCCTACAACAAACTTTGGGTGCCACTGGTGCTCGCCGTGGTCATCATTCTGCTTTTCGTCTACGGGATTCGGTACTGCTTTGACACCAACAAGAAGGATCAGGAGGAGTTCGCGGAGCTAGATCGTCGGAATGCAGAAGCGTGGCAACAGTATCAAACCAGTCAGAATGAACGGCAGCAGAACTACGCACAGCCGCAGATGCATGGCCAATTTGGAGCGTATAAGCAGCCCGATGTCGAGATGAGGCCAGTAGGACAAAGCGGGCAGGGCTATGGGCAGGTCGGCGTCCCTCAGCCGTATTGATCTTCTCTCTATAGAATGGCGGCGTTAGATCCCATGCACGGCATGAAAGGGATCGGTTGGTCTATTAAATAACACATAGAAGTTTGTCGTTGCTTTGGAATCTTTAGTATCTCCTTGGACGTCCTCCACGCTGAATTTCCTGCCTTGTGGCCTTGTGGCCCCTGCCCGCAGTTCACACATGCGTTGGCTATCGATAGATGGACGTCAATGAACTTTTCAAGATTTCTTCACGATTCTTCACGAGCACGCAAAATGTCACTCGAGGAGAAGCTGGAGAAGATCAGATCTAATCCAAAACTTGAGAATCAGCAGCAGGTACGCCACGTTTGTGCAGCTCCCGCCGAAGCTTTCAATTTCGCTGACGAACTTTTTTCGGCAGACTCAAATCGTGCTCTCCGCCGTCGAAGAAACCCTGCGCGATCAAGGTACCGAGTTCACGCCCGTTGCCTACTTCGCCGCTCTTCTGTCGCTGTTGAATCAATTCATACAGCCTGGTAAAGGCATTGTGAATAAAGATGTTGCCACGGCCGTAGTCTATCTTCTGGACCTCGTCACTCCAAGCGTCGCCGCTCCGCTTCTCCGCTCAAAATTCTCGGAGATTTTCACCAAGCTCGCACAAATATCTGTCCAGCCTGACGCAGAGGCTCCCATTCTAAGAGCTGCAACAGGATGCTGGGAAACACTGCTTCTGGCCCAAGACGGCCACATGTGGGCGCAAACGCAAGCAGAAATCAGTCCGCGCAAAGCAGTCACTGGGTTGCTGTCAATAGCGTTAGACCATCGGCCAAAAGTTCGGAAAAGAGCTCAGGACGCAATCTCAAAAATCTTGAAGAATCCTCCGCCCAGCCCTGCGCTTGACCATCCCGCCGCAGACCTGTGCGCAGAGAGTGCGCTGATGACGTTGAAGGCAGTCGTCGAGGCGAGCAAGAAAGTCAAAAAACACAAGGACCACCATGCACATGCACCGAACTCGCTCCACGCTTTGCAACTAGTAAAAACAGTCGCCGCCGCTTCTGGAGGGTGGCCCAGCCGAAAGATAGACTCACTTTGTGAGGTTCTACTTGGAATTTCGCGTTCCAGCAACGAATATCTAACAATGGCCGCCTTTGAGGTTTTTGAGGTCATGTTTGCGGGCATGACAGACGAGGTATCGTCTGCCAAACTGCCTCGAGTACTCGAAGTGATCTTGGACCTTCAACCTTCAGCAAACGACACGCAGCTGCTACCACCGTGGCTTGCCGTAGTATCTCGCGGCTACGATGTAGCGGCACAAGTTAGCCCGGAAGACACGTTCTTGCAGCTACCGGATGTCTTCAGCAAGATTTCGCAATTCCTCAACTCACAGTCGCACAACATTCGAGTCTCAGCATCTGAATGCTTGATATCGTTTTTAGTCAATTGCATACCAGCATCAATAATAATTGAACCGTCCATATACGACGAGAAGATCCTTGAGAAGCTCGCAAAAACTGTCACAGAGCTCCTGCACGTGAAATATCAATCGGCCTGGATGGAGGTTTTTGCAGTTGTTGGTGCAATGATCGACAATCTCCGATGGAGGTCGACTCCGTATTTAGACGACGCTGTGAAGGTGATTGGAGAGTTACGAGCTAATGAATCCTTTACAGGCAAGAAGGAAGCTGATGCGGTGCTGGAGAAGGCAATACATTCTATGGGTCCCGATGTCGTCCTGCTGATATTACCGCTGAACCTTGGAATCGACGCGAAGGAGCGTGGAGGTGGACGGGCATGGCTACTACCGCTCTTACGGGAAGCTGTCTTCAACACCAAACTCGCACATTTCAAGTCAGATCTGATCCCACTGAGTGAAAAGTTGTTTCAGAGGGTCGTTGATCACGGCACGGCCGAAAAGACCATGGAAATCAAGATTTTCGAAACAATTGTAGACCAAATCTGGTCGGCGTTGCCTGGATACTGCGATTTGCCTCTAGACCTGTCCTCTGCTTTCGATGAACAGCTTGCCGAGCTCATTTCAACCTTGCTTTATCAGAGGACAGAGCTCCGAACCGATCTCTCGAGAGCTCTTCAGAATCTCGTGGACTCTAACAAGGGCTTACTGACTATGACCGGTCAAGAAGCAGACCTCCTCCTATCGAGAGTCTCCAAAGACGACGCCCAGAAAAATCTCGATTATCTGGCGACGTTTGCGGGAAAACTCTTAGCTGTGCTCTTCAACGTTTACACCGAGACACTACCATCGTATCGCGGACCTCTGCTTCAGTGCATCAACGCATATCTTAGCATTACTCCTACGAAGGAGCTCAACGAAACATTTTCACGTGTAGTGGAGATGCTCGAGTCGTCCTTCGCAGATAAAACCAGCACATCCAAAGCCGAAAAGCCCCCGAAAGAAGGCAATCACGGCCAACAAATGCCACCCATAAGCCACACACTGATGGACATCGTAATCACCATGTCCGTGTATCTTCCTCGATCTTCTTTTGCTCAGCTCTTTAAGATTGCGGCTATATTGCTGTCGAAACAGGACGCAAACTTACAGAAGAAAGCCTACAAGCTCATTCCACGGCTGGCTGAATCCGAAGCTGGTAAAGTTGCACTTCAGGAGAGAAAGGACGAATTGCAGGATATGCTTCTGGGTCAAGGGGAAAACGTCACTTCCGCAGCGCGGAGGGAGAGGTTAGCCGCAATTGCGCAGATTGTGGACAATCTTCCCAGCTCGGACCTGCACTTCGTCCCCTCGGTGCTTCCTGAAGTAGTGATATCGACGAAAGAAATCAACGAGAAGGCGCGTCGCATCGCCTTTGACCTCCTCGTGGCAATGGGCGAGAAAATGGCTGGCGGCGGCACCATCGTCAACTCTAAAGTACCCAACATGCCGCCTGACTCGCCGAATGCTTCTGCGTCTCTGGACGAGTACTTCACGATGGTAGCAGCGGGCCTAGCGGGCACGACACCGCACTCGGTCAGCGCAACAGTGACGGCGCTGACACGCATCCTACACGAGTTCCACGGTGGGCTGACGGAGCAGACGACAGCGGAGCTGCTAGACACAGTGTTCACGATGCTGGAGAGTGCCAGCCGCGAGATCGTGCGCGCTACTATGGGCTTCGTCAAGGCCTGCGTCATCGCGCTGCCCGACGCCGTCATGCAGTCGCGCCTGCAGGCCCTCATCCCGCTGCTGCTCGCCTACCAGCGTGAGCACAAGGCCCAGCTGCAGGCCAAGGTCAAGCATATCCTGGAGCGCATGATCAGGAAGTATGGGTATGATGCGGTCGAGAAGGCTACGCCTGACGCGGATCGCAAGCTCATTGTGAATATCCGCAAGATCCGCGAGCGCAGCAAGAGGAAGAAGAAGGGTGGTGCCGGCGCAGAGGAGCGAAGTATCTCGCCGGAGGTCAGCAAGAAGAAAGGCGCATTCAGCAGCGAATATGATCAGGCCGTCTACGGGAGCGACGATGACGAGAGTGGTTCCGGCTCGGATGTCAGCGACGATGAAGCGCTTGGCCGCTCAAGACAGAGGAAAAGGCAAGGCCCAGGAGAGACGTACATTGTTGAAGATGACGATGAGCCACTTGACCTGCTTGACCGCAAGGCTCTGGGTAAGATATCGTCAACAAGGCCGTTGAAGGCGCCCAGTCTACCTAAGGGCAAAAAGAAGGCTAGGACGGACGAGGATGGAAAGCTCGTCTTCAACGACGACGAGGAATTGGAGGATGAAGACATGCTGGATCCGGAGCAGGATATTGGTGATGGATCACTTGAGGGCGGTATCAATGCATACGTCGCCGCGATTCGCGGAAGGGACGCCGCGAGAAGAGGGCAGAGGGGAAAGATCAAGTTTAGCAATCGGAGAAAAGGCTTCGAAGAGGATGACCTGGAAGTTGACGAGGACGAAGTCGTCGGTGCAATGAAGAAGTTACAGACCAGGGATAACCCACGAGGTATGAATCGACCGAGAGGAGGTGCTCGGGCTGGCATGCAAAAGGCCCGGATGCAACGGCGAGGACTTGGTATGGACAAAACGAGAGGAGGTAGAGTCGATAAGGCGCCGAGAGGAAAGATGGGTAGGGTGCGGTAGGATCCATTGGCACATTTAGACGTCTAATTCCAGAGCAATCAAAGCATACATCGAACCGATCTTGACATTCACATTGTTGTGACGGATCCTCTAGGGATAAGAATCGTGACCGCAATCCTCTCCGTATTCTCGCCATAAACTCCTTCCGTGCTTGCTGAATCTCCGGACCCACTAGAAAACTGGTCTTTTAGATGGCCAGTCAAAAATTCTACAGGATTTGCCATACGAACTCACGCGCCGAATGCCCTGCTTATCCGTTTGACTTATTCGTCGTCACTGGGCGGCCCCGCGTCCTCGTCGTCTTCGTCCTCGTCGACGACGTCATCACCCACCTGCAGCGAGTATTCCGCCTTTTGCAGCACCATCCTCAAATCCGAATTCCGCGGATCAGCCAACTCCGCAGGCTTCAGCTTCGCTTTGTTTCGTATCCTCGGATCGCAGCCGGCATCCAGCAGAATCTCCACGATGGGCAACCCGCTCTCCCACTCGTCCTTGCCGAGGTCGTTGACGTACCGCACAGCCTTGTGCAGCGGCGTGTCTTTTTCCAGCCGGTCGACCTCGTCGATTTCCAGGCCCTCCTGGTCGAGTAGTAGGTCTAGGATCTCGTAGTTGCCGTGGGCGGCGGCAATGTGCAGCACGCCGCTGCCGATGCCGTCGCGCGCGTGGTTGAGCAGCGATGCGATCTCGTGCGGCGCGCCCTTGCGCCCGAACTGCTTCTCGATGCTGGCGAAGACTTCGTGCAGGAGGTCGGTGTTGTTGCGCCGGCAGGCTTCGAGCGTCAGCTCCTTGTTCGAGGCGCCCTGATCCGCGTTAGTTGTGCCTGAATCTTCTGCCAGCGTTGTTCCAGCTGCGGAGCGAGCTCCTGGATACCTCGTCTTCTGCCATTATTTGCGTTTCGCAGACTCTGGTTGCTTAGAAGGTTCGAGGGAGGTGATGAATCCGCGATGAAGAATATAACAAAAGTTCGTTAGCGCTTGGTTGACTAAGCGCTGTGCCTGCTTTTCGAGTGAAAGAGTGGGTTATTTAGAAGGAATCGTACAATCGTAGAAGAGAGGATTTCGTCGTGAAGTGTGTTGTCAGCAGGTGGAAACCGAAGGGTTGAAATAGCGAATTCCAGAGGCTTAGTAGCTTGCGTCGGTTGCCCTTTTTAGATGTCGGAGGATTCGCTTCGAAACACCCCGATATCTCAGGTACCCAGCCAAAAAGTGTGCAGACTTCGACACGTCTTTCCTTCAGGACTAAATCTCGAAATGCTGCTATGTAAGTTTATTCTCTCTAACTTTCTACAGACCTCAGCTAACCCGCTGTCTTCAGTTTGCCCGTCCTGCTCCAACACGTTGACTGTGTCGCGCGCATCCAACAGCTCGGATCCTGACGGCGAAAGCACAAATCACTTCGTATGCCTAACTTGTCCGTATCAGTATCCTCTCAACAAACGCTACTTCGAGCGACGGCTACTCAAACGCAAAGAAGTCGACGATATTGTGGGCGGTGCATCGCAGTGGGAGAATGCCGCGAAGACGGAAGTCCAGTGTCCTAACCAACAATGCGACAATAGAGAAGCTTTCTTCTATCAGCTACAAATTAGAAGCGCAGATGAGCCGATGACGAGCTTCTACAAGGTAAGAAGATGGCTGAGGTTTATGAGCTGGAGATTGGCCGCTAACGAAAGCAGTGTACGAAGTGTGCGAAAGAATGGAGGGAGTGAGAACGTCACAGAGCTAAAGTTATTGCAATTTTATGCTATTTTCCGACATCCTGGAATAGCCGTGGTGAACGTACCCACGTTAAAGGCCAGATACGATTCGACAGTGCAAAGCCCAACATCTATGCGCGATTGTTCCAGCCGAACTTATGGTCACACGCCGCGCTCTCTCTCACAGCCTGCGAAGCCCGATTATCACGACTCCCTAGCCTCAGGCACTATCACCGTCACCGTCGCCACCACACAGCTTCCACCATCCTAGCCTCTCCAGAGCCAGGTCTCACGGTTACCGATACACCACTCACTTCGGCCCCTTAGCCCACCTCCACGCGCTCTCCTCAAGATTCCTAAGGCCCTCGCCCGCGCTCTCCGCCCACCTCTTCGCCTGGCCAACCAAGCCATCGTCACCATCACCCGCCACACCTCCTAGACCCACGCCATCGTTGAAGCGCGTGCGCTGCGCCGCCGTCCCGTCCGCCGCGCCCGCGTTCTGCACGTAGCCCGGCGGGTGCTCGAGGCTGTGGCGCTCTGGGCCCGAGCCCGTCTCCGCCGGCGAGGTCATGGGGAGCGGGGGGTCGGTGCGCGGCATGGGCTGGGGTGCGGCGGCGGCGGTTGTCGAGCGTGTGGGTGCGGCGTTGGCGGAGGGCGGCGCCATGCCGAGTTGTGGTGGTGGGCCGGCCTGGAGCGTCGTCGTTGTGGTGTGTGTTGCTGTTATCGTGGGAGGCTTGTTTGCTGTGGGCGTGGCGCCTGGTTGCGGTGCTGGTGGCGATGGGGAGGCTGGTTGGTAGGTGGATGTTGGTGTTGGACGGGCGCCGGGCTGCGGTGGAGGCGGGCCTGTCGGCTCTGGTCTGCCGTATGATGCCGCGTCTGTAGTGCGTGTTGGTGGAGGGAGATCTGGCTTCTGTTGCTCTGGCTGCGATTCAGAATCCTTAGATGGAGGATGGAGGGGCGCGTCCTTGAAGATTCGGATTGGAGGCATGATGACTGATATCGGTTGATATCTTTTGCTGCTGGAAGGAGACGGGTGGCAGACAGAAGAAGAGGTGGAGTGGCGAAGAGAGTTATATGTGAGGATGCGTGTACCTGCAGCAGAGGACAGATCTACAGGGTTGAATTGACCATTCGATGCTTTGCGACGGCGGAATGCAAGGCTGGCGCCTTGGTGGTGACGTAGCCTTCGGGTGGCGCGCCATCAGGCATCAAGGCTACAACAAGGCCGGTCCCAGCCTTGAGAAGGACGAGTTGAGACTTCGCGATAACATCAATTCAAACATTGCGTATGATGACTCTGCGATGACAGTTTGTGTACTAATATAGTTGATTTTGTTCGAAATGCGAAAATCTATGTACTATCCGCATAAGTTCAGACGACCGCCCGACGCCTATCAGATGCTACACCAAGTACACTAGGAAAGTTGTCACTTCTTCGACAGCTTTCCGAAATCTGGCAGAGACATTTCGATCTCCATTACCTCTCTAATGCCTTCCGCAACTTCCTTGACTTTCTCTTCGGACAGCCTCTTCAGTGGTCGGCGCGGATATCCCCCGTATCCGTAGTAGCTTTCGATGGCGCTCTTAGTTCCGGGAATGGCAGTCTTGGTCAGTACCCAGTCGCCCTTGCTGAGAATCTTTTGTAGCGCAATGGCCTCGCCGTATCTGCCCTCGGCCCACAGATTCCACACTTTTACGCAGACCTTCGGAAGGACGTTTGCGCCGCCCGCAATGATGCCGCTGCCTCCGCTGGCCGCCGTCTGCATTGTGAAGTCGGCCATGCCGCCAAAGGCCATGTAGCCGGAGCCCTGGCTCTTGTAGCTCACGGCGTTGGTGGCGAGCGCCACCCTGGTAAGCTTTCCGGTGTTTCCGCAAGTGAATTTTGTGCCAATTATGTTCGGGTGCTTCGCCAGCTTAATCATTAGGTCCGAGTCCATGTCAATGCCCGCGACGGCTCCAGGGTAGTTGTAGAGCACGATTGGGAGTCTGGAGCCATCCGCCACTGAAGTGAAGTACTCGTACAGCGCCGATTCATCCATGGCATACCTATAATATGACGGCGGAACAAGAAGAGCGTATTCGCCACCAGCTTCATGGAGCAGGTTGCAGAGGTCAACGGTCCCTCGAATCGAGTTTTCAGAGGCGCCGACCATGATAGGAATGTGCGAATAACCGGCTTCGTCGAGCGCTGAGCGCGCCTCCCGTGTTACGGTAACCTTCTCCTCTCGCGACAAATGTACAGCTTCGCCATTGGAGCCCATGGTCACGATTCCAACTAGTCCTGCGTCACAGAGACGGACGACATGCTTACGAATTGTGGGGATGTCCAAATTCTCGGTCTCAGGGTCGAAGAAGGTCATGACTGGAGAGTAGATGCCCGGTCGTAGAGGGTTGCGAGGTTTTGAGGACGTTGTCGTGCCATTGCTGACACCATTGGCGTGGTTGCCTGCCGCCATCGTGGATCTAGCACAGGCTTTCTTTGTGTTCTGGGAACTTGGAACGGATTCTCTATGGAGTATACAGAAAAAAAAGGTAATAGACGGTGGAGGCCACTGATGACGTAGGAGTCTGGTAACGACTTCAGATATGTGAAGAGGAAGAGCAGAAAAGATGGTCACGGACGGAAATAAGAAAGGTATGAATGTCCAAAATGCTACAGCGAGAGCCCCAAGGCGTTACGCAAGATCTTATAAGAGGAATGAGGGTGATTACTAGCGTCAAATTTCGAGAAAGTCGCTCAGGTAATACCCGACTTACTCGCCATCCACGACCATACATCCCACGCCAATTGCCCAACGTCTCCTGTCGCAGTTCGGGCAAGTTCGACCGCTCACAAAGGCTTTAAGTCGTAAGACAGCCCCCCGAAACAAACCTCCGAGTGCTACCGAAAGCCTGAGGCACTGGAAGGTCAATGTATGGTACTCCCAACTGCAGGCGATAGCCAACGCGTGGGGAAAGTAAACGCCGGTCGATGCTATTCGACGATGACGACGGGAGACCGAGTAGAAGCTTGCATGCTGTCTGATCAGCGTGCAGCCGATTGACTAACGTTTTCGCTGATGTATCTTGATGCGTGCTTCGAGCACGACCAAAAGGATTCTTGGTGGACTTGGGGGCGTTGAAGGACGGACGAGGTTTTTCCACCAAACAGACGCCACCCTGGCCAGCCTGCGGTCCAGAAGCCCGAACCGTTTCTGGAGTGGTTCATTCTGGGGTCGCCGTATCCACCTTTCGCGCGGGATCCCCCGAGGCGGAAGCAGTACTGAATTCTTCCTGCCAGCGCAGATATTTTCCGCCGGATACTGGGGAATGCTACCGGAAATGGCTGTGGCAGCGATGATGGAAGTGCCCTCTAGCACGACGCAGCTGCTGGACCCTGGTTGAAAAGAGCTCCCATATGACTTCAGAGCTTCACATTTCGTTTTGACGTTCAAATTTTTTGGTTGTTCCCTTCCAGCATGGCTCCTCTCAATGTTTGCATGGTTGGTTAAGTTAGAAAGCCGTGATTTTGAGCGCAATTGACTTTTTAACAGGTTGGAACCGGCGAGTACACCACCGGCTTCGTTGGCGGTGGCATGTCAGGTTCGGACAAAAAAGTCGGCGTCGTAGGCCTGACGTTGTTCGATCTCAGAAGAAGAGGAAAAGTTGGCAAACTTAGCATGGTCGGAACTTCAGGAGGCAAATTCCCAGCGATTCGTAAGATGGCACGCGAGCAACATATTTAACGGAAGCTCACCGTCGTAGGTGAGCACTTGCATAAGAACATCAGCCTAGTTTACAACAACCTCGACACCTCGTTCGACTCCTATCCTAAGGGTGACGTACGCGATCCAGAAGCGTACAAAGCCGCTATCGATGAACTCTCACCGGGCGACGCAATCACCATCTTCACTCCCGACCCAACCCACCATCCAATTGCTCTCTATGCTATAAAGCGAGGTATCCACGTCATGATCACGAAGCCTGCAGTCAAAACTCTAGCAGAGCACCAGGAATTGCTGGCCGAATCTCGAAAACACAACGTTTTTGTGTACATTGAGCATCACAAGCGGTTCGATCCTGCGTATGCCGATGCGCGACACCGTGCCCGCACTGCGTTGGGCGATTTTAATTATTTCTACTCGTACATGTCGCAACCCAAGAGCCAGCTGGAGACGTTTAAAGCGTGGGCCGGCAAAGACAGCGACATCTCATACTACCTCAACTCGCACCACGTCGACGTGTGCGAATCGATGGTAGGGGAGGCGTATGCTCCGGTACGCGTCACGGCATCGGCAAGCAAAGGAATCGCAACGGACCTGGGTTGCGCGCCCGAAACTGAAGATACAATTAC
>Ga0335072_10009032_pt1 | contig 14422 bp, 12 predicted proteins | sample Lox_Sample_21_FD_206725 | JGI IMG/M metagenome (GOLD analysis project Ga0335072, IMG submission 206725) | Soil microbial communities from Loxahatchee National Wildlife Refuge, Florida, United States - Lox_Sample_2.1 | ecosystem: Environmental > Terrestrial > Soil > Wetlands | place: USA... | reverse complement strand
GCTACGGATGTGATTTCGATTGGAAGGCAGACAGGCATCTGCCCGAACACGATCCGGAGAAGACGATTCTGCAACCGCAAAACAACCTGCTCTGCGGCGTGCGCATTCTGGAGAACCAGCTGATCAAGCAAAAACGACCGTTGCTATCAACTTCCAGTTATTGGTCGACGCTGCGGCCAGGCTGGCCGGGAAACAGGGCGTTTCTCCATCAGATGGTGAATGTTCCGGAAGCTTGCGAGCGCCCTGCGGTCGACCCGACTGACGACAGCACGCTTTCCGCCTCTCGGTGAGAGAAAAGATGGTGGTGAGGGGAAAGCGGATCTTTCGCCTCGCTGGAGAGGGCCGCCCGGTTTCAGGATGAGACGCCCGCCGGGATGGGATTGGCAGTTTGCGAAGTAGTCGTTGAAGCATTAACGATGGGATGCGCGGTCGCCCGTGGGATTGGGATTCTGATGCAGGAGGTCGTTCTGCGCTTGCTGCAAGGATGTGGACGCGGCAATCTGCTCGAAGTTCGACTTCACGTCGTCTTCCTGCTCAGAGATGGTTTTGAAGATCAGCGCGTGGCCCTGGATGTGAACATGCGTCTCGGTGATCTCCCATACTTTTGGAGAGAGCTGTCGCCGCTCAACGTCGAAGGTCCCGCCGGCCTCAAGGTCGCCCAGCAAACCAAAGGCAATCTTCACATCATGGATCAGGCGTCCCTTGAGGCTCACGATGCGATGCTGATCGCGGTCGATGGTCATGTCACCTTCCATCGCGGCAAATACCCGGGCTTCCAGATCCGGAGGATGGAACTGGGGATTGGGTTTGAAGTGCAGCCGGATGTTGTCTCCCTGTTCGCCATTGTTTGTCCAGATAAACGCATCGGGAAGCATTCTGGTGAGTTCGGCGGCCTGCTCGTCATCGTGTTGACCGCTTTTCCGCTGTTTATATTGCGCATGGGAGTCGTTGATAAATGCGCTCATCTCCTGGCGTTGTTGCCATTCAGGAAGGAACTGTCCATTGCGTTCGATCACGCGACTCAGGCTGGCCGTGGACGCCTCCGCCACCCATTGGCGGACGGTCTTCGCCGGCTGGCGGTCGTTCTCAAAATAGAGCCAGTGCGAATGATCGTTGTTGCTCGCAACGAGCTCGGTTTGGACGGCTTGTCGAACAAGATCCCGCGGGCTCTGAGCGTGGGCCGAGAGCACAGAGATGAGCAAACTCGCCAGAACCATACGCCGAGCCCTGTGCAACGGAGGACCTCCGGTCGAATCCTTACAAGGACTTAGATGCGGAATTCCCGTACCGAAGGGGTATGGCGCGGGCAGGGCGGCACCGCACAAGATGAGGCGTCAGCGGGTTTCCAGGGCTAAAGACAGCCGGGCGACATGTTTTACGTCCCTATGTAGCGATTCAGGCGGCTCGAATAGCGCGCGTCCGACGAAGCCGGTAGAAGAGGGTAAGCGCGGTGACCGAACCACAGCTGAGAAGACTGGCCGACATGCCCAGGATGAGGGACAGATCGCGCTCATAGAGGCCGTGGATGATGCCGATTACCTGGAGCACGCTGAATCCGCCGAAGGTGATCAGGGAAATGCCTTCGTCGGTCTTCTTGCGCCAGACAGCGAGCACCTGGGGAACGAAGAGCAGCGCGTTGCAGACCAGTCCCAGGCCGAAGATAACGGCGACGATCTCTCTCATGGCCTGGCTCTCTCGGGGAACCGCTGTGCACTTCGCAGGCGCGCACGTTCAGCTTCTTCTTCGCGGTTGCGCGCGGGGGCGGTGGTCTGGAGCGCGGCGAGCAGACGCGCCGATGCAGCGGCAACCTCATCGATCGCGGCGAGGAATGCGGCCTCATTGGCTTTGGATGGCTTGTTAAATCCGCTGATCTTGCGGACAAATTGAAGCGACGCGGCGTGAATCTCCCCGGCAGTCACCGGCGGATCGAAGTTAAACAGCATTTTGATGTTGCGGCACATTGCCATCCCCTCCATGAGGCTGCGCTTGGGCCGGGGGCGCACGCCTGCACAGTTGTAGAATCGCAGGAACGGATATATCTGCACAAATATGAGCTACTTCGACGACGTCACAGAAGCCGCAAACTTTCTGCGCGCCAAGATAGGCCGGCTGCGGCCGCACATCGGGATCGTGCTGGGCTCGGGGCTGGGAGCTGCAGCCGAAGCGGTTTTGAACGCGGTGACGGTGCCTTACGAGAAGATCCCTCACTTTCCGAAATCGACTGTTGAGGGGCATTCGGGTCGGATTGTTGCCGGAAATCTGGGCGGCGCGCAAGTCATCGTCATGCAGGGACGGGTGCACTTCTATGAGGGCTATTCCGCTCAGGACGTCACGTTTCCAATGCGCGTGATGGGTGCGCTGGGTGTGCGCGCCGTGATCCTGACCAATGCGGCGGGAGGCATTGCCGAGGGTTATCGAGTCGGGCAGCTGGTTCTGATTTCCGACCATATCAACCTGATGGGATGGAATCCGCTGGCGGGGCCTAACGAGCCGCGCTTTGCCTTCGATCAACCCAACTGCGGGCTGCGTTTCTGCGACATGTCGGAAGCTTATTCGAAGCGACTGCGACGGGTGGCCATACAGGCGGCGGAACTCGAGGGGGAAAAGCTGGAGGAGGGTGTCTACGTCGGGGTAAGCGGGCCGAGCTTTGAAACCCCGGCGGAGATCCGGGCATATCGCACCCTCGGTGCGACGCTGGTGGGAATGTCGACGGTGCCGGAGACGATCGTGGCGCGACACATGGGGATCGAGGTATTGGGGATATCCTGTGTCACCAATCTGGCCGCAGGCCTGAACTCGGCGCCGCTGAGTCATGCCGAGGTTTTTGAAGCCGGGAAGCAAGTGGAGCGAAAGCTGGCGGAACTGCTGGAACGACTGGCAATGTGGATCTCGGCTCTGGTGGATGCGGAATCGTGAGCAGCGACGGGGAGACCAACGAAGAGCAGTCGCCGCGATTGCCGTTTCCACCCGCGGTGATCGGGATTGCCGGAGCGTCCGGCTCGGGCAAGACAACGCTGGCTGCGGAGTTGGCGCGTGAACTCGATGGGATCTACTTTCCCATCGATAATTACTACCGCGATCTTTCGCACCTTCCCTATTCCGAGCGCGTCCAGCAGAACTTCGATGACCCGGCGATTATCGAGAGCCCGCTGCTGGCGCAGCATGTCGCCGCGCTGGCTCGCGGGGAAACCATCCAGCGTCCGCTGTACGACTTTTCGACCTACTCGCGCGTGCTCGACCAAACCGAGGCGATACAAGGGGGCGCGTTCACTCTCGTGGAAGGGCTGTTTGCGTTGTACTACCCCGAGTTGTTGCCTCTCTACCAATTCCGGATCTACATTGACACGCCCGATGACGTTTGCTTCGAACGGAGGATGAGGCGGGACATCGTGGAGCGGGGCCGGACACCGGAGTCGGTGCGTCTGCAATACGAGAGGACGGTGCGGCCGTCAAGCATCGCTTTCGTGCGGCCGTCGGCAACAAATTCCGATCTGGTCATTGATGGAACCGCGGCGCTCGACTGGAAAGTGGAGCAGGTTCTGGCGGCTATGCGAGGACGAGGGCTGTTGCATCGTCCCTGCTGATATGGATGGTCCCGTGTGGACGAAAGTCCCGGGAACATGGGAAGAGCTCTATCTGGCAGGGCTGGAGCCGTGCCTTTTCAAGACAAGCCGAAGAATGACAATTCCTTGTCATCTTTCCCACTTTGGGTGCGTCCGACACACCCAAAAGTGGTGCTCTCAGCGCCGTGAAATGGTGCCTATGCTGAAGGGAATTGACGGGAATCACGGAAACGAGTCCCGGTTTCAAGACACCATTGAGAGAGGCAGTTTTGATTTTTGGTTCGCATCCAGCGAAATTCACGCGACATCTAAACGGGAACGGGTTTTGAACCGATAACGTAGGAATCGCAATGAGCAGATCATTCAGAGCAATGCGGCAGAAGACAGAGTCGTGGCTGCGGCAGGGGATATCGCCGCAGCGGCTGGCGCTGACCCTTGCGCTGGGATTTGCCATTGGTTGTCTTCCGGTGGTGGGGATACCGACCGCACTTTGCATGCTGGTTGCTTTTGGATTGCGGCTGAATGTCCCGGCGATCCAGGCGGCCAACTACGCGGCTATGCCGGTGCAGGTGGCGCTGATTTTCCCATTCGTACGCCTTGGGGGATGGATGTTTGCTTCGGGCGCGCAACAGTCGCTGAGCGCAGGCCTGATGCATGCATCCCCTCTGAAGCTGATCTGGGCTTCGGGAAGCCTGGCCGGCCATGCCCTCGCAGCCTGGCTGGTAACGGCAATTCCGATGGTCGTCTTCATGACCCTGGTGCTGACGGCGCTGTTGCGGCGGGTACCAGTGATCGGTGCGGCGGAAGCCGGAGACTGAATTCAGTTATCAGTTTTCAGTAATTAACTGGCCGAATTTGGCCGGAGTCGCGGTTCATTCCCCAAAATCCAAATCCCTGTCCCCCGCAGAGTTATTTGTTGGTGTTTGGATAGGTGTCCGGAACCGGGTTGGCGCTTTGCTGCCACGCGGAGTAAATCATGTCGCGGAGCATGCTGGCGCCGGCAGCGAGGCGTTCCGCGGTGAAGTCGCGCGATTCCTGGGTTCCCTGCCCGACAAATCCGCCAGCCTTCTCAAGCTGATAGACGCGTTCGACATACAAGGCGGAGTGCCGGATGTAAGCCACGTATTCTGCAAATACATCCCCTTCTATGGGGTGTACCGGTGTCATGCGAGGCTGGACGTCGGCCTCGTGCAGGTTGGCGGCAACAAAGGGTCCTTCGAACTGCCAGTGGATCTGGTGCGAGGTGGTGTACCCGTGGGGATTGGGCCCGGTCCAGCCGTTGTACTGAACGGTGGTGTGCAGTGGCTGGGAGGCGTCGCCAACATAGTGTCCGAGCCAGCCTGCATAGAAGATCGCGGCCTGCTCGACCTGCTGGGTGTTTTCATGAGCGGCAGAGAGGCGTCGATATTCACGAAGGGCAGCCTTGAGCCGTTCCCAAACCTCGGTGGCCTCCCAGGGTTGCAGCCCGATCTTCTCCGGTCTCTGGCCGGCGGCGAAGACCAGGGCTTCAAAATCGAGCCTTCGACGCGGCAACGGGCCAAGGACGTCGGCCAATTCGAGATCGATAAAGTGTTCCGGAGCCTGAGCCGCATTCAGTTCCGGTTCGCCAGGCGAGCGCCAGCGGTCGGGCTCGGGGCCAAGGTACTCGATTTCGGCAATGGCCGCTTGAGCACGGAGGAACTGGGGAGCGTCGGCAGGCAAGTTAGATGCGGCGAGGCGGTTGATTATACGATGACCTTCGTTACCCCAGGCATGCACGTTTGGCGCATGGAAGATGATGCATGCAAGGACAATAAGGCCAGGCAAAGGCAGTATGTTTCCTGAATGTCTGCGGCGCATGAGTGCCAGTATACGGTGCACCAGATCTGTCGGATGGAACGGTGCCGAATGGTGGAGTCCTGGGTTTCGGACTTACGGTGTCAGATTGGGTACAACAGTACGCCGGTTCAGTAACATACGCTTGAAAAGCGGTTCTGAATGTGGGAGGGTGCTAGGTAAGCCTTTTTGTGTTCAAAGCGCGTCCGCGGGGTATCCCGGGAACACTGGGACAGGTTGGCCTGCGCGGATGTATTCTCGCTAAAACAGTGCGAGATCAGAGAAGGATATCAATTCGTTCGTTGAGCGCACGTGCGATTCTAGGAATTGTCGTGCGATGAGAGCGCACCCCGGTACCGGAAAGAGCAGGCGGTTCGGGAAGTCGGATGCACGGGGAATGATGTAGGAGCGCGACAAAGGATGGACTCACGCGAAACCAGGCGACTGAACGAGAGTGACGAGAGTCACTCTCCGCCGATATGGTCTTCGTTGTCCATTCTGGCGGTGGCCTGTACCGCGGGCGTGATTCTTGCCCGCGTTGAAATGGGCCCCCGGTACGACGTGCTATTGCTGATGGCCGCGATGGGCCTGACGGCCGCGGTGCTGATGCGCGTTCTTGCCGATAACACAGCGGAACGCGAGGCGGAACGACGATATGCCGGAGACCCGCTGAGAGACATTCTGGACTCTGCCGGCACCATGGTGATTTCGTTCGGAGTCGATGGCAAGCTGACGTACATGAATCCGGCGGCCGAGCGCCTGCTTGGATACCATGCGGCGGAGTTGGTCGACAAGGAATCGACGGATAAGCTGCTCACTCCGGGTGAGGAGAATCGCCTGGTTTCAGAGGTGCGCAGGATCTACGGGATCCAGAAATCAACGGAAAGCAACTCGGAGGGCACGCTCGCGACCTATGCGGAGGTTGTGCACTCGCTCGCGCCCAGCCAGGTACCGAACTTTGAAACGCATCTGCGGCGCAAGGATGGAGTTCTGTTCCCTGTCCGGCTGCACATCTCCACATTGCGCAATCGCGAGGGTCTGCCGATCGGCTTAGTTGCCGTTGCGCTGGATCAGTCGGGCAATGCGGCGCCGGGGCCAGGGCTGCGCATTCCGCGGGACCGTTATCGCGATCTCTTTGAGAATTCGAGCGAAATGATTGCCACGCTCGACATGGCGGGCAAATACCTTTACGCCAATCCTGCATGGAGGCAAACGTTCCGGCTGGATCGAAATGCATCGCTGGAACAGGATTCGTTTGCGGACCTCTTCGGCACTAACTGTCGCGAAGAAGTTGCCGCCCTGCTCAAGAAAGCGCTTGACGGTGTAACTGTCGATCGCGCGCCGATTCGCACCGAAACAGCGGATGGCCGGGTACTGGAACTGGAGATGAGTCTCCACCAGCGGCGACGTGCGGGCAAACCGCTGGCCGTGCAATGCCTGCTGCATGACGTAACACAGCAAAAGCAGCGGGAACATCGCCTGGCTCTGCAACTGGTGGTCAGCCAGATCGTGGGGGAGAACATCTCCGCGGAGGTTGCCACCAAGCGGGTACTGGAGGCGCTTTGCCTGTCGCAGGGCTGGGACGTCGCGGTGAAATGGGACGTGAATGCCGAAGAAAACCGGCTTGAATTCAAAACGGCGTGGGGCGTTCAAGGCAAAGATGCCGAAGGACTGATCCAGGAGAGCATGGGAGTGACCCTGGCGCCGGGCGGAAGCTTGCCGGGCCGGGCGTGGAAGGAAGGCCGGCTGGTCTGGGCTTCCGATCTTTCTGCGTTGACATCAAGCCCGCGGGTGCAGGCAGCAATTCGGAGCAAGATGGTTTCCGGATGGGCTGCGCCGGTCCAGGTTGGCAATCATGTTCTGGCGGTGCTGGAGTTCTATTGCCGCACCAGGATTCGCGAAGACCGCGAGACAACCGCAGCCATGGAGACGGTTGCGGGATCACTGGGGCAGATGCTGGCGCGAACCCGGGAGCGCGAACGTGCGGAGGAGTTGAGCCGGCAGCAGGAGATTCTGCTGGGATCAGTCGCTGACGGAATCTGCGGAGTGGATCGCAACGGGCTGGTGCGGTTCGCCAATCCCGCCGCGGCACGTCTGCTGGGAGCGCGTCCTCAGAACCTGATCGGCAAGCCGGTTCACCAACTGGTGCACGGAGCGGCGCCGCCGGACAAGAAATGTGGTGAGGACTGCCCTCTGCGCCGAGCCTCAGGCCAGCGAAAGGCCGTAACCGGCGAGGGCACGATCTTCCGCAGCAATGGGACAGGGTTCCCGGCGGAGTTCTTTCTGAATCCCATTCTCGACCAGGGAAGATTCTCCGGGTCGGTGCTCAGCTTCAGGGATATCAGCCAGCGCTATGCTCTGGACCGCATGAAGGACGAGTTCGTCTCGACGGTCAGCCACGAATTGCGCACACCGCTGACCTCGATTCGCGGCGCGCTGGGGCTGCTTTCGTCGGGCATGCTTGGGGTGATCAACGAAAAGGCCGCCAACCTGCTGCGCATTGCGCTCAGCAACTCGGAGCGGCTGGTCAGGCTGATCAACGACATTTTGGATCTGGAGCGCACCCAGAGCGGGCGCGAACCTCTCACCTTCCGTCCCATCCAGGTGGGCGAGATCGTGCGGCAGGCTATCGACGGAGTGCAGCCCATGGCTGACGAAGCGGGTGTGCTGCTGATTCACGACAAGACCCAGGTGGAGATCCTGGCGGACCCGGATCGTCTGCTGCAGGTGATTACGAACCTGCTGTCGAATGCGATCAAGTTCTCTCCGGCCAATTCGGCGATTTCCGTGATGCTGCGATCGGGGGCCAGCGGGGTAACGCTCTCAGTGATCGACCAGGGGCGCGGAATTCCAGCAGACAAGCTGGAAGCCATCTTCGGCCGGTTCCAGCAGGTGGATGCCTCCGACTCGCGCCAGAAGGGCGGCAGCGGTCTCGGGTTGGCAATTTGCCGGGCGATCGTGCTGCAACACAGCGGGCGGATCTGGGCGGAACGCAATCCGGTACGCGGATCGACGTTCAGGGTATTCCTTCCCTACCAGCCTGCCTCAGTGAAAGCTGAGGAGCCCGCCAGCAGTCCCACTATGCACGGCGCGGTACTGGTCGCCGATGCGAACGGCACGACTCGACCGCTGATCGCAGATCAACTGGCCAGATTTGGCTATCGGGTGGTTGAGGCATCCACAGTGGACCAGGCTGTAGCGGTGGCGCACGACGGAGTTTCGGCGATCGTGCTGGATACGACTCTCGATGGGATAAACGGATGGGAGATTCTGCCGATCTTGCGCCGCGAAGAACCCGAGGCGCGTACGCCCGTCGTACTGCTGGGTGTAGCCAACTCGCAGCAGCCTAACGATCAGAGCCACAAGGTCGACCGGCTGTTCCCTCGTCCCAACGACGACGGCTTGCTGAATGAGGTCGTCAAAGTCCTTTGTACTCTAGGCGAGCAGGCCCGGTTCCTGGTGGTCGAAGACGATCCCGATGTGGGCCAGGTGGTTGGCGAGATTTTCGCGAGGGATCACATCACGGTGCACGTTGCGCACACCCGCCAGAGCGCTCTCGACGAGTGCCTGTCATTCCAACCGCACCTGATCGTGCTCGATGTGGGCATGCCGAATGGCGACGCCTTCAACGTGGTAGATTGGCTTCGTCAGCATGAAGATTTGAATCGCGTGCCACTGGTGGCCTATTCTGCCCATGGACTCACGCAGGCCGAGCGCATGCAGTTGGTTCTTGGGTTGAGCCATTTCCTGGCGAAGGCCAGCGTGGAGCCGGAGCAGTTGGAAGCTCTGATCCTTACCATGCTGCGCAGTTCACAGGAAGCCGAGGAAAGCCTTCCGGAAGTTTCAGCCGGCCAAGGCTCCTAACCGAAGTTCGTCACGATTTGCGGGACGCAAAGATGTTTGATGTTTGTGGGATGGAAGGGAAAGAGTTAGCAAGTTCAACCGCGTGACGAACCTGGGTGAGGGTTTCGGGAGAAGTGCTTTCATGCATCGCATTCTTATTATTGACGACGAAGATGATATTCGTGAGGTAGCGGCTTTAAGCCTGGAAACAGTTGCAGGCTGGGAAGTGATGGTCGCGAGTTCCGGGGCGCAGGGGCTGGCACGGGCGGCGACCTATCAACCGGATGCCATCCTGCTGGACGTGATGATGCCCGGCATGGATGGACCGGCGACATTCCGGGAGTTGCAGAAGAATCCGGCTACTGCACATATTCCGGTGATGCTGCTGACGGCCAAGGTGCAGGCGACGGATCGCTCGCGATTCGCCGATCTCGGCGTGAGAGCCGTGCTGGTAAAACCCTTCGATCCCCTGACGCTTTCGCAGCAGGTCGCGGGGATTCTCGGCTGGAACTGAACCGCGATGGGCGAGAACGCGCCAGATCCGCTGGCAGAGGCAATGAATCGCCTGTGGGAGAAGCACCTGCGGCAGATGCAGGAGCGCGTGGCGATGCTTCGGCGCGCGGCCGAAAACCTGGCAAAGGGCACACTAAGCAGTGCGGAGCAACAGCAGGCTGCCGCTGAAGCGCATAAATTGGCAGGCGTCCTGGGCACATTCGGCCTGAAGGAAGGGACCGAACTGGCCCGAGAGGCCGAGGCCCTTTACGAAAGCTCGCTGGATCGAACCGGGGCATCCCGATTGACCGCAATTGGAGACCGGCTGCATGCGATGATGGATAGCCGAATCAGCGCACAGACCCCAGTTAGTCCGAAACAATTAGACTCATAAAGGTGATTCGCCAGGACCCATCTACGCGGCAACTCGATCTGAGCTTCGAGGAGCCGCAGGCTGCGCGGCGGGTGTGGTCCGTCCGCGAGCTGGTGGAGCAGGTATGCGCGCAGGTGGAGCAGAAGTACAGCGATATTTGGGTGGAAGGCGAGATTTCAAACTGCCGTCCAGCGCCTTCTGGCCATCTGTATTTCACGCTGAAAGATGCTGACGCGCAGCTGCCGGTGGTGCTGTTTCGGCGGCAGGCAGTTCTGCTGCGATTCAGGCCGGAAGACGGCCTGCATGTTCTGGTGCGCGGCCGGGTGAGTGTGTACGCGCAGCGTGGCCAACTGCAGCTGATTGGCGAGGCCATCGAGCCGGTGGGTGCAGGATCGCTCCAGCTGGCTTTCGAACAGCTTAAGGAGAGGCTCAAGGCCGAAGGGCTATTTGAGGCAGCCCGCAAGCGTCCGTTGCCGGCCTTTCCGCGTTCGGTCGGCATCGTCACGTCGCCTGCGGGCGCTGTCATTCGCGATTTCCTGAACATTGCAGGACGCCGGCACGCCGGATTGAATGTGATCGTGTGCGCTGCGGCAGTGCAGGGCGAACAGGCAGCTGGTGAGATAGAGACAGCGCTGTCGCAGCTGAATGCCAGTGGCCTCGTGGACTTGATTGTCGTCGCACGCGGAGGCGGGTCGCTCGAGGATCTGAGCGCATTCAATAGCGAGCGCGTGGCTCGCGCGATTGTCGGATCGAAGCTGCCGGTTGTCTCGGCAATCGGGCACGAAACAGATTTCACGATCGCTGACTTTGTCGCTGACCTGCGGGCGCCGACGCCTTCGGCCGCCGCGGAGTTAATTACAGAGGCGCAGCACCGCGTAGAAGAACGCGTTGCAACGCAATCAACCAGGTTGGAACGGGCTGTGCGGTTTCAAATGCTGCATGCGCGGCAGAAGATGGATCGTGTTCTATTGGATCGATCGGAGCGACGCATGGTGACTGTGCTTCACCGGCTCGGCCAGCGGCTGGATGACGTTGGCTTTCGGATGGAGAGCAATTTGACTGAGCTAATCCGGAGGCGCCAGCGTGAAACCGCGGCTCTGGCTTCGGATGTGCTGCATCACGAACCACGGCAGATGCTGGCGCGCATGCGCGAGCGGCTCACGGTGGGGAACACGCGCATGGAACGATCGCTGGAAAGAACGCTGCGCAGGTCGTCAGCTCGCGTGGAGTCGCTGGACGCACGGCTGCGCTCCTTGTCGCCGCTGGCGGTGCTCGATCGAGGATATGCGCTGGTGCTCGACGCGGAGGGAATGCTGATTCGGTCGACGAGTCAGCTGACGCCCGGCGACGCTTTGAGAACGCGTTTGAGCGACGGCGAATTCCGCAGCACGGTAGACGAGATTGGCACAACGAAGAAAAGCAAAAAGTGAGGCTATGACGAAGGCAACTGCACGAAAGCTGTTTGGAACGGATGGAATTCGCGGGATTGCCGGCGAATATCCGCTGGATGCGAGGACTATCAACGCCACGGGGCTTGCGCTCGGGCATTCGTTGCAAGAGAAGACTGCGCCGAGGGTTCTGCTGGGACGCGACACGCGCGAATCCAGCACATGGATTTCTGCGGTGATGGCTGCGGGGCTTCGCGAGGCCGGCGTTGACGTGGAAAGCGCGGGTGTGGTGCCAACTCCCGCGATCGCGTTTCTGGCTCGCACGCACGGGTTCGACGCGGGCGTGGTGATTTCCGCGTCGCACAATCCGTGGCGGGATAACGGCATCAAGCTCTTCGGCGCGGACGGTTTCAAGTTGCCGGATGCAGTGGAAGCAGGCATCGAGGATGAGATCCTGCGCCATGCCGAGAGCGCCAACGCACCGGATCCCGCAAGCCTTCCAGCGCTCGGCGACAACCTGAAACTGCGCAACGACTACATCCAGTTTCTGATCGACTGCGTTCCGGGCCTGCGACTCACTGGGCTGCGGATTGTTGCCGATTGCGCCAATGGCGCGGCGGCGGCGGTTGCACCGGAACTCTTTGCGCGGCTAGGCGCGCGCATCCCCGGGGAGTTTGGGTTGCTGAATATCTCGCCGGACGGGCGGAATATCAACGATGGTTGCGGTGCGCTGCATCCACAGTGGGTTGCGGCAGAGGTCGAGAAACGCGGCGCGCAAATTGGCCTCACGTTTGACGGCGATGCGGACCGCTGCATGCTGGCCGGCGCTCATGGCAATGTGATCAACGGCGACGCAATACTGCTGATGGCGGCGCGCGACCTGCGAACGCGCGGCCTGCTCACGGGCGATATGGTGGTGGCGACGACCATGTCGAATATGGGTCTGGAGTCGGCGCTGAAACACTCGGGCATTCGCATGCTCCGCGCGCCGGTGGGCGATCGCTACGTGCTCGAACAGATGCAACAGAACAACGCCGCCCTGGGCGGAGAGCAGTCGGGGCATATCCTGTTCCCTCACCTGGCAACCACCGGCGACGGTCTGCTGACGTCGCTTGTGGTGCTGGATCTGATGGCGCGCAGCGGCAAGAGCGTGGACGAGCTGACTGCAGATTTGAAGGTCTTCCCGCAGGTGATTGTGAATGTGAAGGTGCGCGAAAAGAGACCGCTCGATTCGCTTCCGGCGGTGATGGATCGCATTCACGAGGCGGAGGACGAATTGCAGGACACGGGGCGCGTTGTCATTCGCTATTCGGGGACCGAGGCGCTGGCGCGCGTCATGATCGAGGCAGAAAACGAGGAGACGATGCGGCGGCATGCGGAGGCAATTGCTTCCGCAATTCGTGACGAGCTTGGGGCCTAGAGATCGCGCCAGTTGGGACCGAAGCCGAGATCGGCGACCAGCGGCACGTTGAGTTTGACCACGCCCTCCATTTCGGCGCGGACGAGATCTTCGACTTCCCTGCTCTCATTTTCAGGGACCTCGAAGAGAAGCTCATCGTGCACCTGGAGCACCATGCGCGTCTTGAGTTTGCGCTCAGCGAGTTGGCGGTCGAGCGCGATCATGGCCAGCTTGATCAGGTCGGCCGCTGTACCCTGCAATGGGGTGTTCACTGCGGTGCGCTCTGCGAAACCGCGGGCATTGGGATTGCGGCTGGTAATGTCGGGGATGGGGCGGACGCGGCCAAACATTGTTCGCACCGCACCCTCCCGGCGAGTCTCTTCCAGAGTTTTTTCGATGAAGGCTTTCACCCCCTGGTAGCGGGTGAAGTAGCGATCGATGTATGCGCGGGCCTCGGATTGCGGAATGCCCAACTGCGCTGCGAGTCCAAACGGAGAGATGCCGTACACAATCCCAAAATTGACGGCCTTGGCGCGATTGCGCGTCTCCTTGTCCATCGTGTCAGCAGGAACGCCGAAGACTTCGCTGGCCGTCAGGGTGTGAATGTCGTCGTTCTGCTGATAGGCGCGAAGGAGAAGCGGATCGCCGCTGAAATGCGCGAGAAGACGCAGCTCGATCTGCGAGTAGTCGGCAGAAAGAAGTCTGGTGCCCGGAGCGGCCACGAACGCGGCGCGGATCTGGCGGCCGAGTTCGGTGCGAATGGGAATATTCTGCAGGTTGGGGTTGATGGAAGAGAGACGTCCGGTTGAGGTGGCCGCGGACTGGAATGTGGTGTGTACGCGGGAATCGGAATCGGCCAACATCGGCAGTGAATCGACGTAGGTGGACTTCAGTTTGGAGAGATGGCGAAACTCAAGCACCAGCCGAGGAACTTCGTGGCTTTCCGCCAGTCCTTCCAGCACATCCTGCGCCGTCGAGATCGTCTTGCCCTTGCCGTACTTCACGGGGATTGGCAAGCCCAGGTCTTTGAAGAGCACCTCGCCGAGTTGTTTAGGGGAGTTGACGTTGAAGCGGCGGCCAGCCAGGGAGAAGATCTTCTCTCCCACGCGTTGGAGTTCTGCGGCGAATTGCCTGGACAGACTGTCGAGCACTCCCAGATCGATCCGGACCCCCTTTTTCTCCATGCGGTAGAGAACGGGTGCGAGCGGCAGATCAATTTCCTCGTAGACGCGTGATACTTTGCTGCGTCCCACTTCATCGCGCAAGTCGGCGACCAGCGCCAGTGTGACGGCCGCAGCGGCGGCCAGGGACGTGGGTGCCGTTTGATTTTGGCGGGCGGCTACGTCGGCAAGCGTGTGAGTGGTGTGAGTGGGGTTGAGCGCGTAGGACAGCAGCATACCATCGTCAACTCGGCCCTTAAGATCTACGTTTAGTCCGCAAAGAACATGCAACGCCAGCTTCAGATCGTGGACACGCTTCGGTACCGACGCATCTTCGAAGAGCTTTTTTAGCTCGGGGGTCAGGGAGAGGCAAAGGCCTTTGCCCGGTT
>Ga0335072_10009031_pt1 | contig 14422 bp, 9 predicted proteins | sample Lox_Sample_21_FD_206725 | JGI IMG/M metagenome (GOLD analysis project Ga0335072, IMG submission 206725) | Soil microbial communities from Loxahatchee National Wildlife Refuge, Florida, United States - Lox_Sample_2.1 | ecosystem: Environmental > Terrestrial > Soil > Wetlands | place: USA: Florida... | reverse complement strand
GCGCTCAACCTCGCGCCCGGCGACATCATCGCCGCGATCCAGGCGCAGAACGTGGTGGCGCCGATCGGACGCATCGGCGCGCGCCCGATCAGCAACGACCAGCAGTTCCAGTTCAACCTGCAAACCCGCGGCCGATTGCTCACGCCGGCACAGTTCGGCGCCATCGTCATCCGCGCCAATCCGGATGGCTCCGTGCTGCGCCTGAGCGACGTCGCACACGTGGAACTCGGCGCGCAGAACATGGACAGCGAGACGCGGCTGAATGGCCGCCCGGCCGTCCCCATCGGCATCTATCTCTCGCCCGGCGCGAACGCGGTGGACACCGCGGCGGCGGTCGCGCGCACGCTGAGCAAACTGGCGCAGCATTTCCCGACCGGCCTGCACGCCCAGGTCATGTACGATTCCACCACCTTCGTCAGCGATACACGGCGGGAAGTGCTGCGCACGCTGGTCATCGCCTTCGTGCTGGTCGTCGCCGTAGTGTTCATCTTCCTGGGCAGCGTCCGCGCCACCATCATCCCGACCGTCGCCGTCCCCGTCAGCCTGATCGGCACATTCGCCGCCCTCGTCGCACTCGGCTACACCGAGAACACCATATCGTTGCTCGCCATGGTGCTCGCGGTCGGCATCGTGGTGGATGATGCGATCGTGGTGGTGGAAAATGTCGAACGGGTGATGGAAGAACACCCTGACATGCCGCCGGCCGAAGCCACGCGCGAGGCAATGCGCCAGATCACCGGCCCCATCATCGCCATTTCGCTGGTATTGCTCTCGGTCTTCGTCCCCGTCGGCTTCATCCCCGGCCTCTCCGGCACCTTGTTCCGCCAGTTCGCCGTGACGATCAGTTGCGCGATGCTGATCTCCGCGATCAACGCGCTGACGCTGTCACCGGCATTATGCGCGGTCTTCCTGCGCCACCAGGGTCCGCGCCGCGGCATTCTCGGCCGCGTGGTCCGCGGCATCGACCATGTGCGCGACGGTTATGCCTGGGTGGTCCAGCGTACTGTTCGTTTCGCCATGCTGTCATTGCTCGGCGTCGCGGCATTCGCGGTGGGAATCTATTTCGCCACCGTGACCACGCCGACCGGCTTCCTGCCGGAGGAAGACCAGGGCGCCTTCTTCGTGGCGATCCAGCTTCCCGACGGCGCGTCGGTATCGCGCAGCGCGGCGGTCGCCGCGCGGGTCGAGCAAATCCTCAAGGGCATGCCGCAAATTCAGGACACGCTCTCCATCATCGGCTTCTCCTTGCTCGACGGCGGCGTCTACGAACCGAACGCCGCCTTCATGGTCGCACGGATGCGGCCGTTCGCGGACCGCGTCGGCGCGGCGAGTTCAGTGCAGGCACTCGTGGGACGCACATTCGGCGCCGTCCAGCGGATCCGCTCCGCGATCATCTTTCCATTCAACCTGCCGCCGATCATCGGCCTCGGCACCAGCGGCGGCTTCGAATACCAGCTCGAGGCGCTGCAAGGCCAGGATCCGACGGACAACGGCGCCGTCATGCGCGGATTGCTTGCCGCCGCGAACCAGGACAAGCGCCTGACGCGGGTGTTTTCCACCTTCACCGCGACCAATCCCAGTCTCTATCTCGACATCGACCGCGACAAGGCGCAGGCGCTGGGGCTCAACATCGGCGACGTGTTCACCACCCTCGGCGCCACGATGGGCGGCATCTATGTCAACAACTTCAATTTGTTCGGCCGCACCTGGCAGGTGAATATCGAGGGCGAGCCAAACGACCGCAACGACATCCCGGCGCTCTGGCGCATATTCATCCGCAACAACCGCGGCGACATGGTACCGCTGCGCGCGATCGCCAGTCTGCGCATCGTCACCGGGCCGCAGGTGATAACGCGCTATAACAACTACCGCTCGATCACCATCGACGGCACTCCAGGCCCCGGCACTTCCTCCGGCACCGCCCTGGCCACGATGGAGCAAATCTCCGACCGGACGCTGCCCCCGGGCTACGGATACGAATGGACGGGAACCGCATATCAGGAGGAACTGGCAGCCGGACGAACCAGCCTGATCCTCGGCCTCGCCGTGCTGTTTGCCTACTTGTTCCTGGTTGGCCTCTATGAAAGCTGGACCATCCCGATGCCCGTACTGCTGTCGGTGGTGGTCGGCGTCCTCGGCGCCTATGTCGGCATCCGCATCGCTGGCCTCGCGGTCGATCTCTACGCGCAGATCGGCCTCGTGGTGCTGATCGCGCTCGCCGCCAAGAACGGCATCCTGATCGTCGAGTTCGCCAAGGAACAACGCGAAGCCGGCGTGCCGATCCAAGAGGCCGCCATTCTCGGAGCACGCATGAGGTTCCGCGCGGTGATGATGACGTCGGTCGCGTTCATCCTCGGGCTGGTGCCGCTGGTCTGGGCCACAGGGGCAGCGCAGTTGAGCCGTCGCGGCGTGGGCACGGCCGTGTTCGCCGGAATGATCGTCGCCAGCTCCATCGGCATATTCATGATTCCGATGCTGTACGTGACATTCCAGACGCTGCGCGAGGCGATCAAGGCGCGGTTCGCACGCCCGGCGCATGGCACGCCCCGCGACCACGACTGACCGGCAAGGCCACGACACGTCGCAGGTGGCCCGCTACGCCGCCCCCAGCAGCGCCATGGTGTGCCGCGCGATCACGATCTCCTCGTCCGTCGGGATCACGAACGCCGGAAGCGGCGAATCCGCCCGCGTCAATCGCGACGTGCCCGCCTGGTTGGCCGCCTCGTCGAGCCTGAATCCCAGCCACGCCATGCGCCGCAGCACGCGCGCCCGTATCTCCGAACTGCGCTCGCCGATGCCCGCCGTGAACACCATGCCGTCGATGCCGCCCATGCTCATCGCCAGGGCACCGGCGGTCTGTGCGACGTGATGGACGAAATATTCCACCGCCAGCCGCGCCAGCGGCGCCTCGCTCGCAAGCAGCGCACGCATGTCGTTGGAAACGCCCGACAGGCCCTTCAGGCCGCATTCCTCATAGAGAAAATGCTCCACCCGATCGACGCTCCAGCCCCGCTGCTGTTGCAGCCACAAAATCACCCCCGGGTCCAGCGAGCCGCAGCGCGTCGCCATCGGCAGACCATCCAGCGCGGTGAACCCCATCGACGACTCGACACTGCGCCCGCCGGCCAGCGCACACATCGACGCCCCCGCACCCAGATGCGCCACCACGACGCGTCCCAGCGCCACCTCCGGTGCTTGCTCCATCAGCGCACCGGCAATGTATTCATAGGACAGGCCATGAAATCCGTAGCGTCGCACGCCGTCGCGATACAGCGCATCAGGAATGGCGAAACGATCGGCCACCGGCGGATGGCTGCGATGGAATGCGGTATCGAAACACGCCACCTGCAGTACGCCGGGAAAGCGCTCGCCCAACGCGCGCAGCACGGCCACCGCCGGCGGATTGTGCAACGGAGCAAGCGGATTGAGCGCCTCGATCCGCGCCAGCGTCGGCGCATCCACCACCACCGGCGCCGTCATGTCCGGCCCGCCATGCACCACCCGGTGGCCGAATGCAGCCAGCCCATGACGCGCAAGCGGCCCGTCGGGCACATTGCTCACCGCATCCAGCGCCGCCGCGTGATCCGCTGCCTCCAGCGACGCGTCATGCACCGGCTTGCCATCCGCCGTGGCAAAGCGCAGCCGCGCCTTGCCGCCAATGCCCTCCACTGCCCCGGTCTGGATCTGGCGCAGCCCGTCGGTGTCATATACGCCGAACTTCAGACTGGACGAACCCGCATTCAATACGCAAATACGATGGTCTGATCCTGTCGCGCTCATGTCCGTTGGCCTTTCATCCGCGGCGGGGGCATGATCCGATCACATCATGACACATGCCGGAGAGACAGCACCATGACGACGTCGAAATTCGGTCTGGCCCAGCCGGTACGGCGCGTGGAAGACCCGCGCCTATTGCTCGGCAACGGCCGTTACGCCGACGACATCGTCCTGCCCGACATGCTGTATGGTTATGTGCATCGCAGTCCGCATGCCGCCGCGCGCATCCGCACGCTCGATACCAGAGCGGCGGCGAAACTCCCCGGCGTGAAGGCGATCTATACCGCAGCCGACCTGAACGCCGACGGCATCGCCCCCCTGCCCTGCGCTGCCCCGGTCGAAAACCGCGACGGGACGCCGCAGGCGATGCCGCCCCATCCGGTGCTGGCCGATGACGTCGTGCGGCATGTCGGCGACCCTGTCGCGTTCATCGTTGCTGATTCCGTCAAGGCAGCGCGCGATGCGGCCGAGCAAGTGCTGGTGGATTACGACATTCTGCCATCGATCACCGACACCGCGAAGGCGATCGACAAAGGCGCGCCGCTGGTCTGGCCCGATGTCGCCCACAACCTCGTCTTCGACTGGGAGATCGGCGACAAGGCCGCCACCGAGGCGCAATTCGCCAAGGCCGCGCACGTCACACGGCTGACCGTGGTGAACAATCGCATCGTCGTGTCGTCGCTCGAGGCACGCGTCGCCCTCGCCGGCTATGACGCGGCAAGCGGGCGCTGGACGCTGTATGCCAACACCCAGGGCGGTTGGCTGGTGAAGAACCTGATGGCGCCGATGTTCGGCGCCGATCCCGACAAATTCCGCATCATCACGCCCGACGTCGGCGGCGGCTTCGGCATGAAACTGTTTCTCTACGCCGAGCATGTCCTCACCTGCTATGCGGCACGCAAACTTGGCCAACCCGTGAAGTGGGCCTCCGATCGCAGCGAGGCGTTCCTCGCCGATACCCAGGGACGCGACAATGTCACTCTGGGCGAAATCGCGCTCGACGCGGAGGGAAAATTCCTGGCGCTGCGTACGCGCAACATTTCCAACATGGGCGCGTATCTCTCGAATTTCGCACCCTACATTCCCACCTATGCCGGCACCGGCGTGCTCGCCAGCATCTATGGCTTTCAGGCAGTGTACGCGAACGTGCTGGGCGTGTTCACCAACACCGTGCCGGTCGACGCCTATCGCGGCGCCGGCCGCCCGGAGGCGAATTACCTGGTGGAACGCCTGGTCGATGCCGCGGCGCGCGAACTCAACATCGACCGCGCCGAACTGCGCCGCCGCAACATGGTGCCGCCCAGCGCAATGCCGCATGCGACACCGGTCGGCAAATCCTATGACAGCGGCGACTTCCAGCGCGTTTTCGACACCGCGCTGACCGGCGTCGACTATGCCGGCTTCGCGGCACGGCGCACGGAGGCAGCCCGGCGCGGCAAGCGGCGCGGGCTCGGCTTCTCGTACTATCTCGAGGCAACCGGCGGCGATCCCACCGAGCGGGCGGAAATCCGTTTTGCCGAGGATGGTTTCGTCGATGTCTATGTCGGCACGCAATCCACCGGCCAGGGACATGAAACGGCCTATGTGCAGCTCACCGCCACACGGCTGGGCATCGACGGCGAAAAGATCCGCATCCGCCAGGGCGATACCGACACGATCCCGGTCGGCGGCGGCACCGGCGGCGCGCGCAGCCTCTATTCCGAGGGCCAGGCAATCCTGGTCACCACCGACACGGTCATCGCCAGGGGCAAACAGGCGGCGGCGGAAATGCTGGAAGCCGCACCCGCCGACATCGCCTTCGCCGATGGCTTGTTCAGCATCGTCGGCACCGACCGCGGCGTCGATATCCTCACCCTCGCCGCAACGCAGCGCCACAAGGCCGCGACAGGCGAAGCCGCGATCACGCTGGATGCGGCGGAAATCGCCAACGTCGATTTTCACACCTTCCCCAATGGCTGCCATCTCGCGGAAGTGGAAATCGATCCGGATACCGGCGTGGTGAGCGTCGTCCGCTACGCAGTGTTCGACGACGTCGGCAAGGCCGTGAACCCGATGATCGTCCGCGGCCAGGTCCAGGGCGGCGTCGCGCAAGGCACCGGCCAGGCACTGCTGGAGCATACGGTGTACGATCCGTCATCCGGCCAGCTCCTGTCGGGCAGCTTCACCGATTACGCCTTGCCGCGTGCCGACGACCTGCCGGAAATCCAGGTGGAGCTGGTGGAAGTGCCCTGCACGACCAATCCGCTCGGCGTGAAGGGCGCGGGCGAGGCCGGCGCGGTCGGCAGTCCGCCCGCGCTGATCAACGCCGTGCTCGATGCGCTGGCAGGTGATGGCGTCACCCATATCGACATGCCGGCCACGCCGGAGACGGTATGGAAGGCGATGGCGCTGGCAAAGGCGGCGTAGCAGCGGCCGGCAGCGCGGGGCGGCGCCGCTCCGGCGCGGTCCGCCATCGCGTATCGCAAAGTGGCTCAGGGTGAGGAAAAAGCTGATGGCCGACCCAAAAACCTGGTTCAACAACGGCGCCGTCTACGAAGAGGCCATGGGCCGCTGGAGCAAGCTGGTCGGCGAGAGCTTCCTCACCTGGCTGGCGCCGCAACCGGGCCTCTCCTGGATCGATGCCGGATGCGGCAATGGCGCGTTCACCGCATTGCTGATGCAGCGCTGCGCACCGGCGGAAATCCACGGCATTGACCCGTCGGAGGCGCAACTCGCCTTCGCACGCGGACGCACGGATGCGCCCGGCGCGATTTTTCACAACGGCGACGCGATGGCCCTGCCATTTGCCGACAACCGCTTCGATGCCGCGGCAATGGCGCTGGCGATCAGCTTCGTGCCCGAGCCGGCAAGAGGCGTCGCCGAAATGGTCCGCGTGGTGCGCCCCGGCGGCACTGTCGCGGCCTATATGTGGGACGGCACCCGCGGCGGATCGCCGTTCCACCCGATCCAGGCGGAGATGCGCGAGCAAGGCATCATCCTGACCACCCCGCCGAGTGCCGAGGCTTCCCGTATCGAGGCGCTGTATGCGCTGTGGACCGGCGCCGGCCTCGAAGCCGTCGACACCAAGGAAATCACGGTCCAGCGAACGTTCGCCGATTTCGCCGCGTTCTGGTCGCTGAGTACGCAGATGGGAAACATCCAGCCAGTACTCGCCGCGATGTCGCCGGCCGAGGTAGAAAAGTTGAAGGAACGCGTGCAAAGGCGGCTGCCGGCCGATGCCGAAGGACGCCTCGCCTATGCCGCGCGCGCCAATGCAGTCCGGGGGCGTGTGCCCGGCTGATGCCGGCCGATCCGGCCCGTCGCTGCTCGCGCCTCCGCCGCGAACGATGCCAACCAGGGAGTCCATCGAATGTCCGGACGGATTGAAGCAAAACTGGCCGAACTCGGGATCACGCTGCCCCGCCCGATGGCGCCGATCGCCAACTATGTGCCGTATGTCGTGACCGGCAACCTGGTCGTCGTTTCGGGTCAGGTGCCGGCGCGTGACGGGACGATCGCCGTCACCGGCAAGGTAGGCCTCAATCTGGCGCTGGATCAGGGCAAGGAAGCGGCACGGCTCTGTTTCATCAACGTCCTGGTGCACCTGAAGGCGGCCTGCGACGGCAATCTCGACCGCGTCAAGCGCGTGGTGCGGCTGGGCGGGTTCGTTGCCTCGCCGGCGGAGTTCACGCAGCATGCCCTGGTGATGAACGGCGCCTCCGACCTCGCCGTTGCGGTATTCGGCGATGCCGGCCGCCATGCGCGCACCACCATCGGCGTTCCCTCGCTGCCGGCCGATGCGGCGGTGGAAGTGGAAGGGATGTTCGAGATCGGCTGGTACTGAACCACCCGAAGATTGGCCTGACAAACGCCGCGATCCCCCTTACGCTGGCGCCATGCCCGACGGATCCGCCACGCTGACGCTGACCCTGCACCGCGCGATCAAGGAAATTCCCGCCCCCGAGTGGGATGCCTGCGCCGGCGGCGAGAATCCGTTCGTGAGCCACGCCTTCCTCAGCGCGCTGGAGGACAGCGGCAGCGCCTCGTCCCGCACTGGCTGGCTGCCGCAGCACGCCGTTTTGCGGGGCGAGGACGGCAGCGTCGTGGCGGCTGCCCCGATGTACGCCAAGTCGCACAGCTACGGCGAATACGTGTTCGATCACGGCTGGGCACACGCGCTGGAACGCGCGGGAGGCGACTACTACCCCAAGCTGCAAGTGGCCGCGCCGTTCAGTCCCGTGCCCGGCCCGCGCTTGCTCCGCCGGCCCGGCTGCGGCGTTCCGGTCGGCACGCTGGCCAACGCGCTGGAGCAAGCCTGCCATTCGCTGGACCTGTCCTCGGTGCATGTGACGTTCTGTACCCAGGATGAATGGGCCGGGCTGGGTGAGGCCGGCTGGCTGCAGCGCCTGGGCATGCAATTCCATTGGGAGAACGCGGGCTACGCCAGCTTCGACGACTTTCTCGCCGCGCTGTCCTCGCGCAAGCGCAAGGTGCTGCGGCGCGAACGGCGCGATGCGAATGCGGCCGGCCTGATCTTCCATGCGCTGAACGGCGCGGATTTGAAGGAGGCGCACTGGGACGCATTCTATCGCTTCTATCGCTCCACCGTGGACCGCAAATGGGGCTCCGCGTATTTGACGCGGGAGTTTTTCTCATTGCTCGGCGAGCGGCTCGGCGACCGCGTGGTACTCATGCTGGCAGAGCATAACGGCAAGCCGGTGGCAGGCGCCCTCAATCTGGCGGGCGACGAGGCGCTGTACGGCCGCAACTGGGGCTGCCGCGGCGACTGGCCGTTTCTGCATTTCGAATTATGTTATTATCGCGCAATAGATTGGGCGATAGAACACGGGCTGCCGCGCGTGGAAGCCGGCGCACAGGGACGGCACAAAATCCAGCGCGGCTATCTGCCGAAGCCTACCTTCTCCGCGCACTGGATCGCGCATGCCGGGCTGCGGCGGGCGATTGCGAATTTCGTCGAGGACGAACAACGCGGCGTTCGAGCCGAGATGGCTGCCCTCTCAGAACAATCGCCATTCCGCAAGGAGGGCGAGGTCGAGGGCTGATCGGCTGCCCTGCCCGCACGCGACGCCGCCGGGACCGGCTCAAGTCCACGGCGGCGCTCTCGCAAGCGGCCCAGGCGTGGTCCTATCGCGCCAGCCTTTCGGCCGGCCGGAAAGTCGTAGGACGCCAGCGTCATCGGCATCGAGGAAGTCATGCAGCAATTCGACGTGACGCGAGGGCAGATTGCGACGGTACTTGGTTTCGTCGCGCAGAATCCGAGGGAAGCCGCGCCGATTGCCTTCGATTGACCCGCACACACGACCCCCGCACAGCGGCCCGCCGCCTGCTGCGCGCCTGGCCGCAGCCGTCCCACCTGTCAGCGGCTGCCCCGCCGCGGGCAGGACGGCCACGCCCCGCCTATCGCGCCAGCCCTTCGGCGCCCGCGGGCACATCGTAGAACGCCAGCGTCATCGACACGCTGCTGTAGAATCCCATCAGGCAGGTGACGTCGGTGATGCCTTCATGGCCGAGCGCCTTCACCGCGCGGTCGTACAGCCCTTTCGAAACCCAGCGCGCGTGGATCAGCGCGATCGCCATCTCGTAGACAACCTGCTCGCGCTCGTCGTCGAACGAGGTCGGCAGGCCGGAGAGCATGGCCTCGACCTTGTCGTCCGGCAGCCCAGCCGCCTTACCGGCGCGTTCATGCGCGTTGGTCGGGTAAGCGGCGTGAAAATGCGCGTTGGTGACGATGACGGCGATTTCGCGCTCGCGCTCGCTGAGCGAATAGCCGGTGCGGAAATAGGCGCCCAACGGGCCCATCACCTTCGCCAGCTTGGGATTGTGAACGTAGATCTTGTTAGGCCCCGGCAGGCGGCCCCGGGTTTCCATCAGCCCGTTATAAGCTTCCCGCTGCTCCGGGGTCATCGCGTCGAGCGGCAGTTCGGCGTAGCGGCCAAAGGTGGGGGTTTCGGGCATTGGGTTTCCTCCTGGGTTGGGTGTTGGGGTGATCATGGGCGAGTTTTGCCCGGACCGCATCCCCCGCTCATCCGCGTTCATCCATGGCCCATTTTTTCCAGGCCTCTCGCAGACCAGACAGTTCCGCCACTCGAAAAACACCCGAACGATATCGCGACGACCTGCAATCAGGTCATCGCACGACGCCAATCTGCCCGGCACTGGCTGACCCAATCGCCGTCCGTCAGCCCCGAGGCGCAGCCGCATCTGGCTGCGGTGAAAATCCGGCAACCACCGCCGCTCGCTCAGGAGGCTGCATCATGTCCTTCCTCACCGCACTCTCGCCCGTCTCCGCACACGCCGCCTCCTGCTCCCGGTCGGTATAGACGTCGGCAATCTCCTTGAAGCCGTCCTGAATGGAAAGAAACGCATCGACGACGTCGGGATCGAACTGGGTGCCTCTGCCGCCGATGATAATCAGCGTGGCTTCCTCGTGGCTCATGGTGGGCTTGTACACCCGGTGGCTGATGAGCGCGTCATAGACGTCGGCCAGCGCCATCAGCCTGGCGGAAATCGGGATATTGGTGCCGGCAAGCTGGCGTGGATATCCGGTGCCATCCCATTTCTCATGATGGCCGAGCGCAATTTCATAAACGCAGGCGAGGAAGCCGACCTTCATGCCAAGCTGATTTTCGGCCTCTCGAATGGCATTGGCGCCGAGCCGCGTATGCGTCTTCATAATCTCCATCTCTTCCACGCTGAGACGACCCGGCTTGTGAAGAATGCTGTCGGGGATGCCGATTTTACCAATGTCGTGCAGAGGCGCCGATTTGAACAGGATGTCGATTTGATTGTCGGTCAGATAGTCGGAGAATCGAGGGTGGGATTGCAACTGCCGCGCCAGTGCGCGCACGTAGTGCTGCGTGCGCCGGACATGGTTGCCGGTTTCATTGTCGCGCGTTTCCACCAGCGCCGCGATCGTGAGCACTGCGGCATCCTGGCTGGAAAGCAATTCGTGGGTGCGGCGTTTTACTTCGGCTTCCAGGTGGACGTTCTGGTCCCTGAGAAAGTCCCTCGCGGTCTGCAGCGTCGTCTGCGTCGAGTATTCCTTGCGCAGCACGTATTCACGCCACCAGCCGATACCGGTCGGCAGGACGAAGGTGGTGAGCACCTGGTACGTCAGATAGAAGAATGTCGGCCGGTCGCCCGCCAGTTCGGAATACATGGCGGTTTCGAACGCCAGCAGGATCAGCGTCGCCGATATGAATGCGACGTTGAACCGGACGCCGAGAATGACCAGGCAGTAGAATTCAAGGAAGGCGAAGTTGAGAATGCCGACCCAGGATTTCAGGCCCATGCCGCCCTGGTGGTCGATGGCCAGCAGGACCCCGAACAAGCTGAATGCGACGAGCGCGATGAAGCCGGCCATGATCGGTTGCCAGTGGCGGCGCGCGAAGGGGGTGAACGAGAAGCAGATGCCGGTGACCAGCAGCGGCAGGCAGAGTTTCAGCCGGTAGAAATTGGCGGTCCCGGCAGGTGCGAAGAGAAAATCCGCAAGAAAATCGGCGAATATCAGGACAAGCCCGACGGTGAGGCTGGCCTGGGCGTATCGGTAGTAAAATTCGTTATAGAAGTGGACGAAATCGCGCTCGTACCCGGCATCGTTGAACGCCAGGATCGGGCGCAGCGGCAGCGCGTCGGGCGCCAGCGGCCCGCGCGCCGATTGAGGGGGATTTATCGACGAACCACCAAAAGCAGCGGAAAAAGGCGACACGGCCGGTTCCTTCTCGCCATCGAGACAGCCACTATGGTTGGTAAGAGTTAATCGCCGATTGATGCGGGTTAACCCCCTCCCTCGCCGGACCTGCCGGATGGTCCGTCCGCGCTGCCGGACGCCTGCTGATCTAACACAATACGGTCATTTATATTGACAAACCTGCCCGCCCGGGGTAAATGTCGCGCTGTTTTGTCCACCCTCGCCGAGACGCAAAGGAATGAACGACCCGCACCGCAGTCCTCCGCCCGACGCTTGCTCCCCCGATCTGGCTCGGGCCAGCCTGGCCGCGTCCCGGCGTCTGCCAAAGTTGCTCGTTCGCTTCCTCCATTTGCTTGTCCGTCTCGTGCGCGGCCATGGCGCCGCCTTCCGCCATGCCGTCACCGCTCTCTTCCGGTCCCCGAGCAACCGGGACATCGGCCGCGATTTCGGCATGACCACGGAAACCGCCGCCACGTCGCGGGACGCGCCGCGCGTCCATAGCGACAGCCCAAGCGGGCCGCTCACCCAATTCATCGCGGAGGTTGACCGGCGCAAAGCGCCCGCGTCTCGCATCGAGACGCCGCGCTTTGAGGCGCCGCCGGAACACCACCGCCCCGTCTGTCTCCCGGCGGAGGAGCACGCGGGCCATCATCCACCGCCACCGGCATCGTCAGTCGAATGTCGAGCGCCCCAGGCCGAACCATGCTCGGTTTCGCGCACGCCATTCCAGCAAACTGACGCCGCGCCAGCCAACCGCTGGCCGGTTCTGATGCCGCCAGCGCGGGAGGTCGCCGCCACAGCTCCAGGCTGACCATTCCGTTGCTACATAGAAATCATACTTCGGGACCGGCCCCCGGCAGCCCCGCCCCGGCTTGCGTTCGCCGTTCCCCAACGGCGGGCGCGCGCAGGCATGCCCGAACCACCGCGGCGTGCGGGACCCCCACCCGCATTCCCCACCCCACCGGGCCACCGCCGCGTCGACTCCGGATGACACCGCCCCCCGGACACTCTATCTCCCCCACTTGAACCATCGCCCCCGCGGCCGCCTCGCTCCCGGCAGCCGCCGGCCGACAACCCACGACTGGTCCATGACCGACACCCCGATCGACCACATCCGCAACTTTGCGATCATCGCCCATATCGACCACGGGAAATCCACCCTGGCCGACCGGCTGATCCAGACCACCGGCGCCCTCTCCGACCGCGAGATGACCAACCAGGTCCTCGACAACATGGAACTCGAGCGCGAGCGCGGCATCACCATCAAGGCCCAGACCGTCCGCCTGACCTATCAGGCGAAAAACGGCCAGGTGTACGAGCTGAACCTGATGGACACCCCCGGCCACGTGGACTTCGCCTACGAGGTCAGCCGCAGCCTCGCCGCCTGCGAGGGCTCCCTCCTCGTGGTGGACGCCAGCCAGGGCGTCGAGGCACAGACACTCGCGAATGTCTACCAGGCGATCGACGCCAACCACGAGATCGTCCCGGTCCTCAACAAGATCGATCTTCCGGCCGCCGAACCCGAGCGGGTGAAGCAGCAGATCGAGGACGTGATCGGCCTCGATGCCTCCGACGCGGTCGAAATCAGCGCCAAGACCGGCCTCAACATCGACAAGGTGCTGGAGGCGCTGGTGCACCGCCTGCCGCCGCCGAAGGGCGACGGCAACGCACCGCTGAAGGCCTTGCTGGTGGATAGCTGGTACGACCAGTATCTCGGCGTGGTCATCCTGGTGCGGGTGAAGGATGGCCGCCTCAAGCGCGGCCAGCGCATCCGCATGATGTCGACCGGCGCGGTGCACCACGTCGAACAAGTGGGCGTGTTCTCGCCCAAGATGGTGCCGAGCGACGATCTGGGGCCAGGGGAGATCGGCTACATCACCGCCTCCATCAAGACCGTGGCCGATTGCTCTGTCGGCGACACGATCACCGACGACCGCGCGCCTGCGCACGAGCCGCTGCCCGGCTTCAAGCCGTCGATCCCGGTGGTGTGGTGCGGCCTCTATCCCGTCGACGCCGACGATTTCGAGAAGCTCCGCGAGTCACTGGCGAAACTGCGCCTGAACGACGCCAGCTTCCATTATGAGCCGGAGACCTCGGCTGCCCTGGGCTTCGGCTTCCGCTGCGGCTTCCTCGGCCTGCTGCACCTTGAGATCATCCAGGAACGCCTGACCCGCGAGTTCGACCTCGATCTGATCGCGACCGCGCCCTCCGTGGTGTATCGCGTGCACCAAATCAACAGCGCGGTGACGGAACTGCACAACCCGGTGGACATGCCGGACCCTGTGCAGATCGACCACATCGAGGAGCCGTGGATCCGCGCCACCATCATGGTGCCCGACGACTACCTGGGGAATGTGCTGTCGCTGTGCACGGAACGGCGCGGCATCCAGGTGGACCTGACCTATGTCGGCAACCGCGCCATGGTGGTCTACCGCCTCCCGCTCAATGAGGTGGTGTTCGATTTCTACGACCGGCTGAAATCGGTCAGCCGCGGCTATGCCAGCTTCGACTACCAGATGGACGGCTACGCGGAAGGCGACCTGGTGCGGATTTCCATCCTGGTGAACGGCGACGCGGTCGATGCGCTTTCCTTCATCGCGCACCGCGCCGTCGCGGAGCAACGCGGGCGCGCGATCTGCACCAAGCTGAAGGACCTGATCCCCCGCCAATTGTTCAAGATCGCCGTGCAGGCGGCGATCGGCGGGCGCGTGATCGCGCGCGAGACCATCAGCGCGCTGTCGAAGGATGTGACGGCGAAATGCTACGGCGGCGACGTGACGCGGAAGCGAAAACTGCTGGAAAAGCAGAAGGAAGGCAAAAAGCGCATGCGCCAGTTCGGCAAGGTCGAAATCCCGCAATCGGCCTTCCTCGCGGCGCTCAAGATGGACGCCTGATACCAGCCAGCGGAAAGACTGACCCATGTGTGATGGCCGGGCTTGGCCCGGCCATCCACGA
>Ga0335072_10009030_pt1 | contig 14422 bp, 15 predicted proteins | sample Lox_Sample_21_FD_206725 | JGI IMG/M metagenome (GOLD analysis project Ga0335072, IMG submission 206725) | Soil microbial communities from Loxahatchee National Wildlife Refuge, Florida, United States - Lox_Sample_2.1 | ecosystem: Environmental > Terrestrial > Soil > Wetlands | place: USA... | reverse complement strand
AGAGGCACAAGGGTCTCCAACCCGTCCAAGACCCGCCGCGCCGTCACAGGCTTCAGCCGGGAAAGCGAGTCCAGCGCAGCCAGCGCCCGCCGCTTTGCCTTTGCCTCCAGCGCCTTACCCAGCAGCAGAAATCCGAGAATCAACAGCACCGCATCGTAGTAAACATTGCGCCCCGGCGCGGGCCACACCGTTGCAAAGGCCGAGTATCCAAACGCCACTGCCGTGCCCAGTCCCACCAGCGTATTCATGTTGGTGGCTCCGTGGCGCAACGCGCGAAGCGCACTCAGGTAAATTCCTCGCCCCGCCCAAACTACCGCCAACGTGGTGAGAAACAGCAGCGACCAGCGCACAATACCGGCGGGGATCCCGTAAAGCCATGGAGCCACGCGCGCCAATGCTCGGTCCATTGCACCCGCCGCGCTCCCCAGCGGCATTGCCAGGACCATCGCTGCCGCTCCGGCCACAATCGTCGCCCAAGCCTTGCGCGCGGACTTCGCGACCTCGTCCTGCTCATGTGAGGCCCCTGACTCGCCCGTTCGCGGCAGAACGGCGTCATAGCCCGCCCCGCGAATCGCATCCACGAGCGCCGCAGGGGTGGCCACGTCGGGATCGAACACCACGCTTGCCCGGTGCGCCATCAGGTCCACGCGCACAGATTCCACGCCGGCCGTCGACTTCAGCGCGCCTTCCACATGGTGCTGGCATGAGGCGCACGTCATCCCCAACACTGGGAGGTTCAACGTCTCTGTCGATTGCTCGCTCACCGCCGGCCCCTTGTTGAGTTCCTCAAGCCGCGAGGTGCGCACTGAAGCCTGCCTTGGCCAGCGCGGCAATCGCCACGTCCACCGGCGCCGGTTCCCGGCTCGAAGCCAGCCGCGCCGATCCCACCTCAACTTCCTTCACTTCCACGCCTTCGGTCGCCGCCAGCGCCTGCGTTACCCTGCGGACGCAGCCCCCGCAGTGCATTCCGTCGATGTGCAGCTTGAACTCAGCCATAACTTCTCCCATTTGTCCCAACATCCACCTTTCTTTGATGATAGAAGCATCCGCCGGATGCAAGGGGCGGCTTCGGACCTGAACAAAAGGGAACGCGCTATCGTTGTATTGTTCGGAATTCCAGCACGATGCAGCGCGAATATCCTTCATCGCCGGTACTCGCTATAGGCGCCGTAATCGTAGACGCCGACCGGGTCCTGCTCGTTCGCCGCAGCCGCGAACCCCTCAGAGGCCAATGGTCACTTCCAGGAGGCGCTCTCGAGCTCGGCGAATCTCTAGCCGATGGCGTCAAGCGCGAGGTCCGCGAAGAAACCGGTCTCGAAGTCGAGCCGGTCGAGCTCATCGAGCTCATCGACCGCATTCATCGCCAGAATACCCGTCAAGACACAAGCAAAAACGCCCCCATCCGCTTCCACTACGTCATCGCCGACTATCTCTGCCGCGTCGTGGGTGGACATCTATGCGCGGCCTCAGACGCCACCGAGGCTCGCTGGGTCGAGCGACCCGAGTGGAACAGCCACAGCGCTCTGAAGCTCGATCCCGTCACCGTCCGCATCATCGAACTCGGCTGGAAGCGTGCCCAACTCCGCCGGGCCGCAAAGGAAACCAAGTGAGCGGCGCACACGGCAGGCCGCGAAAAGGCAAGTATCTCAGGTGGGCCTGGCGCATCGTTGCTGCATTTCTGCTTCTCGTCGTAGCCGCCGCCTTCGGTTTCTGGGAGTGGCCCATCCGCTACTTCGACGCTCTCCTGCATCTCGAGATGCGCATCGAAGGCGCTCATAGCCAGTGGGTCGCCGTCGACGGCTATTCCGTCCATTACTTCGTCGAGGGCCCTGCCAATGGAACCGCCGTCGTCCTCGTCCACGGCCTAGGCGCCCGCGCCGAGGACTGGCACAAGCTCGCGCCCTACCTCGCCAAAGCCGGCGACCGCGTCTATATGCCCGATCTCATCGGCTACGGCCAGAGCACCAAACCCACCGACTTCTCCTACTCCGTCCGCGCCGAAGCCGCCATCGTCATCGGCTTCATGAACGCACTCGGCCTCCAGCGCGTCGACCTCGGCGGGTGGTCCATGGGTGGATGGGTTGCCCAGATCGTCGCCGCCCAGGTCCCGCAGCGCATCGACAAACTCATGCTCTTCGACTCCGCAGGTCTGCGCGACCGCCCCGCGTGGAACACCAGCCTTTTCACGCCCACGACGCCGGCCCAGCTGAGCCAGCTCAATGCCCTGCTGCGGCCAAAGCCGCCGCCCATCCCCGGCTTCGTCGCCCGCGCCGTGCTCCGCCTCTCGCGCAGCAACGCATGGATCATCCAGCGTGCCATGACCACCATGCTCAGCGGCCGCGACGTGACCAACGACATGCTTCCCCTATTCAAAATGCCCATACTTCTCGTCTGGGGCGCCGATGACCGCTGCATCCCGCCCGCCGAGGGCCGCCAGATGCACGCGCTCATGCCTCAATCCACGTTGCATCTTGTACCAGCCTGTGGCCATCTTGCCCCGCTGGACTGCGCCGGCAAGATGGCGCCCCAGGTCACGGCATTTCTCGATCGATAGACAACACCACGCTCGCTGAGGCGGAACTCCGGCCGGAACTCCGAGCCACGCACGCGCCCGTCAGCGCGTAGCTTCAAAGAGGAACCATGCGCGCCGCTCCGCCTCGTCGATCCACACCTCGATCAGGCTTGTCGTCGCATAGTCGCCGGCGGCCGACGCAACCTCGTGCGCAGCACGCAGGCTCTGCACCAGGTTGCGGTTGTCCGCGTGCAGCTCCATCAGCATATCGTGCGCGCTCACATACTCCTTGTCGTTATCGGCGATCCGCTGCAGTCGAGCGATATGTCCGATCGACCGCACCGTCGTGCCGCCGATCTTCCGCACCCGCTCAGCAATGTCGTCGCTGATGGCAAAGATCTGGCTCGCCTGTTCGTCCAGCAGAAGATGGTAGTCGCGGAAATGAGGCCCGCTCATGTGCCAGTGGAAATTCTTGGTCTTTAGATAGAGGGCGTAGATGTCAGCCAGCAGCGCGTTCAGCACTGTCGAGAGATTTTTCACCGCCTCCGGTGCAAAACCGTCCGAAACAGCGGTGCGTTCGGCTTTCGTATGGACTTCTTGGGCATGGGTAGGCATAGCGGCTCCTTTCGTGGGGCTCCAGGTCACTTCAGCGAAGCAGGGCTCTCCCCGCTGCTTAAGATGCCGTCCCTCTAGAAAGGTTTCCCCAATGCGCGGCCCCAAAAACAGAACGGGCGCCGCCCGCTTGGAGACGGCGCCCGCCCGGCCACTGACCTCTGCAGGCCTTACACCTTCACCGCCGGATGCGTCGCATAGTGCAGCAGCACGGCCACCGCGCAACTTGTCAGCCGCGTCTCTGCTGAGTCTGCCCGGCTGGTCAGGATTGTCGGCACCCGCGCCCCCAGGACGATTCCCGCCAGTTGCGCTCCGCCCAGGTACTCGAGCTGTTTCGCCAACATGTTCCCGCTTTCGAGATCGGGAACCACCAAAATGTCGGCCTGTCCCGTTACCGGCGAAACCAGTTTCTTGATGCCCGCCGCCTTCTCGCTCACCGCCGTATCGAACGCCAGCGGCCCGTCCAGAATCCCGCCCGTGATCTGCCCGCGGTCGGCCATCTTGCACAACGCCGCCGCATCCAGGGTCGACTTGATCTTCGTATTCACTGTCTCCACCGCCGAAAGCAGGGCCACCTTCGGCTCCGGAATCCCCAGCGCATGAGCCAGATGGATCGCATTCTGCACGATGTCCACCTTGTCCTCGAGCTCCGGCGTAATATTGATGGCCGCATCGGTAATCAACAGCGTCCGCGCATACGCCGGCGTATCCATAATGAACACGTGCGAGATCCGCCTCGCCGTCCGCAGCCCGGTATCGCGCTGCATCGCCACCTTCATCAGCTCGTCCGTGTGCAGGCTGCCCTTCATCATCGCCTGCGCCGCGCCCGCACGGCACGCCGAAACCCCAATCTCCGCCGCCTTGCCCTCTGTTTCTGCGTCCACGATCGGATAGGTGCCGACGTCCACGCCGATCTTCTCGGCAAGCGCCCTGATCTCCGCTTCCGGCCCAATCAGTGTCGGCTCGATCAATCCCTCGATCGCCGCCTCCACCGCGCCGCGCAGCGCTACATCGGTCATCGGCCACACCACCGCCGTCGTTATCGCAGGTAACCCTTTGCAGCGATCGATGAACTTGTGAAACACATGGTAGTCCGCCGGATGCCCCACCAGCGGGTCCACGGCTACGGCCTCTGCCAACTGCGCAAGATCGCTCATCTGCTTCTTCTCCTCGGCCGCGCGGCCCTCCCGGCCCACAAGCCCTCTTTACTGGACCATTGTCGCCTTCAGTTCCGTGAGCGAGTGTGCCGGTGGTCACACTCTGGATGCCCGTACCCTAATGCGGTATACATTTCATTCCGGAAAGTTCTCGCACTCAGGCGTATCCGAGTACGCGTCATCGCATCGCTTCACGAACCTCATCTCTCCAGCGCGTCCAGAGAGCCCTGGAGGAGCACAGATGCAATCCTCATCACCCATGCAGCGTCTTGGAATGGACCCCTTATTGGAATGCACCTCTTAATTGTCGAAGTTCGACATTCGCTCCCCAGCGGAGACGCAAGCTTGTCCGTTTGCCGGCGTCACCGCGGCACCAACCCCGCGCTTTGCGCCAGCCCGTTCAACCCATTCCACGCAATCTGCACCCCGATGCAAAGCAGAATGAATGCAATCACCCGCAGAATCCCATGCGCCGTCGCCGCCGAAACCCTTGCCGTGATCACCGGCGCGTATGCGTAGAACACAAACACGCCCACGCACATCAGCGCTACCCCGGCCAGCACGCCCAGGTGGGCCAGCGCCATGGTCAGCAGGGTTCCCTTCGATGCGTGCGCGCTCAGCGTCAGGGTCACCACTAGCACACCGGGCCCTGCCGTTACTGGAAACGTAAACGGGTAAAAGATCTTCCCCTGCAGCTCCGTCAGGTCGGCCGGCGGTCCCGCCTGATCCTGCTCGCCCGGAGCCTCCTGCCTGTTCAGGAGCTCCCAGCCCATCGCCGCCAGCACTAGCCCGCCGGCAAGCTGCACCACCGGCAAGGAGATCCCGAACAGCTTGAGCACGGCCGCGCCGCCCAGGTCCATCACCAACAGAAACAGCGCCGTCGTCAGCGCAATCTTCCGCGCCAGCATCTTGAACACTCGAGGAGGCGCACTCCCCACCATGCCCAAAAAGACCAGCGACGACCCCACTGGATTCACCACCGGCAGCAACGCCCCCACCGCCAGCGCAAGGAAGTCTGCAAAGACGCCCATCGTGGGATCATTTTAGCGCCCAACGGGCTACGGCTCCGACCACAAAACTCGCCTTCACCACCCCATCTGCCGCATCCGATCCTGGATGATCCCGCTGTACGAATTCATGCGCTCGGGCCGCCGCTTCAGCGGAGCCGGCAGAATCGCCGCCAGCCGCGCCGCCTCATCCCGGCCGACGTTCCGGGCCGAGGTCTTGTAGTAGTAGCGGCAGGCCGATTCCGCCCCGTAAATCCCCGGGCCCCATTCCACCACGTTGAGGTAGAGTTCCAGAATCCGCCGCTTGCCCAGAACCAGCTCGGCCACCGGCACCAGAGTGAACTCAGCGCCTTTGCGAAGAATGGAGCGGCTCGTCCCGAAGAACAGGTTCTTCACCAGTTGCTGCGTGATCGTCGAGCCTCCGCGAAGACGGCCGCCCTCCATATCGCGATCGGCAGCCAGCTCCATCGCGTGCCAGTCGAAACCATGATGCTGATAGAACCGTGCGTCCTCCGCGGCGATCACCGCGTGCTGCAGATCTGGCGAGATCTGGCTCAGCGGCACGAATTCGTAGCGTGCGCGATAGCGCCTGTGGTGTACCCAGGCCTGCAACCTGCGCTCGATGTGCACCGCCGTTGTGGGTGGATCAATCCATCGCGCAGCCACAAGCACCAGCGCGGCCAGCGCCCAGCTCAGCGCCAAACCGATGGCGAGCCATCGGGCAATCAGCCCCACGTGCGACCGCGACAGGCCCCTCCGGCCCCGGGCTTCGGTGGGTATGTCCTGCCTGGCAGTCACATCCCAGAATAACTGGCGTGCTCCCGCGCCACCGCGCCAACCAGACGAAGCAAGATTTCCTTGACTCCGTGCGACTTTCCTTCGTACGATTCCCTCGGTTGGCGGCGGTCTTCTTCCCGCACCCGCAGCACGGCCGCTTCTTTCGGCGCCAGCCTCTTTTGGCGGAGCGCGGTTGATCCCGCGCACGTTCAATCCGGCTCACCCACCCCGCAGCAACGAATCTCCCCCGGAATTGCGGTTGTGCCGCGCGGACGGCCCAGCACCTCGGGCCCGCAGGTCGTCCAATCGCTGTCCCACCCTTCAGCCAATCGACAAGTTGTCGGAGGTGATTCGATGATGCCCCTTTCTCTTCCTGCTCTCCGCTCCAGCGGTGCGGTCCTGCCGGCCAGGCTGGCTCCCGTCGCTCTCACAGCCGCGCTCTGTTTGGCCGCCGCACCTGCCGCCGCCCAATCCGCTTCCGGACGGCTCGCTCCGAGCCACCACAAGCTGGTGATTCCCGCCTCCAGCCAGGCAGAACCCGGCGACCTGAGCGTCCGCGCCCACACCAACATCCGCCTCATTGTCCCTGTGGCCACCGCCCCCGCCGAAGCTCCGCCTTACCTCGGCTACGGCTATGAGACCCCCGCTTCTCTGGCCTGCATCTACGAGCTTGTCCGGCCTATCTCCGGCTGCAATCCCAACTCAACCACCAATACCCCCGATGGCGGCAGCCAGTCCATCGCCATCGTCGACGCCTATGACGACCCCGGCGCCCTCAATGACCTTGAGACCTTCGCACTCCAGTTCGGCGTTCCTCTCGATTCCAACAAGTTCTCCGTCGTCTACGCCGCCGGCTCGGCGCCAACCGTGGATCCCACCGGCGGCTGGGAGCTCGAGGAGTCTCTCGACATCGAGTATGCGCACGCCATGGCTCCTCACGCTACCCTCTACCTCGTAGAGGCCGCCTCGAACTACAACACCGACCTCTTCTACGCAGTAACCGTCGCCTCCAACCTCGTCCGCTGCGGCAGGACTACCACCTGCCCTCCGAACGCCAAAGGGAAAGGTGAAGTCTCCATGAGCTGGGGCGGCAGTGAGTGGACGGGCGAGACCGCCTGGGATCCCATCATGGCCGCGCCCAATGTTGTGTACGTTGCTTCGGCTGGTGACTCGGCGGGCGTGATCTACCCCAGCGCCTCGCCCAATGTGGTCTCCGCCGGCGGCACGAGCACCGCGCGCAGTCTGGACACCGGCAACCTCATCCAGGAAATCGCGTGGTCCGACGCCGGAGGCGGCGCCAGCCAGGTCGAACCCCGGCCCGGCTACCAGCGGCCCATCGCCGGCTACGCCGGTCCTACGCGCGCCACACCTGACATCTCCTCAGATGCGAACCCCAACACCGGCGTCTGGATCTACGACAGCTTCCCCTACGAGGGCATCTCCAACCCCAGCTACTGGTGGATCGTCGGCGGCACAAGTGTCGCCGCTCCAACCATCAGCGGCATCCTCAATGCCGCCGCCACCCAGTCGGGGCACTTCGCTTCTTCCTCAGCCGCCGAGCTCACTCTCCTCTACTCCGAGCTCGACAGCCCCTACGCCTACCGGGCCAGCTTCAACGACATCACCTATGGCGCCTGTAATTACTACTCGGGCACCTTCTCCTCGCGCGGATACGACTTCTGCACGGGCCTGGGCAGCCCCGAGACCCTCTTCGGTAAATAGATAGCCAGTGCGCCAGGACGGCCCCGCACCGCCCTGGCGCAAAGCGCCTGCCGGCAGCCCCGCCAGGGAACCAACCCTCGAACCTGTACGTATCTCCACAACATGCAATGCGTGGGTACATTAAGCTGGGGTGTGATTGGCGCAGCGGGATCCACAGGGATAGCGGGGCTGGCGCCAAAATCCAAGCCCACCCGTTTCCGCCTCGAGGCGCCCGGCCCATCCGCATCCAAGCCAGGGGCCGCTGAGCCGTCGCAGGCAGCGGGCGCGCGTTTGACGCAGGCTCGCCGGGCGCACGTGGAGGGTCCACTGGAGATCGAATGGTCCCAAATCGTTCGCCGCTGCATGGACGGAGACTCGGCTGCCTGGGCTGAGATGGTGCGCGCTCACCACCGTCGTGTCTACGGCCTCTGCTACCGTTTCACGGGCAATGCGGCCGACGCCGAGGATCTTACGCAGGACGTCTTCCTGAAGATCTATTCCAACCTCGCCAGCTTCGACGTGTCGCGAGGCAGTCTGCAGGTGTGGATCACCACCATGACCCGCAACCACCTCGTCGACCACTTCCGCCGCACCCGTAATTTGCGCGCAACGGCCTCGCTCGACGATGGCTGGGAGTCGGCCGAAGAGCTGAGGCCTGTCGACCGCCTCGTGGCCGGCGGCATGTCGCCGCATGAGTCCGCAGCCCAGAAAGAACTGGCTAAAATGGTACAGAGCGCCCTGGCGCGCGTCAGCGTCGACCTGCGCGAGGCCGTGATACTTAGAGATCTGCAGGACCTCGATTACAAAGAGATTGCCCAGGTGCTAGCCATTCCCGAGGGGACGGTAAAGTCCCGCATCAGCAGGGGCCGCGCGGAACTTGCGCGCCTGCTGGAACGTAATAAACGGGAGGTGATGTAGCGATGGCAGATCGCGGTTACATTCCGAGTTCGCCCGAATGCGGCCAATGGGAGACGCTGCTTGCTGACGCCCTCGACGGGCAGTTGAAACCCGAAGACGAGGCCACGTTCACGGGCCACATGGCCGTCTGCCCCGCTTGCTCGGCCCTGTTCGAGGAGGCGCGCCGCGGCCGCGAGTGGCTCGAATTCCTTTCCCCCGAGCCCGAAGTCCCCGCCGGCCTGCTCGACAAGATCCTTGCCCAGACTGGCCCCGGACAGATAGCCGGATACGGCCTCGTCGCGGAAGGCGGGGGCGCCGCCGACATGATCCAGCCCTGGCAGCACACTGGCATAGCCGGCCATGGCCGCCGCTCGCCGTGGCGGGTCGAACCCCGGTTGCTGATGACAGCCGCCATGGCTTTCTTTTCCATCGCACTTACCTTGAACCTGACTGGCGTGCGCCTCAATAAACTGGACTGGTCCGACCTGCGGCCGGGCAGCGTCCGTTCGTTTGTGGCGCGTCGTGTTGCCATGGCTTCAATCCCCATCATTCGCTACTACGACCATCTGGTCTTCCTCTATCAGGTCGAGTCGCGTATCCGCGGCATGCAGGGCAACCCGGAAGGAGAGAACCAGAGTCCACAGGCGACGCAACCTGCCGCTTCGGGCGTCTCCAAAGGGAACTCCGGTCAGAAGTCCGGCAGCAAAGACGGGGGATCGCGGGTGAGCCCGCCGCGGCGGTCGATCGCTCCGATGGGCGATGTAGTTGGCAACTATGTGGAGACATCACTTCAATTGAGCAACCGGCCCTCGAACCCGGCGGCGAAGTTGCGCCGTCTCATGCCCGCGCATTCCAGCGGCTCCGCTCGAGCGCAACGGGAAAGGAGCATGACATGGACTGCGTAAATCACTCCGGAGTGACGGCAACCGCTTACTGCCAGAACTGCGGCAAAGCCCTGTGCCCGAACTGCGCGCGCACTGCGGTCAGCGGCCAGATTCTCTGCGAGCCCTGCTGGACCGCTTGGCAGACCATAGCGCCGCCCTTTGTCGTGCCGCCTCACGGCGCACCCAGTCCCTCGGCCGCAGCTGTCCTCGGACTGATTCCCGGCGTCGGCGCCATGTACAACGGCCAGTTTTTCAAGGGCCTCATTCACGTGGTCATCTTCGCCGTCCTGATCAGCGTCACCCATCACTACCACATCTTCGGAATCTTCATTGCCGCCTGGATTTTGTATCAGTCCTTTGAGGCCTATCACACCGCCAAGGCTCGCCGCGATGGCGAGCCGCTGCCCGATCCGCTGGGCCTGAACGAGTTGGGCAACTGGTTTCACCTCGGGATGCAGAACGAATACAAACGGCAGCAGACACCCTCCGCACAGGCGCCGCCGGGAACGCCCGGGCCGCCCTATCCCGGTTCCGAGGCTCAGGGTGCATACCAGCAGCCCTACCAGCCCCCTTATCCGGCTCCGTACTCGACTTCTTACCAGGGACCCTTCGCGCCGCCGGTCGCCGGATTCACTGATCCCGGCGTCCCGCCCGCTCCTCCGGTCCCGCCCATTCCCCCCGTGCCGCCGCTCCATTGGCGCCGGCGTGAGCCCATTGGCGCCATCGTGCTCATCGGGCTGGGCCTGCTCTTTTTGCTCGCGCAAATGGATGTTTTATCCGGCCGCATTTTTGAGTACATGTGGCCGCTAATGCTCATCGGCCTCGGTGTCTGGCTCATCGCGCGCCGGCTTGGCGACACCCCTGGAGGTCCCAAATGAATCGCTATATCCTTATCCGCCGTCTCATGGGCCCTTCGATTCTCGTTCTGCTGGGCCTCATTGCCCTGCTCAACCAGGCCCACCTCGTAAGCTGGGACCTCTTTGTACCCCTGCTGCTGATCCTCATTGGCGTGCTCAAGCTCGCGGAGCGGGCGGCGCTGGCCGCCGAAGGCTACCCTCCCGCTCCCTATCCGGCCGCCCCCTACGCGGGAGCCCCGTATGCGGGCGGTGTGAATCCGTCGACGGCGGGAGGTCCCCCTTATCCGCAGCCCACCAGTCCGGCCCCCACCAGCACGGCCATTGTCCCGTCTTCTCCGTTTGACCTCGACAAGAACTCAGGCGGAGGCCAGTCATGAGCACCGTGCCTCCCAATGTGCCGCCGGGCGGCGGCGCGCCGCCCCCATACGACCCCAGAACCCAGTGGCGCATCTACCGCGAGCAGCAGCGCGCCGCATGGCGCGCGCAGCGGGATGCCTGGCGGGCGCAGCGCCATGCCTGGAAGGCCGGCTACCCCCGTGTCCCCTCGGTAGTGGGTCCTCTCATCCTCATTGGCATCGGTGTTGTCGCCCTGCTCGTCGTAACCGGCAGGATCTCCTTCGATGCCGTCAGCTCCTGGTACGCCCAATGGTGGCCTTTGCTGCTCATCGGCGCCGGCCTGGCTCTGCTCGCCGAGTGGATGTTGGACTACAGCAGAAAAACGCCCGTTCGCCGCAGCGGCAACTTCGTCGGCATTCTCATCTTCCTCGCTTTCCTCGGCATCTGCGCCGCCGGCTATAACGGCAGCCGGGGCTCCTGGAACTGGATGCGTTCCCAGTTTGGCGACAATGACTTCTTCAACCACTTCGGCCTCCCGGAGCACGACCTCGACCAGCAGGTGCTTAACACCGCTGTGCCCGCCAACGCCACCGTCGACATCGAGGACCCCCGCGGCGACATCAGCATCGCCGCGGGCGACGGTCCCAATGTCCAGGTCGAGACTCACGAAATGGCCTTCGCCAACTCCGACGCCGACGCCAAAGACATCTTCAAAGCGGTCGCTCCCGACGCCACCGTCAGCGGCGGCGCTGTCACCATTCGTTCTCAAGGAAACGACAACGGCCAGTTGAATCTCACCGTCACAGTCCCCAGTTCGGCCCGAGTGACCGTCAATGCCGGTCACGGCGATGTGAGCGCCACCGGCCTCGCCGCTGGCATCAGCATCACCGCGCCTCATGGAGACGCGCGTCTCAGCAGCATCAAGGGCCCAGTGCAGATGCACTTCGCCTCGGGCAAGAACGACTTCTCGGCGCACCAGGTCGATGGCGACATCACCGCCGACGGCAACTCAAACGACCTCACATTTTCCGAGATCGACGGCCGCATCACCGTCAACGGCGAGATCTTCGGAGAGGTCCACATGGAAGATATCTCTTCACCCATCAACCTCCATACATCGATCACGGACGTCCAGATCGCGAGTCTGCCCGGCCAGATGACGCTCGACTCCGACGACCTCCGCGTTGTCGAGGCCAGGGGCCCGGTGCACATCGTCACTCATGACAAGGACGTTAACCTGAGCCAGATCTACGGCGATTCCTACGTGCAGGACAGCACCGGCAGCATCTCTATCGCGCCCGCAGGCGCTTACGCCCTTGAGGCCATCAACGGCAAAGGCGACGTCACCATCACCCTCCCGCCCGACGCCTCCGGTATTGTCGACGGCCACACCCACAACGGCGACATCTCACAGGATTACGGCCTGACCATCAGCGGCGACGAAAACAAGACCGTCAGCGGCACCATCGGTGCCGGGGGCCCTAAAATCACGCTCAGCGCCGACGATGGCGACCTCGCCATCAGGAAAGGCCCGGCCTTCCCCGCCGAACCCACCGCGCAAACATCCTCCCAACACGTGCCGCACCTCAAGGCTCCCAAGTCCGGCAACCCTCAGACCGTCGCTCAGTAGCTTCGCGGAAGCTGGCTGGGAGCTCGCGCCGGCATGTTACATTGGGATTCCACGGAGGTACTGCCAACAGTGGCGGCCGACATCCAACTCCCCACGGGCGGCGAGATCATCGACCTTCAACAGCAGGTGGCTCGCCTCCAGGCCCTCCTTGAAGCCTCGCGCCAGGTCCACTCGACCATCCACGAAAAAGAGGTCCTCGAAGCCGTCCTTCGCATCGTGGTGCGCGAGCTCGAGATGGCCGGCGCCGCCTTCCCCGGGACTGGCCTGGCCTATGGCGACGCGCCTGTTGACGGCCAAGGTAACGGCGCCGCGCTGCCCACTTACCCTCTTCGCGACCGGGAGGGCCACCGTATGACCGAGCTTGTCGTGGCCCCGCCCGGCGGCCGCGAGCTCACCCTCTACGAGACCGACTTCCTCGACGGTCTTGCCCTCCAGGCCGCCGTCGCCCTCGAGAACGCCCATAATCACAAGCGCAACGTCGAGTTCGCCCGCGTCCAGCAGGACCTCGAAGCCGCCCGCCTCATCCAGCGTTCGCTCCTGCCCCAGACCCTTCCCTCAATTCCCGGCTACTCGCTCGCCTTCCGTTCAGCCACCTGTTACGAGGTCGGCGGCGACTACCTCGACATCGTGGAGCAGCCCGACGGCAGTCTTCTCATCGCTGTTGCCGACGTCGCCGGCAAGGGTCTCGCCTCCGCCATCATGTCCACCAGCTTCCGCTCCGCCTTTCGCGCCATGGCCGCGTCCGCGCCCCCCCTCGATGAACTCGCCACACGCATGAACCAGCACCACTGGACCGAGGGCGAGGAGGCCCGCCGTCGCTACGTCACCGCCATCTTCCTCCGCCTTCACCCTCAGGCCGCCGAGATCGAGGTCGTCAACGCCGGACACAACGAAGGCTTCCTGGTCGCACCGGGCGCCGCGCCCTACCTCTTTCATGCTTCGGGCACGCCCCTGGGTCTTCTGCCCGGCATGGCCTACTCCAGCGAGCGCCGTGCCTTCCCCTCCGGCGCCCGCCTGCTCTTCTATACCGATGGTCTTACCGAGGTCTTCCGCGGGGATGAAGAGTTTGGCACGGAGCGTCTCCTCGCCGAATTTTCAAACTATCCGGCGGCCAGGGCCGATGGTATCCTCGATGCATTGTGGGCCGCCCTGGAAGACTTCGCCCAGGGAGGCGCCCAGAGGGACGATATGACGGCCTTAGCGCTCTGCCGTGGCACAGTGAGCCCGCAATGAGCAAAACCAAGTCAACCACCGTCGAAGTGCGGTTGCCCTCCCGGCTGGGCTATGAAAAAGTCGCCATGAGCGCGGCAGCAGCCGTCGCCAAACTCGTGGGCTTCCGGGAAGACCGCGTCGAGGACCTCAAAACCGCCGTCGCCGAAGCCTGCATCAACGCCATCGAGCATGGCAACCGTCTAAATGAACGGCTCTCGGTCGGCGTTGTCCTCTCGGCCGGCCCCGACGAGCTCGAAGTCAAAGTCATCGACGACGGAAAGGGCATGAAGAAACAGCCCACCAAGCCCGACATCGACCGAAAAATGCACGGCGAGGAAGACCCCCGCGGACTGGGCATGTTCCTCATCCAGGCCCTGGTCGATGAGGCCGAGTGGGTCGCCGGCGTCGATGGAAAAAGCAGCTACGTCCGTCTCGTCATCCGGCTCGACAAAGATACGGAATAATGGGAACAGGGAGACCACCGATCGTGCAGACCGAAACCAAGTCGCGTCTTGACCAGCTCACTTCCCCCGCCGGCCATCCCGTCGCCGTCCTCCGCTTCGAGGGCGACATCGCCAGCACCTCCAAAGACGCCGTCCTCGGCGCCTATCAGGCCCTGCCCAAGGACACCAACAAGATCATCCTGCTCGACTTCACGAAGGTTGACTACATCAACTCGAGCGGCATCGCCCTGGTCATCCAGTTGATGATCGAAGCCTCTAACTCCGGCCAGAAGGTCTACGCTTTCGGCCTCTCGGCGCACTTCACCAAGGTCTTCACCATGGTCGGCATCACCAAGTACGCCGGTCTCTTCCCCGGCCAGGCCGAGGCGCTCGCGGC
>Ga0335072_10009029_pt1 | contig 14422 bp, 12 predicted proteins | sample Lox_Sample_21_FD_206725 | JGI IMG/M metagenome (GOLD analysis project Ga0335072, IMG submission 206725) | Soil microbial communities from Loxahatchee National Wildlife Refuge, Florida, United States - Lox_Sample_2.1 | ecosystem: Environmental > Terrestrial > Soil > Wetlands | place: USA... | reverse complement strand
ACGGCGGGTCTTTAGACCCGCGCCTTTCCGCAGTATGCCCCGCTATTACGCCCTCCGCGCCCAGCCCCAAAATGGCCGCATGTCATCCTGAGGAGTGTTTCTTGCCTGCTCCCGCAGGCAAGACGACGAAGGATCTCAACCTTTCTGCCTGGCATCAAAACAAACAACACGCATTCCGAACGCACTCGGAAATTTCTCTGCGCTCCCTGATTGTGAGTGGTTACAACTCCCGCGCCACATGAAACAGAAACAGGATAGACAACTGCACGTCGCGCATCAGGTTGAACGGAACCTTGTGCACCGGAATCCGGAACCAGTGCTGATTCCGCCACCGCTCGCTCACATGCCCCCAAAAAGCGTGCAGGTCCGCCCGTGTATACACTGTGTTGTGAAAGAGCAGCGGGTTCCACTTGGCCCAAAACAGCTGCACTTTCGATGGCACACGCAGCGACGGAAAATGCTCCTTGGCCCGCACGTACGCTGCTTGCAAATCCGACAGCTTGAACTGATCGTACCTCTCGCGCAGTCGCGCGAACTCCTCGGCCACCCGCTGCTCCGCCGCCGAAGGATGCCGCGTCTGCAGCCACAATTCCTCCATCTCTCCCAACAACCGCAGCATCGACCGCAAATAATCCCGGATTTCCTTCACTCGCGTCGTGTAGTACGCCCACGGCGAAAGAACCGGCATGCCCGGACGCCGCGCCTTACGCCCTTTCAGCCGGAAATAGCCGCACATCATCGGATGGCGCCCTTCCGTCTGAATCGAGTTTTTGTACCACAGGAAACGCAGGAAATTGTTCCAGTAATTGCACCGGGAACCCCGCTGCAACACCGCTTTCATGTTTTCCATGCTGTAGAACGTGCGCCAGGCCTCGAAATATGTTTCCTTCCACGACCCACCCTTTAAATACGGATGGTGCGTCACTTCGTGCTGGGAATCGTACAAATTGAAATCCGGGTCCATCCATTCCCCGCGCCGCATCATCTGCAAATGGTCCATGGAGCCGGGCAGCGGCATAAGAATGAAAAACGACGCGTGGTCGGGCCGCACTTCGTTCATCAGGAATTTCAAATCCCGCCGGATAGAATCGACCGTGTCGAAGGGAAACCCCAGAATGTAGCCGACATGGGAAGAAATGTCCGAATCGCGATACGCCTGGATCAGCTGCCGGTATTCGTTCACCTGATTCTGCTTCTTGCCCGCGGCTGCCAGATTCCCTGGGTCAACGCTCTCCATGCCGATAAATACGTTGATGCACCCCGCCTGCCGCGCCTTTGTCACAAAGTTCTTGATCTTCCAGGAGAGCACGTCGACCTGCATCATGAACTCGATCGGAATCTTTTCGTCCTGGCGCAACTTGATCAGCACGTCGAAGATGCCTTCCCAATTTTTATTGCGCGCAAAATTGTCGTCGGTGAAAAAATAAAACGTGATGCCGTTTTCGTGATAATTCCGCCGGATCGCATCGGCGATGTGTTCCGCCGACCGGAAGCGCATCTTGCGTCCTTGCACATTGATGATCGTACAGAAGGTGCATTCGAACGGACACCCTCTTCCGCAATCCAGCGTCCCAAAATTGGGTGCGATGAATTTCTTCAAATATTTCCTTCGAATCGCGGGAATAGGCTTGGTATACAAGTCCGGCTTGTTGTTCAGAAAATCGTACATGGGCTTCAAGCGATTGTTCACTGCATCGAGCAGCAGCTCGCCCCACGTCTCTTCCACTTCCCCCTTCACCACGGTTACGCCTTCGTCCATCAGTTGTTGGATGTCCGCCGGAATGTCGGGAAGCAACGCCAGGTAACCGCTGACGTGGAATCCCCCGATCAGAACCGTCAGCCCCGCTTTGCGAAACCTGTGCGCCAGGTCGCAGGCGCGCGGGAACTGATTTGTCTGCACGCCCACCAGGCAAACAATGGTCTTCGCCAGTCCCCAATATTGTGATCGGCAGATGCGTTTCACCGGAACTTTGTCGACCGTCTCGTCGAACAGCCGCACCTTCACGTTCCACGCGTCGCCCAGGGAATTCCGCCGCACCAGGTCTTCGGTAAGTCCTGCAAGGCACGCCAGCGTGTTGCTGGGCAATACCCCGCGCCAATGACGCACTACGTAACCGTCGTCATCATACTGGCTCGGTTTGATGAGATAGAGGTTTAGATTTTTCCGCATGGGGTACCCGGGCCCAGGTCGTGGGTTAATCGCCGAGCGGAAGCGAACCTGAGAGATGCTCTAATCCTCCCACAACAAATCAGATGCGGCAACAACAGTCTAAGGTGCGCATCCGGCAACCTCGTGCCTCGACCTCTTCGCTTTTTTCCCTGGGCGCAGCGCCTTTGCCTTTGTCCCTGGCCGCAACACTCCCGCCCCCGTTTTCCCCACGTCGGCGGGGCCAGCACCTGTAGCTCACCCCTTTCAGGGGTGAGGCCTTTGCCCTCGTTCCCCGACGCTCCAATCCTACGCGTTTGAATCTTGGCCTTACACGGAGCCCATCACTGCGTGAATCCAAAATCCCAGCGCCAGAGGGGCGCCCCAAGTTAGCCCAGCCCGAGGGCTGAGAACATGACACCCCATACGCGAGCGCCGTAGGTGCGGCACCCTTCCCCTTCCAGGCGGAGGCCCTTTTCCCCGTGCCCGAAAACGTTCAATACTCTGCCACAAGCCTGTAACACGCTCTTAATGTTGACGCTCACCCCTTGCAGTAGCATCTTTCCCTGTTTCCCACGCTTCAACCCAGCTGGAGGTTGCCATGATGTCTCGCCGTTCCGTGATGCTTGTCTGTTCCGCCCTACTAAGTGCTGCGCTGCTTGCTGGATGCAATTACGGTGGCGAAGAGCCGGTGAAGGAAAAAGACTTCGCGGTTTCCACGTCCGTCAAAACCGCTATTGGTGCGGCGGGCAGCACCTTCGTCAATCCCATCATGCAGAAGTGGATCTCGACCTACCAACAAGCACATCCCGCCGTGCTTGTGAATTACCGCCCGGTCGGCAGCGGCGCCGGCATCGCCGCGCTCAAGAACAGCGAGTTGGAAATTGCCGCTAGCGATATGCCCTTGAATGATGAGCAGTTAAAAGAAATGGCCCCGGTGCTACAGGTTCCCATTGCCGCCGGCGCGGTTTGCGCCGTTTACAATTTGCCCGCATTGAAAGCGCCCTTGCGCTTCAGCGCTTCCACTCTGGCAGGCATTTTCATCGGAAATATTATTAGTTGGCAAGATCCGGCCATTGCCCGCGATAACCCCGGTGTGGCGCTTCCGCATGCGGCGATCATCGTCGTCCATCGCGCGGAAGGTAGCGGCACCACCAGCATCTTCACTTCCTACCTGACCAAGGTCAGTCCGGAATGGTCCAAGAAAATCGGCAATGGCCTCACCGTGAATTGGCCCGTCGGCATCGCCCAACAAGGCAGCACCGGCGTGCTCGATTTTGTAAAGCAGAGCGTGGGCACCATCGGCTACGCTGAGTTGAACTACGCCGCGGCACAGCATTTGCCCGTGGCTTCCATTCAGAACCGGGCCGGAGTCTTCGTCGCGCCCAGTTCGGCCAGCACCACCGCTGCCGTCGCCGCCTTCGACTCCGAGTTGGCTCAGGATGCCCGCGCCTCGATTGTCGATCCTCCAGCCTCCGCCAAAGAAGCCTATCCCATCGCCGGCATTAGCTTTTTCTTGATCGCCAAGGATGGCACCGATGCCGTCGAACGCCAGGCCATCCGTGACTTCACCCAATACATCGTCACCGGCGGCCAGGACCTTTCCGAAGGTCTGGATTATGCTCGCCTGCCTAAGCCCGTTCAGGACCACGCCATTGGTCTACTCGGCCAGATGCAGTCCAACGGACAACCCATAAAAGCCAGCTGACTCACGCTCGCAGGCCACAACACGGCCTTGACCAAGCCGTTGTCATCCGACACCACCCAAAAGAACCGTTTACTCACCAACGTCGCCATCCCGATACCAAAACATTTGTCATTCCAACCCCCAGGGTGCGGTCTTCCGCAACCTCAGGCTGAGGGATTTCTCCTCTCTCCGACCACCCCAAACCCAGCAGGTACTAAGGCCCTTCCAGGTTTTTCCTCTATAGCCGCAGCCTCTGCGCGCCTCCACAATGTCTCCGCAGAGTTCGCATACGGAGGTCCTCTATGTCCATTTTGGCTTGGATCGTTCTGGGGCTGATCGCTGGTTTCATTGCCAGCAAAATCGTCAACAAAGCTGGAGAAGGCGTGCTCCTTGATATCGTGCTAGGAATCGTTGGAGCAGTGGTCGGCGGCTGGCTCTTCAACACCTTTGGCCACGTCGGCGTCACCGGACTCAATCTCTACAGCATCCTGGTCGCGGTCATCGGCGCAGTTATTGTCTTAGTGGTCTACCACGCCCTCGCGGGTGTGCGCGCGCACGTCTAGCCTGTTGGTCTGGCAGCGGTTTTATGGCAATCGCAATTCGAGGGCATAAATTTCCTGAACACTGAGATCTTGCGCGTACAACCGTGAATCATCAGGAGCCAGGCCACCCCACGTGCCCGACGGTGTACCAGAATGCCGGTGCAACTGCGCCAAGCTGAAGAGCTCTTCCGACTTTGTCTCGCCAAGCTTGACTCGGCGGGCGGCCGGATGATCGGTCAAAAAGTTATCGAAATAAATGTACTGACTGTCGCGCGACCACGTCGGGAATGAAATGTTCCCGCTTTCCACCAGCCACTTGCTCCATTTCTGCGAGCGAAACTCGTACAAATACAAAGTGCTGGAATTCACCGAGAGTGCTGCCAGGTAGCGTCCGTCGGGTGAACAACGTGGGCTGAACAGCCCGTCCGACCCGGGCAGGATTGCAACCTCGTGCGTCTTCAAATCCATAACGCGAATATTGTTTGGTGGATAGTTCGGTCCGGTTGAAAAAATCAGACTGCTTCCATCCACCGACCAATTGAAATCCACGCCAGCCCCGTCATTGGGCAGCAGTTCCTGGGAAAGGCCGCCTTGCGCAGACACGGAAAGCGCCTCCCACCCCTGCCCTAACTGGAAACTTTCATACGCCAGGCGCGTGCCGTCGGGTGACCACACCGGCAGGACGGCACGCGTTGGCGGATAAGAAAGCTGCAAGCGGTCTCTGCCATCGACACGGCTCCGCCATAGCGTGCCTTCCGGCACGGTGACATACGCGACCCATTGTCCATCGCGCGAGAAAGCCAAGTCGGTCGCGGAAATGCCCGAGAGAAACGGCACAAACAGCCGCGACTTGGCGTCATAACGTACCAACTGCACGCGCGGTTGCGTCGCTTGCGTGAACAATTTTTTCCCGTCCGTCGACGGCGCAATCCAAAAGTACGACAGTGGGCCAGTGGTCAGCTGCACCGGCGCCGAAGAGGTTCGGCGTAGGCTACCCGTGCGATACGGCTGCGCGTAAATATCCACCGCGTTCACCGTTTCACTGATAAAGAAAAAATACCGGCCGTCGGCCGACCAGTGACCACAGCACTCCGCCGGCGGATTTCGCCAACCCGGAAACACCGGATGCAGATGCTTGCCATCCACATCAATTTCCCACAAGGCAAACGAGACCCGGTTCGGATTTTCCAGCGTGAACCGAATCACCGTGCTATCTGGAGAGAAACGCGCGCCAAACACCTTCCCTTCTAATGACGCAATCCGTCGCGAATTCGTGCCATCGCCATTCGCCACATAGAGTTCGGGCCCCCGGCCATACACCAATTTCTTCATGTCCGGTGACCATGCCGGGCTGAAGCTATCCGCGTCGCCCAGCCGTCGCGGTGAGCCGGAAGGCACCGGCACCGCCCATATCGTGGCCGACGGCGAACTGCCTTCCACCGCGCTGACCAGCAGTTCCGAGTGGTCCGCGGAAATGTCGTCTAATTGCGCATTGACGAACGGCGTCGCTATCCGCGAAGTCTCGCCGCCGTTCGTCGAGATCTGCGAGAGCACCATGTGCCCTTCCGAAAACTCGCTGAAGTACACGCGCGCGCCATCGGTAACTAGACCGATCTTCCCCAACCCATCAGAACTGAGTTGCACCGCCCCGGTGACCTTCGGCGGCGGCAATGGAAACAGGTACCATCCCAGAACCGTCACCGCGGCCAGCACCGCCAGCACTGCTGCCATACCAGCCCAAATCCTTGCGGAACTGCGCCCCGGCACGCCGGGCTGTTCGATTTTCGCGGAGCTGCTGTCGCGCTTCAGCCGTTTAAGGTCCGCGCGAATCTCTGCCGCGCTCTGCGAACGGATTTCGCGGTCCTTTTCCAGCGCCTTGCGAATGATGTGATCGAGTTCCTCGGGAATCGCGGGATTCAAACGAATAGGCGGTGTCGGCTCTTTGTTCAGAATCGAGTCGAAGATCGCCGCCGTCGAAGTTCCCGAAAAAGGCGCAACCCCGGTGGCCATCTCATATAACACTGCTCCGAATGAAAACAGGTCCGAACGAGAATCCAACTCTTTCCCTAACGCCTGCTCTGGGGACATATACGCCAGAGTGCCCATCACATCGTCAGGACTGCTCAGCTCGCTCTGGGAAAAAGTGGTGGTGTCGCTTCCCGCCACCACGAAGCGCGGACCGTTGATTTTCGCCAGCCCGAAATCGAGCAGCTTCACCTGGCCCCGCGACGTTACGAATATGTTCGAAGGCTTGATATCGCGATGAATGATGCCCTGGGAGTGCGCCGCCTCGAGCGCGTCTGCAATTTGTGTGCCCAGCTCCAAAATCGTGTCTACCGCCAGGGCGTGACTCCCGATTCGCTCGCGAAGGTCCTTGCCCTCCAGATACTGCATCGCCAAATACATGCGCCCTTCATAGTCGCCAATCTCGTAGATGGTGCAAATATTCGGATGATCAAGCGAGGATGCCGCGCGGGCCTCCCGCTCGAATCGTTCGCGGGCGCGCGCGTCATTCGCCACCGTGTCCGGCAGAAATTTGAGCGCAGCGCGCCGCCCCAGGCGCACGTCTTCCGCCTCGTAAACTTCGCCCATCCCCCCGACACCCAGCTTCCCCAGAAGCCGGTAGTGGGCGATGGTTTGTGTGTTCATGGCTACACTTCTGCCGCCTAAGCATAAGTGCGCGCCTTGTCCAGGTCAGTGATGGAAGGGCAGTGTCAGCAAGCCAGAGGTCACCCGGCTCAAGAAACCCGGTTCGCTCAGAGCTTTCCCGCAAGTACCAGGATGATCACGATCAGCAAAACCAGCCCCAGCCCACCGCTCGGATAATAGCCCCAAGCGGTGCTGTACGGCCACGTGGGCAGCGCTCCGAGTAACAGCAGGAATAAGAAGACAATCAGCAGGATACGCAGCATTTGTTTTCCTCGACCCAGAGCATACAAAGCACCCGGTGCAGTGCATCTCCGGTTGATTGTGTAGCCCAGTCGGGGAATTTTGGGACTCGCCTCCCATACAGCCATTATTTTCTCTGATAGCTCAGCTGCCCGTTCACGAACACGCCCAGAACATGGCTTGTGTACTCGAAGGGGTCGCCGTCGAACAGCGCCACATCGCCATCTTTGCCCGGTGCCAAGGACCCCACGCGGTCTTGAATCCCCAGAATTTTGGCCGCATCGATGGTGATGGCTCGCAGCGTTTTCTCCATCCCCAGTCCATTCGCTGCGGCGATTCCGCCTTCAAACAGCAGTACCCGGTTCTTCGGTACGTAAGCTTCATACCCGCTCATCAGCGCAATCGGTATTCCCGCTTGCTCCAGCAACGCGGCAATCTCATACGTGGCGTTGGCCGTTTGCGGTGATTCCAGCCGTTGCATGATCGGCCCAACCAGGCACGGCACACCCGCGTTTTTAATCTGATCGCGTACCAGATAACCTTCCGTGACCGACGCCAGCATGTACTTCAGGTGAAATTCGTTGGCAATGCGCATCGCCGTGATAATGTCGTCGGCCCGCTGCGCCGTAAACACCGCCGGCATCGTGCCGTTCACCACCGGCAGCAGCGCATCCAGGCGCACATCGCGGCTTGGCTGCTTCGACGCATCGGAGCCTTCCTTCTTCCACGTGTCCCACTTTTGCTGGTACGCCTGCGCGTCTGACAGCGCGTGCCGAATAATCTCCGCCGTCTTCATGCGCGTCATGGGAGCCTTGTGTGCGCTCCCGTAGGTCGATTTTGGAATATCACCAAGGTTAAAAATCATCGCCGATTCGGCCCGCATCGCCAGTTGATCGGCCGTGGCGGCCGGCGATTGCGGCCCCCGCGTCTTGAAGATCCCCGCGCGCCCGGCAATGGGATTTTTGGGGCCAGGTGCGGATTGGATCGTGGTCACCCCGTATTGATTGATGTAACTCACCAGAATTTCGTTGGGATTGAAGCTGTCCAGCGAGCGCACGTCCGCGGTATTCGGATCCGTCGCTTCGTCCTCGTCTTGATCGTGCGGAATGTTGTAAGCCCCGGAAATCCCGGCGGTCGTGTCGGTATCGATCAGACCCGGCGTGACGTAAGCTGCACGATAAACTTCATATCCCGTGGGTGCTTTTGCGGTCGCTCCTGCATGCACCGCTTCGATTTTCCCGTTATTGATCAGCACCATTCCCGGGCCGCCTTGTGCGCCGCTCTCCATGGTGTATACATGGTCCGCGATGATCGCGATTTTTTGCGCGCACACCGGAAGCGCGCAAATCGCCATCGCCAAGAAACACAGCGCCAGTCGCAGTACGCGCATCACTTGCCTCCTTCCGCCAACGAAGGATAATGCGCCGCTTCGAAAAATCCGCCGGTCGCGTAACGCAGGTCACGCGGGTCGCTGCGGTCAAACACTTTCTGCCCTTCGATCCAGGTTTGCAGCACGTGGGTATAAACACTGAACGGTTCGCCGCTCAAAATAATAAAGTCTGCGTCTTTTCCCGCCTGCAACGAACCAACCCGGTCGCCTAGATCCAGCATCTCCGCCGGATAAATCGTCAGCCCCTTCAACGCCGCATCCGTGCTCATCCCGCCGCGCACCGCAAGCGCGGCCTGGCGCAGCAGCAATCGCGAAGGCGTAATCGGGTCGTCCGTGTTGAACGCCACCTTCACCCCTGCCTTTTCCAGCATCCCGGGGCAACTCATGTCGATATTGATGGTTTCCAGTTTCCCGCCCGGCGAATCGACCATCGTATAACTCACCGGAACGTGCCGCTTCGCCAGTTCATCCGTCACTTTGCACGCTTCGCTTCCATGATGCACCACCACGCGATAGTGGAATTCGTCCGCAAGTCGCAACACCGTCATGATGTCGTCGGCGCGATGCGAGTGGTTGTGCACGATGCGTTTGCCTTCCAGAATCTGCACCACCGGATCCAGCCCCAGGTCATGCTCGGGCGCTTTCGCCGTTTTGTCCCCTGCGGCCACGGCCTTATTGTAAGCCGCCCACTTTTCCTGATACTGCTGTGCCTTCTCGTAAATCCCCCGAGCCAGCGCCGCTTCTTCCATGCGTGTCATGGGAGCCAGGTCGCGCCTGCCGTAGCCTTTGGGATTCGTGCCGTTGGCCATCTTCATCCCGCCGATGGTGCCCGGAATCAACATTTGCTCAATCGTCGTGCCGCGCAGCTTGACGTACGCCGATTGGCCGCCCATCACGTTGCCGCTCCCAGGCAGAATGTTCGCTGTCGTCACACCACCGGCCGTGGCCATGCGAATGTTCGGATCTGCGGGATCGATAGCATCCAGCGCCCGCAACGCCGGCTCGATCGGCCCGGTCATTTCGTTGGCGTCGCCGGAATCCGCTACCAACGGATTCGGATCGATTCCGATATGCGAGTGCGAATCCACGATTCCCGGCATCAGCACTTTGCCGCTGGCGTCTTCGACCGTCGCTCCGGCCGGAACAGAAATTTTTCCTTCTTCCCCCACCGCCACAATCTTTCCATTCGCCACCACCAGCACGCCGTGTTCGATGGGCGGCCCGCTGATCGGATAAATCTTCGCGCCTTTCACCACCAGCGTTCCGCCACTCGCGCTTTCTTGTGCGGGCATTCCTGAAGATAGGCTCAACAAACACCCAACCAGTACAAACACACAGCCGATTCGGGCGGTCCAATGCATGCGCACCCTCCAGTAGAGCGTTGGCACTATATCAAAACTCATGGACGCTCAGACGATCTTGCAGAAAAACGGCCAACCGAAACGTGAATGGCACCGCATCCTTTACCCTGAGCCCCGAAGAGCAGTGCCCCACGGTCGCACTACCACAGCGTCTTGCCCCCGCTTCGCAAGCCAAAAAAAAAACAAAAAACGTTCTCGGTACCGTGGGTCGCACCTGTAGCTCACCCCTTTCAGGGGTGAGGCCTTTCCTCAACCGGAAACATTCAACCTGTCTGTCGTAGCCTTTGTGGGCCCGTTTTCTGCGGCGGGCGGTTCGTTTTCCGCCCCGTTTTGTCCAGCCCCGACTCACGCAGGTTTGCACCGCCGCGCCAGCAACCCCGTCGCGCTCGACAGGTCCACGTCGGCGATCAGCACGCCTTCTTTCCCGTAAGGTTGGTAGCACAGCAACGTGCCATCAGGTTGCACCACCGCGGAAGTGGTAGGCGAGTCCGCGCTGGCAAAATTCACCGTAGCGAAATAGCAGCAATTCTCCGCTGCCCGGCACAGCGCGGCCTTCTCATGAAACGTGTTCGCCGGATCAGCGAACCTGGTCGGCACATAGCCACCGGGTTCAGCAACGTGGAAATGCGGATGAAAAACCACCTGCGCCCCGCGCTGCGCCGCCCACCGCACCGTTTCCGGATAGCGCCACCCTTCATGACAGATCGCAATGCCAAACGTAAGCGCGCCTTCTTGATAAACGCTTCGCCCGACCCCCGCTGTGTACGTGCTTTCCTCCGAAGGATCGAGCTGCACTTTGTCTTGGAAACCCGCCACCCGGCCGTCGGCATGGATCACCAGCGCGCTGATTCGCAGCGCGCCATCGACGATACGTTCCGTGCCCAGAATCACGCCGACAGACGCTTTCGCGGCGGCTGCCGCTATTTTCGACCACGCTTGTTCGAGAAACGGTGCATCCGGCGCTGACACACGCATGCCCAATCCCCGGTAACCGGGAACAAATGTTTCGGGGAAGCACAGAATCTTCGCGCGCTCTGCACCGGCCTCGGCGATGGCGCGTTCCGCCAACCTCACCGATTCTTCCGCACAAGTCGGAATTCGCAAATTGGCCAGCGCGATTCGAAATGGATTCATCGGTGGATTTTAGCGTAATTACTTCCAGCCGCTCACCAATGCTTTCCGGACGCAATTAATCCAATTTGGTGCCCTTGACGCCGCTATACCGCGGACCTAGCATGCCTTCCAATGAACACTTTCGATGACTTGCGTACGCCCGTAGCTTTTCTGCGTAGTCAATCACCACACATTACTCACCTGAGCGAACTAGAAGCCGAACAACAGTGGTGGAAGCGCGATGGCCTGGCCATTTCCGAATCCGTCGACCGCGCCGGAACTCCGTGGGTGCGCATGTTCGATCGCCTGGGCAAGCGCGTCGACGAAATCCTGTACTCACCGGACTACTGGACCATGCTGAAGAAGGGTTATCGTGCCGGCGTGGTTTGGCGCGCCTTCGAAGAGAAATCCCTGCTTCCCACTTACGAATTCATGCACACTATTTCCTTCTACGATCCCGGCGTTTGCTGTCCTTATACCGTGTCACTGGGCACCGCGGTCCCCCTGGCCAAATATGGCAGCCCGCAGTTGCAGAGCCGCTTCCTCCCCCAACTGTTGCGCAAGGATGATGCCGTATGGCAAGGCGCAACGTGGATGACCGAGATTGAAGGTGGATCGGACTTGGGCGCCGGTGTGAAGACCATCGCGCGTCCGGCAGGCGAGGCTTGCCTGCTGACTGGAGAGAAATATTTCACCAGCAACGCCGGCGCGGAATTGGCCGTTGTTGCCGCCAGACCAGAAGGCGGACCCGCTGGCGTGCGTGGCGTGGCGCTGTTTCTGGTTCCGCATTATCGCCAGGACGGCACGCTGAACTACTTCATTCGTCGCCTGAAAGATAAAGTAGCGACGCGCTCGGTGCCCACCGGCGAAGTCGAGCTCAAAGAGAGCGAAGGCTATTTGCTGGGTTCGGCGGAGGCGGGAATTTATTTGGTCCTTGAAGTTTTGAACCTGTCGCGGGTGGCCAACAGCGTCGTCGCCGTGGCGCTGGCGCAGCGCGCCATTGCGGATGCGCTCACCTATGCGGAGTGCCGCAGAGCCTTCGGCAAACGCATTCTCGATCATCCGTTGCTTCGCCACCAATTTGAACAACGCCGAAAGGGATTGGCAGACTCGTTTGCCCTGGCGTGGGAAGCGGTGCGCCTGCTTAACGAAGTGTGGATGGAAAAAGCGCCGTACTCCGAGCGCTATCACCTCTTCCGGCTGGTGGCCCATCTGGCCAAATATTGGACCGCCGAATACGCCGTGGACACCGCGAAATGGGCCATGGAGGTTCACGGCGGCTTAGGCACCCTGGCGGAATTCGGCGTGGAGCGCTGGCTGCGCGAGGCCATGATTCTCGCAATTTGGGAAGGCACGTCCCACCGCCAAGTCCTGGATGGTCTCGAAGTGATGGAGCGCAAGCACGCGCACAAGCTTCTGTTCCGTGAGCTGGCCGGAATCGCCCCGGCCCACGAACTGCGCGACCTGGAAGCCGACCTCGCCCAACATTTGGCTTTGCCGCTTGACGAGAAAGAAGCCGCCGCAGAAACAATGTTCCGCCGATTGGCGCTGTTCGTGGCCAAGCATCTCGCCACAAGAAACCAGGCACGCTTTTCGACGCCACCAGCCTCACCAAGAGCCCTGTCATCCTGAGCGCCGCAAAGGCTCTCAGGCGCGGGTGCCCCACCCTCGGTTTGTGAGGGTGGGTCTTGGGTTTAAGCTTTTGGGTGCCGCACCCTTCACTTCTAAGGGTGCGGATTTAAAGCTCACTTCAATCACAATCCACTCAACAAAGTCCTGTCATACTGAGCCCAACCGGAGGAACCCGGGCCCATGAACGACGCCAAGCAAAACATCTTGCAGTGCATCGGCAATACCTCGCTGGTCGCGTTGCGCCGCATCGCACCCCAAAATGGCGCGCGCATCCTGCTCAAAGTCGAAAGCGAGAACCCCACCGGCAGCATGAAGGACCGCATGGCCCTGGCCATGATCGACGCTCCCGAGGCCGACGGCCGCCTCAAGCCCGGCGGCTCCGTCGTGGAATACACCGGCGGCAGCACCGGCGTTTCGCTCTCGCTGGTGTGCGCCGTAAAAGGCCATCCACTGCACATCGTCACTTCCGATGCCTTCTCGCGCGAAAAGCTCGACCACATGAAGATTTTAGGCGCGCAACTCCAGATCGTTCCCAGCGACAGCGGCCGCATGACCGAGAAGCTGACCCGCGACATGATCGAAGCCGCTCGCGTCGTTGCCCAAAACACCGGCGCCTACTGGACCGACCAGATGAAGAACGCCGACCAAATGGCCGCGTACCACAAAATGGCCGAAGAAATTTGGACGCAAACCGCCGGCCAACTCGACGCGTTCGTGCAAAGCGTGGGTACCGCCGCGTCGCTGCGTGGAATTGGCGAAGGCCTGCGGCGCCGCAAACCAGCGATTCGCCTGGTCGCCGTCGAGCCGGCAGAATCCGCGGTCCTTTCCGGCGGCCCTCCCGGCGCGCACAAGATCGACGGCATTGGCGCAGGCTTCGTCGTGCCGCTCTGGAAAAGGGAAGTGGCCGACGAGATCGAGCGCGTCTCCACGCAAGACGCCATCGCCATGGCCTTGCGTCTGGCTCGCGAGGAAGGCTTATTCGCGGGCAGCTCTACGGGAGCCAATGTCATTGCCGCGCTGCGCACCGCAGAGAAGCTCAGCAGCGGCTCCACGGTAGTCACCGTCCTGTGCGACACCGGCATGAAATACCTGAAAACCTTCGGTGCCCTCTGCTAAGTACGAGAACGAAGCGCGCCACCGGCAGCTGCCCGCCGCTCACGCATTGCGCCGCGTTGGCTCTTGCTTGCTGATCGCTGATCACCGGTCTCTGGTCACCCGCTGCCGCTTATCCTCAACTTCCGACCCCGCACGCATTGCGCCGCTATGCGCAAACAAGCGATACTGCGGGTCCACGCCACCGCCAAGGTGTCGCGTGCCTGGGGGAACCATGAGCCTGCAAGAAAAACTGGATGCGTACAAAGCAGATTTCGAGAAGAAGCTGCCGCCGGAAAAAATAGCGATCATGCACCGCGCCACCGACGATTTGCGCCGTTCCGGCCTGGTCGACCACGTGCTCAAGCCCGGCGCCCCTGCGCCAGACTTCGTCCTGCCCAATATCCACGGCGAAAACGTGAGTTCCGCCGACCTGCGCAAAACCGGCCCGCTGGTCGTCACTTTCTATCGAGGGGTGTGGTGACCCTACTGCAACATGGAGCTGGAGGCTCTACAGCAAGCCCTGCCCGAAATCCAAGCACAAGGCGCCACGCTCGTGGCCATTTCCCC
>Ga0335072_10009028_pt1 | contig 14423 bp, 12 predicted proteins | sample Lox_Sample_21_FD_206725 | JGI IMG/M metagenome (GOLD analysis project Ga0335072, IMG submission 206725) | Soil microbial communities from Loxahatchee National Wildlife Refuge, Florida, United States - Lox_Sample_2.1 | ecosystem: Environmental > Terrestrial > Soil > Wetlands | place: USA... | reverse complement strand
AGAAATCGAATGCGACGTTCAGCTTCCTCCCGGTGATCCAGTACTGGGAGTACACGCAGGACCAGGCATTCCTGTCTTCGCAGCTCTACCCCGCGCTGCGCGAACTGGATGCGTTCTGGCGCGACTTCGCTGTACGCGATGAATCGGGAGCGCACTGGATCTTCGAGCACACATCCGCTCATGAAGGCGGCGATGACGTGGATCCAAATCTGGACCTGGGCTTCGCGCAGCGTGTCGAGCAGGAGCTGATTGAAACAAGCGAGATTCTGCATCTGGATGCGAACCTTCGCACAGTGTGGAAGAGCTTTTCAAGGCAACTGGCTCCTTATCCGCAGGGCGTGGTTGACGGCAAGCCGGTGTACTTTGAAGCGGCAAGCGTGAAGGGCGACAGCTCCCCGGCGCGTCTGTTCGTTCCGGGCGACCAGCCCATCAATCTGGAAGGACTGGTATTCCCAGGCGAGAACCTAGCCATTGGAGGGGATGCAACGCAACTGGAAACCGCGCGAAATTCGCTCGAAGAGATGGAATCGTGGGGCGTGAGCAAGGGCGGCAACAGCCACAACGGATTTTGCAAGATCTTTCCCATTGCGGCGCGCATCGGATGGCCGGCTGACGACCTGGTTGCGAAGTTCAAGGCGGCCATCCAATACGACTGGCGGCCCAGCAACGTTACCGACTTCCAAGGCGGGGGCGGCATTGAAACGGCCGGCAGCATTGAAGCGATTGACTCCATGCTGCTGCAGCACGAAGGCGGAGTGCTTCGAGTTTTTCCTGACTGGCCGTTGGATCGCGATGCGTCGTTCAGAACTCTGCGGGCCAAGGGAGCATTTCTGGTTTCAAGCGAATTGCGCGACCACAAGGTTCGCTTTATCGAGATTGCCAGCGAAGCCGGAGGAACACTGGTGATCGCAGGCCCCTGGGATGCGGCAGAGGTTCAAGTGGCAGGACGTAAAGAAACCGTAAAAGCCGAACATGGACTTATCACACTTCATACCATCCGCGGCGGTCACTATTATCTCACGCCGACGGATAGCGGAGTTTCGGGAGCCGCGGAATGAGTGAAATACGTTGCGGCCGTCGGCGGGCGAAACTGCTCGTCACTGCCGGCGCAGCTTTGATGACCGGCGTAATATCCGGTGCACAGGTGTGAGCATGACTACTCAACATAACGATCTGGACCGTCGGCAGGAGCGCCACATACCATTATGCAGTCATCGCAGTCAGTTCGAACGGCGAAAGTGGCCGAGCGATTCGACCACCGCCGTCGTGCCTCGTGGCAGGACGGCGCAGTTATGCACTGACATCAATAGGAGACGAAGGTTAAGATGAGTGTCTTTCGCAGGGAGTTTTTGAAATTGGCAGCGAGCGGCGCAGCAGGCGCTGCCACGGGTAGCGCACTGTCGCTGGGGGCGCAGAGCCCGGCCGCCCCGCTTCCGGGAGCAGGGACAAGTATTGTATTCGATGTCCGGCAATTCGGGGCCAAGGGAGACGGCAGCACCATCGAGACGCCTGCAATTAATCGCGCCATTGAAGCGGCCAGCGCCAGCGGGGAGGAACGGTGCATGTTCCGCCGGGGACTTACGTGTGCTATTCCATTCGCTTGAAAAGCAACGTGCTCCTCTACCTGGATCAGAACGCGACCATTCTTGCGGGGGAAGTCCCGGAGGGTGGCACCCCTCCCGGTGGGTACGCGCGTTTCTTCCATACCGCAGCGATTGGATCCATCGTGCCGCTTCGCGCAGATCGGAAATCCCCAGCGGAAGGAAAGCCCGCGTTATTTCCCCCGAGTTCCGAAACGCAATCGGCTCGATGCGTTCCCACGAGTACATTTCAACTGGATTGGAGTGTGTCGCGCTCAAATCGATTCTGTCCTCCAATTCACGGGTCAGCCAACAGTCTCAAGTGCGCAGCCCCTTCGGATCGTACGAGCCCGGCACAGTCCGGAATCCGACACAGATGCGATTCCAGCCGTTGATGACAACGATCGCCAAACATGCGTCAGGTCTACGCGGAACGATGTCAGGTATTCGTCGAAGCAGCAAAGCGCAGTCTCTCCGGCAAGCTGGATGTTGCAATGGCGGCATCGGGCATGCGCGCGATTGGCTGGCTAAAGACGAAAGAGAAAGATGCGGTTGTGGCTGAGCGCGCGCGTGCCGCGGGACTTGAGGTGCTCGCACTGTCGCAATTCACGCGGCGTAACACCCAGCCCGGAGGACTCCTTCTGGGGTTCGGGGCCTCACCCCCGAGCGAACTGCGCCGAGGCGTTGACGTCCTCGCATCGATTCTGTGAGGGCAACATCAAACGAGAAAGACAGGGCGGTCCGAATGCACTCGCAAAGATCGTGCCGCGGCACGCTGATTGGAGCTCTATCGAATGGCAAAACTGATCGAGTCACACTTGTTTTCTGACGATGCAATGATGAAGAAGTTCTGCTTCATCGTCGAGCTTGACAAGTTGAAGGCCGTGTTCCGCCGCACCCTGCTTCTCGACAAGTCACGAACAGAGAATGACGCAGAACACAGCTGGGAAATGGCAACTATGGCCTTGGTTCTTCACTCCTATGCCGAGCCCGAGACCGATCTGCTTCGGGTGCTGAAGATGCTTCTCATCCATGACCTCGTGGAAATCGACGCGGGCGACACCTACGTGTACGACCAAAATGGGGTCCGTGACCAGGCGCAGCGCGAAGCTGCCGCTGCCACTCGCATCTTCGGACTCCTTGGTGGCCCAGAAGGCGTCGAACTGTTTGCGCTATGGAGAGAATTTGAGGATCGCGTGACACCAGAGGCTCGGTTCGCACGCGCTCTCGATCGCTTGCAGCCCCTGTTGCATAACTACTGCACCGAAGGTCAGGTATGGCGGCAAAACGCTATCAAGGTTTCACAAGTGCGACGGGCAATGCAGGTGATTGGCGAAGGTTCTGCGCAGCTCGGTGCGTTTGCCGACCGGTTGATTGGAGCGTCCGTTGAGGAGGGGTATCTCACCACGGCCGATTGATGCTGGTATCCGAATTGGGGCGACGAGGCGATGAGATTTCGCGACAAGCCGATGAGAACGTCCGGCAGAAGTAATTTCGCTGCAGATCAGCTTTCCATGCAGAAGGCTCGGCGAAGCATGCTTTATGCCGCAATGCGTACGGACGAGCCACGTGATATTGCATTTCGCCGGATCATTCTTTCGATCCCGCCCGGCAAGGTGAGCACTTACGGTCGGGTGGCTGCTGCTGCCGGCTATCCCCGCTTCCATCGAGCCGTGGCGAGATTGCTGAGAACTGACCCTCCGGATCAGCTTCCATGGCATCGAGTGCTAGGCGCTGGCGGCCAGATAAAGCTCCGAGGAGCAGCCGCGCGAGAACAGCGAGCACGCCTGAAGGTGGAAGGAGTGCGTTTCCGCGGTGAAAGAGTCGACATGGAACGGTTTGAGTACGTGCTCAAGGCGTGGGAGGTCCATAACTCGCCCCCGCTGTGATCGCTGCCGAGCCAATCCTGGCTCGGGCTGAAGTGAGGCTCATGCAGATTTTCGCAGGAGATTCATCACGGCTTCGAGCTTGCCTCTCTGTGCCAGGTAGAACCGGTACCAGGACTGCATTCCAAGCTTTGGCGTGAACCGGAGAGCTTGCACTAAACCCGGGCAGACGCCCGTACCCACGAAAATGGACCAGCCGAGAAACGCAATCTTGCGCCGCGTAGAGAGAGAATCCCATATCCCTATAACTTCGTTATACGCAAAATCGACAAACGGGCCTGCCTCCGTGATGCGAGCGACCCCCCCATAGTGGCGCTTCTCTTCACGAACCGCCTGGTAATGATCTACGACCGCACGCGGATCATAAGCGATCTTCCATCCTGCTCGTTTGACAGCGAGCGTTAAGCTGATGTCTTCGTTCGGCTGCGCGCCCTTTCCGCGCAGCCTTATATCGCAGCGAGCCTTCTCCAGCGCGGCTGCGCGAAAGCTCATGTTCGCGCCTTTGAGAAGATCGACTGCGCGTATGCCGCCGTATCCGCGGTGATGATTGCCGATCGCCCGCCCGAACCATTGCAGCTTTCCAACAGTCTCCTCCCGCGCTTCATCAAACGACGAGCCGTCAAAGCAGCGATCTCTGCCGCCTAATCCACCCAGGTTAGGGTCGGACTGAAAGTCTTCCAGGATGACGCGAAGCCACTGTGGATGTGGCGCCGTGTCATCGTCAATCATGGTCAGCACGTCTGTGATGCAGGCTTCAATGCCCACATTGTGCGCATGCACAGTTCCCGGTGTATCAACCAGAAGAATGCGCAGCGGCAGGGCATCACGCTCATATGCATCAAGAGCGGCTCGCGTCTCTTCGTCGTCGCGGCGCACGATCACCAGCACGTCGTCGGCCGGCTGTTCCTGTATTTGCAGCGCATCCAGGCAGCGGATCAGATCCTGCGGCCGCCGGTAGGTGGGAATCAGTACGCCGATGGTCTGCGGAGTACCGGCAATGGTGGTTGCGCTGCGAGGAGTGTACGCCGCCATCGTCATAGAATTTCCCTGTAGACCGCGGCAATGCGCTCGGCCATCAGTTGCGACCGGAAGTGTTTCCTCGCGTAAGCGGCGCAGGCGCTACTATCCGGTAATTGCCGCTCGCCGAGCAGCGCTTCAATAAGGCCGTCTGCAAGATCCTGCGAACGAGGTGAGGCAAACATCAGATCCTGTGAAAGTCCCGCGACGACCTCAGGGAGTCCGCCGACCCTAGTCACCATCGCAGGAACGCCTGCAGCCAGACTCTCTGCTGCAACGAGACCGAATCCCTCCAGAGCCACGGTGGGGACGACGTTGAGGTCGGCGGCGCGATAGAGATACGGCAAGTCCTCGTCATCGACATAACCGAGAAACCGAACGTGATCTGCTAGTCCCAGTTCAACAGCCCTTTGTTCCAGGTCCTGGCGAAGAAGTCCGCGTCCGGCGATGCACAACAGTACATCCGGCACGCGCGCTTGCACAATCTTCAACGCACTGATCAACTCCATCAGGCCCATGCGCCGCACCAGGCGTCGCACCGAAAGCAGGATCGGCCTGTCTTTCGGCAAGCCGAGCCGCTCGCGAGCAGTAGCCTTGCTCGCGGTGACGTGGAAGCGCTCCACGTCCACGCTTCCCGGCACGATCCTTATCTTTGCGGGATTCACTCCATAGCGTTCGGTCGCGAGTCGCGCAAACGCCTCCGACAAAACAATGACACGCGCGGATCGCAGATAAAGGCTCTTCTCCACAAGCATCCTGGCTGACGAAGCAACAATGCCGGCGCCGTCCTGAGCAGACTCCGCGCCCCAGGGGCCGTGAAAGTGGGTCACCAACTGATGAGAGCCAATCTTCTCGTATGCAGGCAATGCATACAGCGCGAAATGCGAAGCAACGATGTCGGGCCGATTCTCCCTCAGGATTCGAATCAGCTTCCGGCGGGCACTGCGAAACCTCTCCAGCTTACTCGCACTCGTCGGAGCGAAACTGACAAATCTGCAATCAGTGATCTCTTCGATGCCATCCGGTTCTGCCACTGCGCCGAGTACGGCGAAGCCGGCTGCAGGCAGAAACTTATACAGCTCAGAAATGACGCGGCCTTCTCCTCCGCCACCAAATTGGATTCCTATCTGAAGCGTAAGTGCGGTAGGTTCCGTCACCGCTGGTGCCGTGTTCTCGAGAACGTTGGTTGTTTGCTCCATCAGAACGATATCTCCAACTATCTCGCGTAAAGTTCGGAGTAGACTTGGCTGACCTTCGTCGCAGTGCGTTCGATGCGAAATGCCTCATCTACGCGCTGCCGTCCAGCGGCACCAAGACGCGAGCGCAACTCGGCATCACCGAGCAGCGTGCGCATGGCGAGCGCCAAAGCCTCATCATCCTTCATCGGCACAAGCAACCCCGAGATGCCATCGACAACAATTTCCATCGCACCACCTCCGCGAGTCGCAATCACCGGTTTGCCGGCTGCCATCCCCTCGATGATGACCTGCCCGAACGGCTCGGGAATCGTTGATGCGTGGACGACAACATCCAATGTCGCAATGTGTTTCTGGATGTCGCGGATGAATCCGCAGAACTCTACGCATTGGTCAAGCCCCAGTTCCGTGCAGAGAGTGCGAACGTGATCCGCGTAGGCATCCTCTCCAAAAAGCGCGGTGCCGATGATCTGGAAGCGCACTCCCGGGAATTCGCCGTGAATCCGGTGAATTGCTGTCAGGAAAACATCCTGACCTTTCCACGGAGAAATTCGCCCAACGAGACCTACTCGAAGAGTGGATTCGCGCTGGGTTTCGATTCCAGGTAAATCTGCAAAGTCAAAACCATCATGAATCACGACGGCCCTCTTTCCGTTCTTCGCCGGTAAATGCAGGGTGTCGAGAGTCGCGCGGGAGTTCGTCACGATCGCGTGGGGAATCCAACGCGCGAGCAGCCGGAATACTCGTGCGGCCCAGGGAGGGAGATAGTCGTCAGCGATGCGATCCCTTACGTGCCACACCACCCGCTTACCGGCCAATCGCGCAGCGACCCCGCCCAGGATATCCGCTTTCAGCGAGTTTGTGTGCACTACATCTACATCCAGCCGGCGAATCATTCGACTCAATCGCATCGTGAAAGAGAGAACCGTGCTGAGCGCCCGAAGATGTCCAAGTCCTCCGGCGCCCAGCGTGTCTTTGCGTGCATTCCGAATTTCATCGCCGAGCGGAAAGATATGCACCTCGGCATCTTCACGCAGCAGTTCTGCGATAGGACCGTCCTCAAACAGCAGAAGTTGCGGACGGACTGTTGCTCTGTTGAGATGACGGATCAGATGCCGGAGGGCAACTTCGCCGCCTCCCGCCTTCGCCGTGTGATTCACAAACAGAACTCGAATCGGATCCACTTCCGTACCTCTCTTCAGCGCCTTAACAACGCCGTAGCGATCCCGATTCGCCTGGCGGAAACCCTGCTTAACGCAACGCCACAAACGATTGGGAGTACTCGACCAAGGCAATGTTGAGTTCTAGTTTTATGAACTGTTTGCAAATCAGAATCAGGAGTAAGAAGAATCAATCTCCCGTGAGCACCGGACTACGTGTTGAGATGCACGAACGAGTCCCGATACATTGAAGCGGAATGCTGCCGCGATCCGGAAGAGTCGCATTCAGCAGCTCACAATTGCCATGCTATCATGAAGTCACTACGACGTTGCGTGCACAAACAGCCACGCAGAAAGGTGAAAGAAGAAGTTGTAACGAACGCCTTCTTTCTCCAATAGCGTCATCACCTTAGCGCACTTATCCTTCAGGGCGTCAGCTCGAATTCAAAAGATGAGTCAAGGACACTAAGTAAAAGGAAATGACTAACTCCTTCTATCTGTTGTTCTCACCATCTGCGCAGTAACCACAGCCATGCGCTTTGCTTTTTAGTTGCCAAATGATCTGACAGTACTCCCTTAGATGCGCATCCACTTTCGCGCGTTGCTTGTTGACGGGAGCTTTGTGCAATTCTCGTGTCACTGTAAAGGCCTTTATAAGGGCAACAGACCACGAGAACTGAGAAACGGTGTCTTTCTGATTCTCTGCATCCAATCTGTCAATCAACAAGTAAACGCAAAGAACAGAGGAGAAAGCTGAGTGCTTGAAGCGCACATCAGACGTGCGAAGAATAGTCTTCTCATACGGAATGCGGGCTGGTTATTCGCCGGCCAAGGCTTGTCCTTTGTCGTGCAGGCAGCGTCGTTCATTATCCTGGCGCGGCTCTTGCAGAGCACAGAATATGGCATCCTAGCTGGCGCTGTTGCGCTCGTGACAATTGTGAGCCAGTTCGGAGCAATGGGAGCAGGGCAACTCTATATGCGCTACGTGAGCGCCGATCGCGCCATGTCTCATCGCTATTGGGGCAATGCTCTACTTTCTGTACTCACCATCGGTGGCGCTCTTGTCGCGCTCCTCTGGCTCGTGGGTCCCTGGCTGATTCGCCGCGACAGCTTGTATGTGCTCATTCTTCTGGCGTTGAGCGAATGTGTCTTCGTGCAGGTGACCGTGTCGGCAAGCATGGTCTTTCAGACATTCGAGAAGATGAGAGTGAGCGCGACGCTTACGCTTCTGACCAGCGTGCTGCGGTTCATCTTTGCTCTCGCGATGCTTGTCCTGTTTCGTCGCGCCCATGCGTGGCAGTGGGCCTTGGCATCGCTCATTATCTCGATGCTGGTCGCAGCATTCGCGGTTTGGGCTGTGACGCAGGAATATGGGTTGCCATCCTTCTCGCCGCGTCTTTTGTTCCGGCGCATGGGCGAAGGATTTGTCTTCGCAATCTCCGGTTCCACGACCTCTGTGTACAACGATCTCGATAAAGTGATCTTGTCGCACTATGGCATGCTGGTGGCCAACGGCATCTATTCCATGGCCTACAGGATCATCAACATCGGCACAATGCCCATCATGTCTCTTGTGGGCGCCGCATTTCCGCGCTTCTTTCAGGCCGGCGTCGATGGAGCCGATGCCGTTCTGCCCATGGCGAGGACGCTGCTCAAGCGAATCCTCGTGCCGGGAGTCATTGCAGTTGCAGGCATGTTCCTGTTTGCTCCCATTCTTCCTCGTCTTGTTGGCAACTCATATCATGATGCCGTCAGCGCGTTGCGATGGCTGTGCCTCATCCCGATCTTTCGCTGTTTCAGTTTGAGCGCAGGAGACGCGCTCTCCGGCGCAGGCGATCAGAAATTTCGGCTCATTTGCCAGGCAACGGCTGCGATCGGCAACGGATTGCTGAATCTGTATCTGATTCCGCGCTACTCCTGGCACGGTGCCGCGTGGGCCTCTCTGCTGACGGATGGCGGGCTTGGGGTCATGAATTGGGCGGCACTGCTTTATCTCGCCCGGCCGTCGCGATCGGCTGCACGCGCCAAAACTCTGCGCGCTCAAGGTGAAATCAAAATGCCGCTCACAGAGAACCAGAGCGTTGGTAACTCATAAGGAAGATAGCTTGCTTCGACTGGAGAAGCTCAGCATGAACTCTCTACCAAGCCACCGTGATCTGCGCGTCTTTGTTCATCTCGCGCGAGGATTTGGTCGTAGCGCGTGGAAGCAGCTATGGGATCAGGGCAAGATCATCGGGATCAATCACGATGATCCCTACGGGTATCGGCAGGCTGAAGACATGGGCTGCATCGTGGAGCAATCTGAAGACTACCCTGAAAGCGCGCTGAAGCGGCTGCTGCGATTGGCCGTACGTGCGATTCTAGGATTCGATTTTTTGCACGCATGGAGTAACCGGAAGGGGATCCTCGCAGCCGAAGTTGTCTGGACGCATACCGAGTCTCAGGCATTGGCTGTTCTGCTGCTCCTGCGCCTGCACCCTTCGGCTCGACGAAGAATTGCAGTCATCGCTCAGACCGTGTGGGTAATGGACAACTGGGAGTCGTATTTCTCGCTGCGTCGGGCATTCTATCGAAGCCTTCTCAATCGGGCAGATATCCTCAGCTTTCTCTCGACATCGGCTGCAGCTAGGGCGCAACAACGCTTTCCCGACAATCGGGTTGAATTCATCAAATATGGAATTCGTGCCGACCAGTCCCTCGCAGTTATCGAGCGCGCTATGCATATGCCGATTCGAATTCTTGCCATGGGCAATGACCGTCACCGCGACTGGCCCACGTTCGTCGCCGCAATCCAGAACAACGACCTTTATGTGGCAAGGGTGGCAACAGGCGCGAAGATCGATAGGCTTCTCGCGAATATCGAGAACATCCGTCGCGAGAGGGCAAATTCCAATCCTGAACTGATGGAGTTATTCCGCTGGGCTGATGTTGTGGTGGTCTGTCTAGTCGAGAATCTTCATGCCTCGGGAATTACTGTGATCGAGGAGGCTGTCCTCTGCGGCATTCCGGTGATTACCACAGATGCCGGAGGCCTTCGCAGCTATTTTGGTCCAGATGAAGTGACTTACGTTCCTGCAAAAGACCCGCAAGCCCTTCGCTCCGCGATTGACCTCTTAGTGACCAATGAAGAATTGCGGCAGAGAAAAGCGCGACAGGCGCTGGCGCGTATGAAGAACGGCGACCTGAACTCGCGGAGTTTTGTTGCCCGGCATGTGGAATTATCCAACGATCTGTGTCGAGTGCAGCGTGAAGAAGCTCCCGTCAGGGCGTACTCGGCTGTGGCAGAGCGGTGATCGAAAAGTCCCATCTTCAGCCTGGATCACCTGGCAGATCACACAAAAGGATTCGCACATGAGGGACGACGACAAGCAGTACCCAGGCCGAGTGGCCGTAGTAGCCTTGGCCAGTGCTCTGCTCCTCGTGAGTCAGGCGCAGCCTGCGACAGTCACGTCAACCTTAGCGAGTGGCCAAGTGCAGCCCGGAGCGCCGAACAGTCCGGCTCCTTATCATGCGGAACAGGCCTCTTCTGCCGCTGCGTTCGTCGATTCTGTCGGGGTGCAGACGCATATCAACTACGTCGATACCCCGTATGCGGACTGGCAGCAGGTCTTGGACAAACTCGGTCGCTTGGGTGTACACCATATTCGCGATGCGCTTCCGATGACACCAGCCTTCGCCGACGACTATCGGCAACTTGCAGCACATGGCATTCGCTGCACGTGCGGTTTCGCCTATGACAAGAGCTTGACGGCACAGACCATTGCGAATGCAGCGCGTGCAACATCCGACGTGGAAGCGCTCGAGGCCCCGAACGAATGTGACGCCGGCAGCAACTGCGGGGGCGGGGGAACGGCCGGGATTGCGAACGTCGTCGCGTTTCTGCCTGTCCTGGCCGACGCGGCGCGCATGCTGCAGGTTCCTGTTGTTGGCCCATCGTTCACCCGGGCAGAAGCCTATGCGTCCACTGGTTCAATTGCGCAATGGATCACATTGAATAACCTCCACGTGTATTTCGGCGGCCGGAATCCCGGCACGGAAGGATGGGGTGCTGGTGATCCGCAAGGTCACCGTTACGGCAGTCTTGATTGGTGGCGCGATCAAGCAAACATCAATGCTCCCGGGCTGCCTGTTGAGATCACCGAAACGGGCTATGAAGCCTACGATCGGCCCGCACGCCCGGGAACTATTCCGGCTGACCTCGACGCGGCGTATCTTTTACGAACCTTGCTTCTTGCATGGAATCGCGGTGTGCGGCGGACATTCATCTATGAATTGCTTGACGAGTTTCCAGACAGCGGTTACGGTCTTCTGCGTCACGACCTCACAGAGAAACCTGCCTATATCGCGCTGAGAAATCTCCTCTTGATCCTGAGTGACTCACCGCAATCTACGAAAACTGGCTCTCTTGCGTTTTCGATGGAATGCAGCGATCCGACTCTCTCGCATACACTGCTCGAAAAAGCGGATGGTTCGTATGATCTCATTCTCTGGCTTGAGCGAAGCAGCTATGACGCATCAACTCTGCAAAACATGGGCCCGCAGCCCTCGGCGAGCGTGCAGCTCAAGATCGAGCCGGCGTTTGGAGTATCGCAAGTAATCTCCTTCAACCAGGATGGCTCGACGGAGAGTCAGAACTTTTCGGCTCATCCCTCAATGCTGCCCATGACTGTGAATGATCGCTTAGAAGTGGTGCGCATTCTTCCGCGATGATCTGCGCGGCGTTAATGATCGGCGCGTTACTCCCTCCCGACATTGACAGCAGAGATGGCCGCCGCACCGGCCGGTTGCTTCGTTGAAGTTGCTCGTCCTTCGAGGAGATTTCTGATGAAGGCCCGTCCAGGTCTCTCAATGGTTTGATAGGCCAGCGCGGAAAGTGGAATGGTAAGGCTGATGCCGGCCAATGCGGCGAATGTCTGTCCATGCTTGAAACCGGCAGCGTTGATTTGGTAGTGAATCCACCCGAGGATGCCGTAGAGGAGAGTGTGAATCATGTAGATGCTGTAGGAATAGCGGCCTGCAGTTTCAAAAGGCGCCGAACTCAAAATGCGCGCAGTGTAAGACCCTCCATGCGCAAGGCCAACAAGCAAAGGGGGAATCAAACACGCTACGAGCAAATCTGTTCGCGGAATCGTCAACATCAGGATGACCGCCATTGCCAGCGTGTCCTGAATCCACCGCTTGGAGGCAAACGCTTTGCCAACTGGCGTCACGAATAACTGATAAGCGATCATGCCAAGAATAAATTCGGAAAGGCAGCGAAATACAGGCAGCGCGTATTGCGAAGTGTGCACGTCTAAAACTGCTGCTGCGTCAACGGCATGCGCATGCGATGCCGGAATGGTGGTGAGACAAACCAGGACGCCGAAGCTCAGGGTAATCGCAATCCAGCGTCCAAACCGGGTTCTTGCAAGGCAGAAGAGAAAGAGAGGATACAACAGGTACGCTGCCCACTCCGCGCTGATTGACCACCCAGGGCCATCGAGGCTTTCTGTGATGCCCCAGGCCTGCACCATCAACAGGTTCCACAGAAGCGCAAATTCCAATTTCAGATGGGGCGTTTCGAGAATCTTGCATCTAATCAAAACGAATGCGCACAACGTACCTGCAAGGTAAAGAGGGTACACCCGCGCGACTCTCTTGCCCAAAAATTTTCCATAGTTGGCGAGGGAGTGGCCGCGGTCGAAAAGGTGGCTGTATGTGAGTGTCATCACGAAGCCGCTGAGCACAAAGAAGATATCGACTGCCAGATAACCATGTGCAAGCAGCGTCGTCAATGGATTCGTGAATCGTTGCCCGATGAAGAAATGAAACAGCATCACGTAGACGGCGGCAATACCACGCAAGCCAGTAAGAGCTTTGATTTCTTTATCGGGATTCATCCGTTTTACTCCGGGCAAAAGAGGGATGCGGACGCTGACTTACTTCGATGCCAGGATTAGTTTGTTGAGTACAAGAATGAGGAGCAGTTACAATGCTCATGTTAGCACTCGTAAGCATTCCGATCTGCGGTCATCAAAATTATGTCTCCGGTTGCAATCGTCTCTGCTCGACGCACATCGCTTATGACAAGCGCTTCCGCTGAAAATTCAGTGGAGTATGTGCGCACACTGCAAAGTGGGCTCCTCTGTACGAACAATTGATCCTGTAAGTAGACCGAGGCCAGAACCTGCGCCGGGTTTGCGCAGATGCCGTGACTATCGATCACTTAGGAAAGATTCTTTTTCGAGGAGAAGCATGATGAAGATTGCTATCGTTGGTCCATTCTTTCTACCTCAAATCTATGGCGTCGAAAAGGTTATGTGGTATCACGCGCGCTATCTGGCTCGCCGTGGACACGAAGTGCATGTGATCACGAGCAATCGGCGATTCCCAGCGGGCCAATTTGATGATGTGCCCGAGGAAGAAATTTATGAAGGATTCACAATTCATCGTGTTCCCATCTTGCTTCGCTCTCCGTCTCGCTTTTTCTATTACTTAAGCAATAGTGGATTTTTGTTGAAGGGATTGTACCGGCTGCTGGAGCGGATTTCGCCCGACGTAGTACACGTTCACAATGTGGCGTCTCCCGCGTGGGCCCATACCTCTGCGCGTTATACACAGGCGAACGGAAGAAAATTATTTTATTCCGCCCATTACCATCCTGATTGCCTTCAACTTCCGCAGTGGCATACCTCGCTTGTTCACGCGCTGAACAGGCTGCCCCTTACCGAGGCGTCTCGTGTCTTTCATCTCACGGCTGCGGATTTTGATCTCTTCGCGCAAGAGTATCCCAACGCTAAGAAGGATCGATTCGATGTTTTACCGAACGGCGTACTGCCTCCGGAAAACATGCATCGAAATAAGGACAAATGCTCTGCGGCGCTCAATATTTTGTTTGTCGGCCGAGTGGAAGATCGCCGGAAAGGGTTTGACCTCCTGGAGAATGTGTTCGCAAACGTCCGGCAATCGGGCTGGACTCTCACTGTGATCGGCAAGGTGAGCGACGAGAAGCGATCTGCTCTGCTCGAACGATTCGGCGAATCAGTTCGCATACTCGGAGTAGTGGATGAAGCGGCATTGGAAGAAGAATATGCTGCCGCCGACATGTTCGTAATGCCTTCCCGCTACGAAGGATTCGGCATGCCGTACATCGAGGCAATGCGCTACGGTGTACCTGTCGTCGGAACGCGAGTAGGCGGTATTCCTGAGGTCGTCCCGCAGGGAACTGGAATTCTCATCGCAGTCGATGACGAGAAGGGCCTGGCAGATGCGGTGGTGCAACTGGGTGCCTCTGCAGAGGTCCGATCGCATATAGGCAGGGCCGGCAAGGCCTGGTCAGAGCGCTTCCATTGGGATCGTATCGTCGATCAGTTGGAGATGCACTATCTCAGCTGATCGAGGCAGGTTCATCTCAACGCCGGATCATCTGGGCCCCCCGCGAGTAAGCAAAGTCAGCCGCCAACACGAGGATGCATTGAATGAAATTTGCTTTACCACTTGAAAAGCTGCGAGCGTACAGGCTCATCCTCGCTTTTGCAGCGGTGGTGGTTGGCCTGATGTTTACGCCCGGGGCTAAGCTGCTCATTCTTCTGTATCCCTGCGGCT
>Ga0335072_10009027_pt1 | contig 14423 bp, 9 predicted proteins | sample Lox_Sample_21_FD_206725 | JGI IMG/M metagenome (GOLD analysis project Ga0335072, IMG submission 206725) | Soil microbial communities from Loxahatchee National Wildlife Refuge, Florida, United States - Lox_Sample_2.1 | ecosystem: Environmental > Terrestrial > Soil > Wetlands | place: USA: Florida... | reverse complement strand
GACGCCAGGCTGTGCATGCTGGCCAGCGTGTCTGGATGCTCAGGACCCAACACCCTCTTTCTTGTCTCCAGAACTTGCAGATCCAAGTCTTCCGCTTCCTTCCATCGCCCTTGAAACGACAATGTCCACGCCATGGTGTGCATGCAGGTCAGCGTTGAGGGATGCTCCAACCCTAATACCCTTTTTCTTGTCTCCGCCACTTGCATCTCTAGCTCTTCGGCTTCCTTCCATCGCCCTTGAAGCAACAATATCCCCGCCAGGATATGCATGCTGGTTAGCGTGTCTGGGTGCTCCACCCCTAACACCCTTTTTCTTGCCTCCGCCACCTGCACCTCTAGCTCTTCGGCCTCCTTCCATCGCCCTTGATTCGAGAACGTCGACGCCAGGTTATGCATGCTGGCCAGCGTTGAGGGATGCTCCACTCCTAGCACCCTTTTTTTTGTCTCCGCCACTTGCAACCCTAGCTCTTCGGCTTCCTTCCATCGCCCTTGAAGTAATGCTGTTGATGCTAGGTTGTGCATGTTGCTTAGTGTGTCTGGATGCTCCACCCCTAATACCCTTTTTCTCGCCTCCAGCACTTGCACCCATAGCTCTTCGGCTTTCTTCCACAGCCCTTGATGCCAAAACGTCAATGCCAGGTTGGCTATGGTGGTCAGTGTTGAGGGACTATGCACTCCTAACACCCTCCTTGTTATCTCTAGCACTTGCTCCCCTAGTTTCTCGGCCTCCATCCACCGCCCCTGATTCAAAAATGTCGACGCCAGGTTGGCCATGCTTGTCAGTGTCTCTGGATGTTCCATTCCTAACACCTCCCTTTTTGTCATCAGCACCTGCATCTCTAGCTCTTCAGCCTTCTTCCACTGGCCTTGGCTCGAGAACGTCAACGCCAAGTTGGCTGTGCCGACCAGCGTGTCTGGATGCTCAGGACCTAACACCCTCTTTCTTGTCTTCACCACTTGTGACCCTAGCTCTTCGGCTTCCTTCCATCGTCCTTGAAGCAACAACGTCAACGCCAGGTTATGCATGCTGGTTAACGTTGAGGGATGCTCCACCCCCAACACCCTTTTTCTCATCTCCAGCACTTGCACCCCGAGCTTTTCGGCCTCCTTCCACCGCCCCTGATGCCTGTACGTCGACGCCAAGTTAGCCATGCTAGTCAGCGTAGAGGAATGTTCCACTCCTAACATCATCTCTCTCGTCTCCGCCACTTGTACAAATAGTTCTTCGGCCTTCTTCCACCGCTCCTGGCTACTGTACGTTGATGCCAGGTTGTGCATGCTGGCCAGCGTTGAGAGATGCTCCACTCCTAACAATCTCTTCTTTGTCTCTATCACTTGCACGTATAGATCTTCAGCCATGCTCCATTGTCCTTGAGCATCTAGAAGCATTGAAAGATCCGAGATGAGAAAGGTTGCAATTTTGCTATCTGGCCCTGCATAACTTATTGCGTCTCTAATCTCTCGTCGTATTTCTGTCATTGCATCTTCTAACTCGTCGCTTTTGCGATATTGATCGCCAGGGAAAATAGCTCTGATATGGCCTAGGCGTAGTAGAGTAGCATAAGCGGTGCCCCCGCTCACACTACCCCCGCTATCCCATCGGTTAATCTGCTCGACTGTCTTCTCAAGTTCTTCATGAGATCTTCCGCTTTTAAGCAACACTTCCTGCAACTTTTGGTCATTTCTAGCTATGCCAAATCCAATCTTGTAGCAAATCGCGAGTTGGAAGGCCAGCTTCCCATCATCTCGTGCTTGAGGATATGTCGCAGTAGGGAGAACTCTGCGCTCTAGGCAGCGGCGAATATATGATCGAACTCGATAGTCTGACAGATACAGAGAATCAATCGACTGCTTAATCTGAATCTTGTTAATCTTAATATGAGTATCCGAAGTCATATATATACCTCAAAGCCATAACCAAACGCATCGAATCTGTCTTCCTGTATTTCTAAAGCCAGAGAGGGAACACTTAAGTGACTTCAGCTAAATAGTCATTGAGGTAGAAGAATGTGACTTACCGGTCAGGGATTAAGCTACCAAATGCCAGCTTCAAGTCAGCTTCCCGCAAACCTGGCTCGCAAGCCAATGACGCCTTGAAGAACCGCATCAATGCTTGCATTTTGTCATCGTCTAAATTTTGCTCCGCCGTGACAAGCTGTTGGGCGAGTAGTGTTAGCTTGTCCTCACGCTTCAGATCCTCAAGAAGGTTCGTAAGACGTTTTCGGCTTAAGTCCTCTTCTTTCTTAATTTGGAAATACTGTTCTGCCCAAAGCACCGTCTGGGGCAATTTTGCTATCCCGGAAAGGTACCTCTCAAACATCAACCATAAGCAGAGCATTCCGAATGAGAAAAGGTCCATCTTCCGGGCTTGGGCTGGCTTAAACCAGTTGGAGTGATGTTCGGGGGCATTCCAGGGCGGTGTCTTTGGCATTCGAAAACTATCGTCTTCATTCGCAAACCTGGTCGAGTACCCAAAGTCTGTTACCCTGGCGGTGTACGCGCCAGCGTCGTTTTTGAAGATCAAGACGTTGCCGGGTTTAATATCCCCATGAATAATCTCTGAAATCGATATCAATGGGAATGTATCATACGTTTTGGACTTTCAATGACTTACTGTTGAAATGCATGTCTACAATTGCCGTACCAACACCCACGCAGAGTTCAAGTCGCTCATTGACGGACAGATCTCTTCCTACTGGTGAGGTCGCGAAGTCGTACAGATCCCCGAGTTGTGTTTTCTCAAACACGAGGACCGGCCATATCTCGTCGTTGGACGGGATATCCCAGGATATGCCTTGCAGCTCTACTATGTTGGGATGCTCTCGAATAAATGGGTGGCCAAGCACGGTGGTCTCACTGATGAGAGCTTGGAAAATTCTTGCTTCTGGCTCCTCTCGTTTCTGCTTTTCTGAAACGCATTTGAAAGCGAAACTTGTTTGCAGGTTGATCAATGCCTCATTGATGGTGCTTGTCGCTCCTGCCCCGAAAGGCTGCCGTGCCGACTGATATGTGATTGGTAGGATGGCAACTTGTAATCCCTGAATGGTGGCTAGGAAAGTGATGAGATCGATCTGGGCATCCACCTGTTTCTCTGATTTCACGGCGCTATCGGATAGAAAACGATATTTGAGGAGTGTGGACTCGTCGGTAGACATTATGGGCGTGTTGGGCAGAGTAGACACTAAGACGAGACGCCGGATGAGCTGGCTGCTGTGGTTTTCGATGACTGAACGCTGCTATGCTGATGAGCTAGCGTCCAGGGCAAGAGCAAGGCAAGGAAATAGCATCAGACATCTGCCTGTTTGACCCAATCACTGCTTGTTGATGCCCCAGCCTGATTGTGCGTCGCCTGTATCTGTGTCAGAGCAGTGAGGTTATGGGTGACGTGACGATTTCTAGGTCAGGCCCCACCACGTATGTGTCGCAGGTGTGCAGCTTGTGAGTAGCAGTGGCAGAATGTCCTCCTCAAAGTGAATAATAATTCGAGGCCAGAAGGAGGGAATCTTCCGTTCAGTCTTTCATCAAAGAGGGCCCGCACGGCCCGACAATCCCGTTTGCTTCCTAAGCGGTCCGCGTCTAGCTTGGCCCTGATTCAGCCGCCTGGGCAGTTCACTCTCTTAGCCTTTCTACTTCGCCTCGACTCGCCTCAGTCGCCAGGGTTGGCGACCAGCGGCGGTGGGCAGCACCGAGAGCTTGTCCCAGTCGGCGTCGAAATCTAGATGCCGTGGAGGAGTATTAAGGTGGCTTTCGCGGTCGAGATTTCTTCCGAACTACAACATTTTACCACAGTATTCATAATCTTCTCAATGCCTACGGAAAATTTAGTCTCGGATTATAATTCACGCCGTTGCTCCTCTTGCCTGGAGTTGGACCGACATGGCCAGTAGACCTCGTTGGCTAGTAGATCTGAATTCGGAATCCACGCCGTCGCGTCTCGTGTTTGACGTTGGGTGAGCTGGTACCCGGCCCAGGTCCATCGAAGCCTCCATCAGATAGAGCTACATCTACTCCAGGGTCGCATGTTGTCTTCCAGCAGCTATCAGCTCATGAAGAGTGATGTGTTCTGACCTTTGGAGATGGCAAAGCACACGACGTAAACTACGGCTTCATTCAATACACTCTCAACTTTTTCACTAAATGTCTCAGCAAGGTTGTTAATGTTACGAACTCGCCCATGTGCCTGGCCACGAGGCCAAAGGACAACAGTCCCACGTAGCTACGAGAGACGGGGGATTCCTGACTAACAAGAAATGAGCAGGCAGTCCTGACGACTGAACTCTACAAATTGATCATCACCTTCTTGAGAGACGCTGGTAGATTTCTCCTGAGCCCCGGCGGCCATTGCTTTCAAATGCATAGCTGTGACAACACTTCCAATGGTTTAGCAACTTTCTCGATAAATAGATGGAATACCTCCTTGTTTAGATCTTTTGAGGGTGAGCTGTTCCTGTCCTGCTCCAGTGTTCCGTCCAAGCATGTGCGGACGACGTCCCTGTAGACTTCGCCCACTGTAGCAGCCAGCCTGGGAACATATTTGTCTCTAAGATGTTCTCGAAAGGTCTCTGGAGCCATACTTTTACATGCAGTTTTCCTGAACCAACTCTCTAGAGGAGTCCAACCCGCTATCTGTAGGAGAACCAATCCGAGGCTGTAGTAGTCGTATTCCAGTACGAATCGTCCCTTTCGTCGGTAGTCTGGGTGCTGCCCATATTCCTGCCATTTGGTAACATCTGACGGTCCTTCAGTGCTCCAAGTCTGTCCATCGGGGCGACTCTTGTGGAATCCAACCACATAGGGCTGGCTCCAACTGATGGTCGGCCCAGCAGCGAAGATCACGTTGTTGGGATTGAAATTTTCGTGTAAGCAGCCGACGCTGTAGAACTCTTCAAAAAACAACGCAAGTGAGTGGGCCAGCTGGAACTTTGAGCGGAGAGGCAATTGTCCGGCGAGTATCAATTCCTGTGGAAGCTCCACCTCCTTTAAAAGCAGCTGTCTTAAAGTCACAGGCGGGTTGAACACTCCGTCGTCAACTCCGTGTGGAAGGTCGTACAGGAACCAGTAGCCGTGGGCTCCATCCTTCTCCTCGATCTGCTCCACAAAGCCGAGACACTTCAGGATCCGCAGGCCGCTGGGTTTGGGATCAGTGCCGAAGTCCTTCGCCCTCAGCTGCATGATCAACAGTCTTTCTTCCGAAGGCACGGCGTCTCGCTCAGGTCGGTAGTACATCTGTTCCACGAGCACGCGTTGTGTCCTTTTGAAGAGGCCATAAGTGTGGCCATTGACGACCTTCAGAGCGTCTAAATATTGCCGAGGATGGAAGAACTCTGCAGCACCGGTCCCCGGCTCATTCTGCATCTGCAGCAGAATTGCTCTCATGTGTGTCCTGGCACCTACTTCGGCAGAGTCCTCCCGTCGGTGAGACTGCAAATAGGTGTCGATCTTCTTTAGACGGTCCATGTCATCCATCTTCATCGATTGGAACCACGCCGCCTGCGCTCTTCTCGTGTCGGCCTGTGGAAGCAGGTCCCAGAGGTTTTGGACGAGTATCTGAATTGGCGCCTCGGGAGAGTCATTGCCACCATGAAATCTCTCCACAAGTAGGTCTCCCAGGTTTCTCGTGCCGCTTAAATCAAGTGCGGACTCAATTCTGTGGAAGATCGCCATGATCGCCTTGCAGCACGCACTGTATCTCTCAAAGTCTTTGAAAATATGTGGCTCGTCGTAATCGCGAGAGAGCGCTCCATCAAAGGCACGGATTCGCTCTCCTTCAAACCACAACTGCATGGGTAGGGAGCGCCGTTGCTCAGCGATGTCCATGTATTTTCCGAAAATCTCCAAAACTGCCGAGAAAAGGGCCCTGAGGGCAGGAATGGTGAGGCTGCGGCGGATCTGGGACATGCGAGGACGAGCATCTGGATTGGGTTCCAGAGTCCGGAATGCGATCTGAATTATTTGATTCGCCGGCGAGGATGGGACGCTTTCGAGCTTCTCTAGCCAACTGCGGACGGAAGGCTTCAGCTCATTACTCGCATCGTGAAAATACGTTGACTGCCATCCAGGACGCATGTCGGCCAGTCTCGATTCGCGAAACTTCTGAACGCCTGCAGGCCCTCGTCTCATGTACGTCATTACCTCCGCCGTGAGACATCCGAAGGCCCAGACATCGATCGCTCGGCCAACTCTCTGGTGAACCAAGGAAGCGTCCCTGCATTCGGGAGCGATATAATCACCCGCACCCATCTTCCAGGGTGTGTCTGACCTGGAAGCATCAGGTTTGAGCTCACCCAGTCCGAAATCGGCCAAGATGAAAGTGCTCTTGCTGACGAGGATGTTTGCGGGTCGAAGGTCGTGATGATAACCTATTGCGTCAAAGTCCAGGCCATTCTCCTCTGCTTTCAGATGGAGCCCGTGAGTGTGCTCGAGCGCCGAGGCTAGGCCACAGAGTGCAAGGTAGAAGGTGAAGTCTTGGCGGAACTCGCCGAACCGCGCGTTCTGCTCGAGGAAGGTTTTGAGGTCTATTGCGAAGTAGGGAAACAGAAAATTGTGCTGGCGGTCATACGTGTAGGAGCCCAGCAGAGGAACTATGTTGGGATGGCTCAAGGTGCGGAGCAGTCTGAGGGTTGCCATTTCTTTTTCAAAGACTCCCCTGTGGCTTTCCGGTGGTCGAGTCTCTCGACGCTTGACCGTTTTTCTTATCACCACCACAGCGTCTCCCTTTCCAACGACCACGGGTCAGCAAGCACGCCGATCTCAGCGACGGGAAATGCCTCCACGAACCTCACTGTGAAAGAATTCTTGTAACGAGGTGGGAATAGTCAGCTTGGAGACCGTGCCAAATCCACCTTCGGCGACAGGCTCAACGTTCCCGATAAAGGGGAAAATCATCCCGACCTGATCAATTCGACGGTGGTAGTCGCACATGTCCCGCTTGAAGAGGTAAGGTAAGAACTGCCACTGATACTCTCGAGCGAATGCGCGGCCAAATGTTGGTACGATCTCCAGTGCTCGTGCTTCGTCTACGGGAAGCTTGTCGTCGAAGCATTCATGATTACGGAAGCTGACAATGGAGTCCACCTCCTTCATCCATACCAGAATTGCAAAGAGTATTGTACCCTCTTGCCGGATCTTCTTTGCCAGACCGACACGCTCGTGGGCATCACGGATATGCTTGGCCACCACGTGGTCGATCTTCGCCGGTGTGAAAATCTCCCGCACTTTGGACGGTTGAATGAAATATCTTCCGGACTCCGAACGAACGCGATTCCGCGCGATTTCGTCATACAGCCCCTCGATGCTTGCTTTCGATGCCATTTAACACTGACACCGGAACGTCAGGGCCTCTTTGTGTGAAGATCTATTGGAGGGAGGTCCGCTGAAAAACATTCGATGTGTGCTCAAACGAAGACGCGTAGTGTCAAGGAGGAGATCAGAAGATGTAGGTAAAAGCTTCCGGCCGCTGTGGTTCGTCCTAGAGCTAGCGATAAATATCAGCATGAGGAAAAATTGTGAACAGATGTAACACCGCTGACCTGGATCGTGGTGCAACGTTAGGTCAACTTCAAGCAAGGCTGAACAACCGGTCGTCATTCAGAATCGACAACGGAATTTATTTCGGCCTTTGCGCACAGCAACATCAGCCACTGACTGTTAAGTTTCCCAGGCGAGCTAACCTGGGTCAAACGGCGTGGTGCTGTCACCTCAACGTAGTCACCGGCAATCTCATCCTAACAGTCAGCGACGTAGAATGTCAGTTGTGTGCTCGCGGAGATGAAGCTACCTTGACCGAGTGTTGTCCAGGAAATAGTCTGGCGAGCAGATCAGACAGAGCTCCCATTTTCACGTACTTGGCTTCGAGAGTAGTTGTGATAGTCATGTCGCTGGGGCGTCAGGCACATTTGCTCCGATGTGAGAGGGAGGTGGGATGGAATCGGAGCTGACGACCAGGCTGCAAGCGGACTGGGCCGAGGACCCCACGTACTGCTGCATTTGTGAGCCTGCCTAGTTAAGGTTGTGGTCATGTGATTGGAATGCTTTGCATGAGAATGAAAACGTCGGCAAAGGTGCACTGCACAAAAGGACCGCAAGTTGCTCGACTCTGCTTTGCTGAGCAAGGGTCTCAACGTTAGCGAGAGGCAGGGATGGCCGAACCGAATCAAGAAAATTTTGGGAACGATTTTCGCCGCTACCCTCTCGACATCTCCCGCAATGAAGTTGACGCCGACAACCTTCACCTTTACAGCCAAGAATTCGAACGGAAATCGGCGACCCTCTTTGTCCAGGCAGTGACCGAATGCAAAGTAGAGTTGTGGCAATTGACGAACTTCAAGGCTCATCGAGGTATATCGCCAACTAGTGTTGCCAGATGGGTTCAAAATTTTGTGCTCACATTTCTAAAAGGCCCAAGTCAGGAAAGGCCATCGGTGTCATGGCCTTCCAGTTTGGAAGATTTGCAAAGGAGCTGGAAGGTGTGGGAATTGATGCACTGGGGCGTAATGAAGCGTGACTGAATAATGGTAGGAAGGCTTGGACAAGGCCCACATCAGCATGATGTTTGTACCAAGCTGCCTCGTCATTTCTTGATCTGGTGGCTGACAGCGTCGAGCATCATTCACCGAAAGAATTCCTGGAGTCGCATGAAAATCCTACCCGAGATGTTCAAGTTCATTTGTTCGTCGATCGAGATGCACCCCCGATTTTTGAATTTTGTTTTTGGGCTCGGCTGGAAGACGTCATCCCTGGACGAGACTTTCAACGGTTTTTATCATCGTCTCTCGTATGGAGCGAATGGAAATTCGCGGCCCTTGTCCTACGGTGAATTTTAACGGCGGCGGCTTTGCTGTGCTGCAGCTGATCGTAATCGCAGACGTGTGCTACAATCTTAGATACGTTGAGCCTCATGGACGACACCTGTCTGATCCGTGGTCTTACCGCCAATCGGCCATCCACCAGAAATTCTATTTCCAGGAAGGTCGCTCAGCCTGGACAGTCATTCATCAACCGCTTCTATTTCGCGAAAGCCTCGAAGATGCTCGGCTCGGGACCACGTCACACCCTATGGCCCTTCACGTTCGTTATATCCGGTCGGCCACATATTATTGGAGGGAACATCTGAACTATAGAAGCTCCGAACTGCTTTCTTTGGTTGGTCAAAATAGATACTCGTGAATTGAGGCTGACTGACGAGCCAGGACGCGAAAGTTTCCATTCCAAAACCCTTTAATGAGTTCACGACCGGTTTCCCCACGATCCAAGAGCTGCAGTCAATCCGGAAAAAGCTACATCTGGTACTGTGTATTTTGGACGGAAATTTGGACACCTTGGCAAAGCTGTCTACTCAAGCCGAATTGGTGGGCGAACTCATGGGTTTGACTCGGTCTGCTCGCAGCGGTTTGAGCTCCGAGCTGAAGCAAATTTCAAGCGAGATGAAGAGTCACAAGTCCACAGCCCAGAGCCTGCTCAGAATTTCGGATGACATTCGTTTCATGGTGAGTTAGGAGATCCAAGCATCACCAAAGACTTGTGGGGGTATTGACGGGACCTCAACGACAGATTTCCAACGTCCTGTCCTTTTGCAACCAAGAAACACTTGTGAGGAATGGAGTTTCGCTGGCACAACTGGCTAGGGCCGGCGCGGATGATAACAGAGCCCTGGCAACAATTGCAGACAAGACCTGGAAAGATTCTCGCACTGTGCGAATTACCACCATCATTGCCATCATTTACCTTCCGGCAAATCTGGTCACGGTACGAGACCATCCTCAAGCCTGTGCCATTCATATCTCTTTGGCAAATCTCAAAGTGACAAATCTCTAGCATCTTCAGTGACTGACTGCCGGAAAAAAACTCTACAGTCTTTTTTTAGCACAGCCTTGGTAGACTTCTACTCGAGCGAACAGTCATTCGCCCCAGCCCCTGGGGTACATATGAAAATTCGCAGTCAAGTTTGGATTGCGGTCCTGACGAGCCTGGTCTTAGCTGTCGGCACCATGGCTGCGGTCGCCATCTGGGATCGTCATGGTCGGCGATAGAGCACGACGAGTCCACTGCGATTTACGACAATGTGGACAACGCATCCATGCCTGACATGCGCCACGTGATAGCAGGCAGGGTTGGCAAGTTCTACGTAGCTACAAGGGCATCATGTATCTTCTCTATTTATGCGAAGGTTAGCCAAAGGAGTTAGATCTCAAGAAGACAAGCAAGCAGGGCAACACAAAAATCTACCAGGTCAGGCCATCCAGTTCATGACCCATGCTGGGAGAAAGGTAGGCGCTGGAGAAAGATAGACGCTGGCCGCTTTCTTTCCCTGGCCCCCGCCTTTCTCCAGCCCCTAGGTTTCTCCGTCCTTAGGTTCCCTGGGGAGGTAATTCATTCGAGCGAGCAGATGGAAAATGAGATAATGAGCTCTGGGACCGCAAATAGTGTCTCTCGGCACCTTTATCACGAGCGCAGTCTGGCTCTCAGGAAATTATTCCTAGGACGGCTACACTCCCAGGAAATCACATAGCCTAGGAAAGTCGTCCTGATAGAGGATTCGTCCGAGGACATTCTATTGGGACCAGGAAGATTTAAGCCTACAACGTATTGAGGCCATTGGGACTATTTTTAGTTCTAGGCTTGAGGGGAGGACCCAAATTTGAACGCTGCCCTTTCCTTCCAGTTAAGCCTCCGGCAAGATCCGTAGGCTAGCTGGGGCCTGGATAACCAGGCTTGCCATGTGTGCCTACGTGTATAGGGCTTGGGAGCCGTCGCTTTCGACGCCTCGCTCCCTTCTAATCGATGGCAGTGCAAACATGTGGTCATAATACCAGCACGACAAAACGCTGGACCACTGTAACGTTGCCGTCGTCGCCCTCACTATCGCCATCACCGTCACTGGTGATATCAATCACCTCAATCACCTGCTTGGGAGAGCGTCCATTTACCTCAGCGAAACGAAGGTGAACCGGAAATAGGCCTTACTGCCTTTGCGTAGTTGCGGTACCCGATCGTGTACTGTGTAGTGATTACCTTTCCCTAGCCCAGAGGCAAACGTAGACCTATGGTAAAGGTTGGGGCGATTCGATAATTTTCGTATGGCGCTTCAACCGGACATTTTGCAAAATCTACGGCCTAATTTCGAAAGGTACCAAAACCAACACGCACTGTGTAGGCGCTAATTTGCGTGTCAGTAGAAAATTTTCATGAATATTGAAAGGCATGGCGGAAATTATAGAACATTACTCAACTTCGGGGATGTCTGCCACCAAGGCTTCAGTCTACAGCTCCTGCCAAGCCTCGGCTAACCTTCCCTGTCCTGGGCAGCGTTGACGAACAGACTTCAGACCAACTGCTCTGGGAAACCCATCTCATTCTGAATATTCTTCAAGCCGACGGATTTTGTCATATCGTTTGGACGCTCAAGGATACCGGCCTATCCTCAAGACCTGCAATGGATGGTATAAGTGTGGCTGCAAACATCATCGCTGCTGTTGAATTGTCTGCAAAAGTTGCCTCACTTTGCGCTCAGTACTGTAGTTCTGTCAAGAATGCAAAAGAAGACATTACACGCCTCCAAGGAGTGGTCGAGAATCTGAACGATGTATTCAAGGACTGCCGTAATCTGCTCGACGGTCCGCATGGCCCAAAGCTTGAGTCTTCGCAGAAGTTACGAAACGCACTCAAAGAATCCTCACCGTATCTGAATAATTTGACGAACAAGCTAGAACTGGGAAGAGGGAGAAAAACCATGAGTCGGTTGGGGATCCAAGCTCTACGGTGGCCATTTACGAGCAAAGAGGTGGACAGGATCATCTCCGGTCTCAATCAAAGCAAAGAGAACGTCGCTCTAGCCATGCAGATTGATCAGACGTAAGGGAAAACGATAACTGGTGCCTAATTTGATCTTTGAAGCTTACGTCGATGGTCTAGGCGGCTTATTATAGAAATCGACCGAAAGATCGACTTCGCTGCTCTGCGGACTGTGGAAGGAGCTACATTCGACTCACACATCGACGAACACGACGCGAGATGCCATCCAGACACGCGAACAGACCTGCGGAACAAAATAGAAGATTGGGCGCGAAATCCGAACGGCGAATGCATATTCTGGCTGAATGGCAAGGCTGGCACTGGAAAATCTACTATTTCTCGGACAATTGCCCAAACATTTGCCGACAATGAGGAACTGGGTGCCAGCTTCTTCTTCAAGCGAGGAGAGGGAGACCGTGGTAAAGCTACACGGTTTTTCGCCACTATAGCTTCACAATTGGCCTACAAGATACCTGAAATAATACCGGCGGTCGGCAAAGCAATCGAAGCCAATCCTAATATTTCTGAAAAGCGAATGAAAGACCAATTTGAGAAGCTCATTTTGGAACCCTTATTGGCAACGCAACGTGACACCACGAAAATTCTGATACGAGTTATTGTCATCGACGCTTTAGACGAATGTGAGCGAGATGACGACATTAAAACCATCCTGCGTCTTTTATCCCGAATGCAGGAAATTCGGTCGGTTCGTCTACGGGTGTTTGTGACCAGCAGACCGGAACTGCCAATCCGTCTAGGCTTTGAGAATATGTCGGACGATGCGCATCAAGATCTAGTTCTGCACGAAATTCCGAAGCAGACTATCGACGACGACCTTTTTACATTTCTGAAAGATGAACTCGCGAGGATTCGAAATGAGAATTCACTACCCTTGGACTGGCCCGGAGATAGAGCCATTCATGTGTTGGTAGAGATGGCAACCCCTCTATTCATCTTTGCGGCAACTGCCTGCCGGTTTCTTCAAGATCGACGATTAGGGGGAGACCCAAAGAAGCAGTTACAAACACTTCTTAAGTATCAGAGCTCAGATCAAGCTTCTCAGCTTGATACAACGTACCTCCCGGTTTTGGAGCGATTAAAAACTGGCCTTAACGATCGACAAAAGCAGAGGCTTGCAGAACGGTTTCGACTAATAGTTGGTTCAATTGTTTTATTGGAGGAGCCTCTAACAACAACGACACTTGCCCGCCTCCTTGGTATTTCTAGGGATGATATCGACAGTCTCCTAGATTATCTCCATTCGGTACTTGACGTTCCTCACCATCCAGGACATCCTGTGCGGCTACTGCATCTTTCGTTCCGGGATTTTCTTCTTGATCCCGAAAAGCATGGCAAGACCCCATTTTCGGTCGATGAGAGAAAGACTCACGAGATAATTGCGATCAAATGTCTCGAGCTAATGAATAGCAGGGAAGGCCTTCGAAGAGACCCCTGCAATTTACAATCTCCCGGAGTAATTCGAAGTCAGATAGAAAATCAACGGATAGACAAGTGCCTAGCCCCGGAGCTCCAATACGCCTGCCGGTACTGGGTTGAGCATCTTGAGCAGAGCAAGAATGCTTCATACTATCAGGACCGAGTCCATACCTTCCTCAGAAAGCATCTGCTACATTGGCTGGAATCCATGAGCCTTATGGGGAGAATGACAGAGGCTGTTGGAATGATTACTTCATTGCGGTCAATGGTAAGCTGATGATATATGGCCTAAAACAAGGCTTGCTGTGGTTGTACATGGGCTAACGACGTATGTAAAGGGCGATAGGTGGAATAGTTGCCGCGAGTTTATTCACGATGCAGTACGATTCGCTTTAATCAATAGGCCAATTATCGAACAAGCACCACTGCAGACCTATGTTTCTGCACTTATCTTCGCTCCGAGAAAGAGTATTATCCGGAACCAATTTGAGAAGTTGATACCCAGTTGGCTACAACGGCTTCCCGAAGCAGAAGAAGTATGGAGCGCAGTTTTACAGACGCTCGAGGGACATAGCGACTCGGTCAACGCCGTGGCCTTCTCGCCGGACGGATCGATGGTCGCGTCGGCATCAGACGACGAGACCGTCAAGCTATGGGACGCACGCTCGGGAGAAGAGCGGCAGACGCTCAAGGGGCATGGCGGCTGGGTCACCGCCGTGGCCTTCTCGCCGGACGGGTCGATGGTCGCGTCGACATCACACGACGAGACTGTCAAGCTATGGGACTCGTGCTCGGGAGAGGAGCGGCAGACGCTCAAGGGGCATGACCGCACGGTCACCGCCGTAGCCTTCTCGCCGGACGGGTCGATGGTCGCGTCGGCATCAGACGACGAGACCGTCAAGCTATGGGACTCATGCTCGGGAGAGGAGCGGCTGACGCTCAAGGGGCATGACAGCTTAGTCACCGCCGTGGCATTCTCGCCGGACGGGTCGATGGTCGCGTCAGCATCAGACGACGAGACAGTCAAGCTATGGGATGTGCGCTCGGGAGAGGAGCGGCAGACGCTCAGGGGGCATGGCCGCACGGTCACCGCCGTAGCCTTCTCGCCGGACGGGTCGATGGTCGCGTCGGCATCAGACGACGGGACTGTCAAGCTATGGGACTCGTGCTCGGGAGAGGAGCGGCAGACCAACTATG
>Ga0335072_10009026_pt1 | contig 14423 bp, 12 predicted proteins | sample Lox_Sample_21_FD_206725 | JGI IMG/M metagenome (GOLD analysis project Ga0335072, IMG submission 206725) | Soil microbial communities from Loxahatchee National Wildlife Refuge, Florida, United States - Lox_Sample_2.1 | ecosystem: Environmental > Terrestrial > Soil > Wetlands | place: USA... | reverse complement strand
GTGTGATGAGCCGATCCACTCTCTGCCAGAAACGTCCCCGTTGACCTCAAGGCTTGGAGCCAAACCCCACTTGCGGGAAGCCCTTCGAGGCTCTTCACAATGCTCGTTCGCCTCAGACCTTCATTTAGGATCAGAGCATCGCGGCTCAGGTCTTCAATCTCAGGGGATGAAGATCCATTCCCGAGGCTGGCGGTCAGTTTGGCGGCTGCTTCGAGGAGCGAGTCAGACTGAAGCAGAGGATTCATCGCAACGAGCGTGGCAACGTGATTCACGCCCGGGATGGTGAGATGCGGTAGAACCGCCTCGAGTGTGTCGCCGCGCTCGGCCATCGCGGCATCTTCCCAGCGCGCCACGGCCGCGAGCGCTACGCCAGTCGACAGCCTGGCGAGAGAAGCCGCAACCCAGTTCCAGGGAAACGCCTCCTGATCCCCTATACGCAGAGCCATACTCGTCGCAAGCGCAGCAAGGTCGCAGGCCGCGCGCAGCTTCTCTTCGTTCTTTAGGACACCTTGTGCTTTCCGTACCAGCTCACTCAAGGTTCGCAGCTGGAAGCGGGCGTCCGCATCCACGGACTCGGTATCGTCGTGCGCATGTTGGAAGAAGACTGAGGCATCTTCCGGGCTGATTGCCATAACCGCTCGCGAAAGAGCCAGATGAGCGCCAATCTTTTCGGACGCGTTGGTTCGAAGCGCAGCAATGGCTGCATCCTTCTCAGTTGCCCATACCAGGAGCTTTCCATGCGTCGGCTGGCATATTCCGGCGCGTCCCACAAATGTCAGATACTGCCATCCGGTTGCTGAGGAATCTTCGTTTGGAACGGAGAAGGCGGTATCCAGGACCTGAGAAGGATCCGCGCCGGGAATGGCCGCCAAGTCAAAGATATTCAACATGAGAAGTTGGTAGAGTCCTGCTCGACTGAGAACAGAGAGACGGTGCTCGGCGTTTCGCACCGAGCGGGCGGTGTTTCCCACTTCTCCCAGCAACAGACCCGTCCCGGTCCCGGAAACCATGGCTCTGGCGCGCGCAACGAAAAAGGGAATCAGGAGGGATATGTTGGTGCGAAGGGATTCTTTGCGCCGCTTGTCTGAATCGCTTTCTTCTGCTTTTGCAGCCGGAGCGGGACCCAGAAAATCGTCGACGCTTGCCTCACGGTCTTCGAGCACGGCCAAGAGGCAATAGGCGCGGAGAAGAATGTTCAATAGTTCTGTATCGTGATCCCAGAGCCGCTCTGAATTCCGGAGAAAACGGGATGACAGGTGAATCAGGCAGTCCCTTAAAGCTCCGTCCGCGCGATGGGTTCCAGCTGCCAACTCGTAACCGGTGAGGAGGGTGTCAAAGAGCGCGAAATCGCTGTTACCGCTGTTGTCGAACGAGGAACGGCGAATCGGGAAAAAGTGACGCAGTTTTGCGGGCTCGAATGTCCGCGCGAGAATATCCGGAGGAATCTCAATCCCCGCACGGAGCAGGGGCACTGCAAGCCATGCAGAAGACATTCCACTTATCAAATTGGATTGCAAAAGGCTCTGAACCAGGTCACTTCTGCCCCGGGTGAGAAGTCTCGGAATCACGAGTTGCGCAACTCGAAGGGCCAGTGTGCGCGGCTTCCATCGCAAGAGACTGCGGAGTCCATCCTCTGGCCCTGAAACCAGCATTTCTGCTTCGGTAAGAGCCGCAATATCCCGAATCGAGATGTCCCACAAACGCCTCTGGTAACCACGATCTTTCTCCTCCCCGGCAACCGTATCGCGTCGCTGAAGCCAGGCTGAGAATTGGCGGCGGTAAGCCCGCGCCTGCGTTGGTTGATTCGAAAGGGCGGCCTGGAGCATTAACTGGGCGACGAGAGGTCCATGCTTGGCGACCTTGTCGCCGTTGAGCAGGAGTCTCCGGGTCACACTCTCTTCGGCGAAAGCGGCGGAAAGGTCGAGGTTCGATTCGAGGAGGTCGGCGATCGCATCGTCGCTCTTCACGGCCTCTGCACCACGCAGCGCAGCCCGCAATGCTAATGGGATATCGTTCCGTTCAGCTGCCAGTCCGACACCAAGTTTTACCCGCTGAAGCCGGACTTCACGCCGCCGGAGCGGATCTCGAATGATCCCCGGCTCCCCTTCGGTTTCGATCAGTTCCAGAAGTTCCTTCCCCCGCTGAGCCCGGAATAGAATGGTCGCAACGTGGGTCGCCGCGTAATCACTTGTATGGCGCCTGCTCTCGAGCAGCTCTGCCGCCTTTTGATATGCACCGTCGAGGAGCGCCTGTCCGCGGACGCGTACGAATTCCTCGATATCCTCGTCGGCGAAGGCGATCGATTGGTCTTCGATCCGGATTCCGGGAGCCATATCCGAACAGATATCGAGAACACTGCCCGGCTGGATGCCTGAGACCCGCGCGCAGTAATCAACGGGGATAGGGCGGGGCAGCGCAATCAACGCCGCGCAGAAACGCTCGAAGTCATAGGAGAGGCCAGCCTTCTTCAATGCTTCCTGGAACATTTCCTCGAAGATTCGTTGAAGCGTCTTGCCGAGGGGTTGCAGACTCAAAAGAGGATCCTGACGATTGCGCAGTGCACTCTCCATGGCGTACCGCTCGACGCGCGGAATGCCACTCGAAAGACTCTGAAAATCATCGATCCATGTCGGGGCGGCGCCGAAGCCAAACTGCCGTACAAACGCCTCTGTCTCTTCCCGGGTAAATCCAGACAGCGGAAACTTGCGAACTTCCGCGGGCAGCTTCAAATCCGCAATGCGGCTTGTGCGGCAACTGACGACTAACCGCGCGTTCGCTGGCAGATTACCGATGCTGAGGAGGTCGTGCACGAAGCTGCGCTCTCCGAAATGCTGGGCTGCGGTGACGGAATTGTCGGCGGCGTCAATTGCCAGCACAAGAAGTGCATGCGGGTTGATATGGTGGAGCGATTCCGCCGCATTCTGGAGCCTGCGGAGAAGGCTCCGGGCATCCACTCTTTCGCTCCTGAGCAGGAAGTACGGCAGGCATGTCGCAACCGCCATGTCGTTGCTGAGTTGAACAAAGGCGTCCACCGGCCGATGGCGAACGCGGGCCGCGTCGAGATATCGCCCGCTCCCATAAGCATCAAACAGGACAACATGAGAGCCGGCAGGAAGTTGCTGCTCAAGCTGCTGAAGGACCGTTGTCTTGCCGCAGCCTGCCCCACCATGCAGGCAAACGCGCTGCACTCCGGTTCCCAACAGGTCTGCCAATTGCTTTGCGGCGCTTCTGGGTATGATTCGCGCGGGGGATGAGAAATCGCTGGGACAGGGGAAGAGGCTCTCGGCGCTTGCGCTCCCCGCAATCGTCAATAAGATATTCTCCCGAAGGATCAGCCTCTGTGCTCCTTCGGGCAACATCTGCTTGCGGATGTATGCGAGCAGTTGATCGAGTATCGCCCGTGCATCCGCGTCAGTCCAGCGGGAGATTTCTAGCAACAGAGCGTCTTCAAGTTGGAACCTGGAGCCCGTCTGCGAGGAGAGGTCGAAAGATTCTGAAAAGCCCGCTAGAAGCTTGCCGAAAAGGCCAGTAGCGGAGCGAATCTGCGTTCGGAGCGCTTGCGCCACTTGCCCGTTGCGTCCAAGGCGGCTGAAGGCGTCCATTACATTTTGCGCGACAGGCTGGTTGGAGACCAATCTGACGGCAACCTTTGCGGAGGATTGTGAAACGATGCCGCGAAAAGCAGTGCCCAGGCGGCGCAGGACAGAGTTATTGCCCTCCTTCTTGTTGGTCGCAGTCAGTCGCGCGGCCGTCCATTTCGAAGAAGGGTCACTGCCGGAATATTTAAGCTGAACGATTTCAACCCTGTTCGCAGTCTTGAGATCGGAGCTTCCGAAGTACAGGGTGCAATCGACTCCATCGTACTCGGCCACGTCGTCGGACTGTTTCACAGGCTGGCCGAATCCCTCAACCGATAGGGCCGCGAGCTCGGTCCCCGGCTCAAGAAGGCGCAATGCCTGGAGAACCGCCCACAGTTCGTGAAAATTTGTTCCGGCAAGCGCGCCGCGCGCGGCCCGGTAATCGACGATCGGCATGGATTAGCCCCAAGGCGTGGGCATCAACGAGCCCCAAATCAGCATGGCGTGGGCAACCGCGCCTTGTACAGAACAATTCTCTACCCATGGTCAACGAGCGATGAAGTTGCCCTCAGTTCAAATCCCAAAAAAACCACCCCGGAGAAAGCCATGAAACTCCGGCACAACAAGCTATGCCCGATCCATCGCTCCGTGTCCTGCTGTGGCAGGGAGGCAATTCCCAAACAACAGCGTCGGCGCCAGTTTGGCGTGCGGCGTATTGACGATCCGCAACACCCCAGGGGATACCGTGAACTTCGCTCCAATGGAGAGATGCGAAAACTGCTCGACCGGAAGATTATCGCCCAGAACGGCATATGCACCCTCTGCGATGAAGGGTTCACCAGCTGCAGCGACATCGTGCCCGATCACAAGAATCCTCGTGGGATGGGAGGAGCGTGGCCGGACGATCACTCCGACAACATTCAGGCGGCTCACTGGTGGTGCAACGGAGAAAAGAGATCGTCTCGTCTGTGACAAGTCAACCAATTCAAGCTCTCCGGCCCTAATTCTGTGCTTGCGGCCTTCGTATTCGGGGCAAGGACTGAAACTGCCGGGTTGATCGGATGCTCTTACCGCTTGGTACTCGAATTCTTTGCAAGTTTTTCGGCATGGGTCCAGAATTGGCCAATTGACATATTGAAATACGCACTCACTGCAGCCATTACATCGCAGCTAATGTTGGCCTTGCCACGCTCAATTCTTCCAAAATAGTAGACGCTATACCCAAGCGCGGCTGCCAAAGATGCCTGCGACAGATTTTTCTCGGTCCGCAAGTCTGTCAGCGCTCGCCCGAAGACTTCGTTCGGCGTTTTTGATCTTCGCTTGACATCCGCACCGAAAGGCTTTGCCACAAGCACATCGTGGCCGAGGTCATAGACGTTGTAATAGCAACTATAGTTGCTGCTATGTCGTGTTGTTCCCTGTGATTTAGTGAGCTACTCGGAAGATGAGCGGTTGCCTTTGTCATCTGTGCGAGCCAGGACTTCAGCGAAGGACCAAAACCTGCTCAGGGGTAGCATGCCGAAGTAGCCCACAATCGCAAACATTACATCGAACGAGAAGTTTTCCTTCCCCTGCTCGATGTTGCGGAGGTAGAACTCCTCACAACCCACGCCCGACGCTACAGTGGCCTGAGACTCGCCTTGCCTGGTGCGCAACTCCGTTATTGCCAGGCCGAACACCTCCCTTGGTGTATCGGACTTCCGCGCAATGTCCGCTCCAATCGGTTTGGCCACATTGTCATGGTGGCCAAGCGCCGGCGGTTGAGATAGCAACTATAGTTGCGTATACTCAGATGCAGCAACTATAGTTGCCGACTGCGTATTCCAGCTATGGCAGTTCTGAGGTCGCGGGGGAATCGGTCGGCAACGCCTCGAGAGCACTCCCTAGTTTTCTTGTTTGACATAGCGATTCTGCGAGAGGGGTCGCATGAGTTCCGAAGCAGCCTATTTCCCGGATGCACTGGCCAGGACAGGGGAAGTGTGTGACGGGACAGCCAGCTCGCCGGAGAGCCTGCCCGGTCCATTGCGCGATGTGCTGGAAGCGCCTGCCGACGATCTGATGTCCGGTATCTCCGACGAACAGTTGATGGAACATGTCCGTGACGGGGCCAAGGAAGCCCTGGCGGCGCTCTTCCGGCGCCATGCCCGGGCGGTGCGCAATGTCGCCAACCGCATCCTGCGCGACGAGGCGGAGGCAGACGATCTCGTCCAGGAGATTTTTCTCTTCATCTTCCGCAAGGCCGCGCTCTACAATTCCGCCTGTGGGAGAGCCGCCACCTGGATCATTCACGTCGCCTACACCCGGGCCTTCGACCGGCGGCGCTACCTCAACTCTCGGCGGTTTTACTCGAACCAGGAACTCAAGGATGCCGGCCTGCGGTTGGCTGACCCCCGGCAAGAGACCGCCTTCCACGAGAAAACGCTCGAAGGCATCCTCGGCAAGTCGCTGATGGCGAAATTCAACTCCCGCCTCACGCCGGATCAGCGGGAGACTATCGAGCTTTTCTTTTTCGAGGGTTACGCCCTCAAGGAGATCGCCGAACTCACTGGGCGCTCTCTGGTCAACGTCAGAAGTCATTATTATCGAGGGCTCGAACGGCTGCGCAAATACGTTCTGCCCAAGAAATTGCGGCCAAAGTGAGCGAAATCGTACACAATGGCTCTAGCCACGGAGCCTGGACGTTGCCGACAGATCCTCACCAAGAGTTTCGGGAGCTTTGTGCCCTTTCGACGACCGGCGAATTGACGGCGGAGGAATTGAATAGGCTGTCGGAACACCTCGTCGGCTGCAATTCTTGCCGCAAGGCCAAGGAACAATACGACCGGGTAGCGGGGCTGATGATACCCGCCCTGGCGGCAGAAGCCCGCAGGGACTCAACGGCGGACTCCGAAGAACAGGCGGCGCAAGGATCCTGGTCGATCGACCGAGCGGAAGCGAGACTTATGGGATCGCTTCGGGATGAACCGGTACCATTGCGCACTCGCCCAGCCGTTCAGCTCGAATTCCCGAAGTGGAGACGCGTGCGCCGTTGCGCGGTTGCAGCGTTGATTCTCGCGGTATTTAGCGTGGGCAGCTACCTGATCGGAGTCCTCCGAGGCCGTGGAGCGGCTGTCGCCAACGCACCCTACCACCTATCGATGCCGCGAACGGCGCCCGTGCCTGAGCCCGCGCACCATGCCGCGCCCATTCCCAACCAGTCAAGAGAAGTTCCGCCGAGAGAAGACCAGGCTGCGAGTCTCCGCGACGAGCTCCGCGAGAGCGAGACGGAGTCCGCAAAAGTCAAGGATCAGCTCCGCCAACTCCAAGCCGACCTTGCCCAACGGAGCGCGGATCTCGATCGCAGCCTTGCAGACCGGGCGGATCTGGATCGCCAATTGGCCCAGGCCCAGGTGAACGCGCAGGCCCTGGAAGCGAGACTGACCGCGATGAACGATCAGTCTGGCTGGGACACGGCGCAATCGCTTGCTCTCAAGGCACAAATCGAGGATCTGAATGCCGCCATTGCATCCAAGGATGGCGAGATCGCGCGGCAACAGGAACTGCTTGGGCGCGACCGCGACATCCGGAATCTGATCGGCGCCCGCAACCTTTATATCGCCGAGATCTATGACGTCGGCAAAAACGGCGACACCCAGAAGCCCTTTGGGCGGGTCTTCTACACCAAAGACAAATCACTCATCTTTTACGGTTACGATCTTGACCAGCAGAAGGGCGTCAGGAAGGACGCGTCCTTTCAGGCATGGGGACGCCGAGGGTCTGACGGCAGGCACGACATCAGCCTTGGCCTGCTCTACCAGGACGACGCCAACCAGAAACGCTGGGTACTGAAGTTCAACGACGCGAAGACCATCTCTGAGCTCGATGCCGTCTTTATTACGGTGGAACCCGAGGGTGGGAGCCCAAAGCCGAGCACGAAGCCGCTGCTTTTCACCTACCTCCATCTCGACCCAAACCATCCTTAAAGACCCCCAGCAAACCAGGCTCTGAGGTTTTCTAGAGCATGAATTCGATACTCTTGATCGACGACGAAACCGAAATTTCCGCGGCACTCGCGCAGTCGCTCCAGCGCTTCGGGTTCCGTGTGGAAAAGGCAGGTATCTTGGAGGTTGCCCTGCGCGTGCTCGAACAACCGCGATTCAACGCGGTCCTTTTGGAATTTAATCTCAGATCGGGCCGCAAGGCACGTCCTCGAACCGGAGCCGGGCTTGAAGTGGTACGCCGGCTCCGTGCCTCGGGGATGATGACACCAGTTCTGATCTTCACGGCGATGGAAGGGGAACTCTACGTAAAAGCATCTCTCGAAGCTGGCGCGGACGACTTCATTCTGAAAACGGATGGGATTCCTCACCTCCTGGCGCGTCTCCGTGCACAAATCGGGCGGAGCAAGAGCCTCTGCCGTGACAGTGAGTCCGAAAACCGTAACTTATAGAAACGCCGGGCAATGGATGGCTCCATTGGAAGCGAAAAGGAACACCTGGGAATCGTTATTGTGGCCATAGCGTGCCCACGTTTTTTTGCCTCAGATCTCCCCTCGAAACGCCCTGAGACCTCTGCCGTACTAAGGCATTCTTCGCGCGTTTCAGTCCGTTTCCTCTGCCGCAGGACGGCAGAGGTCAACACGAGGGCAAAGGGAAAAAATCTCGAAGCGTAGCGCGAAAGTCGAAGAGGGAGCGAAACGAGGGCACAATTGTGCCCTCGTTTCTGGATCTACGATGACGGCCGTTTTTGATAAACGGAAATCGGACTCCCGGGCAGTAATGGGATTGTCGGTGAGTGCATTGGCGGAGATAAGCGGCCAAAGAATCCAACCCGTGGATTTGTGAATCGCTCGACGTGGCGCGGTTGAGAGAGCTGGTTTATTATTTTTCAGTCAGGTTTCCTTCCCTTTAAACGTGCGATCCAGAATGTGTTCCATTTAGCCCGGCTTATCGCCTCGGACCGCAAGACTGGTGCGGGTTCGGTAGAACCGGGCCGGCTAATTTAGCTCATACGAACACAAAATAAAAACGGGCACAGATTGTCCGCTTATGGCGATTATGCGCTAATTGATTCACCGCAAGAGAATTGCACGAACCAACCGCGCGGCGAGGCTTTCGGACTGCTTTTGTTTGCTCTCGCGGCGATCATTGCTGTGACTTCCGTTGCGGCCCCTCTGGTGGCATGTTCATGCCAACAGCATTGCGCTGGGAATCACAATCACCGCCTGCGCGCTCCTCATCATGCCTCTTTTGAGCCGCGCCAAGCGGAGAAGCGCGAAGGAGACTGGCGATCGGGCTCTGGCTGCGGACGCAGTGCAGTCGGGAACCCGCGCCTATCTGGCGGCAATCACGCTCCTCGGACTCATCCTGAATGCGGCTTTCCATCTTGGCTGGGGTAGATTCCGTCGCGCTGTTCGCAGTTCCGATTCTTCGCATTAAAGGACAACGCGCATTGCGCCAAGAGCGCTGTGGATGCTGCTAGACGCCGTCTACAATAAGAGCAGGCGAGATTTCAACGCCCGCGTGTATAGCCGTCACAAGATGAACACGAAGGCCCGCTTTCGAGCTGACCCCCGTGTTCGAAGAGTAGACGCCAGAGTGGGTTGTACTTCGAGGCTATTGGGCCACGACGATATGATTGGTGACTCCAAATACCCCTGGAACCGCGTTTGCTTGCATGAAAGCGACTTGTTTGTCCCTTTCGTTCAGCACTACGCCGTACAGTTCCACTTTGCCATTCTCTACCACGATCCGAATGGGGGCTTGCGGATCCATTGCGTACTGCTGGAGAGTCGTGTGCCCGTAGATCGCGCGTGCCAGCCTGATCCGGAGCTGATCGTCGAATGCCGATAACGGCGCCACGCTGATCTCATCGACTACATCGCGCACTCCGGGGGTGGTTTCCAGGATCGCAACGGCTGAATCCCGATCAGGGTAATCGCGCACGTTGCCACTGACGACGGCCCTTCCGTCGGTAACGGTAACCGACATGTTGTTGAACACGATGCCGTATCCAACCCGGTCATAGCGGAGTTTGTTCGCCAACGTATCCTGCAACTCGGCGTCGCTCACGCTTTTGCCTTCCACGACGATTTCATTGCGGACACCGCTTACTCCATCGGCCTTTTCCGCCTTTCTTTGCGCATCCACCTTGTCTATGTAGAGATCAACGGAGCCAGAAAGAACGGCGATTCTATCGTCTACCTGGACATCGATTCGGTGGAATCGATCCTGGTTGGCAAGTTTGGTAGCGACCTTATTTGCTACAATCTGGTCCTTGGTCAGCCCAGTCTTGGTTTGGGCCAAAGCCGCGACCCCGAGACTCAGCGCCATTGCTGAGATAATGATCTGAACATTCCTTTTCATTTGAATTCTCCCTTCTCGATTTTCAAATTTTTTTCAGGCCAGCACTTTCACTTTGCATGCCGGAGGACGCGGGGCCATAGCGCGCTCTCCGGCGAGCCCATTCAATTTCATTTCTGGCTTGGAACGTTGAGCCCGACTTCGAGCGCCTGGTTGAGGGCATCTGCATAGTCGCCTGCCGCGTCCGCCGTGCTCGCCAGGTTCTTTGCATGTTCATCCATCCTGTCGAGGAATGCGCGGTACTCGTCGTTCATAACTATGGGAGCACTCCCGTTGTCGTTCAGGTTCAAGATTGCCGAGTTGGTGTCTGTGGCCAGAGTGCGTGCCGATTCGAACATCCGGTCGAGTGCATGCTGCTCCCATCCGGGTAGTTGCGGCTGAATTTCAGTCAGCCTGTTCAAAGCGGGATTGAGGCCGTTGTTGACCAGGTCCTTTACCTGCATCAGGTGATGAGCATTGGTCCAACGGGACATGTTTCTGCTCGCGTGCATCCTGAGAGCGTCAGTGTTGTTGTGAACAGAACGAGCCACGTCCTCGATTTGGTCAATCAATTCGAAGCTTTCCTTCTCGAGGGCAACCTGCTGCACCGTGACTGTGTTTTGGGCCGGAAGTGTCGCGGGCAGAATCGTGACCATCGCGGCCAGGGAAATACGAGCCAGTGAATTGAGTTTCATGGTGGTTCTCCTTCCTTCAATGAATTCCTGAGGATCTGCATCCGCGCCTTCGCCGGAAATCAGGTCGATTTCGACCAGTTGCTTACCCTCTGAAGTGACATTAAGGCCGGGCCGGCAAAAGAAAACCTCGTCATTTCACGAGCTTCCAGATGGGCGATTACGAGGTCTAGCCCTGTAAAAACCACAGATTGCAGTGGTCGCCTGCGGCCCGACAGCCCCTCTTTGGCAATGCCGCGCCCTTCCCGATATGATTGCGACCAGATTTGTAAACCGCTCTGCCAATGACTTACAGTGGCCGCCAATTCAGAATTCGAGGACGAATCTCCCGAGCGATTGTCCGCGCCCTGATCTCTGCGGCGCTGATCGCTGCTCTCATTGCGGGCTCGTTAAGGTTTTCCTACCTCGATCACGCAACCATCGCGCTGCTGTTGCTTGGCGCTGTGGTAGGTATCGGGGTACGCTGGGGCACGTTTGACGCTCTCGTTGCTGCAATTACCGGCGGTATTGGTTTCGATTACTACTACCTTCCTCCGCACGGAATGGCCATCGAGAAGCCTGAACACTGGATAGCGCTGCTAATCTTTCTGATCGTTGCGGTATCCACCGGTCACTTGGCCTCGCGGTTGAAACAACTTTTGGACAGACGAACCAGCCTCATGCAACTCTCTCTCGAACCCTTGTGTATCGCAGATTTGAACGGAAACCTCGAAAGTGTGAACGCTGCACTCAGCGGCCTGCTTGGCTGGTCGGAGCAGGAACTCCGATCCAGGCCACTCGTTGATTTCGTACATTCCGCCGATCGGCTGCGTACTGAAGCCACCATCCACACAGCCGCCAACGAGGGTTCGGCGATTGAGGTTGAAAATCGCTTCCGGAACAAGGAAGGGGAGTGGCGATGGTTGCGCTGGCGCATTGCCAGATCTGGGGAATCCTGGCTCAGTGGAGCGGCGCGCGATATCACCGAAGAGAAGTGGGCTCACGAAAAGCTGCGTGCGCTTGCAGACCAGATTATCACCGCACAGGAGGATGAGCGCCGTCGGATCGCCAGAGAATTGCACGATGACTGCACACAGCGGCTCGCCGCCCTAAGTATTGAGCTGGGTCTGCTCAAGCGAGGAAGCAAAACGCAAGACCATGGCGCGCTTGAAAATAATTTGAGTCGCCTGCAAGGCGAAGTCCTCAGCTTGTCTGAAGACATCCGCCGGCTTTCCCACTCGCTTCATCCGAGTGTTTTGGAGCACTCCAGTCTGGCGGCCGCTGTTGAGGCTTACTGTCGCGAATTCTCGCGGCAGACGGGCATCGATACGACATTTAGCAGCCGCGATGTCCCAGCTGAAATTCCGCGGCTGGTTGCGCTTGCTTTTTATCGCATCGCCCAGGAGGCCCTGCGTAATGTTTCTCTCCACTCGGTGGCGACCGCCGTCAGCGTCGTGCTCTCAGGTCCGAAGCTGACTTTGAACGTGATCGATAACGGCCGCGGATTCGATATCGTCCAAGCCAGGAAGAGCCCCGGACTCGGACTCGTGAGTATTGAAGAACGTGGCCGTCTGGCCGGAGCAGTTGTTACTATTTCATCCGTTCCAGGCGAAGGAACTACGGTTACTGCAGAAATCCAGCCAGAGGGACAAGTCGAATGAAGTACCGAATAGTACTCGCCGACGATCACACAATCCTCCTCGATGGATTGAGGCGCATCCTTGAGCCCGACTATACCGTTGTGGGTGTCGCCACAGACGGCCGACAACTTGTTCGCGCGATAGAGGAGATGAAGCCGGATTTAGCTGTGGCGGACATCTCCATGCCCTTATTGAACGGCCTCGATGCGCTACGCCAATGCAAGGCTGCGCGTCTGCGCACCAGATTCATTTTTCTGACCGCAAATCTCGACGTTGGCCTTGCAACAGAGGCATTTCGGCTGGGCGCGGCTGGCTATGTTCTGAAACTGGCGGCGGGAGAGGAGTTGGCGGGCGCGATCAGAGAGGTTTTGGCGGGGAGAACATACGTGACGCCCAGAATCGCAGGCGAAGTGATGCAAAACCTCATGAATCCCGAAGCGTCTGGGCAGGTCCAACTGACGATTCGCGAGCGGGAAGTTCTTCAGCTTCTTGCCGAAGGCAAGACACTCAAAGAGATCGGCGCACTTCTCAATATGTCGCCTCGAACGGCGGAGTTCCACAAAAACAACGTCGTCGCTAAGACCGGCCTACGCACAACCGCAGAGCTTGCGCGTTATGCCGCGCGGCACGGTTTGGTTTCGTCCCGGGAGTGAAAGAGCCTCGAACCTCGTGCTTTAACGAGGTGTTTCCAGGTCTGAATGTGCGGTACTGTCGGAGCTGAGAGGGCCCAATGAAAACCAGGGCGAAGCGTCCGACTGTAATAATTGCCGACGATAACGCGGCGATCCATCCTTTGCTTTCCCGGATCCTTCGAAGCGAACTGGAAGTCGTGGAAAGTGTCTTTGATGGGCAAGCACTGATCGAAGCAACAAGCCGTCTTCATCCGGATTTGCTGGTGGTTGACGTCTATATGCCGGTTCTGGACGGTATTGAGGCGGTGAAGCGTATTCATGCGCGGTTCCCGGACCTTCCAGCAGTATTGGTCAGCACTGACGCGGGCGAAGAAAACGTGCAGCGAGCCCGGCTTGCTGGCGCGCATGCGGTCGTCAACAAAGCGTCCGCCGCCGAAGAATTGTTGTTAGCGGCTAGGGCTGCGCTGAGCTCCCGTGGCTCAGAAACGAGCAACTTCTGAGGCCGCTCACGGCCGCCGTACTTTACGCCGATTTGAGAACCTCTAGAGATCGAAGAACTGACCCTGCTTTTGTGAACATGTCGTTGCGGAAGTCCAATTTGATGCAAGGTACGGGAGGACAAGACAGTGTTCAATGCATGTATTGCCAGGCTTTTGGTCATTAGCTCACTTCTAGATGTCCATCCCTATCTTTCTGCAAGACGCGTACCAGAAATGGAAAGGCTCATCAAGACGCTCTACGGTTCATGGTCGATTACAATCACCACGGAACCCAGCGAGGAGATGCCTGAGGGTGGGAAAGGACAAGGGGAAGAGGTGTGGAAAGGTGGCCCTGGAGGCCTTTCCCTGATAGAGGAGTACAACTCAACTGGGGGCGAGGGGAACATATCTGGGCTCGGTGTGTTTTGGTGGGACAAGGAAGCAGCACGGTTCCAGGTCACTTGGTGCGATAGCACAACTTCGACGGGTTGCTCCCAAATGGCAAGCGGTGCAAGCTGGGAGGGCGACGATCTTGTGCTTGGGAATGAATGGAAGCAGAAAGAGCGGCGCTTTGTTTTTAAGGAAGTGTTTTCTGAGATCACGGAGGATACATTCACCCAGAAGCTGTATCAAGGCGAGTCCGGGAACCACCTCAAGTTGCTTGCTACTATCTACGCCACGAGAAAGAGGGTATAGAGACATATTCAACCGTAAGCTAGGAGGACCTATTGACGCCATCAGGGCAAACCACGCATCGACTACGCTTTACGCCTAATGATTTCGACCCTGGGGCAATCAGACTGCCGAACAATAGCCGTTATTGGGGCCTCAACGTGTCCTCTAGCATCTGGCATTTCGAGCTGATGGCTCTATTATTCCGGGACGCAAACCCGCGGCGACTGAAGTCAGTTGAGGTCCATTCAAATAGCCCTTATGTTTGACGTTCCTTTTGCCTTACCATGTTGTTGGAACAAGTGATAACAGAGAATTATCATGGTCTACTCCCAAGAAGACTCCGACGAGACGCCAGCACGGTCCCTCTTTCAGCCTGCCAGTGCACAGGCTCTTGCTGTCGATCTGGCACAAACAGATGTTCAGAAGTT
>Ga0335072_10009025_pt1 | contig 14424 bp, 12 predicted proteins | sample Lox_Sample_21_FD_206725 | JGI IMG/M metagenome (GOLD analysis project Ga0335072, IMG submission 206725) | Soil microbial communities from Loxahatchee National Wildlife Refuge, Florida, United States - Lox_Sample_2.1 | ecosystem: Environmental > Terrestrial > Soil > Wetlands | place: USA... | reverse complement strand
ATCCCTGCGTTATGGATCCCTTTGTGCTCTGCAGGTATGTTGGCGCGTAGCTCGATCCGTAGTAGTAATCGTTTCTTATTGCGGTCTGCAGGCCGCTGATGTCAAGGAGCGCAAGCCCGGCGCCGTTCAGCAGCAGCGATGTCCCGTTCTGTATTACATAAGGGGTGACAACGTTCGCAGAATAGACGAGATACGGCCTGTTCGGGACCAGGCCTCCGGTGTTGTTTGTCACAAGGCCGGCCATTCCGCAGATGCCTGGGCTCGCCAGGTTTCCTGCATTTGGAGTCACCAGTATGTAGCTGCTCGTCTGGAACTTCGTCGGTATGCCAGAGCAGCTCGGGCTCCCTCCTATGTACACCGCATGGCCGTATGCGAAGAGGAATGGGCTCGTGCTTCCCGACAGGGCAAGCACGTTTCCTATCAGTATAGCGAGCGGTTCCTGCCCTCCCTTTACAATTACCGGGTTGCCCGCCTGTACCTCTGAGAGGTCCTCGGTCCCGTTTATGCTCACATTCGCAACCGAAGATATCGGGTAGACTGTGGTGCCGCTGCTGGAGTTGAGTATTGCAAGGCCGGTAAGCCTTGCGTCTATGTAGAGGGGCTGCGTCTGGTATATTGTTATGGTGAGGTTGCTAAGGGTGAGCCGCCCTCCCTGCGCAGCGGCCCAGCTCTGCAATGTGTAGACGTAGTTGTTCAGGGTCGCCCCGCCCATGTAAGAGATCATGTTCGCCCCGTATACCGTCCCGTTTGTCATCAGGCTGGAGAGAGCGTACGAGGTGCTGTTGACGAAGTGGTAGTTCCTTAGCGAGGGCGTCGACTCGTAGGTTGTGAGCGCGCCGAGGGCGTTGTTGAGGCTCGAGGCTATGAAGCTCGACGACCCTCCTCCTATGAAATTTATGAACGACGCGGAGGTGAAGGCCGCAGAGCCGCTCGCCGACAGCTGGTCGTAGCTTATGTTTATGAGCACATAGGTGAGAAGCTCGGCAAGCATGAGTATGAAGAGTATTATCGTTGCGAGAGTAAGCAGCGCGCCCTTCTTGTTTTTGCGAGTCATCTCCATACCACCACGCTCACGTTGTAAAGCATTGTGCCGGAGCTCGCAATGCTCAATGGGAAGCTCGCAGAGCTAACCTCGAACGCATTCACCAGCGACCTCGGACTGAACTGCGTCTCCGCATATGTTACGTTATACGGGTAGCCGACGCTCCCATAGGGCCCGTAGTCGTTGCTTCCGCCCTCAAGCGGATACCATGCAACCAGCTTCGTGGTCTGGTTGCTGCGCACCGGCACGCCCCCTATCCCTGTAAGGTACTCGCTGGTGATCTGGCTCGAGTTGAGAATTCCAGAATACAGCTGCAAGTTTGATATCAGCGCGTTTCCAAACGAGCCGTAGACGACCGGGTCTGCGCCTATCGCCAGGGCAGGCGCGCCGAGCTGCTCTGAGGTTGGGGAGAGCGAGCAGGTCGCCTCCTCGTTTCCGTTGAGATATATTATCGTGTTGGAGTAGCTGCTGACCGTAACGGCTATGTTGTACCACTTGCCTGCTGTTATGCTGTTAGGCGGCGTGCTGCATGGCCACCCGTCCATGCTCCACGTGAACTCGCCGGGAACCTCGATGCTGGCGTTCGCGTAATCGAACCCCTGGCCGAACCCTATGCCGTTGTCAGATGTGGCGTTGTAGATGTCCATTATGGTTCCTTTTGAGCTGTAGTCGAACCACATCGACGAGCTGAAGCTTGCCGTCGGGTTCTGGATATTCGGAGCGTACACAGCGGAGTTCTTTCCGTTGAAGGAGGCCACCCGCAGAGACGGTGCATAAGTCCCGTTTATGAATATTCCTATGTTGCTGGAGTTGTAGGTGCTGTTGAGCAGCGAGGTCGCGCAGCCCCCCTCGTTATGGAGGTACATGCTCGCCATCGCCTGCAGAAGGCTCGCCCCAGGGAGCGCCCTGCACGTTCCGTATGCATAGAGGGTGCTGTTTGCCGACACATATGCGTTTCCATACGCCAGCGCGATGTCCTGGTAACGGCTTGCGCTCGCTGACGCCATGGTGATGTTCCAGAGCGGCGAGCTGTTCTTGTAGAGATTGTATGAGATGAAGTGGTTTCCTCCAGCAACCACGTAAATCGAGCTGGGCGTCACGGATGGCGTTACGTTTCCCGAAGTGGAAGGTATCGGGAAGCTGCCGGCGCTGCACCCGCAGCTCAGGTTTACCGTCTGGATGTACTGCCCTGCTATGTAGTAGATATTCCCCTGCGAGGCCGCTGCGTTTCCTGACACCCTGCCGTTTATTGGGATCCCCCAGAGGAGCCCTCCGCCGAGCGTCAGCCCCACTATCTCGTTTCCGCTCCCAACAACAACTACATTTCCATATATGAGCGGTGAGGTGGTGTTGCCAGTGGTGAGCTTGTAGCTCCACACACCCTGGAGGCTGCTGCCCACCGTTACGAAGCCGTATACAAAATTCTGAGAGCCGGGGGTCGACGTGCTCTCTATGTACTCTCCCGACCCGTATGCTGGAGTGGTGCCGGCCTCTGCAATGGAGTTGGAGCCGACCGTGCTCCCGTTGAGCGCGCTGAGGAGAACCACCTCGTCAGAGGCGCCAAATGCGACAGAGCCGCCGCTTATTGTGAGCGGGCTTGTCGCAACCGGGAGCTGCACCGAATTCCAAGAGAGGGCGCCCCTCGAGTTGACCTCGCTGACGTATCCGGTGGAGTTCTGGTATATCACGAAGCCCTTGTAGATGATCGGGTATATCACGTTGCCCTGCACGCTCTTCCTGAGAAGAATGCTACCTGTGGACGCGTTAACTATGTAGAGGACGTTCCCTTCCGCGAAGGCCGCAATTCCGTAGTCTACCGAGACGGGCGATGTTATAGGGCTGTTTGTGGTGAGCTGGAAGAGAAGCTGCGGCAGCTGCGGGCCTATGCTCGAGAATGACTGCAGGCCGTTGCCCCTTGCAAAGTACGGCCAGCTGCTCTGCTGGCCGATGCTTGCGTTTGCCGCAGCGAGCGCGTACTGCGAGCTGAGTGCAGCCTGAGAGAGCGTTGTTCCTATGAGGGTCTGCCCCACGCTGTAAGCCGTCGAGGTTGTGATGGCGAAGCCGGAGGGCCCGGCGAAGTGGACGAACGCGAGTATTCCGATCGCAGCGCTAGCCACTATGAGCGCGAAGACCGCATCAAGCGTGAATACAAATCCCTTCATCAAGTCACCGAGGAGGTGCTGCCGCTCCAGATATACACCGATATCTCGACCGGGACACCGTTAATGTAAGCGCTCTTCCTGTTCAAGAATGTTGTCACAGAGTTGCTTGTCACGGGGTTCATTCCCATCGTCACGTTGAACTGGCTGCTGTCAATTGTTATATAGTAATTGAAATCAGTCCCGAGCTCCAGCCCTGCAGTCGAGTAGTTTGAATTGACCATGGACTGCAGCGCGTAGAGCTTCGCCGGCGACAACGACGAGGACCCCTGCGACGAGGCGAGTCCAACGCCAACCCTCTCCCACGTGATAGGCGCCGAGAGGTTCACTATCGACTGCCAGTTCTGCGGGCTTCCGGCAGAGACGATGTTCTGCGCGACAGCCTGCGACTGGAGCTGCATTATGTAGCTTATGCTGCCAGAAGAGAGGGAGAGCTCTGTGCTTATGTTGAACCACGCGAGCGAGAGTATCGTTATAGCGGCAACGAATATTATCATGGCGAAGAGCGCATCAAAGCTCCAGAACTGCGCCCTGTATGCACGCCTAATGTTCATCATCAAATCATCCAAATGAGGTATTCAGTACTATAGGATCGGGGATGCCCTGAACGTAGAGCTGCTGGATCTGCAGCTGGCTGAGCGAGCTGTTGTAGACCTGGATGTCAGCTATCGACCCGTTCATGTATGCCGCGCCGGTAAAGCCGAAGTCTGCGTTCGAGACGCTTATGCACCCAACATTTGCCGATTGTGGGGTTCCGGAAGGCAGGCCGTTGAGGAAGCCGCCCGCCACCCCACCGGATAGCCTTGTCGTGACGAAGGCCCACCCTCCCCTCAGGCTGTACCCGGGGTTTACGGTCCAGCTGTCCGGGTCGCTGCCGCTGCCCACCTCATATCCTATCGAGCTGTCGTTCATTGATATGCTATCCTGTCCGTTCGATCCGCTGAAGTTGAAGACTCCTCCAAGGGCGCCGGGCATCCCGCTGTCGTATGCCCACGCCGTTATGGTGAGGTTGCAATAGCTCTTTACCGGCATCACCGATGACTGGAAGGCGACCTCCGAATTCATCCCGTCGAATATTGGAAAGACCGACGAGTTGGATTGGGAGGTGAGCCCAGTAAAGCCGGCAGCCTGGAACGATACCTCGTTGGATGTCTGCTTGAAGGGGTTTTGCGGCCTGGCGTAGTTTGTCCCGCTGCCGCTCAGCGGGTACCATGCGATTATGTTGCCGTTCGCAACCGGGACGCCGCCCATCCCCTGAGAGTATATGCGGCTTATCTGGCCAGCTCCGAGGGCGCTGCCATAGACCTGCAGGTTGGAGAGCCCTCCCTGGTACGGGCTTATGCCGAACGATGTTGTGCCAACGCTGAACTGGTCGAGTGAGTACGGGCCCGGCGTGACGGAGAAGGAGCAGCCTCCCTGGCCGTTTGCGTAGAAGCTCGCTGTTCCGTTGTTGACGCTGACAGCCACGAAGTTCCACGTGCTGCCGTTTATCCCGAGACCGGGATAGGCGGATGAGCCGATGCCGAGCCACTCGTCGCCAAGCCCGCAAGGCGCACCGCCAGGCTCGCCAAGGTCGAACCAGAACTGGACGTTGTTGCTTCCTGTGGAGTTGAAGAGGGTGTACCCGTCAGCGCTCGTCATCTTTATCTCGTTCGAGACGTTAACCCAAAACGCGAGCGTGAATGACGAAGAGCTCGCCAGCGCGTTCGTCTCCATTGTGGAGTTGACCCCATTAAAGTATCCGTATAAGGTGTTGGTCCTGTTTGCTATATGGCCCAGCGTGCCGTTGAGGAATGTCCCGTTGATCGAGACGCCGCTGTAATCACCCTCGTAAAGGTTGCCGCTCTGGATGGCTCCGAGGTTGAGCGGCCACCAGCCTATCAGGTTCCTTATCGTCGACATATTTCCATTGAATGACTCCACCTGCACCGGAGATGTACCGGAAAAACCCCTGGCGGCGAGCAGGGTGCTCTGGTACCCGAGCTGGTTGGTGTAGCTGCTGAGGCTGTTGGTTCCGCCGATAAGCCCGCCTGTCGCCACGAAGCCTATCGGAACACCTGGCGCAGGCGTCCCTCCCAATGTGGTGAGCTTTGCGTTAGTGTCAACTCCATATGTGTAGATTATGTTAGCTGCCGCGCCATAATTTCCGTGGCCGCTATAGTCGTTTGAGTTGCCACTCAACGGCCACCACCCGACCGCAGCTGCAAGATTAACCGGCTGCGAGGACGGCCCTGACGTGTAAATGAGCGATATCTGGTTCTGCGTCAGGCTCGTGTTGTAGAGCTGCACTCCCATTATGTACCCATTGGTGTAGGTCCCGTTCTGCGGAGAGCCACCTATTACAAGGTCGGAGGGGGCAGAGATGCTGAGCGAGACGCTGTTCGAGGCGACAGGGCTCCCGTCCAGGTAAAGGGTGGCCACAGCGCCGTTGTATGTGGCTGCTATGTTGTAGAGGGTTTTCACTGCAACCCCGCCGCTCGGGCTCAGTGAAAACGTCCCCCAGTCCATGAGAAAGATCGGTATTCCTGTGTTTGCAACAGAGAGCATGAACGGCAGCGATGCCCTGCCAGCCTCTCCCACTATTGGGTTTGATACATACGGCGATGAAGGGCCCGTGTCTATGGTGTTGAAGTACACCCACGCGTCAACGGTTATGCTGTTGCTGAAGTAGAGGCTGTTGGATGCCTGCGCGACTATCACACTATTCACCCCGTTGAAATAGGGCGCCTCGAGGCTAGCTGGCTGCGTGACAAACGGAACTCCGGGAAGGGTCGAAACGCTCGGAGCGGGCCCGTCAACGAAGATTGTTCCCCTGACGTTCGAAACCGTTATGTAGTTTGTGTACGAGGGCAGCTGGTAGAGCTGCACGCCGCCGTTGCCAACTATGAACGTTCCGTTGACCACAAGGTCGCGCGCGCTGCTCACCGCCTCTCCTGATATCACCTGCTTGCCGACCGTGGTCTTTGCAAACACGAACCCGGTTGTAGAGATTGATATGTTGTACGATGCCGCGCCTATGCCGCTTCCTAGCGGAACGGTCAGTGAGTACCCGTTGCCGGCCTGCAACGCCTGGTTTATGTAGCCTGCAACATTCTGCGCAAGGAGCTGCATCAGCGACGCCTGCTGGGTGGCCAGCGATGCCGACCTCTCATTTGATATTACGGCAAAGACGATTACAAAGATGACGAGCACTATAGAGTATACGATGATGAATTCCAGCGCAAGCTGCGATTTCATAGGTCTCCTAACGTTGGATATCTCCCCCATCAAACCAGTTATTAATGGATACAAATTAATAAAAATCAGACAAGAAGCCACCAAATAAATAGTTTGACTACCATTACCAACCATGGAAGTATCCTCGCTAAAGGGAAAGATTCCTTTTGAGATAATAGAGTCGCTCCAGAAGCGCGGCATAACAAAGCTGACGCCGCCGCAGGAGGAGGCGATAAACGGCGGCCTCATAGCGTGGAAGAACATGGTGGTGGCAGCCCCAACAGCAAGCGGCAAGACCCTCATAGCTGAGATAGCCTGCATGAACTCAATCCTGGCAAAAAGGATGAAGGCGATATACGTGGCGCCGATGAGGGCGCTCGTCTCTGAGAAGTTCGCAGAGTTCAAGGAGGCGTATCCATACATAAAGAGCGCGATGTCCATTGGGGACCTGGACGCGAACGACCAGTGGCTCTCCGAATACGAGATGGTGTTCGTCTCAACCGAGAAGTTCGACAGCCTGATAAGGCACGGCGTAGAGTGGCTGGGCTCGATAGGCTGCCTCGTATTCGACGAGGTTCACATTCTCGGCGACGTATCGAGGGGGCCGACCCTCGAGATGCTGATCACGAAGCTCTCGTCGATATGCAAGGCCCAGATGATAGCCCTGAGCGCCACCATAGGCAACGCAACTGACATATCAAAGTGGATGGACGCAAAGCTGGTCGAGAGCGACTACCGGCCCGTAAAGCTGACCAAGGGGATAATATGCAACGACAGCGTCTACTACAACGACGACAGCGGCGAGGTGAAAAATGCGATGCTCAACGGGACGAGCAAGCTCCCCGAGCTGAGGATCGTCGAGGACACGGTGCTGCAGGGGAAGCAGGCGCTCATATTCTACTCGACAAGGAGGAACGCCGAGGCCGGCGCAAAGAGGATATCCGAGGCGCTTGCGCCCCTTCTTGTAAAGGGAAACTCCACGGCGCTGGAGGGGCTGGGCAAGAACGTGCTGGGCGCGCTCGACAGGCCGACAGAGCAGTGCATCAAGCTGTCGCGATTAATAAAATCAGGGGTCGCCTTCCACCACGCTGGCCTCCTCAATTCGCAGCGTGGCATGATAGAGGACGCGTTCAAGAGCAACATAATAAAAGTGATATGCTCGACCACGACGCTCGGCTACGGGGTCAACATGCCCGCGCACACAGTCCTCGTAAAGGACCTTCACAGGTATGAGAACTCGTCCAGCAGCATGCTCGGGGTCAATGAGGTGACACAGCTCTTCGGCAGGGCGGGCAGGCCAAAGTACGATACTGAAGGGAGGGCTCTGCTGATAGCGAGCACAACCGGTCGCATCAGGGAGCTCTTCTCCGACTACATAATGGCAGAGCCTGACCCAATCGACTCCAGCCTTGCGATCGTTCCTGTGCTGAGGTCCCACGTCCTCTCAATAATCGCGACCGGCTTCATAAACTCAAGGGATGCGCTCAGGTCTTTCTTCGCAAAGACCTTCTACGGCTTCCAGTATGGAAACACAGGCCACATAAACAGGGTGCTTGACGAGGTGATCGAGGACCTGAGAAAGTGGGAGATGATAAAGGTGATAGATTCCGCGTACGTTGCGACAAAGCTCGGCAGCAGGGTGAGCGAGCTCTACATCGACCCGCTCTCCGCAAAGTGGATGGTGGATGCGATACCAAACATAACGGAAGAGATGGACGTGCTGTTTATGATCTCCAACACCCTTGAGATGAAGCCGTACGTCAGGACCTCGCCAGACTCGGAGGAGCACTATGTTGCGTACCTGCACACGCACAAGAAGCAGATGCTAAGGGAGTTCGACCCGATAGACTATGGAAACTACGACCCGGAAGGGGCATTCAGCACCGCGCTGATGCTCGGCGACTGGATCGAGGAGATGAGGGAGCCAGAAATAGTGGAGAGGTACGGCTCGACGCCAGGCGCCCTCTACACAAAGATAACAAACGCGGACTGGCTGATATACTCGTCGATAGAGCTGGCGAAGATACTGAAGCTCTCCTCAAGGAAGCTGATAGACATGAGGGTCAGGCTGAGGTACGGCATAAAGGAGGAGCTCCTCGACCTCGTGAGGCTGCAGCAGATAGGAAGGGCGAGGGCGCGCACCCTCTACATGAACGGAATAAAGAAGGTATCGGACATAAGGGAGAACCGGCCAAAGGTCACAAGCCTTCTGGGCAAGGAGGTGGCCGAGAAGGTCTTCTCACAGCTATGATTTTAAACCTATACAAACAAGCATAAGTGATCCAATGTTCATATCGGAAGGCACCGCAAGAAAGTTCCTAAAGGAGGCGGGCGCAAGCAGGGTGAGCAAGGAGGCGGCGTCAGAGCTCCAGAAGTGCATGAACAGGTATGCATTTGAGGTTGCGAGCAAGGCGGTGAAGCTGGCAGACCACGCAAAAAGAAAGACGGTCACCGATTCCGACATAAACCTTGCAGCTGTCAGATAGAGATCCCGAACAGCCTCAGTATTATCATGGTCCCTACCGCCGGGAGGCCGAAGAGCGCGGTCGGAAGCATCGTGGCAAGCTCTATCGGTATTCCTATGTTGAATATGTAGTTCAGCGCGTAGATCGCTATAAGGCCGAGAATGCTGTTTATCACAATTCCGAAGATTATCTTGAGTATGAACTTTCCTATCTTGAATATCAGGAAGAGCGCAACGGCGATGAGCGCGACAAGTATGAGCTCGCTCACAACAGCGCTTCCCAGCCCGAATGCCATAAAGTAAAATGAAATCGAATAAATAAAAGTCTTTGCAATAAATGCGGCTTTGCCAAGTTCGCCAAGAGCTATGCCCTATTCGAGCTTTGCGTTTTCGACGTCTTGCCCCTCGCAGCGGAAAGGATTCCAGCGATGATCATCAATATCAACGAGCCTGCGAGCGCGGTCTCGATGCCGCCTATGAATGAGGAGGTCAGCCCTCCAAGTAGCTGGGTGGTGCCCACAAAGACCTGGAAGGCTATCGCGCGGGGCACCGCGGTAGCTGCTATGTATATTACGATAACATAGCTCATCAGCCCCCCGACATTCTGCATAGTTCTCAATAAGCCGTTCACGCTTCCGTAGAACCCCGGCTCTGCGTTCGCCATCACCGCGGAGTTGTTAGATGGATAGAAGAGCGCTGTGCCCAGGCCCGACGCGCCAGCAGCAAGAAGCACCAGATATGGCGAGAAGTCCAGCCCCACCCTGGAAAAGAGGAGTATCGAGATGGCGAACGCGGCTATCCCGAGAGTGGCCACCGTCCTGGTCCCTATCTTGTCCGAGAGCCTTCCCATCCTTGGCGAGAGCAGGAAGCCGATCGCGGCTCCCGGCGAAAGGAGCAGCGCGGCGTTCAGCGGCGTCAGCCCGACTATGCCCTGCAGGTAGAGCGTCATGATGAATGTTACAGAGAAGTATCCCATAGAGACGAAGAGTGCGGCCAGGAGGGAGAACCTTAGCACCCTGTTCTTGAATATCGAGAGGTCGATCATTGGGTCTTTCGTATTCCTCTCCTTCCAGATCAGCGCTATTATCATGAAGACCCCTGCCGATATCAGCGCCGCATCCTTTATGGAGAAGCCGACAGCAGCCACGTTGATCGCGTCATACGATATCAGTGTGAGCGCAACGCCGAGCAGCAGCATGCCGAAGAGGTCTATCCTCCTCTTCACCAGGTTCTTGTCCTTTATGTATCTCAGGCCGAGGATTATCGCGACAATGCCTATCGGGACGTTTATGTAAAATATGTAGCGCCATCCTACAAGGGTCGTGAGGAGGCCGCCGAGCACAATGCCCATTATCGCACCCGCCCCCCAGCCTGCTGCTATGTAGCCATAAGCCCTGCCGAGCTTCTCCCTCGGAAAGGTATCGGCAACTATCGCACCGGAGTTGGCAAGGATCATCGCCGCGCCCACCCCCTGCACAAGCCTGAAGAATACTAGGAAGAGTATCGACGGCGAGGCGCCGCAGAGCGCGGACGCCAGCGTGAATACCACGAAACCCATGTTGAACATCTTCGCCCTGCCGAACACATCCCCTATCTTCCCGAGCTGCGTTGTCAGCACGGCCGTTACAAGCATGTACACGAGTATCGTCCATATCGATGCCGATACGTTCGTATGGAGCGACTGGGTCAAGCTGGGGAAGGCGAGCAGCACAACCGACGAATCGGCGGCCGCCATGATTATCGCCATCACGAGGACTATCAGCACTTTAGTGGAGGTCTCCAAAGGATCACAAGCTGCATTGATTCTAGAACTAGGTTATAGAAAGTTTATAAATCCTGTTCTACCCGATTGCCGCCAAAACCATATTATGTGAGTGCCTTTTTATTGGTTCTTCTACAATTGATACTTGTTTTCATGGCAACCCCATCAATGCAAACCAGCGGCAAGGACACACAGAGCACCTCCCAGGCAAAAAAGAAAGACGACCGCACCAAAATCTACATAATAGGGGCCATTGTGGTGATAGCCGCAATAGCGATACTGTTTATAGGAACGGGCGGCAGCGGAACTTCCACTACAACGCTCGTTCCGCAGACAAACGCGACCCCGATCTACATGAACGCGTCGCAGGCGGAGCAGCTCCTCGGATCACCCATAATAAACTACTCGGAAAACTACACAGCTACCAGCATCTACAACTACACATTTCCGCTGAACGTATCTGTGCTAGAGTCGTTTGTGCCGGCGCTCTCTGGCAATGTCACGAACGGGTGGGTCACCGCAGCGCTGGGCTCGGGAGCGAACAATGCAACAATGGAATATTTTGTGATACAGACGGCCAACGCGTCAAACATCTCCGAGCTCTTCGCGCAGGGGTTCTCGTTAACCTTCCCAACGCTTCCAAACACCACAACCGGCGATGCAAACGGCATGAACTACACCTACGAGACCTACACAAACAGCAGCATAGGGAGCTTCCAGATACTAGTTGGCTGGAAGGACGGCTATGTGGCTCTCCTCTACCTGCAATCCAACAACCCCGTCTCGAACCAGACCGACATAGCCCAGATCGTTTCGGGCAACATACAATAGCGGAAAGTATATTAATCAAAAAAGCGATTGATCTTCAGTGGCGGGTGAGCAGCTTACCGAAAGGAGGAAGCTCCTCCCATACAGAGCGCATATTGGCTTAAGGCCTCATCCGGAACAGAAACGAGACCATTGCAATGTATAAGCGATGACACTACGAGCACATTGGTATGGATGAAACGCGCCGGGGAGATGCGCAGATGAGTATGCAAGGCGATTTCGCCGCTTAGTCAAATGCTGCATAAAACAAAAGGAGGGCTACGGCCCGCCACTACCTAAATTAGCTGCGGTCCTGCTCACATGTGATGCGACCATCTCTATCTCGTCTTTCTGCAGCCCTGCGCTCTTCAGGCGCCACTTCAGCGACTTCATCCGATCTGGCGTAGCGGGCTGCCTCACCATCTCTGCTATCGAGGAGGCGACCCTTTCGTCAAACTCCGCAAAGAAATAGAGTGCGGATGACCTGATATCAGGCCTGAATAAGCTGTAAAAACCGTGCGTGTCTATGCCGCTGCCCTGAATCTCAAGCCTCCTCAATCCTATCGCGGCAGCTCTCATGCATCCTGGGAATTTTCCGCTGCTGCTCAGGACCTCGTCAGATCTTACAAGGCCCTTCTCCTTGACAATTTCCACTATTTCTGCGCACCTCTCCATCGTATCTGGTGCCGCAGGAACCACAGATCTCAATCTGCTGCTCATTTGCCCACTATTACCTCAAAGAAATTGCCAAGCCTCTTTCCTACCGCATTGCCTCTGGCATTGGCCTCTTGGACTCTCAGCATCTCCGCGTCCTTTGCGAGGATAACGTTGCTGACTGCCGACCTTATTGCCATCTCGGCAGCCTCAGGGTTGTCTGCTTTTGACGGAGCTGGACGTTCCGCAAGGGCCTGGTACCTCTGCCTTGTGGCCTCCCTCTCATTTTCAGAGGCCGCCCCGTCCATCTCCTCCTTCGAGAAGAGCACAGCATAGGAGCCCTTCCTTAATTTGGGCCCGCTCAGCATGTCCTCTTCATCCCTCGGTACGATTATCGTTACAGGCAACGGCATAAGATCAACAGACTATATCTGGATTTTATGATATTTAAGCATATCTGAAAATGCAGAATTGGGCTCCTTTTTGGTTATTCTGAAACCTACTTTCCTTCTATCCTGCTGAAGAGCACGAACGCGATGCCGACGAAGAGTGCGGCCGCAGCCAAGGTAACGACAGCGTCTATCCCCACAGAATATGTCGAGAAGTGTATCAGAGAGCCGCGCATTCCATCTATCGCGTAGAAGAGCGGGTCTATGTGGGAGAGGGAGCTGAGCCACACCGGAAGGGTGCTGCTTATCGGGAAGAGCGCCCCGGACAGGAAGAACATGGGCATGACAAGGAAGTTTATCAAAACCTGGAAGCTCTCTATGTTGTTTATCAGCGCCGCGATGATCAGCCCAATCGCAACGAATGTCGATGAAGTGAGGATCATGAACAGGAGCGCCTCTAGTATTCCCAATGGAGAAAGGTAGCTGAGAGGCAGCACCCTTATGGCAATTACCACAACAAGTATGATCAGGGCGGTTATGACTGCTATCGTGGCGCTTCCCGCGATCTTTCCGAGCACTATCCCCAGCCTCGAGACCGGCGCAACAAGTATCTCCTTCAGGAAGCCGAACTGCCTGTCCCAGATCACGCTGACGCCTGCGAATATCGAGCTGAAGAGGAGCGTCATTCCTATGACTCCTGGCGACATGAAGGTCAGGTATGGTATGTTGTTCCCCGCCTTGAGCGCGAATGCCGAGCCCAGCCCCACGCCTATTATGCCGAGCCATATGAGCGGCTGCCCTCCGCTGCCTACCATCCTGGACCTCGACTTGAGGAACCTCTTCATCTCACGCAGCCATATCGTGTATGCAGCCTCCAGAGTGTTTGTCATCTTCTTGCACCCATTGCGAATCTCTTCCATCCTGCAGAGCCGTCGGAGCCCTCCTCCCTGATGTCCCTTCCCGTAAGGCTGATGAAGACATCCTCGAGGCTCGGCCTCTTCACTGTAACCTGGTTTATCACTATCCTCTTCGAGCCGGCCAAGCTGGATATCTGCGGTATCGCCTTCGAGCCGTTTGTTGCGGTTATCTCGAGGCCCTCGCCGGTCTCCTTGATCTCCTTGACAAAGCTCCTGCCCTTAAGGAGATTGTAGAGCTCCTTCTTCTTTTCCACTCCTATTCTTATCACATCGCCCCCGAGCGAGGCCTTAAGGCTCTCAGGGGTTCCAGATTTTATTATCTTGCCGTGGTCTATTATAGCGATCCTGTTGCAGAGGAGGTCCGCCTCTTCAAGGTAGTGCGTTGTTAGCATTATCGTAAGCTTCTCCTCCCTGTTGAGCTTCATTATGTAGTCCCAGATCTTCCTCCTAGTCTGCGGGTCGAGGCCGAGGGTCGGCTCGTCAAGGAAGAGCACCTTAGGCTTGTGTATGAAGCCGCGCGCGATCTCCAGCCTTCTCTTCATTCCTCCAGAAAATGTCTTGACCGGCCTCTTTGCGTGCCCCTCAAGGTCGACGAGCTTCAAGACCCTCTCTATTATCTGCTTCTTGTCCTTCTTCACTCCATAAAGGCGTGCGTGGAAATCCAGGTTCTCCCAGGCGGTAAGTTCGTCGTCAAGTGATGGATCCTGGAATACTATTCCTATCATCTGACGCGCAGCACTCTTGTTCTTTAGGGCTTCGACACCGTATATCTTTATAGAGCCGGAGGTGTGGCTCAGTATCGTTGTTATCATTGATATTGTGGTTGTCTTGCCCGCGCCGTTCGGCCCCAGGAATCCGAATATCTCTCCTTCCTTCACATTGAAGAATATACCGTTAACGGCAGTGAAGCTGCCAAATTTCTTGACAAGCCCCTTTACCTCTATAGCGTTTACAATTCTTCCGCTGGACTTCGATGCCATCCTCCTACCTCTATAGATAAGCTATAACTCAAAC
>Ga0335072_10009024_pt1 | contig 14424 bp, 12 predicted proteins | sample Lox_Sample_21_FD_206725 | JGI IMG/M metagenome (GOLD analysis project Ga0335072, IMG submission 206725) | Soil microbial communities from Loxahatchee National Wildlife Refuge, Florida, United States - Lox_Sample_2.1 | ecosystem: Environmental > Terrestrial > Soil > Wetlands | place: USA... | reverse complement strand
TGGCCCGGTACCTTGCCGAGACCGGTGGCTACCCGGAGTCCGTGGGCCTTTCCGTGTGGGGCACCGCCGCCATGCGGACCTCGGGCGACGACGTGGCCGAGGTGCTCGCGCTGCTGGGCGTCCGGCCCGCCTGGGATGAGGCCTCGCGTCGCGTCAGCGGGCTTGAGCCGATCGGGCTGGCCGAGCTTGGCCGCCCCCGCGTGGATGTCACCGTCCGGATCAGTGGCTTCTTCCGTGACGCGTTCCCGCACGTGGTGACCATGCTCGATGACGCCGTGCGACTGGTCGCCGCCCTTGATGAGCCCGCCGCCGACAACTTCGTCCGCGCGCACGCTCAGGCTGACCTGGCCGCCCACGGGGATGAGCGCCGCGCCACCACCCGGATCTTCGGCTCCAAGCCGGGCGCCTACGGTGCGGGCCTACTGCCGCTGATCGACGCGAGGAACTGGCGCGACGACGCCGACCTGGCCGAGGTCTACGCCACCTGGGGCGGATACGCCTACGGCCGGCACCTCGATGGCCGGCAGGCGCGCGACGACATGGAGACCGCCTACCGGCGCATCGCGGTGGCCGCCCACAACACTGACACGCTCGAGCACGACATCGCCGACTCCGACGACTACTTCCAGTACCACGGCGGGATGATCGCGACCGTCCGCGCCCTGACCGGCCGGGCGCCGCGCGCCTACATCGGCGACTCCACTCGCCCGGACACCGTCCGTACCCGGTCGCTGGCCGAGGAGACCGCGCGGGTCTTCCGGGCGCGGGTCGCCAACCCCCGCTGGATCGCGGCCATGATGCGGCACGGCTACAAGGGCGCGTTCGAGCTGGCCGCGACCGTGGACTACCTGTTCGGGTACGACGCGACGGCGGGCGTCGTCGAGGACTGGATGTATGAGACGCTCGCCCAGGCCTACGTGCTCGACGGGCAGATGCGCGAGTTCTTCGGCCAGTCCAACCCGTGGGCGCTGCACGGCATCGCCGAGCGGCTCCTCGAGGCGGCCGACCGCAAGCTGTGGGACGCCCCCGACCCGGCGACGCTGGCCGCCCTGCGGGCCGCCTACCTGGAGGCCGAGGGCGACCTTGAGGACCGGTGAGGAGCGCGGTAGCCAGAAGCGCGTCAGGGCCGCATGGCCGCGGGCAGCACGCCCCGGTAGAACAGCGCGATGAGGATCAGGTAGGCCAGCAGGACCAGCGTCCAGGCCAGGTTGTGCCTGATCACCTGTCCCTCGCGGCGGACGAAGCTGCTGGTCGACACCCCGACGCTGGCGGTCTGCGGGGCGATCGGCTTGCCGATCTCGGCGCCGACGGAGTTAAGCGACGGCAATAGCAGCGGTGGCATGTGCAGCAGCCCGCCGATCGAGTACTGGAAGCCGCCGAACAGCGCGTTGGTGGACGTGTTGCTGCCCGACAGCGCGACGCCGATCCACCCGACGATCGGCGCCAGGATCAGGAACGTCGGCCCGATCTGGGCGAACCCGTGGGCCATGCTGTTGGCCATGCCCGAGTAGTTGAACACGTCGGCCAGGCCGAAGATGATCGGGGCGACCAGCAAGGCCCCCCACATCTGCGAGAACGTGGTCCGGAAGACGTCGGCGAGCATGGCCGGCCGTACCCGCAGGACAATCGCGATGAGGATCCAGGAGACCGCGATCCAGGTTCCCGCGATGGCCGGCGCGAACGACCAGGACACGCTGGCCGCCTTGCCGGACAGGGAACTGACCGCGTCGACCTCAGGCTTGACGAAGTTGTAGTCAGCCAGGTGCGACCAGGGGCCGGTGGCCGCCACGACCACGGCGATCAGGATGAGGAACGGCACTAGCCCCCGCAGGGCCTGCCGGGTGGTGACCGGGTCGGCGGGCGGGGTGTCCGCGCTTTCCTGCGCCTGGATCGGCACGCCGCCGAAGCCGAGGGTCTGTCTGGGCCGCCAGAACCGCAGCAGCAGGAGCATGCAGCCGAAGGAGACGACCGCGCCGATGATGTCGGGCAGGTAGGGGCCGAGCCACTGCGACGTGGGGTACTGGCCGAGGATGTAGGACAGGGATCCCACGACGGCCAGCGGCCACGCCCCGCGCAGCCCGCGCCGGCCGGTGACCAGCACGATCAGGATCCACGGTGGGAGCAGCGCGAGGATCGCGACAATCCGCCCGATCGACGCGGACAGCTCGTCAAGCGGGACCTTCGTGACCGTCGACAGGGCGATGATCGGCGCTCCGAGGGCGCCGAACGACACGGGGGCGTTGTTGGCGATCGCGGCGACCCGGATGGCGTCGAGCTCCACGACGCCCAGGCCGATCAGGATCGGGGCGATGACCGCCCACGGGTAGCCGAACCCGACCAGGCCCTCAAGCAGCGCGCCGAGCGCCCAGGCCAGCAAGATCGTCTGCACCCGGATGTCGGCCGTCGCCTGGGCGATCAGCCAGCGCCGGAAGTCGGCGAATGCCCCCGTCTTCACCAGCGTGTTGTAGATGATCACGCCCCAGAACGTGATCCAGTCGATCGACCAGATTCCGGTCCCGGCCCCGATTCCCCACGCGCCGAACGTCCCGCCGGCCGGCGCGCCCCACACGGTCACGGCCAGGATGATGGTCACGATTGACCCGATGATCACCGCCTGCCACGCCGACATCCGCAGCACCGGCAGCAGCACGAGGAGAAGCACGATGGGAATCAGCGCGAGCAGCGTGCTGCCCCAGGTGGAATGGGCCGGGTTTAGTGATTGGACGAACGAAGGTAGCGCGTCGGCCAGCACTGGCATCGTGCCTCCCAGGGAGAACCCGGCATCATTCCAATGATCGTCTTATATGGATCGTTGGAGTGCAATAACTAAGGTTCGGGCCCGAGCGCCACCGGGCATGGGCACGGTATCCGTTTCGTTCCGTCCCTGAGCCGGGAGCTTCCTAGAAGATGGCTGCATGACCGTGGAATCCAGGCACCTCAGCGAGCGCATCGGACGTCCGGCCGAAGAGGTGTACAGCTACGCCTCCGACCCCGCCAACCTGCCGCACTGGGCGCCCGGACTGGGGGACGGCGTCGAGCAGGTCGACGGGCAGTGGTTCGCCGAGACCGCGGAGGGCCGCGTTGGCCTCGCCTTCGCCGCCCGCAACGACTTCGGCGTCCTCGACCATTACGTCACGCTGGGCTCGGGAGAGGTCATCTACATCCCGATGCGGGTGATCGCCGACCAGAACGGCTCCGAGGTGCTGTTCACGCTCCGGCGCCGGCCGGGCATGACCGACGCGGAGTTCCAGGCGGACGCCACCGCCGTCATGGCCGACCTGGCCAGGCTCAAGAACATCCTGGAGCGGTGAGGGGCCCGGCGGGTGCCTGGCCCGCCCGTCCGGCTCACGCTGTCTTCCGGCCCGCTGCGGCCCAGACCATCGATGTCAGGCTGCCCTCAGGCCATCCCCAGCAAGCTTGATGCCATCCGGCGGGACTCCCACGGGAATCACTGCGCCGCTCCATTCGTTGGGGCATCCGGGGCAAAAGGCAAGGAAGGCAGATGGATATAGCGATCGTGCTGGCGCTCGCGGCCAGCGTATGCACGGCCACGTCCTCGGTGTGCCAGCGTAAGGGCGCCCTGGCCACCCCGGCCCAGGGCTTCGACCCGTGGCTCGTCTTCCGCCTGGCCCGCCGCCCGGTATGGCTGCTCGGCGTGGGCAGCATGATCGCCGGATTCCTGCTTCAGCTGGCCGCCCTCCGCCGCGGCGCACTAGCCCTGGTGCAGCCGATCCTGGCGGCCGAACTGCTGCTCGTCTTCGGCTACCTGGCCCTGGCCGGGTCGGGGCGGGTGCGGGTGCGGCGCCGCGACTGGGTATCCGCCGCCGCGATGTCGGCGGGCATCGGGCTGTTTCTCTTCCTGGCCTCTCCCTCCGGGGGACGGGCCCACGCGACTGGCCCCTTGTGGCTGCTGGCCAGCCTGGCCACGGTGGGTGCCGTGCTTGTCGCCCTGGTGGTGGCGCGCGCTCCCGGCCGCCGCGCAGGGCCGTCCAGGTCCCGGCGAGCCGCCGCGCTCGGGGCGGCCACGGGCATCTCATGGGGCCTGGTGGCCGCGATCATCAAGGAGCTCAGCTCGGAGCTGGGCTCGGGCATCGGGGCCGTCTTCTCGGCCTGGCCGGTTTATGCGCTGATCGGCGTCGGCGCGGCCACGATGCTGCTGGCCTCGCACGCCCTGGCGGCCGGGCCGCTGGCCGCCTCGCAGCCGGGCTTCACGGTTCTCGATCCGCTGTCGGCCAGCCTGCTCGGCGTGTTCCTGTTCGGCGAGCACGTGCAGACGGGCGCCGCCGACCTCGCCGGGGAGGTGACGGCGCTGGCCATCGTGATCGCCGGGGCCACGGCCCTGAGCCGCAGCTGCCTGATCCGTGAGACCGCCGAGGACCCGTCCCGCTCCCCGTCCGGTTGCCAGCCGGTGGCCCGGCCCGCTGAGGTCGCCGATGGCCTGCTGGCCACCGGCCAGGCCGTCACGGTCGGCGCGCCGACCGAGTAGCTGCTAGTCCCCGCAGGCAGCCTGCTCGCTGGTGGTCCTCAGCGGGGGTGCCTCCAGGCCGCAGTGCAGGCACTGGCCAGCCGGGGCGACGTCGGCTGGGCCGCGCTCGCGCGCCGGGTTGGTGATCGTGACCGCCGCGAGCAGGCCGCCGAGGCCGCACAGGCCGCCCGATATGAGCACCGCGGTCCGGAATCCCGCCGCGAGTGCGTGCGGGTGCAGGTAGGCGGTGCCGGTGATTCCGGCCAGCGCGGGCAGGATGGCCACGGCCAGCAGGCCACCAAACCGGGCCACGTCGTTGTTGACCGCCGAGGCGATGCCCGAGCGGCCCGACGGCGCCGAGCTCATGGCCGTGGAGGTCAGCGGCGCGACGGTGGTCGCCAGGCCGAGCCCGAACACCAGGACCGCCGGCAGGACGTACAGCACGTAGCTGGACCCGGACGGGACGCGCGTGAGCAGGGCCAGGCCCGCGCCGACCAGCACCGGGCCGACGCTCAGCTGCAGGCGCGGACCGATACGGGAGGCCAGCTGCCCGGATCGGGCCGACAGCGCCAGCATGATGACGGTCAGCGGTAGCAGGGCCAGCCCGGAGCCGAGCGGCGAGTAGCCCGATACGACCTGCAGGACCACTGGTAGCAGGAACGTCGCGCCGGTGAGCGCGCTGTACACGAGGAAGGTGACCGCGTTGACCGCCGCGAACTGCCGCGTGGCGAAGACCGTCAGGGGCAGCATCGGCGACGCCGTCCGGCGCTCGCGGACCAGGAAGGCGGCCAGCCCGGCCCCGCCGAGCACGGCCATGGCCAGGACGGCCGGCGAGGCCCAGCCGAGCACGGCGGCCTCGATGAACGCGAAGGTGACCCCGGTCAGGAACGCGACCACGGCCGCCGCGCCCGGGTAGTCGGTCGTGCCGCCCGCGTCCGGGTCAAGGGACTCGGGGACGTGCCGCAGGCTGAGGACGATCACCACCAGGGCGATCGGGACGTTGATGAAGAAGATCCACCGCCAGGAGGCGGCCGCGATGAGGTACCCGCCGACCAGCGGCCCGGCGGCGACGGCGACACCGCCCAGGCCCGACCAGGCGCCGATCGCCCGGGCGCGGTCGGCAGGCCGGAAGGACGCTTCCAGGATCGCCAGGCTGCCCGGGGTCAGCAGGGCCGCCCCGACACCCTGCAGGGCCCGGGTGATGATCAGGAACACCACGTCAGGGGCGAGCCCGCACGCCGCCGAGGCCAGCGCGAACCAGGCGATGCCAATCAGGTAGATCCTCCGCCTGCCGAACCTGTCGCCCAGCGACCCGCCGATGAGCAGGAACGCCGCCAGCGTCAGCGTGTACCCGTTCGTCACCCACTGCAGCGCGGCCACGCCCGCGTGGAAGTCCCGGCCGATGGTCGGCAGGGCGATGTTAACGACGGTCGCATCGAGCGCGGCGATTCCCGAGCCGAGGACGGTGATGGCCACCACCCATCGGCCCGCGGCCGAGGAGTAGGACAGGGAGAGGGAGGGAGGCGTGGCCGCGGTCATGGCACCGCTGCGGGCGGGGTCGACATCACCACACATAAGGTAGCGCCGGCTGCCATTCCCGGCCGCCCGGGCCCGCCTCTGATCCTGCGGACGGGCCCGGGCGCGTTGCCTGGCCTTAGGGGACCGTCACCGCCGACGGCGGCGAGGCGATCCCGTTGGCCACCACCACGAGTGTGCTGCGGCCGGGCGGTGTGCCAGCGGGGATGGTGAAGTCGGTGGAGGACCTGGCCCCCGGAGCGACGGACACCGAGGTCCAGTTGCTGGTCCTCGCGTAGGTCACCGCGCCGGTGGCGTTGTTGGTGATTCGCACCAGCGGGAAGTTGGTGTTGTCCTGGACGTCGTCACCGTAGGCGGCTCCCTGGTCAAGGCCGGCCAGCTGCGTGCCGGACAGGCTGTAGGTACGCCCTGGGGCCAGCGTCGCTGAGCTCAGCCACGTGATCGAGGGCTTCCAGGACGCGCTGGGCGTGCCGCCCGCCGTCCAGACCTCCATCTGGCTGCTGCCGTCGTCGAACAGGACCTGGCCGTTCGGCAGCGTCAGCAGCCGGGTGGCGTAGGAGGTGTCGTTCGGGGCATTGGGCACGTCCGGGACCTGCGCGAGCGTGTTGGAGCTGGCGTCGTAGAGGAAGAAGTGGGTGGGCGTGTTGTACACGCACGCGCTCACGTCGAACAGCACGTTGCCGTCCGGCAGCGTCGCCGCGGGCCCGTCGGTGCTGTCGTACTCCTCGCCGCCGATCGGCGGGATCTCCGGGCCCGCGACCCAGGTGCCCGCCGTCCCCGGCTGGTACACGTACAGCGCGGTCTGGGTGTCGGCATCCGTCGTGCAGGCCGTGGGGGCCTCCTGGGTGCTCGAGCCGGCCCCGACCACGAACGTGTTGCCACCCGGCATCTCGGCCTGCGGCCCGATCTCCACCACGGGCCACGGGTCAAGCGGGCTGCCGTTGGCGGCTGTCCCGCCCGCGAACGACCAGGACTGGCTGCGGGGGTTGTAGAGCTGGGTCTCGCCGGGGGCCCACAGGTCGAGGGTCAGGAGCTGCCCGTTCGGCTCCAGGGTCCAGCCCTCCTCGTCGTTGGGATCGTCCTTGCCGGTCGCCGGGATCACCGTCCACTTCAGCGTCCTCGCGTTGAGCAGCGCGTCGTCCACGGTCAGATCCGGATCGGTGAGGCAGGTCTGGCACGGCTGCTGGAGCATGAAGGTGCCATCGGCCAGGACGTCGCTCGCGGCGTCCCCGATGTTGGTCCAGCCGGGCGGCGGCGCGACGGACGTCCAGGTGTTGGCGACCGGGTCATAGATCGCGCCCTGGTTGGACCACGCCGCGTTCTCCCCGATGTACTCGCCGCCCTCGACGATCATCCGGCCGTCGGGCAGCACCGCCGACGCGAAGTACAGGGGCGTGTACCCGGCCGGCATCGACGCGATCTGGCTCCAGGTCCCGTTGACGTAGCTGCCGCTGGCGTCCGGCGTGAGCTTCCACCAGTCGCTCGTGCCGCCCGTGGTGTTGTTGTCCGGCTCATTGTGGACGAGCACCGTGCCGTCGCTCTCAAGCAGCATCGTGCCGGGCGTCCCGAACGGCGGCGGGCTGGCCAGGGGAGTCCAGGGTGACGTCGCGGGTGTGTCAGCCGGGCCGAAGTCCGGCTTCAGCCCCGACGGCTTCGGGCGGCCCAGCGGCGGACGCTGGCCAATCAGCCCCGACGGTGGCGTCGGCGCCTGAGCGGTGGTGCCCGCGCTGAGCCGGTTGGCCGAGGCGACCGGCGTGCTGGCCAGCACCAGTCCCGCCAGCGCGGCCACGCACGAGGCCCCGGCGGCGACGACCGCGATTCGATGACGTGATGACATGACGATCCTCCTAGGAGGCGGGCTGTGGCAGTGGTGCCAGGGAGTTGCCCTGGCCGATGGAGGCGCAGCCGTCGGGCGCTGGGAGGCCGTTGAACTGCCCCTCGAGGAAGGTCAGCGCCTGCGCCTCGAAGGGCACGGCCGCGTCGCTGTGGGGCAGCCCCGGGTACACGGTGAAGGTGACCGGCACGCCGCGCTGGCAGTACTCATGGGCCAGCGCCTCAACGTCACCGTCGATCATGATGCCGTCACCGGTTCCGTCGGAGTCGCCCACTCCGAGCAGCAGCGGCTCGCCGGGGGTGCCGCCTGAGCTGCCCATGATCAGGTGGTTGAGGATGCTGACCAGGACCGGGACGTCGAAGGGGTTGGAGTACTGGGGGAGCAGCAGCTGCGCGATGGTCAGGCCGGGGTAGGAGCTGGCGAACGACGCGATGCACTCGCCGCTGACCTGGCTGGTGAGCTGCTCCCCATAGGACGACAGGTAGGGGGTGATGTTGACCCCGAAGGCCCGTCCCAGCGAGACCAGGACGGCGGGGATGACGCCCGACCAGTCGTCATCGCCGTTGACGTAGGTCAGGTTGTGCGCGAAGTCAACCGGGACGCCTCCGGCCGCCGCGCCGACAATGTGCAGCTCGGGAGCGTAGCTTGGGGCCAGCTCGCTGGCCCACTCGGTGGCGATGGCGCCGCCGGAGTAGCCCACCATCCCGGCCTCGGTGGAGCTGGAGGCCCCGAGATAGCCCTCCGTGGCCCGGATGGCGTCCAGCGTTCCCATGCCGGACTCCTGGCCGGCGCCCCAGTCCAGGCTGGTGCCCTCGTAGTCGGGCACCGTGACCGTGAAGCCAGCCAGCACGTAGGCGGCGATGGCCAGCTCCTCCTCCTGGGCGGTGGAGTCGCTGGAGTTGCCGCCTTGCAGCGTGTAGGACGGATCGCACTCAGAGCCAAGCGCGTCGTAGGCCGTCTGGTAGGCAACGATCTTCGTGCCGATCAGCGAAAGCAGCGGCTTGATGATCGTCGTCACCGTGACCGTCGGCTGGCCGAGCTCGCCCGTCGTACGGTAGAGCACCTGCTCGGTGGAGACCGGGACCGTCAGGCCGTCGACCGAGACGCTGACCCGGCGCTCCTTCAGCACCGTACCCGGGGCGATCTGGGCTAGCGGAGTCGATCCCGTGTAGGTGTAGAACGGGTCCTGCGACGGCAGCACCGGCGTGGCCGCCTGCGCCGCCGGTGTCCACGCCACCAGCGCGGACACGGCGCACAAGGCGGCCACCACGACGGCGAGGAAACGCGATTTGCTGAGTCGAACGTGCATGCAGGCTCCCTGTGCTCGCGGTTGCCCGGAGGCTAAGAGGCCGACACTCAGTAGTAGATGAGCCGTGGCCAGGTGCCTCTGGCGACCATTTCGCAGCTAATCTGCTTTGATTAAAAACCTGCCCTCCGGTAGTGGCAATGGCGCCAGCCGAGGTTTATCCGCGCCCGATAGCCCGGTTATCACTCGCGTGACAAACCCGGCGCGGCTTCTGGGTCCTGGGAGGAAGACGCGGCTGATGAGGCCGCCGGGCTGCCCCCAACAACTGGCCAGGCCGTTCACGGACCCGGCCGGGCGCGTTTACGCGCCTGATAGTGCCCCGACAAGGCGGTGGTGGACCCTTGATGGTGAACAGAGAGGAAACATCATGCTGAGCAGCAGCGACCTGATGGAGCTGATTGACGGGCTGGCCACCCTTCCCTATGGCGGTGAGGCGGTGGACCAGCGCCGCCATGCCCTGCAGTGCGCCGGGCAGGCGGTGGCGGCCGGGGCGGACGACGAAGTCGTGCTGGCGGCCGCGCTGCACGACATCGGTTATAGCGAGCCCGTGCGCGCGGAGTTTCCCGGGCTGCCGCACGAGGAGGCCGGCGCGGCCTTCGTCCGTGACCGGGTCGGCGAGCGAGTGGCCTGGCTGATCAGCCAGCACGTCCCGGCCAAGCGTTACCTGGTGGCCGTGGACGAGGGGTACTTCGGGCAGCTGAGCCCGGCATCGGTGCGCTCCCTGGAACGGCAGGGCGGGCCGATGAGCGAGGCTGAGGTCGAGCAGTTCAGGTCGCATCCCCAGGCCGCGGCCGCGGTCGCCCTGCGTCGCTGGGACGAGGGGGCCAAGGACCCCGCGCAGGCCGGCCTGCCCATGGCGGACCTGCTCGGCATATTCGACCGCTACCGGATGGCCCGGGGCCGTTCCTAGGACGCAAGTAGCCACAGCCGAATTAAGGGCCCTACCCTTTCATCACGGTGGCGCAGGAGAGCCGGGCACTCCGCAGTTCCTCCGCGTAGGCGGAATGCGACGGGGTGTGACGACTGGAGCGCCCGACGAACCGGAGCGGCGGGAGGGAACTGAGAAATGGCTGAGAAGGAATTGTTTTCACCGGCCCCGGTGAATAGGTTTTTGACATGCTGATCTTCGGGGCCACCATCGTGGGAGTCGCGGCGGTCCTGGCCCTAATCGTCTCGGGGCTGATCATCGGGTCATGCCTGGCGATCGCGTGGATCACCGATGCCATCCGCGGGCCAGAGCAGCGCCAGCGGCGCCAGCAGCCTCAGCGACACCAGCAGCCTCAGCAGCGCCAGCAGCGCGGCGGAGGACGGCGCGCGGCCGACCCTCGCTACACGACCGGCGGCCGGCCCAGCGGGCCTGGCTATCCGGACGACGGGCGCAGGAACGGACCGGGCTATGGAGGCAGCCCGCAGGGCAACGTGCCCGTCGGGTACCGGCGGGGCGACCGCTGAACGGCACCGCGATCGGCCTGGCGATCGCGGCCGCCGTGTGCATCGCGCTCGGATCGGCATTGCAGCACCAGGCGGCCACCACGACCGGCGGCTACCGCGGCCTGCTGGGCCTGCTGTGGCGGCTCGCGCGGAGCAGGCGCTGGATGATCGGCCTGGCGGTGCTGGCGGCGGGAGCCCTGCTGCACGCGGCGGCGCTGCGCGGCGGCGCGGTCGCGGTCGTGGAGGCCGTGATGGTCACGAACCTGGCCCTGGCCCTGCCGGCCCGCACGCTGCTCGACCGGGTCCGGCCGTCGGCCCGGCTGGTCATGACGGCTGTCGTCCTGGCGGGCGGCATCGCGGTCTTCGTCGCCGCGGCCCGTCCCGGCACCGGGCAGCCTGAGGCTGATGCCCGGGCCGCCGCCGAGGTAATCGCGGCGGGCGCGGCGATCGCCCTGGTGTGCTGGGTCGCCGCCGGGCGCGTCCGCTCGGGCCGGATCGCGGCGCTCGCGCTTGGCCTGGCCGCCGGCACCCTGTACGGCCTGGCCGGCGGGGTGCTCAAGGCGGTCGTTCACGACCTGCTGCATGGCCCGGCCGCCGTCATCACCCACTGGCCGCTGTGGACGCTGGCCGTGCTGGGTACCTGGGCCTTCATCCTGCACCAGCGGGCTTACGCACGCGCGCCGCTGCAGGCATCGCTGCCCGCCCTCAGCGCGGCCAACCCGCTGGCCGGGCTGGCCTTCGGGACGCTGGCCTTCAGGGAGTCGCCCGCCCACGGGCCGCTGGCCGTGCTGGGCGAGGTGGCGGGAATGGCCGTCATCATCGTCTCCGTGACGCTGCTCGGGCGCCTGAGCCGCCCCGGGCGCGCACTGCCGGGCAGCCCATGACCAGCGCGGGGAAGGACCGCCCCGGCCGGCCCAAGAGCACGCTGGCGGCCGGCCTCCTGGCGTCCTGTGCCGCCATCGCGCTGTCCGCGGCCCTGGCCGGCTGTAGTGGCGAGACCTGCAGGCACGGGGTGTGCACCCGTCCCGCGTCGGCCCCGCAGTCCGCACCGGCCGCCGCGGGTGCCCCGGCCTGGCCGGGCTGGCCGGGCGCTCCGGCCGCGGCCGCCCTGACCGTCGGCACGCCCGCCAGCCTGCCCCTGGCGGCGGGCGGCGACCTGGGCGCGCTCGCGGTCAGCCCGGACGGGACGCGGCTGCTGGCCGTGGACTCCGGCGGTGACGTCAGGCAGTGGGACCTGCGCACGGGCGCGGCCCGGACGCTGCCCAGCCTGCCCGCCTACGCCAGCGACCCGGGCGGCGCCCTTTTCGGGCTGGCGATCAGCCCGGACCTGCAGACGCTGGCGGCCGCCGGGACCAGCGACGTGGTCTTGCAGCAGGCGGCCACCGGGACGCAGTCCGCTGACGTCAGCTTCAGCTTCGGTACCAACTTCACCGGGTCGGTCGGCCAGCCCGGCGCCGCGTTCAGCCCGGACGGCAGGCTGCTCGCCTACAACGACAGCCACGGGAACGTGTACCTGCTTGACCCGGCCACGCAGCAGGCGCAGGTCCTGCGGTCACCCAAGGCGCTGCCCGACTATCAGGTGGCCGGGACCGAGGCGCTCGCCTTCAGCCCCGACGGCACCAGGCTCGCCGTCGGCACCTACACCGGGACGATCTACCTGTGGGACGTCCCCGCTCACCGGCTGCTCGCGACGCTGACCGATCCGGCTGACACGTCCCCAGACAAGCAGTTCACCGGCACCGCCGCGATCGACGCCCTAGCCTTCGGCGAGAACGGCGGGCTGCTTGCGTCCGGGGACCAGAACGGGAACGTCTATCTGTGGAACACCGCCGAGCGCAGGGTCAGCGGGGCGCTGGCGGGCAGCCCGGCTATCTCCTCGGCGGGCGCGGGCCAGATCGCGTTCAGCCCGAGCGGGGCGCTGCTGGCCGCCAGCTTCAGTGACGGCACGATTCGCGTCTGGTCCGTCGCCACCGGACGCCGCCTCGCCGACCTGACCGGCGCGAACGCGGCGGCCGTCGGCCCGATCGCGTTCGCCCTCGGTGGCCAGCTGCTGGTCAGCCTGGAGAACACCGGCGAGATCACCGAGTGGAAGCTGCGTTAGGCCCAATGCCGCTCACCTCCTGAGCCACTGCCAGCGCGTTGGCATCAATGACCAGTCCGGTGGCGTCACGTTGCCCTGATATCGGTGCCAGACGCCTGAACCATCATGCCCCGGGCCACGGCTGTTGATCGTGCCGTAAAACACGGCATAACCACCAGCGCCAGCGATTTTCGACCGGCCCGGAAGGGTAAACGGCCCGTCCTTTCCGTTACGCGCCTTGCCTGGCGTGACGCGGTGGACTGCTGATACTAGCGAGATATCGGAGGGTCGCTGGCCGCGAAGGCCTCGGCGAGAAAGGCGCTGGTGGCCGCGAACGAGCGAGCATCGGCCCGCGGGTCGTAGGCCACTCCTGGTGCCGCCCCCGGCGTCACGCCAGCGTGGGTGAAGCCGTGCCGCGCGCCGCCGTACATGATCAGCTGCCAGTCGGCACTGGCGTCGTTCATTTCCTCGGCGAACGCCGAGACGTCGCCGGGCGGCACGTGCGGGTCGGCCGCCCCGTGGCAGACCAGCAGCCGGGCCCGCACCGCCCCCGGCTGGGCTGGCCTGCCGGTGGCCAGGCTCCCGTGGATGCTGACCGCGCCCGCGAGCGGCTCCCCTGAGCGGGCGAGAGCGAGGGCGACCATGCCGCCCGCGCAGAAGCCGATGGCCGCGACGCGCCCGTCCGTGCCTGGGCAGCGGGCCAGCGCGGCCAGGCCGGCCCGCGCGCGGCGCACCATGAGCGGCGGGTTGTCCCGCAGTTCGGTCAGGAAGGCGACGATACGGGTGCGGTCGCCTGCCACGCCGTCGCCGAACATGTCGCAGGCCAGGACGACGTACCCGAGCGCCGCGTACCGGCGAGCCTGCTCGCGAGCATGGTCATCGAGGCCAGCGCCGCCGTGGATGAGCAGAATCCCCGGCCGGGCCTCAGAATGCACCTCATCCCGGCACAGCATGCCGGTCAGCGGGGTGTCCTGGTCGTGATAGGGCCAGTCCTGTGCGATCAGATTGACGCTGGAATTGTCATGTGAGGAGCCGTCAGGAGTCACACGCCCGACGCTACCAGCGATTAATCAATCATTCTCCCAAGCATAGCACGGAAAATATAATTTCGACAGGCTATTGCAGTATCGATCCGATTGCATTTGCGTCCGTGATCGTGAACGGCGGCCCGGCTTTCGCTCAGTGCCGGCCGGCGCCCGGAATCCCCGTGGTACGCGCGGCGGCAACCTGGCGGCCGAGGATGTCGCGGATCTCTCCGGTGATCGGGTCCGGGTACCGGTCCAGAGTCGCCTCAAGATCGCAGCGCTGCGCCGGAGTGGAGAACGCGGCCAGTTCGCGCTCGAGCTGGGCGCGCCGCTCGCGGTCGGCATCGGGATTGGCCGGGATCAGGAGCGACTGCCAGAGCAGCAGGATGCCAGGGACGATCACCACGCCGATCGGGCCGTCGCGCTCGACGATGCCGACCACCGCGAACACCATCCCGGCCAGCAGGGGCCGCCAGCGGGGCCGGACCGCGATCACGGTGAGCAGCGCGCCGATGCGGATGCACCGCCGAATCCGCCCGGTGCGCGCCAGCCGGCTCTGCCGCCAGGCGTCGTAACCGCTAGCTGGCCGGGCCGACGACCTGAATACCACGACGTTCCGCCGACGGTGTCGCAGCCTCATGGCAGCCTCCTGCGCCTCGAACCCGCGCTGCCTATTGTCGATAGTACGCTTGAGTGCCGGAGACGGCCCGCTGGAATGGCGAGATATTCACCGAAACCGGTCCGCCG
>Ga0335072_10009023_pt1 | contig 14425 bp, 10 predicted proteins | sample Lox_Sample_21_FD_206725 | JGI IMG/M metagenome (GOLD analysis project Ga0335072, IMG submission 206725) | Soil microbial communities from Loxahatchee National Wildlife Refuge, Florida, United States - Lox_Sample_2.1 | ecosystem: Environmental > Terrestrial > Soil > Wetlands | place: USA... | reverse complement strand
ATTTGGGTCTATCCGGGACGACCTGTCGCATCTGTATTCGCTGAGCTATTATCCGCAGCCGAACACGAACCGCGGCTGGCGCACGATCACGGTAAAGCTGGTGGGCAAGGACCTGCAGAAGTACCATGTGCGAACGCGCGACGGATACCGGCTGCAGCAGACAAAGCCGTCAGAAGAAGAGGCGGTCGAGGCAGGAGCGGGACTGGCAGCGAAATAGGCATTTCTGAAGACCTGGCGGCGCGGTCCGCGCGCCTGCCAGCGGCTGTCCGGCCGCGGCTGTGGGCACATTTCATCCATTCGCAAGAGGGTTGTGAGCGCGAAGCTCGGCGACGATTTCGCGGGCGGCCTCGCGGGCATCGTCGGAGCGGTCGGGCGGGAACGAAATTGCCCCGACGCGGGCGTGTCCTCCTCCGCCGTAGCGCTCGCAGATGGTAGCGAGGTTGACCATCTTCTCCGGGTCGGCTTTGGTCCAGGGATTCGAGCCGACGGAAACCTTGGTGCGGAAGCTGGATTTCGACAGGCCGATGGAGTAAGTGGCCTCGGGATGCAGGTAGTAAGGGATGAACTTGTTGTATCCCTCCATGGGCTGGTCGCTGATGTCGAAGTAGATGGTGCCGTCCGTGGACTCGGAGCGGTCACGGATGAGGCAGAGCGAAGCCTCGTGGCGGGCGAGGAGCGGCGGCAGCAGTTCGGCGACGAAGGGTTGCTTGAGTATGTCGGCGAGCGGCATGGCAGTGAGCAGCGGGATGAGGCGCGGGATGAAGGTTGGGTCCTGAATAGATTCGATGACCAGGGTGAGCTTCATGGCGGGGTCGGCCATTTCGACGGCGGCCTGCGGGCTGGAGTAGAGAGCTCCGTCGACGATGTCGGCCCAGCGGACGAGCTCGGTGACGGGTTCAGCGTTGAAGCCAAATCTGGTTGACGCGATGTGGGCGAGGAAGCTGGTGCAGGAGATGTAGGTGGGGTCATAGAAGCGGCGGTTGACGTAGCGGCCATCGGCGATGCCGCGGCGATAATCCTCCTGGTCTTCGGGCGTGAGGAAGGCGCTGAGGTGATGGTCGAACCACCAGGTGATGCGCGGAGACGCCGAGTATTTGAAGTCGACGATGGCGTTTTCGTCGCCGATGAAGTCGGCTTCGTTGAAGAGAGCTCCGGCGCGGTGGACCAGGCCGTGGTAAGTGTAAGCGGCGTCTTTGGTGATGCACTCGCGGTGAAAGCGGGCGAAGAGGGAGGCGGAGCAGGCTCCGTCAAAACACTTGTCGTGATAGAAGACTCGGACGTTCAAAGGGCGGGGGCTCCGGCGAAAAAGGAAATTCAGATCGGGAAATGATTAGGATTGCCGGAGTAGGGCAAGAAGTCAAGGTGCTACCGCACGGGTAAGCGCGCCTTGCGGCGCAAGAGGGCGGTGCAGACCGCCGCAGATTGCGCTGGGACTGGCTGTCCGGGCGGACGCGCCTTTGGCAGAACTGACCGTCGGGTAGAAGCGTTGCTTGATGCAAAACCCTTGCTGCACGCGTAACGAATCATGTCCAATCCGAACTATATAGTTAGACGGATGCCTAATTAGGCAGAAGCCTGATTTATAGCGATGAGCAGCAACAAAGCATTCAAGGCTCTGGCAGATTCGACGCGACGGGAAATTCTCGGCCTGCTTCGACATGGCGAGAAGACAGCCGGGGAGCTGGCCGAACACTTTGACATGACCAAACCCTCGATGTCGCATCACTTCGGCGTTTTGAAGGAGGCCGATCTCATCACCAGCCGCCGTGAAGGGCAGCAGATCTGGTACGAACTGAACACCACCGTGGTGCAAGACCTGATGGCCTGGGCTATGGACCTGCTCGGCGACGGCAAGAAGGCCGGAGGTAAACCACGATGAACCGCAAATATTATGTGACTGGAGTTTTACTGATCGCGGCTACGATTGTCGCGACCGCGATTGTGTATAGCCGACTTCCCAACATGGTCCCTGTACATTGGGACTTTAAAGGGCAGGCGAACGGTTACAGTCCCAAATGGGAGCTTTTCCTGATGCTACCCGGCATAATGGCCGGGATCATGGTTCTTTTCCGTTTTATGCCCTGGCTGTCTCCACAGCGATGGGAGGTTGATTCATTTCGGTCGACCTATCTGTACATCATGCTGGTGGTTCTCGGAATGATGACCTGCCTTCAGATAGTGACATTGTGGGCCGGTCTGGGCACTCAGATAAATGCAGGGCGGATCGTGCTCGGACTAGTTTCGTTGCTGTTTGCTTTGCTGGGCAATGTGCTGGGCAAAGTACGCCGTAATTTCTATATCGGGGTAAGAACGCCCTGGACTCTGGCCAACGAGCGCGTGTGGAATGCAACTCACCGTCTTGCAGCACAGACGTTTGTCCTGTCCGGGCTTGTGGGTCTGGTAATGACCGCGGCCGGGCTGGACAACCGGGCGGCGCTTGCCGTTCTGATCACAGGCGCCCTGATTCCCGTCCTATATTCGCTGATCCTGTACAAGCAGTTGGAGCGCGCCGGACAGCTGTAAGGTGTGATGGCGATCAGTCACCTGCGCTCCTGGTCTGGCTTTTGCGCCGTATAGAGAAAGCGGAGGAGACGTCGCTCGCTCGTCAGCGCATGCACGCAGCCAAGAAACCGCTGCACTCCACTGAAATTTGCCTCGCCTTCTGCCACGATGAGCGCCTCGCGATGTTCCTCGCGCGCGGCGCGCCAGCGTTCGGCGATCAGGGCGGCTTGATCCGTGGTATCGCGAGCTTCGATCAGGTGGAAACCCGCCTGCCTTAACAGCTCTTGATTCAGACCCGGAGGGCTGAAGAGGTAGTATCCGATCGAGCTGCGCGTGGCGATCTCCTGGTGCGAGACGATTCCGCCGATGATGAGAGCGTCGCTGAAGACGAATCGGCCGAGTGGCTTCAGGATGCGAAAGACTTCCCGCAATGCAGTGGGACGACCGGGAATATGGCACATGACGTCGTTGGCGAAGGCGGCGTCGAAGCTCGCGTCGGCGTAGGGCAGCTTTTCGGAGGCGTCGCACAGTTCGAAGGTCACTCGATCGGAGAGGTTTCGCTCACGGGCGAGATGATTGCCGTTTTGGATGCCGGGCTCGTTGACGTCGACTCCGACCACTGAACAGCCCGCGGTCTCGGCGACCTGCAGGGCGTAGCGTCCTGAGCCACAACCGATTTCGAGGACGCGGGACATGGGGGTGAGTTGCAGGAGTCGAGGGATTTCGGCTGACTCCTCTCTCGTCACCCAGCTTGTCTGACCGAGATCTTCGCCGTAGGTCGCGATTCGCACCTCGCGATAGACGTCGGCCTCGTAGTGGGAGTAAGCGCTGTCGTAGAGATCGATCTTTTCGGGCATACAAGCTCCCCTCGAGAAACGAAAAACAGATGCCTGGGCCCCGGGATTGAGTCGATGCCAACAGGTTAACGCGAACGCGAAAAATGATCGAACGGGTGGCCTGCCATTCGCGTAGTATGGGCAGCAATCCTTCGAAGGAGACCGAATATTGGACGAGTTGACACCGCAACCAGAGACTCCACAGACGACAACGCCGGAGCTGCCTTCCTCCGAGGCGCCACAAGCGCTTGAGCCGCCCTTGCCTGAGCCGCCACAGCGCGGGCTGCGATGGATGTTTGTGGGGCAGAGCGGGATTCGGGCCGGGTGGAGCGTGCTGCTTTTCGTGCTGGTGCTTGTGGCGATCGGATTCCTACTGCAGACCGCCGTCCACTTTCTTCTGCATCCGAAGGCCCTGCCGCGCGATGCCGCGCTGCCGCCGCGGCTGGGGATGATCGCCGAAGGGCTGCAGGTGTTTTGCGTCTTTGTGGCCACGGCTGTCATGGCGCTGATTGAGAAGCGGCCGGTGCTGTACTACGGCTACCAGGGCACGGCGCGGGCGGCGCGGTTTTTATTCGGGCTGGTGTGGGGATTTGTCGCCATCTCGGCGCTGGTGTTTACGCTGTGGAAGGCAGGGCTGCTGGGCTTTGACGGACTCCTGCTGCATGGGCCGGCGGCGTGGACCTATGCGGCGGAATGGGGAGCGATGTTTCTCCTTGTCGGGCTGTTTGAAGAATCGCTGCTGCGCGGCTATTTGCAGTTCACACTGACGCGCGGCATCGGCTTCTGGTGGGGTGCGCTGCTGCTCTCGTTCCTGTTCGGATTCGCGCATGGGAGTAATCCGGGAGAATCGCCGGTGGGGCTGTTTGCGGCGGGCGCGATCGGGCTGGTCTTCTGTCTGAGCCTCTGGTATACGGGGTCACTGTATTGGGCGGTGGGCTTCCACGCGGCGTGGGACTGGGGCGAGTCGTACTTCTATGGCACGTCAGACAGCGGCATGGTGGCACAGGGGCATCTGCTGGGCGAGCATCCCGCGGGGAAGCTGCTCTGGAGCGGAGGAGCGACGGGTCCGGAAGGCAGCCTGCTGGTGATACCGCTGATTCTTGTGATCGCGCTGGCGATGTGGCTGTGGTGGGGACGCAGGGTGGTTTCTCCGTTTGCCGACAGCGGCTGGCGGCCGGCGTGGAGCAGAAAGCCGGCGGTTGTCACGAGCAGCACAATGCTGGGTGAAACGGCCGCGTAGACGGCTGAATTTTCATACCAGTCAAGGCGAGGACAAAAGAACATCGAGACTAGGCAACGGACGGTAATTTAGGCTGAGATCGCAGCCTGTTTACGGCTCATTTGGATACTCATGCGCTCCGTCCTGAAGCTGCCGTTATTGTTGGCTGTCGTTTCGGTGTTCCCGCTCCTGCTCTGCGCGCAGGACCTGGCGCCGCGGGCTTACGTGGTGACGCCCGTGGGCACGAATGCGGTTACGCTGACCTGGGGCTATTACAACGGAGGAGTGAATTTTAACGGGGCTGTCCCCATCTCCGGCGCGACGGGAGCGTATAACATCTCCACTTTCACGTTGTACCATTCCCTCAACTTTTTTGGACGCTCCGCCAATTTCACGGCCTCTCTGCCCTATGGGGTGGGAACCTTTCAGGGCGACGTAGAACAGCAGCATCTTTCCGTGTATCGCTCAGGGCTGTTTGATCTCAGCGGCCGCTTCTCTGTGAACCTGTTGGGCGCGAAAGCGATGACTGGCCGGACGTTCGCCAGGTGGAAACAGAAAGTGATTCTGGGCGCCAGCGTGAAATTCATCGCGCCGACCGGGCAATACGACCCCGCAAAGCTGGTGAACTGGGGCATCAATCGATGGGCGTTCAAGCCGGAGCTCGGCTACTCTGAGCGCTGGGGGCGCTGGGTGCTCGATGCTTACGGAGGGGCGTGGTTTTACACTACCAACTCCGCTTCATACGCTATTCCCGTTCCCCAACCACAGACGGAAGCACCGATAGGGTCTTTCGAGGGCCACCTGAGCCGGGATACCGGGTCGGGCACCTGGATATCGCTGGACGGCAACTTCTGGTGGGGCGGAGTCACGAGCCTGGGCGGCATAGTGAACCCCATAACCAGACAGACGAGCTCTCGCATCGGCGCTACCGCAGCGTGGCGCTTCTCCCATCATCAATCGTTGAAGGTGAGCTACAGTGACGGCACCTACGTCCGGTTTGGCGGCAATTACCAGAGTGTGCAGGTGGCGTGGCAATATGCGTGGACCGGCTGGTTCAGGAGAGAGAGCGGAGGATCGAGATAGGCCGGGGTATCGGGCAGGCCCGGCGTCCTGATGCTCTTAAGTGCTAGAATCGTTTGGATTGGAACACCATGAAAGCGGCCGACATCCAGGATGCCCTATCCGCGGATCTAACTCCCGACAAGATTCTCACTCAGCTCGAATTGATGACTCTGGATGAGGTCTTCCGGTCGAGTAAGCGGTCCATCGCATTTCTTAAGTACGTCGTCAACGAGGCGTTGAATGGGTCTGCCGATCAGATCAAGGAACGCACCATCGGCATCGAGGTCTTTGGAAGATCTTCTTCTTACGACACCAATCTGGACCACGTTGTCCGTACGGCGGCGACTGAGCTTCGTAAAAGGCTGGCAATTTATTACGGAGATGAGAAGCACCGCTCGGAACTGCGAATCAGCCTGGTGCCGGGATCTTATATTCCCAGATTTACGCCGGCTCACCAGCCGGGCTTTTCTCCCTCTGAAAATGTGTCCGCCGCCCACCACCCTGTTCCGGACCATGCACAGCATGAAGTAGCCGAACCCAGGACCGAGCCGGTTCATGGAGCGGACGGCACCCAAATTGCCGGCGCGCGCCCGGGAAGAAAATGGGGTCTCGCGCTGGCTTTGGGCTTTGCGATTTTCGCCTGCGTACTTCTGGGGTATCGCTGGTTTCATAATGCCCCGGCGGAATTCCTTTTCTGGAAGCCGGTGTTGGACACCCCGGGGCCGGTTCTTCTGGCCGTAGGGGACGTCCCGAATGGTCCGCCGACTCTACCGAATGCTCCCGGGGCGGAAAGCGCTTCTACCCCGGTCCCCAGCGCGGACTCGTCGCAGACGGTCCCTTTTGGGGACGCGGTGACGCTTGCTCGCGTGGTTGGCGCGCTGGAGGCCCGAAATAAGAAAGTGGTGATCCGAAGCGGGAGCGCGAGCTCTTTTTCCGATCTCAGACAGGGCGCGGTGGTTCTTATTGGGGCCTTCAACAATGAGTGGAGCCTGCGGTTGACTCACTCGCTGCGGTACAGCCTGGCGCTGGATCCGGACCAGCACCTGATCTACATCCGTGATGCCAAGAATCCGTCCTCGCGTATCTGGAGTTGGGGTACGAACCAGCCGCGCAATCATGTGATGGGCATCAACAGCCCCAAGTTGAAGGACTATGCGCTGATCTCCCGAATTCAGGACCCGGGAACTGGCCATGTTGTCGTCGTGCTCGGGGGCCTTTATACATATGGCACGCTGACGGCGGGGGAATTTCTCACCGATCCGACGCTTGTGCAGGCGATCGCCAAAGACGCAAAACGCGCCGGCAACCGCAACCTGCAGATCGTATTGGGAACGACAGTAACGGATGAGACGCCCGGGCCACCCAGGGTCCTGGCAGTCTCGACCGAGTAGTTCCAGTTTCCTGTAGCCGCAGTTTCCTCACCGTAAATGCCTGAAAACATTTGCCATATCTCCCGCTTCTGACGGTCAGGGACGGTATTGGTCTATCCTGTTGTGCTTCCACTTGGATACAAAAGCGGACGGTCGATATCTACGCCCACTCGACCGGTCAAGCCTGGTTCTTCTTTTGCGATAGAGGATGGGCCGGGCCGAGCCGAGAGGCAAGCGATAGATGTTCTTAGGAGGCCGTCATGAGAGCTTTTCTCAAACTTATCGGCACTTTTTCAGTGCTATGCGCCCTGTTTCTCTTGAATCCCCATGCCGGATTTGCCCAGGGCTACGGCACGATCAGCGGCACAGTGACAGACGCATCCGGCGCGGTCATCCCGGGCGCCGCGGTCACGGCAACGCAGGCAACCACCGGTCTGGCGCTGAAAACGGTCACCGGCAACGAAGGCACGTATGTCTTCCCCTCCCTGGCTCCGTCTATCTATAACATTACGGTCAGCCATGGGGGCTTTGAAAGCTACACCGAAAAGGGGGTCCAGGTCCGCGCCGACGCCGCGGTGACAACCAATGTCGCACTCAAGCCCGGCAGCACGAGCCAGACCGTCACCGTATCCGCCCAACCCGCCCAGGTTGACGTCACGACCGGAACGCTTTCCCAGGTGATCGGCACATCGCAGGTGAACAACCTGCCTTTGAATGGCCGCAATGCAGCACAATTGACGACGCTGGTTGCCGGCGTGACGCTTGCGCCGTATGCCCAGGCGGACCAAGGGAACACCAAGACCTTTCCGGATGTTGTAACCATTTCGGCCAACGGCACGCGCGTCGGGCAGACGAACTACATGCTCGATGGCGGCAACAACGTGGACGAGTACACAAACGTCAACGATCCTTTTCCGATGCCGGATGCCCTGCAGGAATTCAGCGTGGAGACGAGCAACTACAACGCCGAATATGGGCAAAACGCCGGCGGCGTGGTCAACATCATTACCAAGAGCGGGACGTCGAAATATCACGGAGACCTGTTCGAGTATGTCCGCAACCGCGTCTTTAACGCGGCGAACTACTTCAGCTACGAAAATGGCGTCAAAACGGTCGATCCGCTGAAGCGCAACCAGTTCGGCGGCACCGTCGGCGGGCCGGTCGCCATCCCTGGACTTTTCCACGCCAACAAGTCTTTCTTTTTCGTGGGATACCAGAAGACGATCAACCACGAATCCGCCGTAAGCTCAAGCACTGCAACGCTCCCGACGGCGGCACAGCTGGCCGGCACCTTTGCGGGTGAGAAGGCCTGCATCGTCAACCCGTTCAAGCCGGCTGAGCCGTATCCCTGCACGCAGGTCGGGAGCACCTACACGACCCAGGTAAATACAGCTGATTACAGCAGTGCGTCCCTGGCCCTGCTGAAGTATCTTCCCCCAACATCGCAGTTGAACGCGAACGGGGGATTCCCGATCCTGAGTCCATCTTTCTATGACCTGGGCGAAGTTACAGCCCGGTTCGATCAACAGATCGGCCAAAATGACCGCCTGACGGTTCGCTACTTTCAGGACAGCTATCATCTCAACGGTGTGCTCAATCTGCAGAATCTGCTGACTTACGCCGATCAGGCGCAAATCAACTATTACAACTCTCTGATCTCGGAGACACACACCTTCAACGACCATATTCTGAATAACTTCATCCTTACTTATCAGCTCGAGAATTCGAGCCGCGGCCCGCTCCCGGGCGGCATTGATGTGGCCGACCTGGGTGTAGATATCTGGCAGCCAGCGTACAAACAGATCAACTCGATTGCGGCGACCGGCTACTTCAGTATTGGCGCCAATCCGCAAGCCTTCTTCCGCAGAGCAAACTACACCCTGGGTGACGACGTCCACATTCAGCATGGCAACCATAACATTGCATTTGGCTTCCACGGCGAACTGAGCAAGATGGACATCAACAATCTGTATCGCCAGCCGGGCAACTTCACCTTCAACGCAAACAACACGCATGATGCCATCGCCAGCTTCCTGCTGGGATATGTCTACGAGTTTTCACAGGCGTCCGGTCAGTTCCTGAATCTACGCGCCAAGTTCTATGGCGCCTATGTCCAGGATAGCTGGAAAGCAACCCGCAGGCTGACGCTCAACTATGGCGTGCGTTACGAGCCCTTTATCCCGTGGTATGAGATTGAAGGGCGCATGGGCAGCTTCTTCCCGTCGCTCTGGGCCTCCGGCACGCACTCCACCGTCTATCCCCTCGCGCCCGCAGGGCTCCGATTCGCAGGCGATCCGGGGTTTGACAAATATGGAGTCAACTCCGCCTACGATCACTTCATGCCCAGGCTCGGCTTCGCCTGGGATATTTTCGGTACCGGCAAAACCAGCCTGCGGGGCGGCGGCGGCATGTTCTATGACACCCGCCTGGACGCCGCCTTATTCGATATCTACACTAACACCTCTCCGTTCATCACGAACGTGGATGTTACCAACGCAGGTGGCGAGGCGATCAGTTTCATCAATCCCTATGGAAGCTATGGCATTTCGAACCCCTTCCCCGCGCCGCAGCCTCCGCCGTCAACCTCGCCGATCCCTCAACAGGCATTTCTCACTTATGACGCAGTTCACGGCTTTCAGGATCCGCTTAGTTATGCCTGGAACCTCACCCTGGAGCAGCAGATCGCTCCCAGCTTATCCGCGCGTCTCGCCTATGTAGGCTTACATAGCAGTCATCTGTGGGAGAATATTGAGCTCAACCCGTTCGTCATCACGAACGGAGTCGTCGGTCCCCGTGTATACAATCAGCCCGGCTGCTCGACCAACAATAGCTGCTACACGCAGCCACTTACGGAAGTCAACACGGGTGCTAACGCCGGCTACAACTCTCTGCAGTTCTCGGTGGAACAACGTATTCGCTATGGCCTGACCCTGTTGGCCAACTACACATGGTCGAAGGCGCTCGATAACCTGCCCTATAATCAAGCCGCGACATCGATTGGGGCAGGCAACTCATACGTCTATCCGACTTATATCCCGAACTTCAAGAGACTGGACTATGGCCCGTCGGACTTCGATCACAGGAACGTCGTGTCGATGTCCTATGTCTACACTATTCCCCGGTTCGCAGATAGTTCGCCGGCGGCCGTACGCTACATAGTCAATGGATGGGAGACAGCGGGTATCTTCGCGTTTAATAGTGGAGATCCATTGACGATCATATCCAACAATGCCAATAATTCCGGTTCCGGACAGCAGCGTGATCGCGGTGTTCAGGTGGGATATGCATACGGCGGCAGTGCATGCGCTGCGGGGACTCACTGCAAGTCCTATCTCAACCCTGCCAGCTTCACGACCAATCCGGTGGGAACTTATGGGACCGTTGTAAAGGGTTCTTTCGTTGGACCCCAATACGCGGACTGGGATGCAAGCCTGGCGCGCAGCTTCAACTTCAATGAGAGGGTTTACCTGCAGTTCCGCGCCGAATACTTTAACTTGCTCAACCACACAAACTTTGGTGATCCGAATACGACCACTAACGGCACGTTTGGCCAGATCACGAGCACAACTCCACAAAACAGCACGGTTACAAATAATCCACGCATTGCTCAGCTGTCATTGAAGCTGGTTTTCTAAAGGCAGCCGGCGCAGCCAGGGCATTCGGTTCGCGGCCGGCGGAAGTGTCGCCGCCGCGGACCCGGTGCGGGGCAGGACGGGGGTTTTTTGGCTTTTTTCGTCCCGCGCCGAGTTTCATTACCGATATCACAGATGTAGTACCGATAGCCGGCAAGAGAAGGTAGAGCACCGAAGGCGAGTATAGAAGGGATTGTGACCACTGAATGAGCGGATCGACACGATGGTTTCGGATAGCACTGGTGGTGGGCACATGCGTGTCGGCGGGCGTAGGTACTATCCTGTCTCAGGTACATACCGCCGTTGAGGCGACCTATCGCAATCCAATACTCTTTGCGGACTACTCCGACCCGGATGTTATCCGGGATGGCGCGAATTACTATCTGATCGCGTCGAGCTTCCATTTCGTGCCTGGCATTCCTATTCTGCAATCCACGGATCTGGTGCACTGGAAGATTGTCGGGCACGTGGTGGAGCGCCTGGAGATGAATCAGAGTTACGACATGATTGGAGGAAACCGCTACAGCGGTGGAGTGTGGGCGCCATCCATTCGCAAACATGACGGGCTCTTCTATGTCTATTTCCCGACGCCGAAGGAAGGTATTTTTGTCAGCACGGCCGCGAACATCGACGGACCGTGGAGCGCTCCAGTTGCGGTGATAGCGCAGGCCGGCCTGGAAGATCCCTGCCCCTTTTGGGACGATGATGGCAAGGCCTATCTCATCCACTCGAAGGTTGGCGCCGGTCCCCTCATCCTGCATCGCATGTCACCCGATGGCAAGCATGTTCTGGATGAGGGAAAGGTGATCGTGCAGGACCCCGAGAATCTGCCAGTGCTCGAGGGTCCGAAGCTCTACAAGCGTCATGGTTATTACTACATTTTTGCGCCGTTCGGCGGGGTCGGCACGGGGGCGGAGGCGGTGCTGCGTTCGCGCAATATCTATGGCCCATACGAACACAGGATTGTTCTGGCGGAAGGGTCTACCGACATCAATGGTCCCCATCAGGGGGCTTACGTGGAGACCCCCGACGGTGAAGGCTGGTTTGTCCATTTTCAGGCGCGCGGTGCGCATGGCCGTATCGTTCATCTTGAGCCTGTGCGCTGGGAGGATGACTGGCCAATCATCGGTGAAGCCGCAGATGGCGCGACGACGGGGGAGCCGGTGCCATCCGGCCCAATCCCAGGGCATCCGCGGATAATTTCGACGTGGCGGCCTCAGACTTCGGACGAATTCAGCGGCGGGCAGCTCGGCCCGCAGTGGGAGTGGAATCATAATCCGGACGATGAGCACTGGTCGCTGACGGCGCGGCCCGGTTATCTGCGCCTGATCCCAATGCCGGCGGAAGGTCTGCTTACAGCTCGCAACACGCTGACCCAGAGCATGCAGAGTAACTCGTTTGAGTTTACCGTCAGGATCGATCTAAGTGGCATGAAGGCAGGTACGCATGCGGGCCTGGCGATGTTTGAGAAATCGTACAGCGGTCTCGAGATTACACAATCGGGCGGAGCACGACGGGTGAGTTACTTTTATCTTACCGATCGTGTAGAGGGACCGTTGATTCCAGGGGATATTCTGCAGCTTCGTGTTCGGGTCGAGGGTGACAGGGCGCAGTACTTCTACAGCCTGGATGATGGAGAATCTTTTGAACCGCTTGGCGCCACGACGCCGATAGCGAGCAGCTGGTGGAAGGGAGCACGTCCGGCGGTGTTTGCGTATACAACAGAAAGCACAGACGCGGGATTCGTCGACGTCGATTGGGTTCACGATCGACAGCTTGGGACGAATCCCTGGTGAGACGAAGGAGCGGATGCCGAGAATCATAGGGAGACGCGAATTCCTGACCAGATCGGGACTGCTCGCAGGTATGGCTGCCTTTTTGCCGGAGATGGTTTCGGCGGGAGAAATGCCAACGGTATCCGCGGAAGACAGTGCCGCACCTGCCATCTTTTTTGAGACTACGGATTCCAGCCTTCAGAGCCGCTACCAGAGCGCGCTCGATCTGCTTGCCGCCAACGTGCAGATACTGCCTGAATATCGCAACCCTGTCTTGATTGAGGGCAGCGTCTATCACGGAATCTGGCTGGAGTGCGCTCCCCAGGAAGGCCTGGTCTACTCTCTCATCCGTCCGGATGTGGCACGCGACAACCATCTCGCTTTTTTCGAGCTGCAACGTGAGGACGGGCAGATACCTTACAGCTTGAAGACAACCGGCCCGGGTTTCGGGCAGATTCAAATGGTGGTGCCGATCGCGGCCACGGCCTGGGACCTTGCTCAGCAAACAGGCGACAGCCGGCTGATCGAAATGGCGTACCGCAGCTGCGGCCTGTGGGACTTATGGCTGCGGCGCTATCGCGATACACGGCACACCGGCCTCTGCGAGGGGTTCTGCACCTATGACACAGGCCAGGACAACAGCCCGCGCTGGGCAGGGATTCCGAATAGCTGCCCCGATGGCGATGCGCGCAAGTGCCCGCCGCTTGCTTCCCTGCCCCGCCTGTGCCCGGACCTGTCCGCGACCGTGTATGGAGGACGGGTTGCGCTTGCCGCCATGGCACGGGCGCTCGGAAAGAATTCCGAAGCAGACCACTGGCTAGAACTTGCCGCCGCCATCCGCTCGCGCATCGTGGATCGGCTGTATGACGCCGCGGATGCCGCATTCTATGATCTCGATGCGCAGGACCGCTTTGTGCGCGTTCGCGGCGACGTGATCAGCCGGGTGCTGGGCGAGCACGTGGTCGATCAACAGCTTTTCGAGACGATTTATCGAAGACAGATCCATAACCCAAGCGCTTTCTGGGCGCCATACCCGCTGCCCTCGATCGCACTCGACGATCCACATTTCGTCCGGCCCATCCCGCGCAATTCCTGGGGAGGAGCTTCGCAGGCGCTCACTGCCCTGCGCTCACCGCGATGGATGGAGCATTATCGCAAACCGGCCGATCTCGCTCATCTCATGCAGCGGTGGATCGATGCCCTGCTACGGGCCGCGGACTTCCGCCAGCAGCTCGATCCACTGACAGGCGTGTTCACCGAAGATGCAAAGGGGTATTCTCCCGCGGCGCTGGTGCTCATCGACTTTACCTGGAGGCTCGCGGGGCTTCGCAGAGTTGGCGATCATCTTGAATGGAACATGCGTCCGCCTGCTGCTCAAATCCGCTCCAGCTTTCAACTGCGGGTGAGTTCAACTCTGACTGCTGAGATAAAGTACGAGTCCGGGCATGCCAGCCTCTTTTTGAACAATCGACAATTTCTGAGTTCCGATAGCGTCGTCCGGCTGATCACCACGTATGACGGGAAGCTTCGCAGCGCAACCGGGATTGCGCCGCAAGGAGTTTCAATTGTGCTGCACGAGGCGGGCGGACAAGTACGGAAATTCTCGATCGATCCGAACAGTAGTATCGAGTTCGCTTGAACTTTCGGGGCGGGAGACCTGCTGGCCTCAGAGCGGGGCTTTGGAGCGGCTTTTCGCGCTGCCTGGCGAGGTCAGCGGCTGCCTGGACTTACTTATTCGGGGGCGGAAGACTGATGCGGCGAAGTACTGCCTTGTTCTCGCGCCCTGAGCGTGTTGCAGATTTCCATCTCTTTCTGCGCATCCACCGGCCGCAGAGCCACCGTATATGCATCGGCCAGTTCCCTGTGGAATTTTTCGCTGCCCGGCGACAGCCGCACTGCAGACTCAAGATCGCGAATCGCTGCGGCGGTGTCTCCTCTCTCTAGTTCCAGTTTGCCGAGATCGTAATGAGAGTCTGCATCGCGCGGACTTAGTTGAATTGCAGTTCGAAATTCCCCCTGGGCTTTCTCA
>Ga0335072_10009021_pt1 | contig 14426 bp, 7 predicted proteins | sample Lox_Sample_21_FD_206725 | JGI IMG/M metagenome (GOLD analysis project Ga0335072, IMG submission 206725) | Soil microbial communities from Loxahatchee National Wildlife Refuge, Florida, United States - Lox_Sample_2.1 | ecosystem: Environmental > Terrestrial > Soil > Wetlands | place: USA: Florida... | reverse complement strand
CTTTTCAGCGGGGATTATTGCGATCTGATCGAGACGGAACGCGGCTTGCTTTTCCTCCTGGGAGACGTTTCCGGGAAAGGGCTGGGGGCGTCCATGCTGATGACCCAGCTGCATGCGACGTTTCGGAGCCTGGCGGGAGCGCAGTCTCCGCTGGCTCAGATGGTGGAGACAGCAAATCGCGGGTTTTCGCGGAACATGCCGGCAGGGCTTTTTGCGACGCTCGTCGCCGGGATGGCAGCGCCGGATGGAAGCGTCGAGATGATTAGCGCTGGGCACATGCCGATCCTGCATTTGGGCGAAAGCGGAGTGCGAAACGAGGCGGCTACGGGAATTCCGCTGGGCATATTTCACGGCGCGCAATTTCAGACCCGGCGCATTACTGTCGCGCCCGGCGAGACCCTCTTTGTCTTCACCGACGGCATTACGGAAGCCCGGAATGCATCCGGACAGGAGTACGGCTTTCAGCGGCTGCAGAAAATTGTGTCGAGATTCCCTGTCACCGCGCCAGACGCGCTCATCCGCCACTGCCTTCACGATCTGGCCGATTTTACGGGCCGCACGAAACAGGCCGACGACCTGACGCTGCTGGCCGTTCGCCGCGAGCCGTAAAGGCGAAGCGGCGGCGCCGCCTGCGTCAAATAGCTTTCGAAAACCGCCGGGAATATTCCGCGCGGCTGCGTGTCTCTCCCTATGGGCCGAAGCTTGTGCGCGCCGTGGACCGCCCGAATCGCGCGAGGGCACCGGATTCGGGGGTTGGGCAATATTCACGCACGGGAGCCTGGAAGGAAATCGCAGCCACAAATTTGCCCAACATACCGGAATCGCCGCGAGCCGCTGCCATGACTCGCAGCGATCCGCGCGCCATTGAGGGAGTGGATGAGAACAGCAACCGCGGTGGAATTGGAAGTCCTGCCTAAAAGCAATCCCGGCTTCGAGAATCGGATCCTGGCCGAGATTGACGGCGAAACGAAGCCCATGCTGGCGATGACGCCGCAAGGCCTGCCGTCGCCGTCGCCTTCCCTGCTCGTCGAGCGATTCGAGGTGCCGCAAGGAGGCCGGCAAACGCATTATCTGAACGACCACATCGTCACCCTTTTCCTGCATCCGGCGGAAATCCATCATGCGCGGGACCGCGCGAAGACCTCGCTGTATCCCATCGGGTCCGGAGAAGCGGTGATCTGCATCCGGGACGCGAGGGAAACCATCGCGTGGGAGAATCCCATCAGCATGCTCTGCGTGCGAGTGGACGAAACCGTGCTGGAAGGCGTAGCAGCGTCCATGAAGCGCCGAGCGACCGTGGTCGCGCGCCGGAATCCGGTGGCGGAGGACGCGCGGATTTCGGGGCTGCTCCACGCGATCGAGGGCGAGCGGCTGCGGGGGTATCCTTCGGGACGGCTGTTTCTCGACAGCGTGGAGATCGCGCTGTCTTCGCTGCTGCTGGCGCCGCAGAATCACATCGAGCTGCTGCCGCCTCCGCGAAAGGGAGGCCTTTCGCCGCGCTGCCGGCGCCGGGTGATCGAATTCATGCGCGAGAAGGTGGCGGAGGATGTGTCGCTCGAGCAGCTCGCGGAGTGCGCCGGGATGAGCCTTTCGAATTTCTCGCATCAATTTCGCACGAGCATGAATACGAGCCCCTTCCGCTACATGCGAGGACTGCGCGTCGAAGAAGCGAAGCAAATGCTGCGGGATGAAAAAATGCCGATTCTCGAGATCGCGCTCCGGCTGGGCTTCGAGAGACAGCAGCACTTCGCGACGGTATTCCGCCGGGTGGCGGGGGTAACGCCGACCGCGTACCGGCGAATGGCGTAGCGGCGGCGACCAGGAAAGCAATCGAGCGAAGGCGGGAGCAGCGGCATCACTGCCTCCACCAATTCGAGGGGCAGAAGCGGCGGAAGTAGCCGCACAGAGGGCGGTGCTTCTGCTGAGGCTCGAAGGCGGCCGCAGCCTGCGTGAAACGCGTGACGTTTCGAGAATCGGCTCCCGACCCGAGGATGAAAGCCCTCCAGGCGCGCAGGTGAATTCCCTCGCGCGGCCTGGCGGAAGCGGCGTCACCTTCCCTGGCAGCGGCACACTTCGCGCGCAAATCCGGCGGAGCCGTGTACAACGGACGGGCGCTGCGGAGCAGCGCCGTGAGGGCCTGCTCTTCGGCCAGCAACTGCGCGCATTCGGCGCAGCGTTTGATGTGGCAGCAAAACCGGGCCAGCTCGTCGCCGTCGAGCCGGCCCTCAAGGTACGCAAGGATCTGCGCAGTGTAGGTGCCACAAGAATTCGTCCGGCTTGGGTTTGGGCGCATGTGGCCTCACAATTCCGAAAATGAGTCTCCCGCCGATTTTGCGATTCGCACCGCGCCGCGGAGAGGGATAGACCCCGGGCGGCACCGCTGAGAGACGCGCCGCCGAGCCCACCGCCCTGCGGCGGATTCGGAGAGTTCGCGGAGGATCCGAAATTTCGGCAAAGCAGACCACCGGCGAGAAATCGATCCGGGCAAAGCGGCCGCCGGAGTGCTCCAGGAGGCGGGACCGCGGTGAGCGAATCCACAGGTTGAAACACGAGAGTGCGAAAGTTATTCCCACGAATTGCGGTCAGCGGGTGACTATTTGGGAGGGCGAGCCAAAGGGTCATCCGGGCATCCTCCTTTATGTGGAAGCCGCTGCCCGGGTGAAGGGTTTCAGGCGCGATTTTTTCCGGCCGCCGGATGCCTGGGTGGAGGCGAGGAGCGAGCGCAAGCGGGCGCGGGCGCGTGCCAGGCGCGACATGACGGTTCCCTGCGGACAATTGAGAAGCTCGGCGATCTCCTGATAGGAAAGATCCTCGAATTCGCGGAGGACGATGACCTCGCGAAACTCGAGGGGAAGGTTTTCGACGGCTTCACGGACAACGTCCACGGTCCACTGCGCGACGTATTCGGTGTGGGGGTCGCGGAAGGATCTGGCGGAAGCGACGTGATGATCTTCGTCTATTTCGACGGTCTCGGGGAGCGTGCGCAGGTGGCGCAGCTGATTGAGCCAGGTATTGCGAAGGATGGCGAAGAGCCAGGCCTTGAGATTGCTTTCGGGGCGAAGGGATTCGAAAGCGCGGAGGGCGCGAACAAAAGTTTCCTGAACGAGGTCCTCGGCCTGGGCGGTGTCGCGCACGAGGGCCATGGCGTAACGAAACAGATCGTCGGTGTACTGCGAGATCCTGCCGCTATGCATCGCTGGGCATCCTGACGATTCGACGGAACAACTCTGCGGACTTCATCAGCTCTCCTTGAGGTCTCGATTCGACAAACGTGAAATCAACGCCCCCGTGATTAGACATTGCGAATCGAAAAGACGGGTTTCGAATCCTGCGACATTGTTTCTGTTTCTGCGACGAGATTTCCGAAAGTTGGTGTTCGCGAGCGGCCTTTCGACACGGCTTCGATCGCGGGCCTGGGTGGGCGACCTGGGGGACAACGTGGTCCCAAAGATTCCGCGCGCGGCGAAGCAGGACGCGCGCAAACAAGGGTTGGATGCAAGAAGTCGCCGGAAGAATTGTAAAATCTGCGAAGAAAGTTGAAATCCGGAGAGTTTTCGAGGAAAAGGGCTGATTTCCCGGAGATTTAATCGTTTGTAGACAAACGACCGCGGGGCGGGCCGCGGCCGGGGCGGCGGGGGCCAAAGCGAGGGGCCGCGGGTGTGTAGCGATTGACGACACTGCCGAGCGAGTGTTTTCCAGGGCTTGCGGGCGAAGTAAATCACGCGCCGGTAGCGATTGAACGCCAAGCGGGGAGCGGGCCGGGCGACAGTGGCAAGGCGCGGCAAGTGACGAATAGAAGTCACAGGTCCTAACCCTGCAAGCGAGAGCGGCCTGCGCACCTGGCGCAGAGGAGAGCGGCCCGGGGAGGCAGGGATTCGCGAAGCAGGCGGGGCGGCGAAGATCGCCACGGAGAATTGAGGAGAGAGGCATTTTGTGAGGCGGCTCCTTTTTCGCGCGGATTCGGAAACTGCGCGTGAGGCGAGCGTAACAAAGAGGGCGGAGAAAAGAAGCTGGCCGGAGGGAGGGATTTGGTCGAGTTTTAGAACTCGACGTATAGAACTGTACCAAAGTACAGGTGGCGAGCGCGGGCGGACGCGGAGGAGAGCGCGGCGCGGAAGCGGAGGGCTAGCGGGACATGAGGTAGAGAGTGGGGTGGGAGGCGAGCTGCTTGGTCCACTCCCAGTAGCGGATGAGGATGGTGTAGACCATGAGGCCGATTTCGCCTTCGCCCCAGAAGAGGTAGTCGAAGGCCTGAGTCATGAGGTTCCGGCGGCTGAGAACGAGGAAGATGCTTTTGGGATCGAGAAGCTCGCTGACGTAGGCGATGGTGTTGGGGATGGCGACGGCGCCGTAAACGTCAATGACGAAGTTTTCCTGCTCGGGGTAGACCCGCAGGCGCAGGTGGGCGAGGAAATCGCTGCGGTTATCGAGCAGGTGGACGTGGAGAAAGGCGATGGGGCCGCTGATTTTGTAGTGGGAGCGGATGTCGGCGGCTTTTTCGGCGCGCGACTCGGGGCCAAGGCCCTGAACGGGGACGAGGTTGACCTTGCGTCCGGCGACCTGGGGCCAAAGCTCCTGAGACTGGTTATTGAGGAAGAGGACTTCGCTGACGCGCAATTCGCGGGAGCGGAGATAGCGGCTGACGCCGCTGAGAGCGAGGACGAGAAAGATGAAGATGAAAGAGATGATGACGCCGTCAGGACGCTCGAAGACGTTGGCGACGAAGGTGAAGGCGAAGACGCAGGTGACGAGCAGGAAATAGGCGGCCGAGGAGACGCCGAGGAGGCGGCCCTGGGGCCTGGCGCGGGACTCGCGCCATTTGGAGAGAGTGACGGCGACGGCGGCGGAGAGAATCAGAGCGAGGACGCCGGTGGCGTAGGCGCCGCCCTGCTTATCCACGCTGGCGCCGAAGGCGAGCGTGACGATGACGTTGATGCCGAAGAGGACGAGAACCATGGGGCGGCGATAGGAGACCCAGCGAGGAGCCATGCCGAAGCGCGGGAGGTAGCGCGGGATGAGATTGACGAGGCCGGCCATGGCGGATGCTCCGGCGAACCAGAGGATGGCGATGGTCGAGAGATCGTAGATGGTGCCGAAGATGGGGCCGAAGAGCTGGTGGGCCATGAAGGAGGGAACGCGGCCGCTGGCAGGACCTCCGGGCTGATAGACGGCCTCGGGAACCAAAAGCGCGGAAGTGAAGCTGGAGAGGAGCAGGAGGACGGCCATGATTCCGGCGGCGAGCGTGAGCAGTTTTTCGGTGCTGCGGATGCGCTCGCGAGGAGGCTCTTCGGGAGCCAGAGAAGCGGAGCCGTTTTCTGGGGGGAGGGGGTCGGAGCTCTCCTGGGGGCCGCCGGAGATCAGCGGCATGACGGAGACGCCGGTTTCGAAACCGCTGAGGCCGAGGGCGAGCTTGGGAAAAATCAAGGAGGAAGCGATGAAGATGCCGGTCCAATCGGCGGAGCCGAGAAGGCTGAATTTCCAGCGGGAGATGAGGTCCGGATGGAAAAGGATGTGCAGGAGGCCGACGGAAAAGACGATGAGATTGAGAGCGAGATAAGGAATGGCGACGAAGGCCGCGAGATGAATGGCTTCGCGAAAACCGATGAGGAAAACGACGGCGAGGAGAGCGAGGAGGCCGAGAGTGAGGAGCATGTGGGTGTGGGCGAGGTGAAGGTGAAAGTAGGGATTCTCGACGGCGTGGCGGGCGGCGTCGGCGGCGGAAAGAGTCATGGTGATGACGAAATCGGTGGCGGCGAAGCCGATGAGGACGAGAACGACGATTTTGGACCACCAGCCCTGGAGCAGATTTTCGAGCATGGCGATGGAGCCCTGGCCGACGTAGGAGCGCTGCGCGACCTTGGCGTAGACAGGGAGAGCGCCGAAGAGAGTGACGGCGACGAGAACGAGCGTGGCGGTGGGAGCGAGCAGGCCGGCGGCGAGAAGGGCGATGCCGGGCTGATAGGCGAGCGAGGAAAAGTAGTCCACGCCGGTAAGCCAAACGACCTGGAACCAGGGGTAGGTTTTATGTTCGTTGCGCAGGCGGTCGAGACGGCCACCGCCGAGAAGCCAGCGGGCCAGGGCCGTGCGGGGCGGCGCGTTTTCGCGCGTGGGGATGACAGCGATCGGAGGAGAGGAGGAGGAGGGCGCTGGCTGGCTCTGCATTTCTGGCGAGGCCTCAAAAAGAGATTCACGACGGCTGGTACGGAACTGGAGCAAGGCGCTTCCCGGATTCGGGCGGCTCGCCGCACGGCGGCGGCGCGGCAAGGCGCGAGCGGGAACGCTAGCGAAGTTAGCGGAGGCCGGGCGGAGAGTCAAACGACTTGGAGAGGGTGGTTGCCACGCGGCGGCGCAAGCCTGGAAATCGAAAATAGGAATTGGAGAGGTCCACGAAATTCCCTTACCTGGAGGCCGCCCAAGACGCCTGGGTGGTGAGAAAAGCGGCTATTGAACGGTGAACGGAACCGGCCGCGTGTGAGTGACGCCTCCGCCTGTCGCCGTAAGGACCGGCGCATAGCTACCGGGCGGGGCCGACGAGGAAGCGGAGATGGTGAGGATGGAGGAGCCCTTGGCGTCGGGATTGACGGCCGCGGGGCTGAAGGAGGCGGTGACGCCACTGGGCAAGCCCGAAAGGAAGAGAGAGACGTTTTGGCCGAAGGAACACGAGCCGACGGTAGAGATCGAGACGATAAATTGAGCGCTCGATCCGCGGGAGATGACCTGCGAAGCCGGAGTGACCGTGCCGGTGAAATCGGTGACGCCTACGAGGAGGGTCACGGAAGTCTGGTGAATCAAAGAGGAGCCGCTGCTGGCCGTGACGGTGATGCTGTAGATGCCTTTCGGAGTGCTGGAACTGGTTTCCACGAACAGAGTGGAGGAGCCGGAACCTCCGGGAATAACAGACGGGGAAAACCCGCCGAACGTAGTGCCGGGAGGGAGATTGGAAACGCTGAGAGCGACGCTGCCGTTGAATCCTCCGGAGGGGACCAGCGTAAGGACATATTCAACCAAATCGCCGCCGTAAATCGCGGAGAGCGAAGTGGCGTTGAACGAGCCGGAAAAATCGCCGGACTGCGAAGGAGAGCTGACAGCCAGAGTGACGGGAGAGGAGTGAGTCTGGCCGCCGCCGCTGGCGACGAGCGAGAGCTGATAGCTTCCCTGCGTGAGGTTAGCGGTGGTGGACAAGGTGACGACGCTCGAGCCGTTGGCGTCTGGATTAATCGTGGGCGGATTGAACGCAGCGGTGACGCCGGGAGGAAGATAGGGAAAGCTGGGCGTGACGGAGTTGGAGAAGGGCTGAGTTCCGATGGTGTGCAAGGAGAGCGTGAACTGGGCGCTGCCACCCGCGGCGACGGCCTGATAGGTGGGCGTGAGAGTGCCGGTGAAATCCGGAGCCCCGACGAGGAGATAGATGTAGGTGCTGTGGGATAGGCCGGGAGTCGAGGCGGTGAGTTTGAATTGGAGAAGACCCGAGGGAGTGGCGGAGGAGATGGAAACGGAGATGAGGGAGGAGCCGCTGCCGCCGTTCACGGTGGAGGGCGTGAAGGTGACGGAAGCGCCGACGGGAAGCTCCGAGGCGGAGAGAGTGACGGGGGCGTTGAAGCCGCCGAGAGGCGAGAGCGTGAGAAGGTACGCGGCGGGCGAAGAGAGCGAGGCGTTGGCGGTGGTGTGATCGAAGGAGCCGGTGAAATCGCCGACGGCGCCGACCTGAAGCGCAACCGAGGTGGAGCGAACCAGACCGATGCAGGTAGCGGTGATGCCGATGTTGTAGGAACCGTTGGGAGTGAAGGAAGAGGTGGAGACGGTGACGACGGTCGCGCCGGAGCCGCCCCTCAAGATCTGGGGGGAAAAGGAGACGGTGACGCCGATCGGGACATTCGTAGCGGTGAATTGAATATCGCCGTTGAAGCCGCCGGAAGGCTGGACCGTCAAGTTGTAGACGGCGGAACCGCCGGGAGCGACCTGCTGGCTGAAGGTATCGAAAGAGCCCGAGAAGTCGCCGGGGATGGCGAGGGAGATTTTGCTGACGAAGGCGTCGCTATTGCCGGCGTAATTGGGCTGAAGCCCGCCGGAAACGGGGAAATCCACAGAGCCGGTGGAACCGGCGACGTAGACTTTGCCGAACGGATCCACGGCAATGGCCGCGGCGTAGTCGCTGCCCGAACCTCCCAAGAAAGTGGAGACGAGAAGCAGAGAGCCGGAGGGATTGAGCATGCTGAAGAAAGCGTCGGTCTGACCACCACCGAAAGCCGGCTGGAGCGCATTGATCGCGGGGAAGTCGTTGGAATACGTTGTCCCGGCGACGTAGGCATTGCCTGTGGAATCCACGGCAATTGCGGAAGCGGTTTCTTCCATGCTTCCTCCCAGGTAGGTGGAATAGAGGAGGGAGGAGCCGTCGGGCGCCAGCTTGGATACGAAGGCCTCGTCATTGCTTCCCTGAAACTTTCCATTCAGAGGATTCACGGTGGGGAAATTTCCGGAATTGGTGTAGCCCGTGACGTAAGCGCTTTTCGAGGAATCTACGGCGATGCCGGCGCCGATGTCGATCCCATAGCCGCCAAGGTACGTGGAATAAAGAAACGTCGAACCGTCGGGACTGAGCTTGGTAACGAAGGCATCGAACGAGCCTTGATAGGCGGGTTGCAAGGCATTGGCGGTGGGAAAGTCGGGCGAAGTGGCCCCGCCGGTGACATAGGCGTCGCGATCCGAATCGAGAGCGACGGCGTAGGCTTCGTCCGCGCCCGCACCGCCGAGGTATGTGGAATAAACGAGAGCGGAGCCCGACGGGCTGAGCTTTGTGACGAAGGCGTCGAAATCGCCGCCGAGGGAGGTTTGGGCGGCGTTGAGGACGGGAAAATCGGGAGAGTCCGTGCATCCGACAACGTAGGCGCTTCCCGCGGCGTCAACGGCAATGCCGTTGGCGCAATCGGAGCCGCTGCCTCCGAGATACGTGGAGAAAAGAAGCGCGGAGCCGGAGGGATTGATCTTGGCGACAAAGGCGTCTTCACTTCCCTTCAGGGTGGATTGGTAGGGGTTGACGAGCGGGAAATCGGCGGAGCCCGTGCTGCCAGTCACGTAAGCGTTTCCCAGAGAATCTACGGCGATGGCGTAGCCGTAGTCCTCATAGCTCCCGCCGAGGTAGGTGGAGTAGAGGAGCGCCGAGCCATTGGAATTCATTTTGAAGACGAAGATATTCGACTGGCCCTGCAGCGCGGGCTGAAGAGGATCCTGGCTGACGGGAAAATCGGCTGAAGTGGTGTAGCCCACCGTGTAGGCGTTGCCGGAAGAATCGGCGGCGACGCCGTAGGCTTGGTCGGTGCCGCTGCCGCCGAAATAGGTGGAGTAGGAGAAGACGGGATCAATGACGAGAGCGCGGCTGCGGTCGTAATCGCCGAGGTGGAAGGCAATTTCGGTGGGCGATTTCAGGAGAAAGCGCGCGGAGACAGGGCGCTGCGAGCCGGCGGAGAGCTGATAACTCACGGGATTTTGAATGCGAAGGTCGCGGGCACCTCCGAGGAGCAAATCCCCCGTGGCCAGATCCTGGCGAATGTGTCCGCCGGGAATCCTGAGGCGAATCCTAGCCGGGTCGGCGCCGGGGCGGACGACGAAGTCGTACTCGAGCTTTCCGCACCGCTGGTAAAAGATCAAATCAATGCCCGGATAAACATCGTGGTAGGCGACCGAGGCGAAGGTGGGAACGTTTGCGCGCCAATTTGCGGGATTGGCGCCGATGAAATAATTGGCAACGCCGGGGAGGAGGCCGCGGCCGGTGATTTCCGGGTTCTTGCGGGCGCCGACGAGGTGCAATTCGAACGCGGCGGCTTCCTGCGGCGACAAGGAAGCCGCAGGCGATGGGGGCGGGTCGATTGTGTGCGCGCCCTTCGGGCGAGGCGAGGGATTCGAGAAGGAGAGTACCGCGCCGGAAGAGGTGAGAAACAAGGAGTAGCCGTTGGAGCGGGCGAGGAATTTGACGCGGCGATCGGCCTGGCCTTCGTTTTGCTCGAAGCTGAGAGGAAATGGGCGGCAATCCTGGGGCGACGATTGCGGGTTCGCGTCGCTGGCGCGGGCGGAGGCGAGGGCGGAATTCGGGACCGACTGCGAAAAGGCAGGAATGGCGAAAAGAAGGGCGAGGAGGGCGGCGGGGAGAATTCGCGGGGGCAGAGCGTTGGAGACTTGAGCGGGCCTCGCCGCGACGACGCGGAGGGAACGGAGAGGATTGAGCGGTTTGCGGCGACGAGAAGGACCGACGGAGCGGGAATAAGGCATTTGTTACCTCGTATGGCAGTACATACGCGAGAGCGGATAACTGGCTGTTTACAGGGGAGCAAATTGAATGTGAACAGATTGCAGAGAGCTTCGAGGTTCTGTTTGAATGCGCGAGAAACGGCCCGTTCTGGATGCGGGAGAGCATTCGCGGCGGGGAGAGATGAGGGCGAGCGGCGAGGGTGGCGGAAGGAATGCGGAGGGGGGGAAGACGCAGAGGCGGCAATGAAAATGCAAACGCGGGCGAGAGACACGCTGCGTCCGGGGATGGATTTCGCGCGGGAGAAAGAATGCATGGATGAATCGTTGCGGGGCTTGCGTCTAGGCGTGCGCGAGGGTGCCGGGCGCGCGGCGCGGGGACGCAAGCCCCTGTGAGGTTAGTTGGCGAATTGGACCTGGAGGCCCTCCGGCGTGACGAGGAAACGGATGCAGATGCCGCAGATGAATTTGAAGGTGGCTTGACGTTTGCCGACGCCTTCGCGCTCGATGATGACGCGGTAGGTTCGGTAGGGGTAGAGAGTGGCGGAGAAGCTGCCGCCGGCGCCGGTGGTGACGAGGACGGGCTTGGGGATTTCCGAACCGGTCACTTCGGGGTCGTCCATTTCGAAAGCCACGCGCGCGCCCACGAGGGGCAGGCCATCGGCAGAGACGAGAGTGCCCGAGAGGAGGCAGGGTTCGGGCACGACGGTCTGCATGGTGACGCCGCCGATGAGTTGGCGCTTGCCGGAATTTTCGGGGGTGGCGTAGACGGCCATGTCGCAATTTTCGGATTGGCCGGGACGAGTTTCGCGCGGGGCGGTGAAGTCCACGCGGACCATACGGGGACATTCGAAGGGCTGGAGAACGAAACTCTGCTCGCTGGCTTTGCAGGCCCATTTTTCGTTGCGGCTGCGCGGCTCGATTTCGATCTTCGCCGGAACCATGTAGGGATTCTCGACGCGGACGGAGAAGGCGGAAGCGGCGACGGAGAAATTGCGCTGGGTGAGATTGTTGTTGAAATTCGTGTCGAAGCCGTAGGCGATGCTGACCTGGATGCACTGGTGGCTGGGGGAAGCGGGAGTCCAGGCCTGCATGACGGGAACGGTGGCGCCGGGAAGGACGGTGACCTGCACGGTGCCGATGTGGAAGAACTGATTGTTGCCGACGGCAAATTCATAGACGCCGAAATTGACGAGGACGGTAGCGGTGTTGGGCCCGAAATTTTTCACCTGCGCGATGATGGTGTCTGCAACGCCGGTGGTGGGCGGCATGGTGGTGGTGATGTCCATGGAGTTGTCCCAGGCGGGCGTGGGAGACGCGAGGGTGCAAATTCCGCCGGGTGTGGCCGGAGGGCCGACGCAGCTGGGGAAGCCAACGTCGGTAGAGGCGCCGGTATTGAGGGCGTTCCAGACGTTGAGAATGCCGTTGCCGAAGGCATTGTTCCAAACGGAAGAGACGCTGGGCTCGGAGGCGCCGCCCTGAGTGAAGTTGCGGGAGGAGTCGGCGGTGCGAATGAGCAGGTCTTTGACGCTGCCAGGATCGATCGTGGGCAAGGCCTGGATGACATCGGCGATGGCGCCGGTCACGTGAGGAGTTGCCATGGAGGTGCCGGCGTCGGGATGGTAGTCCATGGTGGTGCTTCCGGTGACGCACTGCGTGAAGCCCGCCGCGGCACTGGCGCTGCAAGCCGACCAGATGTCGAAGGTGGGATCGTCCACGCCGGAGGAAGAGGTGCCGCGGCCGCCGGGGGCGGTAATGTCGGGCTTGAGGGCGAGGAGATTGGGAGTCATGAGATTGAAATCGGTGCGCGGGCCGGTGAGGAAGTAGTTGAGGGCGATGGTGTCGTCGGCGCGGCTGACGGTGGCTTGGTCGTCGCTGGCGTTGACGGTGATGGCAAAGGAGGCGGAGCCGGGAGCGGCGGTGAGCTGAGTCCCCGGGGTGTCGCCGCAGTTGGTGGAGTTGCCATGAGCGATGGACATGGCGACGCCGATGGCGACGACGTAGTTGACCTGTTGAGCGAGGGCGGAAGTGCCGTCGTCATTCGTGCAACCGGAAATGCTCATATTGCCCACGCGGATATTGAAAGCGGAGGCGTGAGTGCCGAGCCAGTCCAAGCCCTGCTGCATATCCGAACAGATGCCGAAGGAATCGCAGACTTTGATGACGACGAGTCCAGCGGCCGGGGCGATGCCGCCGCAATTGGTAGGCGAGCCGTCATCGGGAGTCCGGCAAACGCGGCCGGCGGTTTCCTTGCCGAGAGCGATGCCGGCGACATGAGTGCCGTGGCCATTGTCATCACCGGGATGGGTGCTGCCGTCTCCCGGGTCGGAAGAATTGAAGGGATTGAAGCCGGCGACGAATTTTCCGGCGAAGGCTTCGTGAGTATCGTCCACGCCGGTGTCGAGAATGGCGACGTTGACGCCGGAGCCGTTGATGCCCTTGTCCTCGGCGGTATTGGGTGAAAAAGTTTTACTGGCGATGGCCTGGACGCTGCGCGAACTGATGTCGTCGGTGATGCGCCAGACTTCCTGCCATTCGATCATGGAGACCTGCGGGAGCTGGGCGAGCTTGGGCAAGTCGTCGAAGGGGACGCGGTCGAGCAGGACGAAAGTGATCATCTTGCCGATGTACTTGACCTGGCCGAAGCGGCCGAGGAGGTCTTTGATTTCGGCGGGAGGGAGGCAGGTGTTGAGGTCCACGACGACATTGACGTTTTGGCCGGAGTGGAAGCGGCGCTCGATTTCGTCGTCAATGAAGTTGCGATTTTTGTCGCGGACCCAGGTGGTGTGCTTGCGCTGACCGATGAAGGCTTTGATGCTGTGGGTCTTTACCTCCTGCTGCCATTCGAGAGGAGTGAAAGAACTGGCGGACTGGCTGACGGTGGGGCGAAGCGCAGCGAAGACGAGAAGGGCGAGAAGAAAGAGCGGAATCGCGGACCACGACGGCCACTTGTTTGCGGGTATCCGCGAGGGTTGAGCATTGGAGTGAGATGCGGAGCGACGGACTGTTTCGCGCGTTTTGCCGGAGCCGGGACACACGGGGGCAACGGATGGCCGGGAGGTGAAGGACGTGTTCATCGATTTTCTCCGTGGAGGAAAGGTTGGCGCATGGTACGCCGCGAAGACAGAAGGCGGGCGGAAGAATATGTGTGATGCTCGGTATTAGAAGCAGAACGTACTTTCTGGGTAATCTCTGAAGTATTCAGGAGGGCAGACGGAAGGCGCGGCGCGAGGAGATGAGGGCGAGCGGCGGGGAGCGCGCGCATGGAAGCGCCCGGGCCGCCCGCCCTTCTCGTGCGGGGCGAGAAGACGAAGATGTTGGCGGGCGCGCGAGCGAGGCTCGAGAGTGAAGCGCTTCGCTGCGCGCCCGGCCGAATTGAGTTTCCTTCGCGCTGACCGGTCAGCGCTTGGCGGCGGACTTCCCTGCCAGAGCGTTAGCTATGGCGGAGCCGATGGGAGAGCCCCAGCCGGTGCAGGGGTCCCAACCGGTTTTGGCCTGGTAGGCGCCGTTGTTTCCAGAGACGACGTCGTGGAAGGCGCCGGGTTGCGTGGCGATGTCGGAGTAAATTTGCGGGTTCAGGAAGCCGACTCGCTTGCCGAGAATTTGGTTGATGTTTGCGGCGAGGCCGGCCCAGAGCGGGGCGACGGCGCTGGTACCGCCGATGACGGTGGCCTGGCCGTCCACGTAAACGTCGTAGCCGGTGGAGGGATCGGCGTCGCCGGAGACGTCGGGAACGCCGCGACCGACGAAGTGAGACGAATTGACGGAGGGCGGAACGCCGGCCGCGGATTGGTAGCTCGGGAGCGGGAAAATATCGCTGATGCCGCCGCCGGTGGAGCCCTCGTTATTTGCGGTCTCGTTCCAGACGACTTCGCTCGAGTATTTGTCCTGCGGCGCGGTGAGTTTGGTGCCGCCGCAGGCAAGGGCATAGGGGCTGGAAGCGGGGAAATCAACATGCTGCAGGCCGTCGGTGAGGCCGTCGGTGGAGCCGTTGTCGCCGGCGGCGATGCAGACGGTGACGCCGAGAGTGGCGGCGTCTTCGAGGAGCGTGTTGTATTCGTCGAGGGACTGCTGCGTCCAGGAGGATTCGGGGCCGCCCCAACTGATGGAGATGACGGAAGGATTGTTGCGGGTGTCGTGGAGGGCGGCGGCGATGGCGTTGTAGAAGCCCTGGTCGGTGTTGGGAG
>Ga0335072_10009020_pt1 | contig 14427 bp, 18 predicted proteins | sample Lox_Sample_21_FD_206725 | JGI IMG/M metagenome (GOLD analysis project Ga0335072, IMG submission 206725) | Soil microbial communities from Loxahatchee National Wildlife Refuge, Florida, United States - Lox_Sample_2.1 | ecosystem: Environmental > Terrestrial > Soil > Wetlands | place: USA... | reverse complement strand
AGCAGAGCCAGAGACATGGAAGCTTGACCAAATGAGTACCCAAGCATCTCTGGATGAAGAAGGTCGTTGTCTCGGTAGTACCTTTGACGTGGCAGTCGTGATACAAACTGGCGTGAAATTTTGTGCATCGGAGCCGGAATTGCGTTGCGTGGATCGGCATGGGCTCCAAAATCGAACCACTCATTTCTCCAACCGCTCCGTCCCGCCATCCAACGGACCATCATTTATTCCTGCTCATTGTTGCCCTGTTTGAGTCAAGTACTCGGTCAATTGTAATTGTAATATTGTAATTGATTCAACATGGCACAGAATGGGGATGTGAGAGTAGCAAAGTTCCTTGGTCTCGCGATTTCCTCGGATGTTACCAAGATTAATGTGGCTACCTACCTGCTAGGATGCATGTCAAGTGTCATGTTCCTGGTATTCCTGAATGCCTCACAGGTTTTCCAAAACGTCTGTTCAAGTGCTAATCTCTAGCCATTCGTGATCACAGACATTCTTGGAGTAAAGAAGATAGGCGATATTGTTGGAACTTTAGGCTTTGCAGATGTACCTCATGTTTGCAGACGAGATATTGACAAGCAGGAACTTTTATCCATCTTCATGGTCGCCGTATGGGGAACATTAAGCGACAAAATCTCCACCAGGCCAGTCGCAACAATAGGCTACCTCCTCGTTGGTGCATCTCTTTTCGCCTTCGTCCACCCCTCAAAAGTATACCCTGACCTCATCTTTCTACGTCTCTTCTTTGCCCTCGGCGGTTCGGCCTGTGTCGCCATGGTCACAGCTATCCTCCCCCAACTAACTCCCTCTGCATCCAACCCCTCTACAGATTCCGGAAAACCAGTAAATGGAAAAATTGCAGGATTGGCTGGATTTTGTACTGGTGTCGGTGCTCTTATTGCAGTCACTGTATTTCTCCCATTACCTCGTCTTTTCATTCGATATGGCTACAAAATGAAAGAAGCGGTGCAAAATGCCTTTTACATTGTCGGTTCTTTTGCATTTCTGATCTCACTATTCATGTTTATCGGTCTAAAACGCGATTCTTCAAAGGGCTTTAAAACGCTGTTTAAACGGGGAGACCAAGGGAGTGGAAAGACTTATTTCAAATTGATGGGCGAAGGATTCCTGGCTGCAAAGGATCCAAGGATTGCATTGGCTTATATTGGTGGATTTGTGGCTAGAGCGGATAGTATTGTTGTGAGTTTATTCATTCCGACAATTGTAAGTCATTACTTTGTCGAGAAGGGTTTGTGCACTGTTGATCCTCATGCTCCGGCTGAGGAAATCAAGGAAGGGTGTCGTCAAGCGTACTCACTTGCTGCTGCTTTAACTGGATCGTCACAACTTGTCGCCTTGCTCAGCGCACCGATCGTGGGATGGAGCTGTGATAGATTCGATAGAAGATGGATACTCGTTGTTACCGGTCTAATAGGCATTCTTGGATTTGGTGGATTAGGAGCGGTAAGTGACTATCCCCGTGGCGCAGCAGCGTTCATTTTCGCAATGTTGTCGGGGTTGGGTCAGATTTCTGCTATTGTTACAAGTCTGGGTTTATCTACTGGACCATATGTCGATCCAAGTATTCGAGGCTCTGTAGCCGGCGCTTATTCTCTCACTGGCAAGTTCATTATGTCGAAAAGTATATTGATGGTAGGGGGTTGTGGAATTCTTGTTTTGACAAAGTTGGGTGGATATTTGTTTGACAAATGGACTCCTGCAGCTCCATTTTATATTATGGCTATATTCAATGGGGTTGCTCTTCTTGCTGGTGTCGTTGTCATTTTGATCGACCGACGAACGTCCAAGATACGGCTTCCAGATGGGGAACAAGAGCCATTGGTTTCGGACGAACCAGACGAAACAAGCTGAGACTTGATCAAAAGGCAAAGGCCAGCAGATGTTTTGGGATGATGTTTGGGAACGTCATCGTTTCGATTCATAGACAAGGGTTACGGGGGACAAAAGTTCATAGGCTGTGCATAATACCACTATTGAAATGGAGAGTATCTATAACGAATTAATATTATCACCTTTTGCGACTTCTATGAGATCTATTCTCGCTTATGGGCTCTCGGCTCTCGGCTATTGGGGGGGTGTGACCGTGTGACAAACTCTGATTGGGCGAATTTTACAAAATCCTCGTGTCTGGCTTAATTGAAGAGCCTCCCAAGACCTTTCTTTCAGGTCCCTCAATTTAGACTTTTTTCGCTTACTCAATCAATTTATGAAATCCTCGTGTCTGGCTTAATTGAAGAGCCTCCCAAGCAAGACCTTTCTTTCAGGTCCCTCAATTTAGACTTTTTTCGCTTACTCAATCAATTTACGACATCCTCGTGTCTGGCTTAATTGAAGAGCCTACCAAGACCTTTGTTTCAGGTCCCTCAATTTAGACTTTTTTCGCCTCCTCAATGAACACATCTTGGCACGGACCCCTTTGCATAGAAGCGATAGAAAAAGGGGAGGCGGGGCAAAATGAAAGCAACCAGTGACGGCGTTTCACACCAAGCTCATCATTCAAGTGGCAAAATAAAAAGCAGCGTCCCATCACACCAAGCACCACAAAAGAACGCACTGACTCCTCAATTTGGTCGCAAGCGTCGTAAGGAAACTCACGTCCACTTCTCAAACAACACTACAGATATCCTCTCTGTTCTTCGTGAACGCGCTACTTCTTGTCAAAACCTCTACCGCTATTCAAACCCATTCGAACGTTCTGCAGAATTAAGACGACATTGTCGGCCTGCTCTAAAATATTCAACTGAAATGTCAAACTTTTTACGTGAAGCAGGTACTCAGTTTGCTAAAGCTCTTGCGTTATTTGGAAAATGGTGTACTGGAGTTACTTCCACGAATCCAAACGTGAGGAGTGATATGTATAAACAACTTGTTGCGCAGACGAGGTCTACCTCGCCCCATTTGAAGAATGTTGTTGATGGAATTTTGTTGCAATCTATCAATGGAATGTGGATCCAATTAGTAGATGACTTCAGCATTCAAAGAGTCAAGTACACGGATGATAATATTGTTCTGTATGTTCCCCGTCGTTCTTACTGGTGGAGTTGCAAGGCTAACTTTGTGTAGGCATGAAAGTGCAGCACAGCTACTGGCAGTAATCTTGAGCAATCACAGATTGCTGGAGAAACTTGAAATGGAAGACGTCCAAACCTTGATTCTCGAAATCTTAAGGCGTCTGGAATACCACGTTTCCGGAAAGAGGCGTCTAGGAGTAAAACCCCGTTAACTGAATTCGGCTAAGATCCAGGATCGTTTGCAAAGTCATATATGGCTGTTGGGGACTGAAGTAAGCTGTTGGTGGGAGGCCAACTCGATAATCTATTCTGAAGAAATCTGCAAACGAATCTACGAAACCATGATTGAATTCAACATCCAAGATGCTCCTCCCCTTATCCAAACTTCTCTCCTCGAAATCTTTCGCATCGTTTTTTCAAAACACCCTGACGCCGAATTCATAACCATTGACAAGATTTTGCGTGTAGCATGGGAGTACGTTACCCCGCTCGTATTTGACTGCGCTAATATCCAGCTTCATGTGGGCTGAAGATGAACAATTGAAGGATAAGGCACGACGAGTCGTATCTTTAATTGCAGATTACCGTGGAGGATGCGCCGATGTCACCGAAGTTATTCAAGAGAAAATCCCTTCTGGCACCATATTTAGGAGTGACTTTATGCCCGTGTTCATGGAGGAAATGAAGAAAAAGACGGCGGAAGCATTGCAACTCTGGCTAATTATTACGCGTTTACTCAAAGGGACTATCCTCACCATCGCCGAAGATCATATTGATGTATGGACAAGTATACCTAAGGTACCTCCTCCATCTTGTTTTCCGCTGAGATCTAGCATCATCTTTATGGTGATCATTGCTACTACGCAGCTATCCTCTTCGCCTTTCAGGTCCATTATTTCGAACCCCTCATCCTCGCTCACGAAGAAGTCTACCGATACTACCGAACACCATTCCACCAAACCTTCCAAGCCACTCTTGGTCTTGACGCACTCCTCAACGCCAATATAAGAAACAATCCCAGTCTCGAACCACTCCCAAAAGACGCTCCTCGACGTCCCCTCGCTCTGAAAGTCTTGGCAAAATTCACGGCTGACGCATTTAGCCCTTTTGAACACGTTCGCCTCGAAACGGCAAGTGCCTACCAACAGCAGAAGTACGATATTTTGTTTGCGAGGATTATTTGTCATTGGGACTGGATGATCAGGGTATTCATGAAGGGCACTCTTTTCACCGAATTCCAAGATGAGGATACGAAAACGGAGTATTTGAAGGAAGTACTTGCAATTTTGGCGACAGAGTTTGCGAAAAAAATTAAGAACGCCTGGGGTGAAGTCGGGAATTATACTCAACAAGCAGTACCATCCCCACGTTTGAACGAAAAAACCTGATTATAGATTCATGTGTTTTGGTTTAATTTGATGGCGACTACACTCTCTCGCGATAAAGAGAAAGACAAAGTCTTTCCAGTCGAGATTCTACGATCACTCCATCCATACATCATCGCGGGTTTGGAATCGACACAAACCCGTGTTCGACAAAGTACCTACCGCTTCCTAATGGCAAGCGATATCCTCAGCGAAATGCGCTGGCTCAAGGACAAAGAAGGAATAGCCTTACTATCTGCTATGGAAACGGCACGAGAAGAATTTGAAGCCGAACCGCGAGATGCCTATGATGCTCCAGTTCCTCAAATCGACGATTTCTCAAGTTTGGTGCTTAATCATGGAGTCGAGAAGGCAATGTTACATCCTATGACTATGAGACCTATTTCTGGCACGCCGGCGGGGGACGTCCAATGGGTTTGGAACTCGCCTGATGGGAAGGAATTTAAACTTGGACAGGAGTTTGAATTCGAACGTGAGGAGGATCAGCAAAAAGTTGCTGAGATGAATGCGGCAAAGGTACCATCTGACGAGGTTTAAGATTTGACTGATGTACAGGAACAAAGAGAACGCGAACGATTGGCTAAGAAGGGCAAAGAGAAGGTAGAAAGGAAGAGGATGAGGAAGAGGGAAAAGGAGTCCAGAAAGCAGAAAAAACTCGATGCAGCTCTTGCCGCACAAGAGAGTTCTCAGACCGCTGCGTCCCGTGAGGAGGATAGTACAGTGCCGGCTCCGGGTTCCGCACAAGAGAGTTCTCAGACCGCTGCGTCCCGTGAGGAGGATAGTACAGTGCCGGCTCCGGGTTCCGCACAAGAGAGTTCTCAGACCGCTGCGTCCCGTGAGGAGGATAGTACAGTGCCGGCTCCGGGTTCCCGGAAGCGGAAGCGTGCTGGAGATGAAGCCGAGGCTGCAGGTCCACAATCGAAACGGAAGTTGCCTGAAGCGGCTGAAAAGTTGATAAACTTGGTACGAGGCGGGGAGTCTCCAGCGCCAGCACCAGCTACCGAGACATCGTCGACTACGAATGAAGCCGGCCAGGTTGATGATGCAGTGGAAATTGAAGAGGAGACTCCTTCAAAATCTCTCGACTGGGCAAAGATTTATGACCCGGCGAAGCCGTCAATATTCGAGGAACAAGCAGCTCAGGAAGCCGAGGCATCGCGTAGAAACCAGGACCCAATCTCGACTAAACCATTTTTTCGGCAGCCTACGTATGACAAGCGAATGCCTCCTCCACCCGTAAACTGGAAGAATAAAGGTCGGAAAGCATTCGCTCTTCCCCCTTCTCTTCCCGGTTCTCAACCCAAAGAACCTGAACCTGCGCAACCGGCTGAAGAGCCTAAACCTGTAGAACCTGCTTCGCTCAAATCCTATGTCACCACCGGCACCCAAACTTCTTCGGGGAACAAACGCGGACACGAAGAAGCCGAGTTTGAACCGATGCCTGGTCCGAACGCCAAGAGAAGAATGCTCAAATCAGATTATATCCCTGCCTATCACACCTCATGGAAGCCAGATTGGATCGAAAATACACAATGCTATCCAGTTAATGAACTGGGATTTGAGCTATCTGAAGAAAAATGCTTGAGAGGAGATGTGGTGCATAGAAATGCCGATAGGTTGAAGCGTGTATTGGAACAAGATGCAATGTATATCACGACCGACAAGGTGGAGCACTTGATGGAAATTGTCAAAGAGACGATGACAAGTCTGGAAAAGGCAAAGGAGTACACAGACCGTCATCCAAGTAAGGTGAGTGTCACGAGATGGAAGTTTGCATAAATAATCTATTGATAGAGGCGTTTTTAGAGTTAGCATATACTTTGAATTGTTTCAGTTTTCATCATTGGTTTTGAGTTCAAAAAATGATTTTACTAGTATCTGACCGCTATTCCCACAACTCTCCACACGAAACTAGAAACTCTGAGACACTTGGTAGACATGAATATCTAATCATTAGCAAAGCGCCAAGCAAAGGGCATCTTACTGTTATCAGTATATCCACCAAACAGGGTTTGTCCATCAGCGCTCCAAGCCAAACTGAGACAATAATCATTCTTCTTTCCTTGTCCTTCAAATGGTTTCAACTCTTCAACAACACTCTTACTTTCGAGATCCCAAATCATGATGCAGCTGCTTGTAGCAGCGCAGAGCCAGTATCGAGTAGGTGAGAAACACAAAGCGTGGATTTCATCCTTGGCCTCAAGGGAGTACAAGTGTTTTGAATCATTCAAGTCCCACAGCATTGTGGTGCCGTCTTTTCCACCTGATGCGCAGAGAGAACCATCGGGGGAGATAGTGATGGTGTTGATGTAGCCGGTGTGTCCGTAGTGATTGGTGCGGAGTTTGCATTTTGTCAATTCCCAGACCTACGCAAGAATTAGAGATTGTTTTGTGATAGATAGAAATTTTAAGAGAGAAGAGCATCAGATAGATAACGCAGAGTTGAGATTCTCTCATTGACCGCAAGGTCTCTGAAGTAGCAGATATAACAAGTGACATCATTTGCTCTCTCACGGAATAGAGGGTGGAATTACCTTGACAAGTCTGTCCCATCCAGCAGATACTATCACTGGATTTGAAGGATTTGGCGAGAATCGCACACAACTCACCCATTCTCCATGTCCCTCTTCAGTGATGGTGAATTTGCAGTCTCCTAAGGTGTTCCAGAGTTTAATTGTCTTATCCCGGCTTCCACTGACAATTTGTCGGTTATCAGCGGAGAAAGAGACAGAAAGAACATCGTTGGTGTGACCTACGAAGCGGCGGGTGGTTTTGCCAGTGTTGAGATCCCAGAGACGAAGAGTTTTATCCCATGAAGCTGAGAGGGCGTATTGACCGTCTGAAGAAATAACAACGTCTTGGACAAAATGGTTATGACCCTGCACAATGAGTAATCGACGTGATACACACATGCCTTTAGAGCCTTCTTTGGGTAGCCATAACTTTGGTCATCGCGAGTGAGTTGCCAGACGATTATGCTCTTGTCTCGCGAAGCAGAGAGGATCATATCGGGATTTTCAGAGGATGTTGCCAATGCAGTGACCCAGTCATTGTGGCCTGTAGTTAGCAATGGGCAGTAGAGGAAATTCTACCTTGAAGAGTTCCTCTTAGAACGAGAGAGTCTGCCATGTTCTGAATGTAAAACGTAGAGTAACAATGAAATGAAGGAAATTGAGATTCGTGATGTTCCTGAGTCTGATTGCTTCAAGCAGAGACCACCAAGGAGCAGTCACACACACATTATCGTCCAATTCAGAATCAGAGCCTCGCTCAGCCAATTCTTTCAGAGATCTGCGTTGCTCATAGTCAAAAACTTTCTCCCCAGTTGCTGATTGATTCATTTCGGTTTCTGTCTTCAACCATGGCTTCAAATACCACTTCAGACTCAACCTCAGCGGTTACCCCTGCAAAAAGGCCAGATCCCCCTCCTGCTGCCGACCTCTCAAAACCAAATGCAGGCCAGCGGCCCTCCAAACGAATTCGCGAGATTAAATTCGATCCCACACTCCTTCCTCAGAGCTCCGATGAAGCAGAAATTGTAAAGCAAGTCGAATTCTACTTCAGCGATGCCAATCTTCCTCACGATAAGTTCTTATGGAGCTTGACACAAGCCGATCCCAAGAAGGAGGGTTGGGTGTCTATTAAGCAAATTGCTTCATTTAAGCGAATGCAGCGATTTAAGCCCCTGGAGGCTGTTGTCAAAGCATTGCGGACTAGTAAGGAGCTATTGGAAGTTAGTGAAGATGGAACATTAGTGCGTCGAAAAATTCCTCTCGTTAAGCCAACAGATGAGCAGTATAGGGATAAATTGGATCGCTCTGTCCATGTGGTAGTGCCTGTGCTTCTAACTATGCTAATCTTGTAGAAAGGATTTGGCGATGAGACCCCAACGTTGCAAATCGATTTGGAAGGTTATTTCAGAGGATTTGGGGAGATTGAAAGCCTACGATTGAGAAGAACTGCAACCGGATCCTTCAAAGGCTCTGTTATCGTTGAATTCGAAATCAAAGACGACGCAGAAGCGTACCTCTCTGAACCACGACAGTGGAATGGAAACGTCCTTGAGGTCAAGAAAAAGGAAGACTGGCTGAAGACCAAAGAAGCCGAATTCGAGCAACTTTCTCCAGAGGAAAGGGCCCAACGTGATCGAGAACGGGAAAAACAACGGCTCGTGAATCCACGGTTTTCCGCGTTTAAGGAAATGAACAGGAAGGAGGCCAGAGAGGTGAGACAGGCTGACAAAAAAGATCGCAGAAATAGAAGAGGACAGGGGCCTCGTGGTGGAAGAGAAGGTTGGGTAAGAGGTCGATCTCGCTCCCCTGATCCTGTTGAAGATGAAAATGTGACGGGAGAGAAACGCCCTAATCCTGATTCTACTTCAGATGAACCTTCATCCAAACGAGAGAAACTTGAAGACAGCCTTAAACGGACTGCTGAAGATGAATTGAATGGGGACTCGAAGAAGGCAAAAGTGGATGACCAGTGAGTTTTTCTTAGGTAATTGTTTGGCAGGCATATTTCGAAGCGAAGTTAAAATGCGGAAATTACATTTAAGGGTGAAGAACCGTGCATTCAACTTGAACCCCTGCAGTGTCCCAAGTGACGGAAGGTCTGTGTTCCACACCATCTGAGTTCTTCTTCAACAACTTCATCCCATCACTGAATCACCTCATCAAGAAAGCCCTCTTCAATTATGTCTGTCCACACGTAATCTCCTCTTGTGTAGCCTTAACCTCTGCAGAATCATTCTCTACCACAAATCGAAGGTACATGTCAAGCACTATGTTCACATTAACGTACTCAGTCTCCTTTGTCAAAGGTCTGGTCCGACCACGAGACGCTCAAAGATGCTCTTCACTACATCATCGTCCTTTACGAGAGATCTCTTTGTAACTCATCGTCCCATTCTCCATCTGATCACAGTCAACGCTTTCCCAAATGAGACTCCAAAATACTGCATCGACGATGTCATTGATTTCTTGGATAATCTTTATGATGTTGTCTTCATGACTTACGAAGCAAATATCACTACTTATGGTGCTTAACTTTCTGAAATTCCCTTCATCTGACATGGATAGTCCCTCATGATATCGATTGGGTCAAAGGTCGTGTTCGCTGGTACTGGGAGAATAAACTCATGAAGCATCACCGGTCTACGTCCAACACGCAACCTGCTGCAGAAAAGGCCATGGAGGCGGAGGCATCTGGTGAAGGGTCCAAAGCGGTTGCGGCGGCAGCGTGAGATGATCAGATGAAGCTTCTAGATATGGTTTGCGATGCATAGGTTGCGAAATTAGCATTTAGCTATAATTTTATACTGCTTCATTGTTCTAGTCTGTGCGGTAAAACACAGATTGAAGCTACTTTGGCCAATACGATTCAAAGGGGACGGACGTGACCCATGATGACCATGAGGTTTTGAGCCAAGGCAGCGGAAAGGCCATCGTCCGGCTGATCGTCATTTTCAGGAACTGCTGTTCCTGCTCACGTCTTTGCGCAACGGACATTGGAAGAAACATGGTTATCAACGTTGCAGGCATACACTGATAGTAGCAACTTCCTAACTTAAGGAGAATCTTCTCTTCCTTTCGAACCCAAGAAGAAGAGAGAGCCTATTCACGAATGGCGGTACGGCCTCCTTTTTGTCTGGTTAACGCTAGTTCTTTAATTTAGTTGGCTTCATTGCCTCCATCGTCGCTTTCAGCTGGATCGCTAGTAGACCTACCTAAAGAGAGTGGAAGCCCTTTCCGATGGGGATCATGACTACGTTCACTCGATGTGTGCGCAAGCTCTAGCATGGCCGTTACGTGATTGGGGATACCTTCATTCATGTTTACAACTAAATACAACTCGGCGATGATACAAATGTCCATATACCCAATGCTATGCAACTCGAGCACAATGAAATCGAGTCTATTATTATCCCTTGCTTCCAAACTCGTCATTCCACCTTTCAAAAGCTCTTAATCCTTGCTTGCTTACACTTGGCCGTATTTTCCTCAGACTAGTCAGAAAATCTTCAAATCCGATCGGTCGTATTTCCTCTCTCTTTGTAGTTAATAGTGCTTCTCCCAACGACCTTAATGGTCCCATTGCCGCGTCTTTAGTTAAAGCGGTGATATCTGATCCTGAAAACCCTAATATTAATTAACCGTTCTTTGAGGAAATAAACCTTCACTCAGTTCCACGAGTTGCTCCAGTTGTTCATCCGACAATGTATGATGTTGCTTGCTGAGTAGTGATTTGAGTTGAATCCGTCTTGTTTCCGGCTCAGGTAGAGGTATGTATTGTCGTAGAACAAACCGTCTTCGAGCAGCGTCATCGATTGCCCAAGGTAAATTCGTAGCTGCCAGAACGAGAACACGGGGGCTGGCTGAATCTTCGCGTGCTGCAGCTGCAGATGCTAGACTACTCCACTGAATAAGAAATTCTGTCTTCAGTCGTCTAGAAGCTTCATTTTCATTATCTCCACCTGATCTTGATGACATCAGCGAGTCGATTTCATCTACAAAGATGATACTCGGTGACAAAGCCTTCGCAAGAGCAAACAGAGCTTTCACAAGCTTCTCAGATTCGCCGAGGTACTTAGACACGAGAGTGGAGGCTGAGACGGAAAAGAACGTGGATTTAGCTTGTGTGGCAACTGCCCGAGCAAGCATTGTCTTTCCGGTCCCCGGTGGTCCAAATAGAAGCATCCCACGAGCCGGTTCGCGAAGTCCTGAAAACAAATCCGGCCGTAGAAATGGGTATATTACAGTCTCTTTCAGAGCAGTCTTTGCTTCTTCCAAGCCAGCTAAAAATTAATCTCAGCTTTAAATAGGAGGTAGTACCAATATCGTCCCATTGTACTTCGTCACCCCGTACCACAATGTCGTTTAAGATTGTCTTTGCCAGCGCCTCATCTACGCCTTTAAGCTGCTTTAGTGCTTTTTCTTCGCGGGAGAGTTCTTGCTCTCGAGTAAGATTGCCTGATACTGAAACTGAAATAGGGGGAACTTCGGCCGGTTCTTCAAATGTGTCTGATAAATCTAGTGCTGATGCAGAACGGGGGTGAGGATTTGATTCGGATGAAGGCTTTAGAGATGGCCTAGAGGCAATGATGGCGTTCGATCGACCTAGTTGTCCCTTGGGAGGTGCTGGGGGTTTCCGTCTCGGGGTTAGCGTGTCTGTCTGTGGATGATGTGATGTGGATGATGTGGCGGGTTCGGGAGAGAAGAAGGTGTCCGTCTGAAGGCTGTATTCTTGATTGTACGGAGCACTGGCACTCAACACCGGGGCCGAGAAATCTATTAGTGGACTGTCGAGTAATGATGCCGTATCACCCATACTCGGTCGGTTTTGCGGATTGTACTTGGCTTCAGCAGTCCCCGTGCGACTTGCTGAAGGACTTAAATTCCGTGGTTTTCGCCAGTCACCTGCACCATTCGTAATTTTCGTCTGCCATGCTAATGTTGCTGCACGGCTTGCCTCAACAGCAGCGTTACTTGACGTCGTCGAATTCTCTGAAGAAGATACCCTTGCCAAGACTGGTCCTGTAGGCCTCAAGCTCAATGGCATAAATCTCCTTTCCTTCTCCTTCTTCTCAGGTGACGGTGTTCTTGAAGGTTTCGGCGGCTCCCTGGGCCCACGAGGTAATCTATCCAGACTCGATCTATCCAAACTCGATCGTTCCGTTCGGGGAGGCACACTTCCCGCTCTAGTCAAACCTATTCGTTCCATCGTATTGAGATCCTCTGTAGATTTTCTTCTCGCATATCCTCGTCGTGATAATTTAAAACTGGCAGGTAATTCGCCTTCCAATTTTGCAATGTGAACTCTGCAAATCCCTTCAACGTCATCGACTCCAGCAAAATACGCTTCGTCTGTATCACGACTTGGCGATAGACTCATTTGTCGCATTGTCTCGATCAACGCTATTGACCGTCGGTACTCTAAGAGGGCTTGGTCGGGGCGATCTTCTGTCTCGTATTGAGATGCTTGAGCGCATGCTTCAAGTGCTGAATGGTAATACCCTTCTATAGTAGGATCTGATGGCATCATGATGCAGCAGTCTATACAAGCATATTTTGTTATTGAAAGACTAGAGTCAACATTCACGTCGGGTCTGGTTGGGACGCCAGGGCTGTGATCGACTCTGGGTTGAAAGCCTGGTTCAATGACGATAGATATTTACGTTTTTCGTTCAATTTATTTAGGCGAATGTAAATGGCTTAAGCTTCAGATCCTGAGACACGTAGATGAATGTGAAGCGAAGCCCTAGCGGTATGAGATCCCTTGTGAAAAGGCGAAGGACGGTTTGTTCAAATAAGGATCTTTAAAACACATCTTTCGCCTAGACAACATTTTCATCCAAATACAATCAAATTTTATTTCCCAGTCCCAGTTAGTCACCACGGACCTCAACTTTCTCAGATGGAAGCAAGAATAGACGGTGCCGAAGTTATAGTAAGACCAGTGTTATCCGGCTCAATAAAGACACCCGAAACGACACCATCCTAAAAGAATATTAGCTTTGATATCACTCATACTCCGTACCTCAACAGTAGCAACGAATCGCTTGCTCCGCCTGTTACCCATAATTGTTGTAGCATCAAAATCGACCCTTGCAGCCTTTGCCCATTCTGCTTGTGGATCCGCAAAGAATCGTACCTAATATCAATATCCATTTAACTGAATTGCATTTACGGAATTGTCCGAAACACCTAAATGCTCTTTCCAAGCATTCATAACAAATGGGTCGTTAACAGAAATAACAAAGACATTGCGGAATCCTTTATCCTTGATTTGGGACAAGCTTTTTATGAACCCTGGAAGATGTTCCTTGGTGCAGGTACCAGAGAACGCTGCAGGGACACCACTAACGGTCAGTTGACTAGAAAACCATATATGGAGAATACATGATAAGTGTCTTTGTGGAGCCAATTTCTTTTTGAAGATCAACTCTGTCCTTAGGGCCTTTTTCCATTACAGTGTGAGGTGGTATTCTACAAGTTAGTTTTAGCATTGCCACGGGGCTGACTTTTCACCGATGACCAGGAGTGAGGGACGAGAGGTGTGGAACGAGCTTGTGTTGACACAAGCAGGTAAACCGGCCAGAGGTCTCATAAACGGGCTGTTGCCTCTCAATGTCAGAAAAGCTTGTCTAGGAAGTCTCATAGCCATGTTTGCAGCACTCAATTGATCAATTGATAATGAATGTCGATTGTCTTCGAGGTCGATGGCTATGTGTTATGCGGTGACGCAAGGAACGAACTGAATTTACGTAAATACGACCTTCACGCAAAACCAGACAGCCGAAACGGCAAGTCGCAAACTGATCTCAAAGCAACGTCCAATGCACCAATTCAAAATCGCAAGGAGGCCTTCATGAAACCAGTTGATGGTCCTTAGTCAGAGGCCTCAGGACTATGAATGGAAGACTAAAATGCATTCGTCTCGGCGGCAAAACGATGCCGCATGAACTGGGTTTGCCGATAACAGCTTTCGAAAGCGCAAAGCTTCAACTTATGAAAACCAAAGCAATTCACATGACAGGCTGTTGGCATAACATTTCAGTTTTCCATTTCTACAACAGTCTACAAATTCGAGTGACTCTTTTAATGATGTTCAACACTCTTATGGTGCTTCAAATGCGTTTGATACTATCGATTAGCATTGCTAAAGAGGAACACAGTACCTGATACGTATATCCAAATAATACCATAGCAATATAAAGATGAATTATGGGCACAAAAGTGGATCCATTTTCACCATGCATATATCTCGCCCGGTATCTTGCCCAGAATCCCTTAACTTCCTTCTTCGGTGCAGCACCCTTAGGGAATCGTGCATACAAGTCTGTTATCCATTGTAAATATGGTGGTAGTGTTGCTCCGCCGACAACCTAATGCAAGTTAGTTGATGGATGATGGATGGAGGCTACATTCGGAGTGGCTATTTTCGGAGGGACAATTTGACGAGTGGTTGAGAGAAAGCGTCGACCCAGGAGGGACGCTTTTGACATCTTT
>Ga0335072_10009019_pt1 | contig 14428 bp, 9 predicted proteins | sample Lox_Sample_21_FD_206725 | JGI IMG/M metagenome (GOLD analysis project Ga0335072, IMG submission 206725) | Soil microbial communities from Loxahatchee National Wildlife Refuge, Florida, United States - Lox_Sample_2.1 | ecosystem: Environmental > Terrestrial > Soil > Wetlands | place: USA: Florida... | reverse complement strand
AGCATTTGCTCCTTTCATGCTATCCCAGCTGGTGACATTATCGCCACTCCATGAACTTGCTGCATATCTCATTGCGCCGGCTGTGGCACTTCTAGTGAGGACGAATGGTCTGATTTTGGGCTCCGCGTCCACCAATGCATCATGTGATGCTTTAGCCATCAATTCAGTTTGCATGGCTCTTCCCCAGAGGCCAATATAGTTGTGAGAATCTAGGAGCCCGGAAGTAGCAGAAACATGGTTCTCTAGAGCCAGCTTCCACTCATCATCAGGTATAACATACTCACTATATGTATATGATCAGTGTATTATTCCAGGAATGTTTCTGGAAATATACTTGTTATCATTCCACATGGCATCTATTCCGATAGCTCTGAGTGCCTTGACGCCATTGAACCACCACTGGAAACCAGCGCTTGAAGTAAAATCGATGTGACTTCCTTCGCCACTCTCACCACCTCCTGCACTCCATAACCGTGCAACTGCTGTCTTATCGGTTGCGGGATTACTGAAGAAAGCATTGGCTTGAGATAGCTTCTTGTACTCGGGATGATTACCGAGGACGTAAGGCTTAATATTCGCTATAATGCGGATTCCTGCTGCATGGTATGCCGCCGTGAACGCTTGTGGATCGGGAAACCTGTGGCGGTTCCAAGTGAAGACATTTCGGGTTTTTGGTTCCTCCTCGGCGACAGTGTACCCAGACGATAGCTGGAATGCTGAACAGGGAATGTCGTGCAACTTAAGTTTTGCGGCGAACTCCAGAAGCACATCACATGCCCGCGGCTCATCGAGCATGGAGTATTTCATGCCCCCAGAGATGTAACCGAGCGCCCAGCGCGGAATAAGTTTCGGATAGCCGACAAGATCGGCGTAGGTTTTGACAACGTCTTTGACGGTACGTCCCACAATCAGGTATTCCTCTAGGCCACCGTGGGCTTGACGATAGACTTTGTAATGACCCCATAATCCATCCACCTCGGATCCAACGGACCACGTTCCGCGACTATGAGAAGTGGAGAAGATTGCAACACAGCCTTTAGGGGTAGCATTTATGAGCAGGGGAATGTGCTTATACATCGGGTCGGTCCGGTAGACATCATATCCAAAGCAATCAGTTGCAGAGATGATGAAGTGCCTATTTGAAAGATTCATTGGAGCAGCTTTTTCACCCAGGCCAACGTGCAAAGTATCCCTTTTGTAGGCTGTGTAGTGTGCGGCACCACTGGAATCCACTGCATAAGAACGAAAATTCAAATCTCGATGAATTGGTTTTTTCTCGCCTTCTAGATACAGAGAGACGACGGGAGCATCTGTCCATTCCACCACCGCGGTAACATCACCCAACCCGATGCGTTTACGATTTTCAGACAATGTTGAAGATAAAGAGACATTCCCAAAATTGGCCTCCGGTTTTGCAGCACTTGGATGAGGTGGAAGAGGATGATTTTTGGTGGAAAAGGTAGTTCGGAAAAGATTGGGACGAATTGCCTCAAAGGTAAACCGGGCATTGTGAACCTGACCCGACGACAGAAGATTGACAACGGTGTCGTGGCTTCGACCTTTAGCACTGGTCCCGTCTTCTTGAAGAGAGTAGTTCCGAGGAACGTACTCGTGTTGCTGGATCATGTTGTCGTGGAGACGATGATGTTCTAAACTATGAAATGACGTGCTGCTCGAATTCCATATACAGGGGGCTAGACGGAGGGAAGGAACACAGAAATTGAGAAAGAGTAAATGGAGAAGAGAAAGTGTGCCCTTTTAGTAGCATTGTAACTTGGACTGAGCACAATAAGTTCAAACAAGGTTCCTACCTTCCTTAGCCAAGTCTCTGGAGACGATAGAGGGGGAAGTGTCCGCGCGCAGGCGAGTTGCAGCTATTTACGTCGTCTAACGTTCATCGTGACCTTTAAGAAGTTCCTTCATAATCACATGTCCAATCCTATGGCTTTACGCAGCCCGAGACCGGAGATAGGTAATTTTTAGCTTAAGGCGCAAGCCAGTTGTTTGGCTGTACAAGGAAAGTATTACGATGCATTTTTTCCCATCAGGGGCGGTAAAGAATCCAGGAGAGGTTATAGTTCACGAAAGCGGGATATATGTGTCAGCTACCACGTCGAAGTGGGGTAGGTCGAATGATGGGGGCAAGCCAGCCAATAGGTTCGACACCGAACCTGATTCTGAAGTGGTAATACCGCATCACACCAACTGCCCCTTGATTGTTCCCTGCTCGGCTTCCTTTTTATAACATATCTTGGCTAACTACTCTCCTTTCGTTCTCGCTCTCGCCAAGTTGCAGCGTTCTGTTCGTGTTGCCGCTCGGGGCACCTTTCGGCCCCAACTACGAGTAAGATCTTTTTGTTCCTCAGAGACCGTCAAAGACCGAAAACGAGAGCAGCTTGAACGGCAACGAGTAGCGACAAGAAAACTTGGGAACGACTCACCTTCCTTCTACGGGTAACACTGGCGCTTATGGACTTGGAGTAGGGATCAACTCAAGCGATCGTCATATCTCCAATCACCTGGCTTGTTTCGGTTTCAAACTGGTCTTCTTTTTGTCCTCAGTCGGCTCTAATTTCTCCCCCACATGACTCGAAGTCTGGGGAACCCCAGAAATTCGATCGGCAAGAGCGCAGAAGATCAGGGCCCGTGATGCTCTACTCAATTCAAATTTGTCAATATAAAGCCTAGCCATACGCCATGGCGGGCTGGTCATCTGCTGCTCGTCACTTCATACCTCATTTCCTCACGCGCTCACCCCACGCCTATGAACGGCTTGAGACTATGGAGCCAAGCCACCCCCATTCTGACCCGTCGAGCAGCAAAGCAAATGTCGAGGCTATTGAAGCAGTAAATATTGTACAGGCGGCCGGGCCTGAGCGTGTTGTTCCTACTGGCCACAGGGACAAAGCAGCAGAGTTGTTGGACTCGGCACCCTCGAGGATAGCTCTCACCGCCGCGGATAATCGTCGTATTCTACGAAAAATTGATTTGGTCATTCTCCCTATTTTGCTTGTCGTTTATTTTCTCCAGGCCCTCGACAAGGCAACGTTGGCATACGCATCAGTGTTTGGATTGATTACGGATACGAATCTTCAGGGTGAAGAATACTCATGGCTAGGGTCAATCGTTTATGTGGCTCAGCTTATTTTCCAACCCCTGGTTGCGTTCCTCTTGGTCAAACTACCAATTGGGAAGTTTACTGGAGTTGTAGTCCTTGGCTGGGGCATTGTATTGTGCTGCATGGCTATTGCACACAATTTTAGTGGCTTACTGGCAACACGCTTTTTTCTTGGTGCCATGGAAGCTTCGGTTGGTGAGCATAGCCCTACTCAAGAATTGAATTTTGAAGGATGAGGAATAGCTTGCTGAATTTGTCCTGCTTCTCTAGCTCCCGCTTTCGTGGCAATAACGCAAATGTGGTGGAGAAGAGCTGAGCAGACAAATCGTGTGGCAGCTTGGTACGCTATGAATGGTAAGGGCATGAAATCATTCCCCCCCTCTTCGATAGTGAAAAACTCTCGGCGGTAAGGAGAGCTCACAGTGAAAGAAAAAGAACATGACGACAGAAAGAGTCCTCGACAACAGGAACGCTCTCAATAACAACTCTCACCGTCTCATTTTAAATATGGATCTCCTGTTTGCTGTGAGCTTGTCCATCCACTGACGTGATCACGTTAGGTATCACAAACATGGTAAGTCTAGAGACACCCATGAAAAGGATAGTCACTGATAAAGCTTAGTTTGGCAGCCTTCTAAGTTATGGGTTGGGCCATATTAATTCTCGCCTGAAGTCGTACCAGGTAACTCAAACGCTGTAACATCGATGGCGAATCATCTAACCTCTTCAAAGATCATCTTCCTATTTTGTGGGCTACTCACAGTGACTTTTTCATTCGTAATCTTGTATGCTCCCTAAATTACAGCTCTAAATGCCCTGCTAAAACTTACAAGCGTATTCCTGCCCGATTCTCCTGTTGAGGCCAAATTTTTGAACGAGAACGACAAGCTGATTGCTATTGAACGAGTGCGAATGAATCAAATGGGAGTCATGTCCAGGACATGGAAATGGGACCACCTAAAGGAGAGCTTTTTAGACTTGAAGACATGGTTCTGGTTTGCCTTGATATTCTCCATCTCGTGAGTTGCTCATCGCGTGAAAGTTACTGGCAAAAGTCTAATATTCGAGACAAGCATTCCAAGTGGCGGAATCTCTAATTTTGGCCCTCTCATTGTCCAATCGTTTGGATTTGACAGGTAAAGACACCTCTGATTGATTGCAGGTATAAACAGCTAACTCACCTTCAAAGCTTTACAACGATCCTCTTCAATATCCCATTCGGCGCTGTCCAAATAATTGCTACTATGGGAGGCGCTTTCCTTGCATCTCGCATAAGGATGAAAGGACCTGTTCTGATTTTGCTATGCATACCACCGATAATTGGCTGTTCGATTCTCATGGTCATTAATCATGTAACCGGAAGCAAGGCTGCCCTTCTGGTTGGCTATTATCTAGTAAGTTTGTCCCCATTCTATAGATATTTCTTAACTAACGAACTCAGATCTCAGTTTACCCTGGTATAAGTGAGTTCTACGAAATCTAGATTTTTAGCTTGATGCTGATACTCCGTAGCTCCACTAATCTACTCCTGGTCAGCCCAAAATACAGCTGGCGACACAAAGAGGAAATGCACAACTGGCTTCCTCTTTATTGGCCAAAGTGCTGGTAATGTAAGAAATATTGTATGGGCCTTCCAAGCGGTCCAAAGACTGACAGACGTCTCAGATCATTGGTCCACATCTGTACAATACGGACGAGGCCCCAGAATACACTCGTGGACTCGTCTCGAAGTACACCACCCAGTCCCCTACGCATTTCAGTGAGATATTTCTAACCTCAGTACCTAGTTTAACTCTCTACATTGTAATTATAGTCCTCGTCATGTAAGCTGTACTGCACTATATACATTCCCTTTCAAGCATCTGACTAGTCTATAGATTAACAACCGTTTACCTCCACTACCTCAACCGCAAGCATGCTGTCATGCGTGAATCGCTCGGCAAATCGGCAGTGGTAGTTGACACGTCTATGCTTGCAGTAAAGGACGACGATCCAGGTGCCATCACCGCCGTCGAGCCTGCAGCAGAAGTAGTTTCTGAACAGGGCGGAAAGGGCCAAGAGTTTGGTGACAAGGCATTTGATGATGAGACGGATTTGAAGAACGAGGATTTCATATTTGTTTATTAAATGGGTACCCCTGAGTAAGATAGAACAATGTTTATCGGAGTAGACAGACGCATTCTACCACATTGTTTATTATATCAAAGACAAAGAGACAAAAAGAAATGCTACCAAACAATAACATTGAGTAGAGCTCTGATTGCCTATCTCAATGTATTATCACACCCAGATCTTCACCTAGCTAAGAGCTGCCTTTAGAGCCATTGTTGGGTCCCCAGCTAAAGTGACAATTAATATATATACTAAATACTTTAAGGCTTACATTTCCGATTCTGGTTTTGCTACTCTATCCCTATTCAGTACAGCTGGCCTAGTGTATCTCAATAAGAGAGCTTAAATCACGCTACTGAGTGCAATTCCCCCACAAAGGGATGCTCTCTCCTCACTCTTGCTTTAAAGATTTTTAGAGATAATCTACTTCGTTACAGTCCTATCGCTCCTTCCTAACAAACCTTTTTCTCGGTTCTTCCGCTTTTCTCGCTCTTTTCTCCTTTTTTTTTTCTTCTTCTTCTCTTTCCTCTATATCCTTAGTGCTGGTGTCAACAGACTTCCTGTTCTGCGGCTTGTCGAGGAGGCGAACTTCTTGATTTAAGGCAAATACTTTTAGTACCCGTACGCCGCGAGTGTTCTTGGGCCTACACTACCGCCTTGAGACGCAGACAATCCTTCATCAACGTGCTCTGGCTTGTCCAGGGGCTTGGAGAAGAGCTTTACGATTGCAATAGAGATTCATAGGAGCCAATTTTGGCGTCTCCCGATGATCCAGGGTTTGCTCCCTCGGTGCTTTCCCGGTGCTCTTCGACGCTCCCTTCTGCTTCCTTGCTCTCTCGTAAAGCGGCGAAAGGTCACGTGCACCATCGCTTGCGCAAGGCTACGAACGATAATCCGGCCAATAGTAACCATCTGTGATTCCCCGCATTCAGAACCACACGGTCAAGATGTACGCATCTTCTGCTCTTGCAGTCCTGGCCTCACTGCCAGCTGCCTTCGCTCTTATTAGACCTGATGGAGTGGTAAGCCAACCTCCAATCTTCTCCTCCCACATTTTCAAGGCCCTGATTGGGAGTATCGAGGGGCTCATCTTGTTTAGGGAAAACTTCCAACTCTGGGCTGGAACTCGTGGAATGCATTCTTCTGTGATATCGATGCTACAAAGGTCATGATTGCTGCGAACCAAATTGTCAATCTGGGACTCAAGGATGTCGGATATGAGTACATCAACAGTGAGTTGGCACTATTGAGAAAGAAAACATAGGGATTGAAGTTGCAAGGCTGACAATTGAACGCTCTAGTCGATGATTGTTGGTCCGTGAAATCTGGCAGGGACGAAGTCACTGGCAGGCTTGTTCCTGATCCTGTCAAATTCCCTAAAGGTATCGCTGGCCTAGCAGATGATATCCACGCTATGGGCCTCAAGCTGGGCATATATAGCTCAGCGGGAGACGCAACCTGCGCAAACTACCCCGGCAGCATTGGGCACGAGTACATCGACGCCGAAACCTTCGCCTCGTGGGGCGTCGACTACCTCAAATACGACAATTGCTGGCCGCCCGCCAACTGGACCGACAGATACGCCGCCTGCCTCCCCGACTCCGACTACAGCCACTTCCACAACGGCACCTGCGAAAAGACCGACCGCACCGCGCCCCCAGGCTATGACTGGTCTACTTCCAAAACCGCCCTCCGCTACCGCCTCATGCGCGACGCCCTCTTGGCACAAAACCGCACCATCCTCTACAGTATATGCGAGTGGGGCTGGGCGGACGTCTGCTCCTGGGGCAACGAGACGGGCAACTCATGGCGCATGTCCGGCGACATAACGCCCGACTGGCGCCGCATCGCAGAGCTGCTCAATATGAACTCCTTCCTTCTGCACAGTGTTGATTTCTGGGGCCACAACGACGCCGACATGCTGGAAGTCGGGAACGGGGATCTCACGCTCGCGGAGACGAGGAGCCACTTTGCGCTCTGGGCGGCGATGAAGAGCCCGTTGCTTATTGGGACGGCGCTGGATAGGCTCCCTGCCGAGCAGGTTGCGATACTCGCGAATAGGGCGCTGTTGGCTTTTAGTCAGGATGAGACGTATGGGAAGCCGGCGATGCCGTATAAGTGGGGAGTTAATCCGGATTGGACGTTTAATGCTAGCCATCCGGCGGAGTATTGGAGTGGGGCGAGTGAGAGAGGGACGTTGGTGTTGATGATGAATACGCTGGGAGAGGAAGCGGCCAGGGAGGCGAGGTGGGATGAGGTGCCGCAGTTGGAGAAGGGGAAAGCTTATCAAGTTATGGATGTGTGGACGGGGAAGAACTTGGGATGTGTGGAGGTGGGTGTGAGAGTGGTGTTGGAAAGCCATGATACGGCTGCTTTGTTGATTGGCGAGAAGTGTAAACCTAGAGAGTTAAGGGGGCAGAGGGTATTGAGTCCACCTTGAATACCGTATATACATCTATTGCTGATATGAAACACCAAGAAATATGTCATCAAGAGATAGGGCTGAAAGATATTAACATTGAATAATACTAAAACCCATTAGTTCTTTATTACTTTGCACTATCCTTTCCCACTCATTTCGCATCCTTCTGCAAATCGCCTAAATTCCCAATAACCTTTTGTTGCTCCAGCCTATCCAACTCCGGCCCCGAAGGCCCTATAGCTGAAATCCCCATCTCATGAAACTGACTCTGGTATGCAGTCCTAGGAGTAGCTCTTGGCGCTTCCGTTGCTGTACCGGATGGCCCGGCGCTTTTCTCTCGCCCATCAAGTTCCGCTTCTTGTACATTCTCTAGTCGCTGGCTCATTCCTGGTGCGGCACCTAGGTCGCGTCGGGGGATGGTGCCGCTGCTGCTGCTTCTCCTTCTGCCGTCCACGCTCACTCTATGACCGCTTATTCGGCTGAAGCCGACGCCTTGCATTGCTCGCTGTAAACTGCTTCTTCGATCTCCGTCTGGGCCGGCATCTAGCTCTATGATGTCCGAGCCTCCGCTCTGCTGACTGACATCACTTGCGTCGCTCCATTGGCGACCATGTGATTGTATACTTGGCCTTGAGGGAGCATGGCCGTGCCGTAGATTCTGATCTCGTAAAGCAGGATTGATATCAAAGTAGCCATTGGCATTGCCGCTTCTAGGTGACCGTGAGCGGTCTGGCGATTCCGCGCTTTGGCTACGATGGTGACCGCTACTATCGGAATAAAGGGGTTCAGACAGTGGGACTTGTTGATAGCCGCCATTGTATGGTTGGGGTGATCCATAAGGGGCCGGGATTGGTGGAGAACCACCAGGCTCCAGATCACTTCTGTTGTTATACACAGCTGATGGTCGTGATAGACCTCTTGTGCTATGAGCCGCATTGGTATCTGAATCTGACAGCATCTCCAACGGATCAATTGACAAGGCATCGATATTTTCGATGCCTGAGTATCCACCTGATGGAGTAGGGCCATTGGGATGAGGCCGACTCGAGGATTTTGTGTTGGAGCCGGATAATCCCGATTTCCTTGAAGCAGCAGCCTTTGCGATCCTGGCCACAGCGTTAAGACGTCGTATGATGAGGAAAGTTGCGACGCAGACCACGAGGACCACCACAACCGCAGCTCCTATTATACCACCCAACTCAGCTTGTGTAAGCCCATCAGAAGGGTCTGAAGAGGCTTCAGCCTTTGCGACGGCGGTCGCTGAGGGTGTAAATTTCGTAACTGTAGAGGAGGCTGCAGCTAGAGTGACTAAAGCTTGAGCTGATGATTCCGTATAAGCTGTTTGAATGACTGTTGTTATCGTTTGGGTTATGGAGTTCGAGATGGTCGTAGTGTAAGTAATCGTCACCGACACAGTTGGGAAGCTCGTCGAATAGCAGTATCCGACTCCACATGCGAGGTTACTATGACAGCACCCATATCCTAGTGATGAGGGGCACAGGTATGATTCGGCGCCGCAGTACTGGCTGTACGTCGAACCAGCCGGAGGGATGCAGCCATATATTGCACATGAATAGCCATTCGGGCAACAGCCGCCTGTACCTTGTCAGTTATGAAATGAATAATCATGTAGAGACGTGCTTACCTCCTTCGTCTATACCACAAGCGATGTATCCAGGAGTATCAGAGCACTGTGCTGGTGCGCCAGCCGTTGTGGGATAGCAGCTGCTGACTCCACAAGACAAATTTGTAGGACAGCAACCTCCGCTCAGAGAGGTCGGACATAACGAGTAACTTGTAGGACAAATCGTGGCGTCTCGCTTTTGTGGCTGCGCCGTTATGTGAAGCGGCCTTTCATCGTAGCCTCGATGCCGCCTATTTGATATTGCATACGCAGACGGTGCAAGACCTGATATAAACAGGAACAAGACCAGCCCCGGTTGCCTCCAGTCGTGGATCATTGTGTCGTGTTATGTGGTAGGACTTTCTTCTCATTCAGCTCCCCGATTAACGACGATAACGACTAGAAGCATGGTGCTGGAGGTAAGCCGCCTCGCCCGCAGTATATAATATTCGTAATGGTCGATGCACTCGCACTCGCACTCGTGCTCGTCTGTATCTCGGCAGTTATCAGGAGATTCTGGATCTATTTGGTAAACAGCGGACTACATTCCCAAGAGGCGTAAAGAGCTGGGTCGGATGTTTTGTAGGCAAGAAAGATAAGCGGCGTGGCTGAGGCGCTAGGCCTTACAGCTAACACAGTAACGTAAATTTGGAATAAATGAAAGAGAGTTTTTATATAGCAATATTATATAAAAATTGCATCTGATTCTCGATGCACAGGTATGTAGACTGGATGAAAAGGGCCATGTGATCGGCAGTGAACACTTCCTGATGAGGTGTTCCAAAAGATTTCAGCAGCGGCGGGCAGATACTCTTGCAGAGACCCCGCCGGCACGCAGCCTCTCTAGATGAAATGTGGCAGCCGCAAAGATGTATCGCACCACTAGCAGACTGATAGAGATGAAACTTAACCGTAGGATTGGTTGATGTGGGGAACCAGGTTTGGGCTGGCAAAACTCGAGTAGCCATTGAGCTTGTTGTTCATTATGCACCTGTCAGCTTAGGATGCGAAGGAGCCAGGGCATGCATATGCTCCGTAGCGATGCACACTGACGACTTGGAATTGTTGAATAGTCTCCGCGCGATTAAGCCGTGCACGCCACCGCCAATCTCACGCATCCACTATTTATGCGCACACTGCGAGGACAGAGTCATGCAGTGGTTGACGGCTAGGGTACGGGGTGGATGTCGTATTTTAAGCCCAAAAAGTTACAGGGAGGGAAGGACAGAAATAATGCCCGATGTAATGACCAGAGTAGTCTCGTAATGCGAATAGATTTCGGTGTGACTTCGGACTGGCAGAACACGTGAGTAAGGTTATTTCTGGCCTGAGGTCCCCCGATCTCTTCTAGGGTTTCTTCCCCGCAATGCAAAATCATGTTTTAAAATGAGACCATCAGTGCCACTGCACAGGTTCCACTTCTGTTGGCTAATGGGAGTCTTTTCAAGACTATATAGATTCGCCGTCGTGTCCTGATGCCTTCGGGGCCTAGGGCCGACGACGAACTGTACTCGCGGATTGTTGTAAAAAAATATAAAAAACATAATGTTCTTGACAGCACTTGTCCCAACGCAAAATGCTCATATATTCTCGGAAAGCTCCCCCGAAAGCTCCTAAGCGCAGGTCACGCGGAGGTGAGAAAAACAAAATCTTGCTCAAAGTAGTCAGGACTAACAAAAATCTTTGTTTTATAAAAGGCTGCTTGTATTGGTGAGTCAAAATTCCCGCCCACAAAAATAGGAAGCTAACGTTGTAGGATAGCAAGGAAAAGGTGATATTTCTTGATTTCGGTACGAGACCTAACTTCTGACAGAGATTATAGAAAAAGAAATGCAATGAACAACATCCACAGTGTGACCGCTGCGCGGAGAGGAACCTGCCATGTGAATACAAGCCGATCACACCCCGGAAGAGAAAAAGGACTTCAGCACTGTCCCAAAGCGCCAGCTCTCACGGCTATGCCAATGATCAATGGGACACCTCTTCTTTCCATGATAACAGCCAGGATCCTTGGGATGTGAATTCCAGCTATGCATACGCAACCCCGGAATCATATGCGGACGCTTCGGCATATAATCAAGGAGGTAACTATGGCCTGGACGATGACGTTGAAGAAATAGTCCGGGCACATTCCATGAGCCATTCCATGAGAAATTCAGGAAGTCTCGTCCGGTCACGAAGTCAATACCCGGATCTTGCCATGATTGCTCCATCTCCTGTTGCTTCACCGCTCCTGGAATTTAGTGCACCAGTCTTTCAGGAATTCTCCGAGAAGAGGAGTCGCCGAGCCTTGGTGGATCACTTTTGCAATGTTTTGTCACATCTTGTTGTGTTCAAGGAGGACACAGGTAATCCATTCCAGCAGCTTGTTCTCCCTCTCTCTCACGCAAGTTCACCTGTCTTGAATGCCATATTCGCCTTATCGAGCGCACATCTCGAATACAGAGGCGTTATGAATGAAGAAAAATCTCTTGATTTTCATAATCGAGCTTTACGAGGACTAGCCTCGCTCATAGACGAAAATCAAATGGCAAATCGAGAGGAGGTTCTTGGAGCTATCATGCTACTCATCTATTACGAAGTGGTAGGTTTCTGATACCATCATTAAATTGGAGACGCCACTGAATACCTTTTAGCTTGTTCAGCGCAAAAACTCCAATATTGTACATAGTCATCTCAAAGGTGCCATGACTGTTTTGAAGACCCAAACCGAAGAGCCCAGTCCGACAAGTCTCTTCCTAGAGCGAGTATGTCCCTATATTGTGTTTGATAGACCAAACTGACACCACAGGCTTTCCGATTCTACGATGTTATTGCTGCTCTTTCTTTTGGAACGTCACCTGTCTCTACAACCCCTGCTCCACTAAGTCCCCTAGACCTCCCCTCGATCCCATCTATCTCGCCTCTGAACTCAGTCGATACCCTCCTCGGCATGGCTACCGATCTTTGGCCCATAATTCATAGGCTTTCCCATCTCCTCGAGGCAAAGGGAGAACTCCAAGCGGCCGAGGCTAGTGGCAACATGTCAAAAGCCACCGTACTACGTACTGAGCTCGAATCCACATCACATGCTATCGAGCTTGCCCTTACAAATTGGGTCCCTTCTATCCCATCAATCCCGACCTCGCCGCCACACGGTGAATCTGAGCTAGATCTCGATCAAGCATCAGATTCACGCCTTCAATCAATTCTCAACAACGCGGAAGCCTACCGCCAAGCTGCGTTTGTCTACTTATATAAAGAGATTGAAGGATACCCACGGAGGAGTAAAAAGGTGCAACAACACTCCAAACTCGCCCTGCAGGCGTGCGAACGCGTCGTGGACTGGGCGGGTCCCATGAGTGCATTGCTGTGGCCGCTATTTGTAAGTTCGTGTGAGGCGGTCGAGTTTGAGGACAGAGAGATGGCGAGAAGGGCATTTGGAGGCACGGAAAGGTACAACCTACTCTCATATGAGCCAACAGTCGTCGAAGTTTGTATAAATCTAACAGAGTCTAGGCGTCAGGGCATGAACAATATCGCGCGAGCATGGGAGATAGTAGAGGAGGTCTGGAGAAGAGATGATATGGGCGAGGAGGCCGACTGGCGCAATATCTGCGCAGAGAAAGGTTTCAGTATTGTATTTGGATGATATCGATTTGCCTATATGGGCCATGTAGATATCAAGTCGTTTGATCACCGTGGATATGCTGTGGATGCAGATCGTAACCTATTCGAATATTTTTTCGGGCACAACCGCTAATGTATAACAGCATAAGCTAAATCGAACATTCAGATGAGCCAACATCTGTAGTCTTGTTCGACTTAACGATAGCGTGGTTTACTCTCTGACCCCTGTGCCTAGATATCTTCCACAGCCGTAATGAGTTCACCATCCACGGCAGAAGCGAAGGCCCAAAATTTCGGCGCATACCGTTATAGAGTTATGTGTTGAGTAGCAAGAGAAAGGCGTGGCAGAGACATCAGCATGGATTTTGCGCAACCTAGCAACTTGTTTTCGACAACAGCTACGTGCTCTGGCACAACAGTGGTCTAGCTGATGGCGATACTGTAAGACGAGACTCTGAGTACCGCATTGGAGCCTGGGGGATGGTTAATGTTTTATTTCCCAGCAGGAACTGTGGCCAAGGGAAGACTTACCAGTGGAATGCTCCGTGCCAGCAAGCCCTCATAGCTGACTAGGTACGAGAGGAAGTTTTACTAGTTGCTTTCTGCGACAAAGGAGAAGACGGTTATAGATTCGTTGGGGCCTTTATACAGCTTCCAGGTCACGCCGCCAGTGGAGGGGTAAGCGATGGGTGAGCCGCTAGATGAGATGGGTCCAGCATCTCCATAGTTGCTTGCCACCCCCTTAGTTCAAGACAGCATTAGCATAGGACTTTACACTGTACAGTCCTCCCTCTCAGGTCCAAGAAGTGGACCAGACGAGTGTGCCACCATTGTCCGAATCAACGGTAGTGCATTAGAGCCAGGGCTGGCTGCAGATTCGCCTCAGAGATCTTTGTAAATTGTGTGAGATCCTGCAGTGGTGGTATCCCATTGACCACATATAGTAACGGATCTTTCTTCAATGTTAGGTGTAGGGGAGGCCAAAGCTGAAGAGGCTAGGGCTGCTGACGCGATGATGCTGCTGAACTTCATGTTGAACAGTTTTATAAGAAGGCCTGGTTCTTTGAATCTTGTCGAAGAGCTTGGAAATGATGAGATGTGCATTGATCAAGATTCGTCAAGAGACAGGAGGCATCTTTTATATCAGTATCTGTTATACGCATCAACCTCGGAACAAAGTATGCATGAGATTTTGTCCTTGAATCCGCAATTCCGAAATTCTCGCATTCATTGAACCAGATAGCTGTTCACCCGACTATACAATAAAATTCATAGGAGATTGACAATGACGACGGCATGATCCCTATATTTTTATATTGTGGGGTTGGGTAGCTGCCGCGTTTCGTCCAGATTCCCGAGTTATGGCTTAAATGAACGCCGGATTCCGCCAATAGCGGAGTCCTACTTTAGCTGCCATATTACATAAACGGATATAGAATGAGACTAGCACGGCCCGAGACGGAGGATAACATGACCGTTCAGGAATGGCCTATTTGGTTATGTCATTTGAAGCCGAAAGCTCGTCCTGATTGAGGCACACAAG
>Ga0335072_10009018_pt1 | contig 14428 bp, 18 predicted proteins | sample Lox_Sample_21_FD_206725 | JGI IMG/M metagenome (GOLD analysis project Ga0335072, IMG submission 206725) | Soil microbial communities from Loxahatchee National Wildlife Refuge, Florida, United States - Lox_Sample_2.1 | ecosystem: Environmental > Terrestrial > Soil > Wetlands | place: USA... | reverse complement strand
GGTACCGGTGGTGAAATCGACGCCATAGGGGTAGGAATAGGCGGACGTGGTTGAAGTTCCGGAGGGATTGGCTGTGGCGCAAGAGTTCTAGAATCAGTTTTGGATATTGAAGTAGGAAGTTACGATAAGGCAAACAACAAGCCAACTCCAGCACCTATCACCACCAGGACAATAACCATTTGTAACATGGATCCTCCTCCTACCCCAGCATATTTAGTTGTTATTCTTCCAGCTCTTTTGCTCCACGTATCGACCTCTGCAATGACATACAAGAAAGCAATAAAGGCCACGACAATGAATATGGAGGGCATTTGTGGAACGAAGAATACTGGCTGTGTTGGCGCTGGAACAAGAGTTGGAGGAATAGTCGGCATTGATATGGGTCGAGGTACCGATGACGGAACTGAAAAGGATGCAACTGACATGGGCGCAGGTACAGGCATCGGCACTTTCGCTGGGGTGATTACTGGGACAGGAGGGATAACAGGCTCGTTTGCAAAGAGAGGCGCAACGATAGGAGTACCATTGTTTGCTGGAGGTGGACATGACCCCGGAACCAAAGGTACAGTGGGCATTTCAGTTACAGCAGGAGCCGGAGCCTGTTGAGAGTACTGATTAGGGATGATAGCAGGAGGCTGAGCAGCTGAAGCAGGTGGAAACGGTGGCATCGGCATGATTGGCTGAACTTGTTGTTGTGGAAAAGGAACTGGTGGTTGGGAACGTGGTAGAAGTGGGACTAAAGGTGGTTCCTGACGCTGTGGGGGTGGTGGGATCGGAAGAGGGGGACGCATGCCTCCCATGTGTAGAGGATTCATCAGAGGGAGGGGGAAGTTGAGCGGGATAGTGTTTGGACGGACAGGAACGGCTGCCGGGGCGGCACCAGGTACGACTGAAGCGGTTTGTCCTGACGGCATGTTGACTCCCGGGATATGGACGGGAGCAGGCATCTGTCCTTGGATTCGTGCAAAAGGTCCAGGTGCAGGATTAGAATTGCGAGGGGCAAAAGGGACTAGAAACGCGTCAGCTAGTTCTTCAAATAGGTATTTACACATTGGATTCGCGGCAGGCGGAGGAACTCCTAGTGGTGTGGCTGGAATGTGGAGGATAACGTTACTCAAGATGGGAGGACCTGGATCTCGAGGAGGTTGACTATTAGGAGCAATAGGCTGTGCCGCCGTTCCAGCAGGAGTGTTTGTTCCAGTTGGAGGATTGGGGGGTGCTGCTACAGGAGGTGGAGGAGGAATGGGAGAACCGGTGGCAGTTGTATCTCCAGAAGGTTGTGGTATTGGTTGGGGCGGTGCTATAGGCTGAGGTTGAGGAGCGGCAGGTCCAACCAAGGGTACTCCGGCTGCTGCTGTTGCAGGATGAGGATTCGCTGGAGGGGGTGCTGGTGCTGATGATGAATTTGGCGGTGAAGGAGGGGGCACACCGCCGGCAGGGACATTAATGCCAGGTGGATTTATAGCGGGGATATTCATTGTAAATAGCTGTGACGTAAAACGGATGTTTACTCTGGCGCTTTTTAGTATGAAACCGAAACGACCATGGTTATTGGTCCAGGCGACACTAAATAAAATGAGACCCGGTGATGAATGCCAAACGACTTGTTGTGAAGAGAGAATGAGTCTGAGCGGTGGTGGTGAATTTTTAATTTTGGGGATGGGGCGTGGCGGAGCCTAAGAAAAGAAAAGAAAAGGGCGACTCAGAAAAGAAAGAGGAACGTGCGTCACGACAACCGAACTCTATTACCACTAATAATACTATTGTTCCAAGGCATATATGTATATTATTATTTTCATTTACGCCGCAAAGCGTATAGCGCTTGGACCGTTTTGGGACATGGGATGGGTAGCGGCGATGAAAGTGTCTAAAACATGTCAAGGATACTTTCCACGGCAAGGTCATGCATTGACATCTCCCCCAACGGAAACCTTTTTAGTGCAATGCTACAATGTGGTTCATCTGGAAAATTTTCAATGCAAGGTTGAACTCACCTGCTGCTGCTGCCAATCTGAATTTTCCTCGAGTTGTTCAGATTAAGGTTTATTTTGTGCCTCAAGCTGCAGATTTATGGCTCTGCAACTATACTTAGCCATCACCCAATCAAAACACGTTTGCCGATCTTTTAGAAAAGTGGACGTATGGAGGCACGCATTAAGAAGGTTTAGAATGTCACCTGTTGACCATTGGGAATTGGGGGGATGTTGTAACTGTACACTTGAGCATACAAGCAATAAATTCTCTCTTGTATTGGTTGAATTCACCAAAGCAACTATCTCAAACCATGAGTGAAGTTATAGTACCTGGACATAGCCCCAATTCCGGTAATCTACTATACACGTGACAGGTGGCAGACTAACCCAGCACTCTACTTCCGAACCCGTGGATTGATCGTAGATTCCCCAGGCACATATTCGTCGTCCTCCGGAACATCGTTCTCAGCTTCATCCTCGTAGAATTCCTGCTTGTATTTGTCCATTGATGGAGCGTTCGCCGGATTCGCGGTCTTTGTCAATGCCGCGTTCTTCGTGCCACTGACTTGACCATAAATGGCGAGAGCCTAAAGATGTCAAAATGGCTGCCAATATTGTACTTACCTGAGCAATCATGCCTCCAATATCTCCTAAACCAGCTGGTATGACAATCGTATTTCCCTCCTTTGCCAATTTTCCGAATGCCTCGACATATTTCTCGGCAACACCCATACTAACAGCTTTTTCTCCACCGTTTTTGAGAATTGCCTTCGATACCATTTCAAGTCCCTGAGCCGTTGCGTGAGCCCGAAGCAGAATAGCCTCAGCTTCACCTGAGGCCTTGTTGATATTCTCTGCCCTCATGGCTTCGGATGCCAGGATTGTCGCTTGCTTTTGTCCTTCTGCTATGTTGATGGCGCTTTGTCTTTGACCCTCTGATTCCAGAATCTCTGCTCGTTTCGATCGCTCAGCAGAAACTTGTCTGTGCATTGCATGCAGTACCTAGATGTCAATGCTGGGAGACAGAAGAGGTACATTTTCAGGGGGATGAATATCGCGGATCTCGTAGCGAAGACATTTCACTCCCTATCAATTAGAAATATTGGACAGAGCTCCATTACCCAATCCTGTGCTGCATCGTTGATGGCCTCTGTTATGTTCGCATTCAAGTTCTGCCTTTCTTTCAATACATGATCGAGACTAAGTTGTCCAATTTCGGACCGCATCGTCGTCTGTGCCAATTGAGAAACAGCAAATTGTGCATTCTCCACCCCGTAACTATTTTGTGAGCAAGTCTGAGAAATCAATTACCTGGCTTTATAGGCGTCAAACACTCGAATGTACAGGACACCATCGATTTCCAGAGTTACATTGTCGGCAGTGATGGCAGACTGGCTGGGTATTTCCATAGCGACCTCTTCCCTTGTCAGCGTCGATTTGTAGAACCGTTACCTTTGAGAGATTGAACATATTTTACTCTATCCAAAAAGGGAATCAAAATTCTCAGACCAGGCTCCAGTGTCGCCAGATACTTGCCCATTCTCTCTACCACCTAATCCATTAATCCATCTGCGTTGCAAGAGGCAAATACCCAAGCTTCCTGTTGAGGAACAAACATAATGCCCCAATTTGCCGGTACAACGGGTCTCCGGAAAAAGTTGTCACCACCAACAGGGATATAGGAGCGCAGGGCAGATGAAGTAATTGAAAATGGTCTGTTAGGAGTATAGAGTAGAGAAGGCAATATCCGCCCAACCATCGGACCTCGAACAACTCGGCTCAATGACATGGTTTGAGGTAAAATACTTTGGTGAAGCTGGTGTGCGCAACAGTCATTTTAGGAGCATCGGACCGGGCCCCCTCCTAACCGCCTGGGATCCCGGCGCTGATCCGGAGGGGGGATGGTCCGAGGCTGCCTCCTACTTTATCTTTACGGATTTCCCGATCTCAACTTCTCGAGACTCCGCGCTTCATAACTACCCCGCGTTCTCACGACACAAGAAATTAAAAGGGTATTACTATAATTTCAGGAAAGTCTCGGCCGTAACTGGCTCAATGTTCATCCTACATACCTATGATAAGTAATATTTTCAACATCTTAAATTAAAAATCGGAAAGATAGAATAGAGTGGAAGTCGACCACCGTAAACTACAGAACGGTACTTCAGGGAAATGAGTGAGGTTAAGCCGCAACGCCTGTCATCTTCGACCACCAACTTTGTTTCTTGACAGCCTCTGCAGCTGGGACTTCCACTGTATCAGTGACCGTTGCGGCTTCTGTGGCTTCTGTAACAACGACCTTCTCCATTGGAAGGCCCATCTTACTTGTGTCATAACCATGTTCTTCGAGATATTGACGGAACTTGATGTCCTCCTCTTGGATACAGTCTTGATCAAGGCGAGGGACAAAAAGAAGACAAATAATTCCGCTGAAAGCGGCAAGGCCTGAGCCAACGAAGAATGGACCGGAGTTTCCGCGTGCGGTGCTTGAACCACCGAAGTCGTTGATGATCTAGCGTCAGATGTTAATAATGCAGGTCCATTACATCAGTGAAAGCATATGCCCCAGTGAATGCACCCAATTTTCCGACCGCTGCAGCAATCCCATAGAATTGACCGCGGATGGCAGTCGCGGGCAACTTAGCAGACAACAAGCCAATGTTGTCCCCTGGTCCAAATTCACCGAACGTCAGAAATAGACCATCTACTGTCAGAACCGAAGATAGATATCTCATACAGATGACGACAAATCCGGCGATATGTTGCTCCAGGTTTGCGTATTGGCCAGACATAATGAATCCAAAAATTGCTTGCAAGAACACACCGAGAGCGAGAGTGTACTTTGGTCCAAGGTAATCAGATGCAATGGCCCCTGCAGCAGCCCCTGGTAGATAAAAGCACAGCAACACGACATTCCAGCCCAGAGACTCATACAATGTCTGAACATTAGCCAACCTTTAGCAAAGGATTTACAGCATTGGGAATGACCCCCTCCAAAATGGTTGAACTGTAGATACCAAAAGAGTATGCGGAAAAGTCGTAAATGAACCAGATGATGGACACAGGAACAAGACGAGTCCAGTACTTCTTGATAACCAGCCAGTAAGGAATCTTTGTGTGACGCATTCCGTCCTTGGCGTAACTAGCCGGATCTTTCATCTTCAGACGGAAATAGAAAACAGAGAGAGGAGGAATTGCGCCGAGACCAACTGAGATACGCCAGACTGCTCGAAGGTGGTCCTCTCCAAAAATCCACTGTGGATGAGCCTCGAAAACGAATGTGGAATACCAAAAGCACAAGGGGCACAAATCCGCCAATTACCCACCCAAAGTCAATGACAAAGTTGGTTACCATAACAAACAACGCGTGACGGTGTCCCTTCTTCGCTTCATTTGTACCTTCACCAGCAGCAACACTCCCTGCAGGATACTCCGCACCGATTCCAATTCCAAGGAAAAACCTATATGCGGCGAGTGCTGCGAGCATTCCGTCTGTACTCCCGCCAGCTCCATAAGCTCCAGCGCTGAGAATTGAAAACAGGACAACAATGATTGTAGCAGCAATCATTCCAAACTTTCGTCCAAGCTTGTCACTGAAATAACCAAAGACTAACATTCCTACGACCGTTCCAACAAAGACAATCGAGGTAATATTTTTGGAATAAGAAGAGTCGGGATAAGTTTCAGGGTAGATCTTTCCGAGAAGGGTGTTGACAATTCCGACAACCGAGTTCAAATAGCCTTGAATCAGCACTGAGAAGATGAAGAAGGAAGCACCATCTGACATGAGAGCAAACCCACAAGCTACCACAACCCAAACAGCGCCAAACGGTTGTCTCCGCACGGGAGACTCAACGCCTGTGTTAGCGAGTTTCTCAACATCTCCAGTTATTTCAGTGTTGTTACCCAAAGTTTCGACTTTGGGATTAGTAGTCACCGAATCGGCCATTGTGCTTGAGAACCTCTTGTATGCTTTGGCTTGAGACGAGAACCCGTGTTATTGGATTTGCACTTTATATACATTAGCAACCGGGTTTCAGATTTGCAACGGTAGTAAGCAAATTCGTATTTCACGAGCTGGAGAGGCTCAAACTCTGGAGACGGAACGTCCGATCCGAATTTGGATGCGTCACTTATCAGGGCGCGTAATTGATTGGTCTTGGAAAGTGTGTCTCCACCAATAGTCTTTTCTAACTTTTCACGCTCATCCTTCCAAGGCGCTGCTCTCATTCGATAATGGCGGTGGGGGGCGCAAATGATCACTGGTTGCACAAAATCTCCGCCAATTTCGCGTCCAATTTCGGCAAGCGGAAAAAAACAAACACCCCTATCTCTCTGATCTATGGTTAAACGAATTCACCCTTCTCCAATCAAGTCTCTCACGTGCGGGTGGAATGGTCGCTAAATCGCTCCTTCCCCTCAGTATTGCTGCGCTCCCATGCCATTTTAGGGTCACTTTTCCGGACTTCGGCGCGGGGCCGAGCTTCGTGGACAACATCGACCATGACGATAGGGGTAATATTTCAAGTCTATATCGCTTCAACTGGCTTCCGCCGTTCGCCAAATTGATAAGTTCGCTTCGGAGACAGAAATCGCCGATTATTCGGGTCAGCGTAAGCGAATCGAACTCCTTATCTTGAACATGTGGATAGGGTGGGATATGTGAGGTTGATCCAACACATTCACGTAGAATCAATACGAGGTCCACCCAATTCTTCCACAAACAAAAGTCTTACCTCACCTACTCCATACTGGCCGGATAGCCAATCCAAAGGGAGCCACAGATTCTTGGAATCACAAGCCTCGATTATGACGAGCGCCCTTGCAATTGGATCTATGAATATTGGAAGATTCGTATGTAAAATCTGTGTTCAATGTGAATCGTAATCCCCTGGCGAAATTCGTTCATGCCTCCTCCCTAAATATTTCCCTTACTTAAAGAGCCTACAAGTAGATGACAATTGTAAGACGTAGAGCTACCACTTGTTAGTCATTAGACTAGAAGTTGTCAGTTTTCACTCCTTTTCCCGTTACCAACCGTGCTTAAGCGGTAACACGGCTGCGGTTTAACCTTTCGGGGTGAGCCCCTGAATTTCGCGCCCGAAAAAAGTCAAAAAGTACTTTTACGTAAATATTTGAGTATCTATTTAGTTTGTGCACACTCAGCGTTCGATTACCAATTGTGATACTTGAGAGTCGCTTCATCCGTACCTTACACCATCGGCGTCATGAAAGCTGTCTGGAAGGGCACTGTCATTGGTAACTCCCGCCATAAACTTGGTCGTTAATTATTCAAGCTCAGTCTGACGACACTGTCGTCGTCGAGGTTTGATAAGCGATTCTCGTTCTATAACTGACTCTACAGGGCAGTCATTACTTCCCTAGATCCGCTCTTGACGAAAAGTATATCAAGCCTTCGGATTATTCGACCCACTGCTTCTGGAAAGGCGATGCGAGCTATTATGATCTTGTGATTGGTATTTTGCAACATTTCCCTTCCACTAACTGCAATAGATGGCGAAACCAACAAAGGTGCTGTCTGGTACTATGCGAAACCTTTGGATGGAGCCCAAGTTGTCAAGGATCGCGTAGCATTTTGGAGAGGTGTTCAAGTGGTAGAGTAGTTTGATGCGACACACTTTTCTACCAGCTGATCAATCTTGCCGTTACATATTCTATGTTGCACAAACTTTAATGAATCTCTGAATCTGTCAAAATCCTGTTTTGCCTGACAGGTTGCAAAATGCTGAAGGTCCTCCCGCAACCTCAAATGATACCTCTAAAACTCAATGCCCACCCTCATTTACTATCAACGCCTCAGTTATTGAAAAGAAATTGCATGAACGAAACGCCCAATCCCACGTTCGGCCGCATTGGATTCCTTGCATCTATATGGCTCCGCGTCGCGTGAGCATGTCAAAGCGGCTGAATGTATAACCCACGAAAGCGAGGTCTTTCTTTTCACCGCCTTCTAGGCCATTAGAGTCAGGTGCAGGAGATTCGGGAGGCGCAACGCCTTGCGGAACTTGTTCCAAATCCTCTGTAGGAAAGTACGCAGTATCGATTATGGACCTGAGTTGAGGGACAAATGGAGGCTCGCACTCTCGGATGGTGTCCCAATCTACGCCAGCGAAGAATGGATGGGTTTTGATTTCATCTGCGCTCTCTCGCCCAATCCGTTGTTCGGCAGAAGTCATCATTCTGGAAGAGTAAGCACGAAATACTAGCGTACAGAACAATTACCTTCTCATGAGATCTTCTGCCTCCGCTGACAGATGAATATCGTCAGGAAAACAAAGGGTTTGTCTCCAGTGTCTGATCTTGATGTACGTCTCGTTTGTGTCCTCGCCACAGAATGGTGGGTAGCCACAGAGACATTCAAACATGATGGCACCAAGACTCCACCAGTCACACTCCTTGCCATAACCCTCACGTGTAAAGATCTCAGGAGCGATATAATCTGGTGTTCCTACGGTCGAGTAAGCCATTTGACGTCGATTGTTCCTCCTCATAGTAAGAATCCGTTCCCGATTTTGTGGTGTCATGGTAAGGTTGATAGGATCTATGGCAACAGATTCACGACCAGTCTGTAAATTTGAGTGGCCATCAAATAACTTTGCATAGTATGCAGAGTCATGGTTGGCATGAAAGCCGGTCGACAGTCCGAAGTCCGAAAGTTTAATATGACCGTCTTTGTCTATCAAAATATTGTCCGGCTTGATGTCGCTAGTAGTTAGAAACCTTCGAAAAAGAAATCAGCATACCGATGGATAAATCCCAATTTGTGGACTGCTTCGATCGCGAGAACACACTCGGCCATATAGAAGCGGGTCATATTCTCAGAGAAGGTGTCTTCCTTGATTAACAAACTCATCAGATCGCCCCCAGGTAGAAACTCCATGATCAAATACAGATATCCACGATCTTGGAATGAGTAATAAAGACTGCAAATCCAAACGCTGTCACTTTCTGCTAGAACATCACGCTCGCTTCTTACGTGTGCCAACTGTTCCTTTTTGATAGCGTCGGTTTTGAGAATAGTCTTCATGGCATAGATTTTACCCGTATCGGTCTTTTGCACTAGTCGTACTTCCCCAAATGCTCCTTTCCCTATCACTCGAATTGTATGGAAGTCATCCAAGCCTAATCGAGTACGCCGCAAACGTAGAAATTGCGATTCTTTCCGCCCCAGCGAAATGAGTTGGCGATTCTTTCGTTCATCGGAGCCACGTTCCTGGGCTAACTTCATCTCGAGCTCAACGCGCCTATTCAAGGTCAGATTACAGCCACTAACAAGGAGAAGATACCGCTGATTGCGCTCTACCGCCTGCTCAACTGAAACTTTGTAAAGATGCTCCAGTTTGATCCTTGTTGCTTCTGCTCGGTCCAGTGTGGTACGAGTAAACCGGGAAGTATCTCTATGCACAACGGCGCGGTTATTGTTTCCAGAGTATGGCTGCGGAGGATTCATAGGAGCTTGGCGAGTAGGGCTTGGTGTACGTCTTCCTGAGCGCTGTTGAATTTGTTGGGGATGCTGAAGTTGGAGATGAGCTAGTCGATTCTGCACATCCAATTGCTGGTGGGCGTAGTATGCCGCAGAAGGATGTTGTTGCTGTTGAATCGGAGCTGTCATGTAAGAAGAATTGTTTTGATACTGAACGAACTGAGGAAGTTGCTGAGCTTGATACGGGAAAGGGGGTGGGGGTTGAGGAACTTGTAAGGCTTGTTGTTGCTGCTGCAGTCGTAGTTGTTCAAGCTCCTGTAACTGCTGCAGTCGTTGCTGATGTTGTTGGTCTTTTTGTGGTTGTTGCAGAGGTTGTGAGGTCTGTTGCTGTGAAGCAGGATTGTAAAGCGGGAAAGGGGGATGGGACGAATTAGCGTTCATCGTGTGAGTAGAGCGTCTCTCACTTAAAGGGGAGAGGCAGAGGTCGGTGCGTGGCTTTCGAGACGTGGAAAAAGGGTCAGTGCGTATGCAGGGCAATGAACTCTGAAGCTCCAGGTGCAGGAAAATTAGATGTAATAAAAACTCGCACAGCGCACTGTCCTTGAAGGATAAAAGGGTGTGGGTACGGTTCGAGATATTTTAAGGAGAATAAAATGGGAAGGAAGAAATCAAACGAACGACGCGAAACCCTTCGATCCGTGAGTTTCACAAAGAATAACATAAGTAACCCGCACATTTATCAATTTATCCACAACCCGACCCTTCCAATCATGCAATACCTCATTTCAATAAACGTAAATCGACCCTACTCTTTTAAAATCTGGAAAGTACCTTTAATCTTGGTCAACGGTTCACCACCTTTCTGAGCAAGACGCAGCTCCGATCCTCGTGTCTGACATGGCAAGATACTAAAAAAGCTCAGCTGCACCAAATTTCCGCTTTCATGTGAAATCGAACAATTATTGATATCATATTGCTTACGTCTAAGTTCCAACTTATGTCACGCTTTGCTTTTCTGGTTTCGAGTGGAGATCTGGTCACATCGTTGTGCCTTCTATAATCCTCCAAGTACATGCTTCGCGATCTTGCATTGAGATTTGACGTGTTCGCGTTTACTGACGGTCATTCTTTCAATGTAACTCGTGATGCAAGGAGTCTCTACCTATCTTTCCTCGTTGTTCGTCATCTACTAGGACAGCAGTACACCCGCGGGATGCAACAGTGGCCCCTGGAAGCACTATTTAGTGCCAAGGCAATGACATGTCGTTGAAGCAATCTAATTAAACCTCCATTATCACCGCCGGTAATTGTCCAGTGACTGGATCCAGCTGATGATCTTACGCAGAAGACAGTTGTCAACCTCTACTCGTTATGTACGATTGCCTCTTCTCAGCGCGTCAGCAGATGATCAGGAAGGGTTTCGAGTCCAGCGCATCTATATCACTGCGGCTACTGATTCTCACCAGCAGTGTCATTCAGCCGCAGGATAGATGGCTCTCTTGTACTGGGTCTAATCCATGGCCAAGAAGTCCTGCAGGTTCTTACGTGCGTACGTACTCACAAAGCAACCGAACAGCGACACGCGCGGTATATTATTGATTGAAGAGGTCGACAATTGGCGGGTTGCTTCAATCATATGCATGCTGGCTCGATCCATATGCAATCAACTGCTGTTGCTACGCCAGCGCCGCCAAAAAGCATATTATCGGCGATCGAGACAATTCGATGCAATTGAAGCACGATAGCTGCCAGCAGCAGATCGGCCTCAACGCGAATCCCTACTATCAATGATCATCAATGTACAATTCAATATATGCAAAATACAAAGGCAATGCAATCCGCACGTGCAGTTCGGCCAAAAGAAGAAATACACAGCAGCTAGCAGCTGGTACTAATGGATGGCGACCGGCTAACTAGCTGCACCTGTGCATGTTGGTAATATCTACTTTCGTGTACGTTCGCGTTCCTGCATTTCAATAACCGTCAGCTTGCATGCATCTATATATGAAGAAACACTTCAACTGTAGCTCGATCCAATGCACAGCAGGGGAGGTCTTTGGCCCGCCAACCACGAAAAATATATAGCCAACTATATGCATGTATTGGTTTCTACAATTGCAATTCAATCAATCTATGGCCATCCGTTCAAGATTTCCATGCATATGCATATTAACAGCCGCTGTAGTACTCCTCTCGTACAATTGAACACCCATCAGCTAGCAGGTAGTAGAGTAGAAGCCGATAGTCTTGTACAAAACACTAGCTAATTATACCATAAGTACCTACATCAGGGGGCTAGTGCTGAATCGTTGAATTCTACTAGCTACAGATTTGATGCATCGATCTTAGCCCAAAAAGTTGCATCCACACGATATATGCATGGAGTGTGCTAATTATTAATAACCTACAGTGAGTGCGAGCAAATGCTTGCCCTTCGTTGTTCGAGTCCTGCAGCTCGATAAGTTGTTTAATTATGAATGCATCTAGTACATATGGAAAGTGTATGCACTCTATGTATGCATCTGCTGAATACATTATACTAAATTCTTGCTCTTACTCGAGGCCATTTACCGATCCATCATCTGCGGCCAAGTCGATTGAGCAGCATATTATTGCTATTACCTGGCTATCTAGTCGCGATCGCAGCTACTGACTGTGAGCGGGTATGAGGCTAGGTGCAGTAGGTCCCGTACAGCCAATTGCGCAGATGTGCATGCGATCTCATAAAATTCATGCATTTGACTTGAGCCAAGAATTTTCTGAATTGCATAGCATGCAACAGTAGCTAAGGGTTACTTAGCTAGCGTTACATATTTAGTATAGCTAACCATCATCTTGAAACGATTTCCGTACCCTTGTTCCTCTGGCTTGCCATTGATGCATTGAAGTTATTTAATTGCCTTGAGCTGGGCCGATCTGGATTTTCCTGAAGTAGATTCGCTGGCAAAACATGGCATCGCTACTTCTCGAAGAGTGTCACAAGCAAAAAGTATCGATAGTCATGACTCCATCCCGCCATATAGGCATCAAAAAGTACCCGTCGTCCGCGCCCGCTGCTTAGCTACTAGCTAGAGGACCGCGTTCTTTGGCTGCTTTGCAGGTACATGGATCGTGAGAAAATTGACCACTAAGGCGCACATGCGTTCCTGGGCTCTATGAGGGAATGAGACTTCACTCGACTGGAGAAAGGACAGGGGTAACAACCTTTCATCAGCCAATTCGTGATTGGCATGAGGAAGAACTTCAAAGATACTACCGGCGACAGCTTCAGGATTGCGACCGTGCCTGTAAATGGCTTCCCATCTCTGTACCATTGCTTGTTTGTCGACAAAGCTCGGCACATATTGATCCTCGCTGCTATATAGTACCGCGACAGGAATGTTCTTCCAAGCTTGCTTGCCCCAGATCTCCCGCAGACGGTCCTCTCGTAAGTCGGACGAGAAAAAATCATCGTCGCCCTAATTACAACAGTCAGTATATACTAAGGCTCGGAGCAGCTTTACCCCTGGCAATGCAAGAGAGTTGAACCTGTACGCTGAACAAGGAGCTCCGCCTACGATTCTAGAATATTCTCTTGGAACGATTTCGTCCGATTTTCCAGCCTCAATCATCTTGGAGACATGGGTAATGTATTGGCTCCACTTAGCATCTCCTAGTTTGGATCTTATGAATTCGCGGTCGCTAACAGGAGCCTGAAGCTATAAAAGTCAAGACTCAGCAAAGAAGGGTTCTACAATCACTCCATCAACAACAGATCCAGGGTCACTATTGGCAGTTGCTTTCACGTAGTGGAGACTATTTTGCGCTCCAGTCGAATGGCCCATTAGAAAAATATGCTGCTTGCCATTATCCCGAAGATATTTGATGCATGCCCTGATATCTTCGCTATCACGCAGTAAGCTGCCAGTGCCGTAACCTAGATAGCTGCTCCTCATATGGATTTGACAGAAACTCCAATTTATGTTCTCCAGCTCGGAGGATAACTTCGCGATGTATGGGGTCCCCATGTAACCCTGCCCACCGATTAGCCATGTCCATCGATTTGAAGACAAGAACAGGAGTCGAGAGTCGGGGTGATACCTCTGTCAATCCTGCTATGAAGAGGAGGCAGGAAGTCGATGAACAGTCACCGCTTTCGAAAATAGTGAGAGCGCCAGCATCCAAAGAATATACGTGCAGTACTCCACTCAGCTTGGTCATGATTGGGAGGATGTCGCGATCTACGAGGGTGGTGTGAAATAAAGTGACCTTAAATGGCAGATCTCCCGGCATACGGACCGAAGTCGATCCGGTTCTCTGCCCCTGGAACCTTTCGATCTTTACTACGGTAGCATAAAGTCTACAGTAGATTCATTTCAAAGATATCCTCAATGTGCGCCGCCTAGCGTTGCTTATCGGGAACCAACTAACGAGCTATCGGTGAAGTCATGACATTGGAAGACAGAAAGATAATTAGTCTGAGATATTTCAGATTTGTTCAATCTTCACAAGGAACGGAGGTCTCTAAGCAAGCATGCTGGTTGACTAACGTTATTCTAATTACTACTGCGGAAACTGTGAGCCGAAAACCAAACCTATGATACGAATTCTGGGGCAATTGATGGTCATTCTCCGTAAATACCTGAACCACCAAAATCCTTTTGACGTGCTGAGGCCCCATCAAGTGGCAGGATTTGATTGGCTCCAATCGACGTCATTTGTGGTCCCTTCGAAAAAAGGGAAAACTTTTATTTATGCTTTTTAGGCCATAGCTTGTTCGATTAGTACCAATGACGCCTAAGTGGTATGATAATTGATCCGCTTAAGGCAATCGCCTTCACACTTCGCTTCAGCCGGGTTCAGCTATTCGACCTGGAGCCTTAAATGATTTTAAGAAGATGACAACGGCATGAGAATCATGCTGTCTAATCGATATTCTGCATTCAACACATAAGGCTAATGGCGGAAAAGGAGGGCGATGGGGAGGGGACGGGCTGGGCGCCGATCATGCAGATACATAGTGTAACATTCA
>Ga0335072_10009017_pt1 | contig 14429 bp, 9 predicted proteins | sample Lox_Sample_21_FD_206725 | JGI IMG/M metagenome (GOLD analysis project Ga0335072, IMG submission 206725) | Soil microbial communities from Loxahatchee National Wildlife Refuge, Florida, United States - Lox_Sample_2.1 | ecosystem: Environmental > Terrestrial > Soil > Wetlands | place: USA: Florida... | reverse complement strand
ATTTGGCGAGCAGCTTCGAGACCATTGAGAGTGGGAAGGCCAATATCAAGCAAAACTAAATCCGGCTGCAGCGCCGCACTCTTTTCGACTGCCTCTATGCCCTCTGAACCTTCGCAGATGACTTCCAGATCTTGGTACTCGTGGAGCATTGAGCAAATCGATTGCCGCCAGCGCTCCGAATCATCCCAGCCGCAGCGGATCACCCTTAAGACGGGTCGAAATCGATAGGTCAATCAAGACGATAAATTTGCTTGGCTCAAATCCGTAACTTTTATGAGCATGACAGTTTGCGAACGAAGCGTTGCGAACTCGTGGATGGCGGGCCGGACTACTTTGGTTTGCCGACCCACGAGTATTGCCAGCCTACGGAGACATTCTGATAGTTTCCGCCGAAGCTGATATAGGTGCCCTCGCTGTAGCTGATCTTCACGGACTGGTGCTTGCTGAATGGGATGGACGCTGTACATCCAATACGGGAGCCGGTCTGCTTGCTCGCAAGATTCCGTATGCCATTTAAGGTCGTGACGCCGCCCGTCCAGAAATTCCCATCCAGCGACATCCAGGCACGGTCCTTGAAGCTATAACTCAGATGGCCCTCGAATGAGCCGATCGGTGCCTCCGTTTGCGGCGCAGGGACGGGGATAGCAAGGGACGCAGGGTTCGTGGTGTAGAACCACACACCCGCGTAGCCGTCGAGAACCCAGTGGCCCCAACGTTCCGAGTAGCCGAACTCCGGTTTGAAGGCCCAGCGGTTGATGCCCCAATTGATCAGTTTCGTTGGGCTATATTGCCCCGTCGGAGCGATGACCTTCAGGCTCACACCGAGCAGTGTCTTTTGCCTCCATTTTGCGTACTGCCGCGCTGTCAATGCCGGACCGCCCGTGAGGTTTACTGAAAACCGGATGGTTGTATCCAGCAATCCCGAGCGATAGATCGATCCTTGCTTACCAAGGGCTTCTCCCGAGAAGGTTCCAACCGCGTACGGCAGCGCGGCCGCGACGTTAGCGGAACGTCCGAAGAGGCCAAAGCTATGGTAAAGGCCGAAAATGGGGACGCTGTATGTACCGGTTGCGCCTGTGATGGGTACAGTGCCGTTGAAATTCACGCCTCCGTCGAAGAAGGACCAGGTCAGATTGACTGTGTTCGCATGAACAGGCGTGATGACGTAGGCCCGCGGCGACAAATCCTGGGCGTGAAGCGCCCCTATCAGGAGCGCCGCGAAAACAAGCGACTGTGCGAACTTCGTCAAAATCTTCGTCTTGATCTCAAGAATAGCAACGCGCTCCGGAATACTCGATCTAGAAGAAGATATCGAATATGAGCCCCCAGCATTTACCTTGCTGATTGGGGACTCTTCCCCGTGTTGTTCTCATGCTCATAGTACGGCTCGAACTGGAAATGCTTCCCTAGCGGTGGCAGGCAGCCCGCAAAGAGGTCGGTGGTACTCCACTTGGCATATCGGGTTTTCGTGGAAGAATTAGGCACTGACGGACGGCGCCGGATGATAGGAGCGAATCGTAAAGCGGTGTTCGACGGTGGGTCGCTTGCGGTAGCGCCACGAGAAACCGCCATTGGACCAATCCAGATCAAAGCGGTTCCCGTCGGGAAGAAGTATTCGATTGGCCAAAGAAAGATGAAACGTCACCACAGGTTCAATGCGATTTACGGTGGGCTTGTTCGGCGATGGCAGATACCGATAGCCGATTGACAGCACCAGCGGCTTAGACTTCGCCACGTCCAAATCGAAAACGGTGGCATTTTTGAGTCTGATCAAAGGCTTCAGGTGGAACTCTACGCAGGGCCCTATCTCTGCCGCCTCTCCCTCTGCTGAAGTCTCATGTTCTGAATGAGATGTAGGGCAGATGCTTCACGCTCTATCGATCGAAGCATCGCTGCGGTCTAGGCCCAGGTCAGCCGCGCCCCCTTTCGCATCCTCACCCTGGCGCCGGTCAGGAGTGCCAAACTCAACCAAGCGCTCCCAATCCGAACTTCGTCACAGAGGTCACTCCCTGGATGCCCGGGAATGCATCAGATATCACGGACGTAGTACAACATTTGGTTGCAAGAAATTGCGCGAGCCCGTGAGGATAAGAGGACCAATGGGATATCGGTTGGAAGCGAAGTGATGAGAGTCAACGCAGGTGTACCGATTTTGATCCTCATGAATGTATCCAGCACTCTCATGTCTTATAGAGGGTGCCAACACTAGACCAGGACCCCAAACGACGGGAGGCGCTCAAAGTCGTGGCCTTCCTTCAACCAGCTGAGTTTTTTGGAGGCAGTATGAAGAAGAATCCCCTCAGCCTTCTCGCAACTTGCGTGACGGCAGCAATCTTCCTGTGCCTAAACCCTACTGCATTCGCGCAGTTTCGCACGGCAATTCAGGGTACTGTGACCGATCCAACCCAGGCAGTGATTCCCGGAGCGACAGTCACACTAAAAGATCTCCAGACCAACGAAATCCGCACCAGCACCAGTAACAATTCCGGAGTCTATAACTTCAATGCCCTCCCGCCAGATCATTTTGACTTGACTGCGGAGAAGAGTGGCTTCCAAAAGCAGGTTATCAGCGACCTGCAACTGATCCCCGAACAGGCCAACTCGGTCAATTTAATTCTCCAGCCCGGAGGGTCCACCACGACCGTTACCGTCAATGGTTCGACTGTTCCAGCGCTCGACACCGAGACCGCGAATACTCAAACGTCCATCTCTGCGAATCAGATTGAACACATGCCGGTGTATGAACGCGACCCAACCAGCCTCATTCGCCTGGCTCCCGGAGCCCTCTCCGATGGTGCGCAGGCAGCCGGAGGCGGTGGATTTCAGGCCCCAGGAACGCAGACCGGCGCTTCATCGGGCGGCGGCGGCAACCTCGGACACTCCAGCAGTATCTTCGCCACTGAAAACGGCCCTTCGGCCAACGTGAACGGCGGCCAATACGAGAACAACGGTTACACCATCGACGGTATCAGCACGGATAGTGCTGTCTGGGGCGGAGCTACGGTCATCACTCCAAGTCCGGAGTCGATCGGCGATCTCAAGATTGTTTCGAACGCCTACGACGCGGAGAATGGCCGCTTCGCGGGTGCTGTAGTCGAAATGATCACCAAGAGCGGAACCAACCATGTGCACGGCAGCTTTTTCTTCCAGATCACTCGCCCCGGCCTGAATGCATATCAGCGTTGGAATGGTCCCGGGTCTGTAAATGCATTTAATGCAGACGGGTCAAAGAAGACGCCAGCGGAACGCGGTCTTCTCCGCGATGAAGATCGTTACAACCAATGGGGCGGCAGCATCGGCGGGCCCATATGGAAGAACAAGATATTCGCATTCTTCGCGTACGAGAAGCAGGCGCAGACTATCGGGGCGACCGGCACCGAGTGGTATCCAACCTCCCAATTCAACGGACTCGCACCCTCAGGAAGCATTGCTTCCACGTTTCTCGGTTTTCCGGGTTCAAGTGTGAACGGCACCCTGGTCGGGTCAACAATGTGTAACAACTACGGACTCACTGAAGGAGTAAATTGCAGGACCATTCCGGGCCAGGGCCTGAATCTCGGATCTCCGTTGACCACACCTCTGGGGACACAGGATCTCACCTGGCAAAGCCCCGCCAACCCTGGCGTCGGCAGCGGCCTTTCGAATGTTCCCGACATCGCCCTGTACACCGTTAGCAACCCCACCACCACAAACTTTCAGCAATTCAACGGGCGCATGGATGGTCAGATTGGCAGCAAGGACCATGCCGCCTTTGTCATCTATTGGGTTCCAGCCAGCAAGACCAACTTGAACGGCGCGCTCGGTTATCAGCTCTTTCATCACGAGCAGGTGAACGACGCATTTTCGGGCATTTGGAATCACATTTTTTCCGCAAACTTCCTGAACGAAGCCCGCGCCAACGCCGCCGGGTGGCGTTATAACGAACTGGACAGCAATCCCCAGGCTCCATTCGGACTGCCCCAGATCCTTTGGTATGCCAGTAACGGGCTCAACTTTGGCAACATATCGCTCGGACAACTCGGCGTCCCGGCTCCTGCGCATCTGAACCAATGGACTTACGGTTATAAGGACGTTGCGACCATGATCCATGGCTCGCAGACCTGGAAGTTTGGTGGGGAAGCGACCCGCCTCTACTATCTGAACGACCCCATCGGCGCACCGAACTACACCTTCTACAACATCTGGGATTTCCTGAATGACGCTCCGGAAGCCGAAGGCGGACCGTTCCAGGCGACGACTGGTTATCCCGGCGGCTTTCGCAACGATAATCGCCAGACCATCTGGGGCTTCTTCTTTCAGGATAACTGGAAGGCCCGCCCGAACCTGACCCTGACCGCAGGTCTTCGCTACTCTTACTTTGGACCGCTTAGCGATAAAGACAACAACATGGGTGTTCTCCGCTTCGGCAGCGGCACCAGTTTTCTGACCGACATCACCATTAAACCCGGAATCAACGCATGGAACGCGCAAAAGCTCAACTTTGGACCACAGGTCGGTTTCAATTGGGCTCCGAACTATTACAACGGAAAGATCGTCATTCGCGGTGGTTATGGTTTGAACTACAACCAGGAACAAATTGCGAACGCGAACGCAAACGACTTCAACCCACCGGGAACCTCCTCTGTTCCAGGAACCAGCACCAGTCCGAGCAACATCAATCCGAATATTCTCTACGCAACCTCTTCAAGCCCAACGAATATCAATGGCTATCCGCCGAACCCGAGCGTCATTACCACATTTAACTCTGCCGGTCTGCCGACTGTTGGAGCCGCAAACCTGAATGCCTTGACCGGTAATCTGCCCACGCAGTATGTGCACCACTGGTCTCTTGAAACTGAAATGGATCTATCGCACGGGTGGGTAGGAACCCTTACCTATCTGGGCAGCTCCGGCAAGCACCTCTTGTTCAACTATGATGCGAACGGATACGGCTTCACTTTCGGTGCGCCGCTCAATCCTCTGGTCAACAGCGTCAATACCGCCGGCAACCAGGGTAAATCGAACAACAACATGATGATCGCCGACTTGAAGCATCAGTTCTTGCAAGGCTTCTCGGTGGAAGGGCAGTACACCTGGGCTCATAGCTTCGATACGAACTCAGGTCCGTACTTCCGCTCGCCCTATATCTTCAACACCCAATTCGCCTATGGACAATCGGACTACGACATCAGAGATACCTTCAAGTTGTTCGGCATCTGGCAGCCGCTCATCTTCCACGGCAATGACTGGAAGGAGAAGATCGCCGGCGGATGGACGATCAGTGGCATCTTCACCTATCACACTGGATTTGGGTGGACTCCGTTTTATATCGCACCGCACCAGATCTATTGCAACCTTTGCAACTACGGGTTCCCGAGTTTGCGACCCTCTTACAACGGCACGGGCGGCCACAGCTCAAGCAATAACGCGTTCAAGACGGGAAGCAACTTTACGAACCCGGGCACGGCAAACACGGGTACCAACAACGATCAGTTCTTCAACAATTACTTCTCGGTTCCGAATTACGCGAATGCCATCGCCGACAACCCTGGACAGTCCGCAACCGCCTTCCTCCCCGCGCCCGGAGTCGGCCGCAACTCGATGCCCGGCCCGAACTACCGTGACGTGGATATGAACCTCGCCAAAGCCTTCGGCTTGCCTAGAATTCCGGGTGTGGGCGAGGGCGCGAAAATCGAAATCCAGGCCAACTTCCTCAATATCTTCAATACGCTGAACATCAACCCCAGCAGTATTTCGAACAACATCGCAAACTCTGGACTGGGCCAGGCGGGGAGCGCACTTGGATCGAGAATCATTACCTTCCAGGGGCGCTTCAGCTTCTAACCCCGTGCCGAGTGTATCGAAGGGCGCACCCGGATCGACCTATCGAATTCCTGGCCAGATTCCAGTTTCTGACCAGTTTGCACAACCCTCCCCTGTAGGGGCCGGACCAACTCCGGCCCTTCTTTTCATTTGTGACATCATCTAAGTTCCATGCGCGACATTCGCTATGACATCGCGATTATCGGGGCCGGCATCGCCGGGCTCGCTGCCGCGCGCCAGGTCGCGGCTGCAGGCATGAACGCCGCCCTGCTCGAAGCGTGCGATCGCGTCGGCGGCCGCATTCTGACTGTGCGGGATTCATCCACCGATCTCCCTATCGAACTCGGTGCAGAATTTGTCCACGGCCGCCCCCCCGAACTCCTCGACCTTATCCAGGAAGCTGGCCTCACACTCTATGAACGCAAGGGAGAATTCATCTGCTACGAGAACGGTACTCTCGGCGACTGCGGCTTCTTTGAGGAAGCCTTCGGCGTCCTCGACGATCTGCCCGCATCGCCCGACATACCGTTCACCGAATTCCTGGCTCAAAAACATCTCCCTGAACATCTCGCCACCCGCGTCACCGGATACGTCGAAGGCTTCAACGCCGCCGAGGCTACTCGCATCGGTACGGCCGCCCTTCGCAAGCAGCAGCAGGCCGAAGAGGCCATCGAGGGAGACCGCTCCTTCCGCGTTGTCGAGGGCTACGACCGCCTCGCCGCCTGCCTTGGCGATCGATTCATCGCCTCAGGCGGAACATTGCACCTCAACACGCCTGCAACTTCGATTAGCTGGAGGCCCGGTGACGTCCGCGTTGCCACCGCCAATCCCCACCTCCCCGAAATCCACGCCAAACGTGCTGTTATCGCGCTGCCGCTTGGTGTACTCCAGTCCGGATCTTCCCGCATCATCCCCGAACCAGCTGTGCACCTCGCTGCCATCCGCACACTCGCCGTGGGCGCGGCCACTCGCATCACATGCGTATTCCGTGAACGCTTCTGGGAAGCTGCGGCACCGAAGCTCAGCTTCCTCATCGCGCAACAAAATACGCCACCAACCTGGTGGACCGCTGCCCCGAATCCGTCACCAACTCTCACCGGCTGGATCGCTGGCCCCCGCGCCCTCCGCGCCGCAACCGGCACAGCCCTGAAAGACCAGGCGCTTTCCACGCTCGCGGTAGTCTTCAGCCGCGACGATCTCTCGGCGCTGCTAATAAGCTTCCACACTCACGACTGGCAATCCGACCCGTGCAGCCTCGGTGCGTACAGCTATGCGCCTGCGGGAGCCCTCAACGCATCCAATGATCTGACCATCCCTGTGGAGAACACTCTCTATTTTGCTGGCGAACACACTGACACGACCGGCCACTGGGGAACCGTGCACGCTGCCCTGCGTTCCGGCCTGCGTGCTGCCGCGCAGATCCTTCAATGAAAAATGAGTGAACAATGGAAAACTTTCCATCGTCCCGTCCGCTCCGGTAGTGTCGAACGCATCATGTCGCATCCTTATCAGACCGCCGTCGGCCCTTCCGAAGTCGATCCGGTCCGCATCATGCGCCGGGTCTTCTGGCGGCTCATCCCTTTTCTATTCCTGCTTTACGTTACCGCTTATCTCGACCGCGTCAACCTCAGCTTTGCGGCGCTCTCCATGCGCCGCGACCTGGGCTTTTCCGGCACCGTCTACGGAGCAGGTGCGGGACTCTTTTTCATCAGCTACGCTCTCTTTGAGATTCCCGCCAACCTCGTCCTTTGGCGCCTCGGTCCGCACCGCTGGATCGCCATCATCATGGTCGCCTGGGGGATCCTCTCCACATCCATGGCGCTTGTCCACTCACCCGCAACCTTCTACATAGTCCGTTTCCTTCTCGGAGCAGCCGAGGCCGGATTCTTCCCCGGTGTCATTCTTTGCCTCACACGCTGGTTTCCGATTGCGCAGCGCGCCCGCGCCTTTGCGCTCTTCATCACTGCCGCTCCTGTCTCGGGAGTCATCGGCGCCCCGCTCTCCACGCTCCTCCTGCGCCTCGACGGCATTGCTCACATCGCCGGCTGGAAGTGGCTTTTCCTCGGTGAGGGCCTACCGTCTGTGCTTCTCGGAATCGCCGTCTTCTTCGTCATCACCGATCGCCCCGAAGAAGCCCCATGGCTCACGCCTTCCGAACGCCAGTGGCTCATCGCCGAGGTGGCCGTCGACTCGCACCACGCCACCGCAACCCATCTCTCGCATGCCTTCCGCAACGCCACCGTATGGCTGCTTTCCGCTATCTACTTCGCCATGTCGGTCGGACTCTACGCTCTCAGTCTCTGGCTGCCCATCGTCATCAAAAGCATTACCCACGCCAGCGACCTTCACGTCATCGGCCTCACTACCATTCCTTATGCGCTCGCCGCCATAGCTATGCTTCTCGTCGCACGCAGTTCCGACCGCTCCGGTGAGCGAAAGTGGCACCTCGGCGGCTGCCTCATCGCGGCCGCTCTGGGATTCATCGCCAGTGCCATCCCTGCCACTCCGGCCCTCTCGCTCGCCGCGATCTTCTTCTGTACGGCGGGCGTCTGGAGCGGCCTGGGACCCTTCTGGTCCCTCCCGACCTACATACTCCGCGGAACCGCCGCTGCTGCCGGCATCGCTTTCATCAACTCCGTCGGAGCCGTTGGCGGATTCACCGGACCCTACATCATGGGCATCGCCAGCGACCTCACCAACAGCTTCCGCGCCGCCCTCCTTGTCACAGGATTCCTCCTCGTCCTGGCTGCCGTCGTGGCCTCCCGTCTGAAGGCGCCTCACCGGCAATAGACTCGACCATCCAAATTCACTCGGCGGCCTATGCGCATCGCGGCACGCGGCGATACGATGCTTGAGGGCAGAACGATGATCCAGACCCATCGAGTTGCAATCCTGATTCCGTTAGCCGTTGGCGGTGGCACAGTCTTATGTACGATCTTCATCCACGCGCTGGCTTTGATGGCGGCGATAAATTTCTTTCGCTATGAGAGAAAAGTTGGTCGTGCGGGGACACGTTTCCGAATCGATGTCGGAATCGTCACGCTGGTATTGTCATTTGCGTTCGTGGCGCACCTGCTTGAGATGGCTCTCTGGGCAGGCTTATTCATCCTCTGCGGGGAATTTCAGGAGTTCGGAATTGCGTACTACCACTCGGCGGTCAACTACACGACTTTGGGTTACGGCGATCTGATTATGTCCCCATCCTGGAAATTGCTGGGTCCCCTCGAAGCAGCAGATGGAGCGCTCATGTTCGGCGTTTCGACCGCGATGATTTTCGCCGTGATTCAACGGCTGGTTCTGGACAGGTACAAGGATCTAAACCGATGAGCCTTATCCCGAGCGCCTGGCGAAGGCGTCTGGAGTGACTCCCTGGCTTCCCAATTAACCGTGAATCTTCCACCATCCTTGCCAATGGATTTCTTCCACTTATCTCGGATGGAGGATGGTTATCGTCTAAATCGAGTCCGACGCTGGATTGAGGCTATTTCGCCGCCGGCGTCTGATACTCAATGCTGCTGTGCAGCCACTCGGCGTTGTTCTTCACATCTTCCATGAGTCTTGCGGTCAGTTCGTCCCGCTGTTCGTAGAGACGGTACCCGGTCCTCGGCCTCAAATAGCCGCGCGCCCGCGGTTCTTCCTTGAAGATCTGCTCCTCGCCGACTTCGGCCAGCCTTTTCTCGAAGCGCTTGCGATTGTCGAGCAGTGCTTTGATCAGGAAAGGCATGACCTGCGAGTAGTCTCCGAACATGCTCTCGGTCGTCTGGAGATACATATCCTTATCCACCTTGCCCCAGGTCACGGCTTCAGCGGGCGGGCAGGATGAGAGCGAGCCATCCATGACCGGCGCGGTCGTGATCTGCACGTCGAACTGATAGCCGCGAATATCGGGCAGGCCCAGCACCTGTCCAAGCGCCGGCTCGGGCTGCAGGTTGTAGTTCTTCGGAACTCCGCCCCCGAGAATGAACGTCGCCAGGCCCTTGGCGTCGCTCTCGAAGAGTCCCCAGCGATGGTACGCGCATGCCTCAAGAACCTCGGCATGCAGGTCGAGTTCGAAGCTGTAGCTATCGATCATGCCCGCCTTCTGCATCGCCCACAGCTTCATCGAATTGAGAAAGACACTTCCATCAGCCGGCGCTCCGACAAAAATGGGTACGGCGAAACGGTGACACGTTGCCAGCAATCCATGCGGAGCTTGTGCCCTCCGCTCCTGAGCGGCGTAGAGCGCGCCGAGCCGGTAGCGCATTTCCGTGCCCGTCATCTTCTTTTGAAATTCCGGCAGCCTCAGGCACGCCGACAGAAAACGATCCTGATCGAGCAGTACTTCCTCGGGAAATCCCACATCGGTTACGCGAATTATCTGGTCATCGCGCAGCTTTGCGTCATCTCCGAAGATCGGCACCTCGTGAAACGGATTGTGCCCGTGGGCATCGAGGCTGCGATGGCCGTCGTGATAGCAGACCGCATCGGTCGTGCTCAGGTAGGCGATCCACCCTGTTTCGAGCAGGGGAATCAGCCAGGTAATGTGCTGTCCCGAAACCGTGACCGGCCCCGAGATTGACATCGTCAGCGGATATCCTTCGCCGATGGCGCGATCAAGGATGGTATAGACACGGCGCAGGAAGGCCCCGCCGAACGCCGGCAGACAATCGCGGAAAATTTCGTCGAGCGTGTCGCACTCGTCGACGCGGCGCGTGCGCAGCGGACGATGCGCCTGCTGCTCAATCATGTGCTTCGGTATTCCGGTCATCTCGGTTGGCTCCATCTCTAAATCGAAGGATAACGGTGCGAAATGACCGCGGCAACCCGCGAACGTGCGCAGAGCCACGTCTTTTGTGACAGCTCGATGAATTTAGGCCGTTGCAGGATTCGAGGGGACTGAAACTCGGGTTCAGCCGTTTGTATGATCCTTTTAAGGAGACCAATGAAGATTCCTGAAGCCTACGATTACCTCGTTCGCGCCCGTCGGGACTTGTGGACTACGCTGGAAGCTGCGCCGGACGAGATTTTGTCGCGCCCAGTGCTGGCTGGTGACCGCTTTCACTGCATCAAGGATCTGGTGATGCATGTTCCCATGGTGGAGGATTCGTGGATTCACGAGGACATTCTGCGCGACCATACAGTACGCCAAGCCATTCCTGCCGTGGCGGGTGCCACGTGGCGTCCTGCTTACGCCGATTTTGCGCTTGCTACGCTTCTGGACTATTGGCGTGCCGTCGAGCGGAGCACCCTCGGATACCTGGAAACGCTGACGGAGGACGAGTTGGAACGGCTCGTGGCTGACCACGACGCTCCAGAGTACCGAATTCTGGTTGACCTCCTGCGGTGGCACGTCATGATTCACGAGATGCGGCATACGGCGCAGATTGCCGTGCTTCTCCGCATGCAGGGCCTTAAGCCGCCTTCTCTTGATCTGTTGTTCTACCTGCCGTCCGCTTGAACATCCTTCCGCACTTTACTGGGCTGGAGCTTTTGGCTTGCCCCACACGCTGTCGAGGAAGAGATAACGGTCGCGCTGTGTGTCCGGCTTCGCCTCAAGCGTCGTGTCGAGATGCATCACCATCCACCCCGTCGCCGAGTTGTACGCGGGCCACTTGGGCAGGTCGACGGTTGAACTAGTCCCGCCGCTGGGATCTCCCGTGCGCGCGAAATTGGTCCAGTAAGTCTGAATCTCATCCGAGAGCTTGCGGTCCTCCGGACGCACCGTAATTTCCTGCCGCGAGTCGAGTGTTCCGAAGACGTACTCAATGTCATCCGAATGGAACGCCCCTATCGCGGCCGGATGGAACTTGTCGCCTGGCGATCCGAGATCGAAACGGTAGCGATAGACTGGAGCCTCTCCCGTCTTCACCTGCGCCTCAAGCCACCGCCATGTGGAGAAGGCTATGAAGCGGTCGCTCACAAAGTCACCCGCGGACGCCAGAGCCTCCTCATCGCTCGTCGCCGGATAAACCGCGAGGAACTTACCGGCGTTATCGCCGAACTCTCCCTTGGCCTGCGCTTTGAATGTTTCGGCAGTGACCCTAGGATTTGCGGAGAGCACTTCCGCGCGTACCTCGTCCTTGTTCCAGCCGGCGATCAGAGGAATGTGCGCCTGCTTTCCGGCCGCATAGATATCGGGAACGCTGTCAGGCAGGAACCATCCGTCAATGTCTGGTCCAAAGCGCGGCGGCGGCGGTGTTGTTTTTGCGCTGGCCGCCTTGATCAGGTCCTCGGCGGGAATCTTCCGCAGTTCGACCAGCGTCGTCGCATGCAAAGCGGTCTCTGCGAACTTGGCGTCCCTCTGCTCCCGCTCCTCGCGTGGCTCAAAGCTGAGGCCCGAGCTGTAAAAGGCTGCACCGCTCTCCCCGATAGCCTTCTCGATAAGATCTTTCGACAGCGGCGATGCCATCTGCGCGCTCACCGAAAACGATCCCGCAGATTCTCCGAAGATGGTGATGTTCTTCGGGTCGCCACCGAATCCCTTGATATTGTCTTTCACCCACTTGATCGCCGCCGCCTGGTCGAGCAATCCATAGTTGCCCGAGGCGTGATGCGGTGACTCGGCGGTCAGCTCAGGATGAGTGAAAAATCCGATAATGCCCAGCCGGTAATTCATCGACACCACCACCACGTTGCGGTGCGCAAGGTATTGTCCGTCCTGCCGCGCCTCCGACGTTCCGCCGCTGGCGAAGCCGCCGCCGAAGATCCACACCATCACCGGCAGGGAACCAGCTTTTGCTCCCGCCGGCGTCCACACATTCAGCGTCAGGCAGTCTTCGCTCTCTCCCGGATCGTGAAAGGTCATGTCGGGATAGACATTTGTCTGAAAGCAATGATTGCCGAACTCCTTCGCCTCCTTGACGCCCTTCCATTTTGCAGCGGGCTGCGGGGCCTGCCAACGCAGATTCCCCACCGGCGGCGCGGCGTAGGGAATGCCCTTGAAGGCACGGACCTTTCCATCGGTAGTCAGCGAGCCTTCGACTTTGCCTTTATCCGTCTTAATCTGGAGCTGGTTGGATGCGTGGGAGAATGCAGTCGTAGACAGGGTGAGCGCAAGAAGCAGTCCGGTTGTGCGTGTCATGTCACGAAACACGATACCGGGGCCTGCCAACTTGGGGCAAGCGAACGCCTCATCGCAACTTATCTTCGCGGTGCACGCTGCCCACCCTACGCGCATCCAAACTCAATAGCGGCGCTCTCTGCTTACCGATAACCGCCGCGACATAACATAGGAAGGACTGTTTGCGTGTATGGTCCGCTCTTAGCTGTGTCTGTCCCCACCGGAGGGTTCCTACTCGGCGCGCTCGCGCTCGCGCTGCTCACCACATGCTCGGCGGCATCCTGGGATCGAGCCCGAAATACCGAATAACCGGTGCGCGGCAGATGCCCGCCAACAACTCTCGGGACTTTCTGGACCTGGTCGAGTCCCTGACCGACGCTAAGGTAAACCGTACCGGCCGGCAGCGCTGGCGCCACCCGCAGCTTCTTCCGCCCTCTGCTCGACGCAGGCGGAAAGGTGCGCGCTGCTCGCACTGATGCAGGATCGTCTGGGTTCCAGGTGACGATTTCAGCGAGTGGGTCCATACCGAACGATTTTTCAAGCTCAGGGCTGTTGCGTCCTACCACGCGGTAAGGCTGGTTCTGCTGGCGAAGCGCAGCGGCGACGCTGTTTCCGATGGCTCCTGCGGCGCCGAAGAGTGCGATCTTACCCATCACGGTTGTTCCTCAGTGCTGAGATTCTGCCGCCAACATATCGGATGAAGTCTCGCGCCTGCGGATCAGCCGCACCCGCTTGCCGTGTACCAACACCTCCGCTGGCCGCGGCCGCGAGTTATAGTTCGAGGCAAGCGACATGCCGTAAGCGCCGGCATCGAGGATAGCGAGCAGGTCGCCGGGCTGGACAGCAGACAGCTCCCGGTCGCGCGCGAAGAAATCTCCGGTTTCGCACACCGGACCGACGATATCGGCAGTAATTTTGCGCGCGCCCTTGCGCGGTGCGACGGGTACGATTTCGTGGTGGGCCTGATAAAGCGCGGGACGAATGAGGTCATTCATGCCGGCGTCGGTAATGATGAATGTCTTCTCGCCGTTCTTCTTCACGTAGAGGGCACGGGTCAGCAGCGCTCCCGCCTGCGCTATCAGAAAACGTCCCGGCTCAAGCAACAGGGTAATGCTGTCGAGGCCGCCGATGGCTTTGGCGAGTGCATCGGCATAGTGCCGCACCTTCTCTTCGGGATTAAAAGGCTGCCCGGCGTGGTACTCAATGCCAAGTCCACCACCGGCATCCAGAAACCTGATCGGCAGCCCGTCCTTCCGCAGCTCCTGAATGAGGCCGGCGACGCGCGCGACGGCCGAGCCGAAGGGCTCGGTGCTGCGAATCTGCGAACCAATGTGAACGCTCACTCCTGCCGGCTCGATCCATTTGTAACCTACTGCGTTACGATAGACGGCGCGCGCCCGTCGTATATCGATGCCGAACTTGTGCTCGCGCAGACCTGTTGAAATGTAGGGGTGTGTTTCCGCGAAGACATCGGGGTTCACCCGCAGAGCGATACGAGCACGCTTCTTCAGCTTTGCGGCACGTTCGGCGACCAGTTCAAGCTCGCCCTCGCTCTCAATGTTGAAAAGCAGGATGCCGGAACGCAGCG
>Ga0335072_10009016_pt1 | contig 14430 bp, 17 predicted proteins | sample Lox_Sample_21_FD_206725 | JGI IMG/M metagenome (GOLD analysis project Ga0335072, IMG submission 206725) | Soil microbial communities from Loxahatchee National Wildlife Refuge, Florida, United States - Lox_Sample_2.1 | ecosystem: Environmental > Terrestrial > Soil > Wetlands | place: USA... | reverse complement strand
TTGATGCGCGGAATATCCTGCACGGCTTGCACGCCGTCCGCGCACTCGGCCACCACGCGAATGTCCTCCGCCAGATCGAGCAGGGAACGCACACCCTGACGCACCAGGTTCTGGTCGTCGACGAGACAAACGGAAATCATCGCGGATCCTCGCAGCAGGGACGACTTGTCGGAGCCTGTTTGCGATCCTTGCACAGTCCACGCAGAGATGCCCCCTGGGACGACAATGGTCGGCGCGGATTGTGCAGGTGTCGCAAACGGGCTCTGAGGCTTATGAAATTCTGGCAAGTCATCAGGTAAGGCTCAATGCAGGGGGTTCGAACCGGGAAGGTGTATGGGCTAGCACCGAGGGTTCCCCCAATGGAAGACGGATGCTGAGGGCAAAACCCTGCCCTGTCCCGCTCTCCATGGCGACGTCGCCGCCGAATTCGGCCAGGCGTTCACGCATCCCTGACAGCCCGTTGCCCGGCGTGACATCACTGGCGCCGCGGCCATCGTCCCGCGCACACAGGCTCAGCAAGGTCTCGCCCTCATAAGTAAAGACGAGCCACAGGTTGCGCGCGCCGGCATGCCGGGCCGTGTTGGTGATGATTTCCTGCACACAGCGCAGCAACACTTGTGCGCGGCGCGGGTCTTCCACACTGAAGCGCGGCGGGATGGTTAGGTGCACGCGCAGGCTCGGCACGCCGTCGATCAGGCTTTGCAGGGCCTGGGTCAGGTCGATCGCGTCATCCTGGCGCAACTCGCTGACCGCCTCGCGTACGTCGGCCAGTAACAGGCGCGCCGTACTTTGTGCCTTGCGTACATGCACGGCGGCCGATTCGTTGCTGAGGTGGCTGGCCACTTCCAGATTGAGGCTGAGCGCCGTGAGGTGATGGCCGATCACGTCATGCAGCTCCCGCGCGATGCGCATGCGCTCGGCGATGCGGGTGGATTCGGCCAGCAGCGCGCGGGTGGCGCGCAACTCGGAAATGAGGCGCCGCTGGGCTTCGCGCTCCTCCGCCTGCTGGTTGGCGACCGTCGATACCACGAACACCAAGCCCGAGAAAGCCGTGTAAATGCATGCCTGGAGCACGGCCCCCGTAATGCTGTACTCGGGGAACGTGGAAAACAGTGCCGCCAGACATACCGTCTGCAACACCATCCAGGCCACCCCGATCCACGTCGGCACTACCCAGGGCAGGATGACCGATACCACCACCAGCAAGATCGCCGACAAGCCGCTATGGCTGTACCACCCGACCATCAGCGCCGCCGCAGTCATCAGCAACAATCCCAGTAGCCGCCCGCCGACGTGCGTGCGGGTGCCCAGATTGTTGGTGATCAATAGATAGAGGATGCCGAAGATCAGGTAGAACAGCGTAAACAGCAGCAAGGCGAAGTTGGGCCGGTGCAACAAATCGAGCCGTTCCGTGGCCCAGTTGGTGAACAGCGGCGTGCCATCGCAGAGATAAGCGATCAGCCCCGTGATGCGCAAAAGCCGTATGTGATTGAAATTGGTCATCGCCATGCCCGCATCATAGGACCGCCCCGGCGCGATGGAATGCGCGGGAAGTCATACGCACCATCGTAACGCTCCCAGGTCCCTATGCTCCGGATTTAAGGCAACACTGAGGTTCGCATGCGCGCACCGCCAACCCATGCGCTCCGATTCCGCCTTGGCGTCGCCCCAGGTCGGCGGCAGCGTGTCGATCGGGCAGCGCTAGCTTCTGGTTTTACAAAGCTTTTACATGTCAACTCATGCCGCAATACAGGATGTGCCGCCCCAAGTCGCATGCCATAATGCGCCGGACCTGGGCCGTCAGTCGGTCTTGACCAGCCACTACTTACTGCGGAGCAACGAATGGCCCTTGCCATCCGCGACGTGCGCGAGCACGACCTGGATGCCGTCCTGGCACTCAACAACACTGCCGGTCGCTCCATCCTCGCCCTGGACGCTGAACGGTTGCGCTACTTCTACGAACACGCCGATTACTTCCGCGTGGCCGAGATCGACGGGCATCTTGCCGGTTTCCTGATTGCCCTGCGTGATGGCCGCGATTACGTCAGCCCCAACTATCTGTGGTTCAGCGAACACTACCCGTCGTTCGTCTACATCGACCGCATCGTGATCGCCAACGCCTATCGCCGCCACGGCCTGGGCCGCATCTTCTATTGCGACGTGAACAGCTATGCCGAAGTGCGGGTGCCCCTGCTCACCTGCGAAGTGTTCCTGGAACCGGCCGATGATGTGGTCGTGCTGTTCCATGGCACCTACGGCTTCCAGGAAGTAGGGCAGCAGCGCATGGGTGAACGCGGTCCACAGGTGAGCCTGCTCGCCAAGGACCTACCCAGCTATACCTACGTGCGCGATACGTATCTGGAACATGATGGCCTGCCCGATCTTCCCTGGCTGGCGGACCGCGCGCGCACGTTGACCGACCAAGACCCCCAGACTCGCCGCCTCGCCGGAGAGCGGCGTACATGAATGCAAAAACGGAAACCTCCGATGCCTGCGATCTGCGTTTCGGGCAGGTCGGCATTGCCTGTGTCCGAGTGCGGCGGCCCGATGCGGCAGCCCTGTGCGAAGAACTGGAACGCCGCGTACGTTCCGCGCCGCAGCTGTTTTCCCGCGCCGCGGTAGTGCTGGATTTGAGCCATCTGCTCGACCTGCCGGACGACGGCACGGTCGACGCGTTGCTCGAAGCCGTGCGCAGCGCCGGCATGCTGCCGGTCGGCCTGGCCTACGGCACCAGCGCGACGGAAGCGCTGGCGCAACGCATGGGCCTGCCGCTGATCGCCAAGTTCCGCGCGGCCTACGAACCCATCGACGGCGGCAGCATCGCACCGCCCGCTTCCGCCGCTGCGCCCGCACCGCGCCCGGCACCCGTACGCGAACCGGTGCTATCGCAGCCGGAAGGGACCGTGGGCGCCCAGCGCCATGACGGCACGGTGCGCTCGGGCCAGCAGATCTATGCGCGCGACCGCGATCTGATCGTGGTCGGCACTGTCGCCAATGCCGCCGAAGTGATCGCCGACGGCAGCATCCATGTTTACGGCAGCCTGAAGGGCCGCGCGATGGCGGGAGCGCAAGGCGACACGAAAGCGCGTATTTTCATCTCGGACTTCCGCGCGGAACTGGTCGCCATCGCCGGCCACTACCGCGTGTTCGAGCAGATACCGAAAGACCTGGAGGGCCAGTCCGTGCAATGCTGGCTCGACGGGGAAAAACTGCTGATTGCAACACTGAAGTAATCGATGTTCTGATCCATTCAGAGCACCAAACTCAGAAGAACATAATTATATTTTTGGAGATGAGCCTTGAGTGCTGAGATTATCGTTGTGACGTCCGGCAAGGGCGGCGTGGGCAAGACCACCACCAGCGCGTCGCTTGCCACCGGTCTGGCGATGAACGGCAAAAAAGTGGCCGTGATCGACTTCGACGTCGGCTTGCGCAACCTGGACCTGATCATGGGCTGCGAGCGGCGCGTGGTGTACGACTTCGTCAACGTGATCCAGGGCGAAGCCGGCATCAAACAGGCGCTGATCAAGGATAAACGCTACGAAAACCTCTACGTGCTCGCCGCCAGCCAGACGCGCGACAAGGACGCGCTTACGCAGGAGGGGGTGGAGAAAGTGCTCGATGAACTGGGCAAGGACGGCTTCGACTACATCATCTGCGATTCCCCTGCCGGCATCGAAAAAGGCGCGCACCTGGCGATGTACTTCGCTGACCACGCCATGGTGGTGGTGAACCCTGAGGTTTCTTCGGTGCGCGATTCCGATCGCATCCTGGGCCTGCTCGCCAGCAAAACGCGCCGCGCCGAACGCGATAACGGCACGGTCACCCAGCACCTGCTATTGACGCGCTACAACCCGGCGCGGGTCGAACAGGGCGAAATGCTCAGCGTGAAAGACGTGGAAGAAATTCTCGGCATCAACGTGATCGGCGTGATTCCCGAATCGGAAAACGTACTGGCCGCCTCCAACTCCGGCGTGCCGGTGATCCTGGACGACAACTCCCTCGCCGGCCAGGCCTATCGCGACACGGTGGCCCGCCTGCTCGGCGAGACCCGCCCGATGCGCTTTCTCGACGCACCCAAGAAGGGCTTCTTCCAGCGCGTATTCGGAGGTTGAGCACCATGGGTATTCTCGATTTCCTGAAGCGCAAACCCGAACCCACTGCTGTGGTGGCGAAGGAACGGCTGCGCATCATCGTGGCACAGGAGCGCTCCACCCGCGGCGCGCCCGACTATCTGCCACTGCTGCGCAACGAATTGCTCGAAGTCATCAAAAAATACGTCAACGTCGACCTGGACGCGATCAGCATCAATCTCGAACGCGATAGCGGACACGAAGTACTGGAATTGTCGGTAGCACTGCCGGATGGCAAGCCAGCGGAGAATCCGGCGACCTGATCGCCGTCCATCGTGATGATCCGTCCCTCCCCTGCCACACGCTGGGAAGGCCCAGATCTCACGACCCTGTCATGACTGTTCTCCGACTTTCCGACATCGACCGCGGCGCCATCGAAACCCTGCTCGCCCTCTACGGCCTGAGCCTCACGCTCGTCAACGACGGCGAAGCCATCCCCGGCAGCTTCTGGGGCGACGATGAAGCCGGCATCATCGGCCATAGCGTTTACGCACGCGGCGATACCCCCGTGCATTCGCTGCTGCATGAAGCCGGCCACCTCATGGTGCTGCCACCCGAGCGCCGTGGCGACGTGCACACCGATGCCACCGACTCGATCGAAGAAGAAGATGCGGTTTGCTACCTGCAGATCGTGCTGGGCGACAGACTGCCCGGCGTGGGACGCGAGCGCATCATGGCCGACATGGACACCTGGGGTTACACTTTTCGGCTGGGCTCGGCCCGTGCCTGGTTCGAACACGATGCGGAAAACGCCAGGAGCTGGCTGATCGAGCACGGGCTCCTTAACCAGGCCGGCGAACCGGTATAGTGCGCAACGCCTGATTGCTGCGACGCCCACCGTGCTGAAGAACACGCGCTATTACGATCCGATCAACAATTTTCGCCGCAGCGTGGCGCGCCGGCTGATGCGCATGGTGTTCGGCAGCCATGGGCAACCGACATCAGAACCGCTACCGGCCAAGGGCATCTATCGCATCCTGGTCTGCCATATCAGCCACAGCCTGGGCAACACGCTGCTGCTGACGCCGCTGCTATCGGAGCTGGAAAAGGTTTATCCCGCGGCGGAAATCGACATTCTCACGCGCAGTCCCGTGGCCAAAAGCATCTACGGCCATTTCTTCAACGTGCAGCGTATCTTTCGGTTGCCGGCGCACGGCGTGGGCCATCCGTTCCAGTTCTTCGGCACGCTGCGGCGCATGCGCAAGATCCGCTATGACCTGGCGATCGATGCCGACCCGTTGTCGCAAACCGGCCGTCTGCTCACGCTGCTGTCGAACTCGACATATACGCTCGGCTTCAGCAGCCCGAAAAAACACGGCGAGATCACCCATGCCGTACCGCTGCCTGACCATTTGGCGAGCAAGGGGCGGCGCCCGGTGTACCTCCTGCGCCATGCAATGGGGCGCGACGTAGCGGCCGACTATCCCGTACCGGACATCCGCCTCGCAGCGAATGAACGCGCACAAGGCAAGGCGGCACTGATGCGTTCCCTCGCCGCCAGCGGCATCACCACGCCAGGACGCGGCATCATCGGCATTTTTGGCAATGCCACCGGCGACAAATTGCTGAGCGAAGCGTGGTGGACGCGCTTCATGCAGGTGCTGGAAGCGGCGCATCCCGGTCATCGCATGGTGGAAATCCTGCCGCACTCGGGCGAGTCGATGCTGGGTTCGCGCTATCCCGCGTATTACTCCACCGATCTGCGCAAACTCGCCTGCGTGCTCTCGGGTTTGGACGTCTACATCAGCGCCGACTGCGGCGTGATGCACCTGGCCTGTGCCTCGGACGTCACCACCATGGGCATTTTCACCGTGACCAATGCCGCCGAGTGGGGGCCGTATGGTCCCGGCCGGCATGTGATCGATGCGCAGGGCAAGGAGCCCGAAGAGGTTGCACGCATCATTGCCGCCATGCCGGAGTTGCACGTATAGGCTGGGGTGGCCGTCCCGGCTACACAGCGACATTTGCTTCGGCTAGCATGCCTCGCATGAGGGAGATGGCATGCCTCCCGTTCCCTTGGGGCCGTTCCCGTGGAACAAACCACCGCAAGGTTGATGATGCCTGCACCACCGGACTCCGGCGGCGCAGGCGTGCCTGTGTTGCCGAGCCTCTGCACACAGGAGACGACACGACATGAGTTGGACTGGATTTCTTGCCGTCGGATTGGGCGGCGCGATCGGATGCTGGATACGCTGGATGCTCGGCGTCCTGCTCAATCCGGTTTTCCCCACCCTGCCCCTGGGCACCCTTGCGGCCAACCTCACGGGCGGCCTGATCATGGGCTGCATGATGGGCATCATCGAGCACTTCCAGGCACTGCCGCCGGAAATACGTCTGTTCGCGATGACCGGTTTTCTCGGCGGCCTCACCACCTTCTCCACCTTTTCCGCCGAAGCGAATACCTTGCTGCTACGCGGGCAGTTGCTATGGTTCGGCATCCATGTCGCGGTACATCTGATCGGCAGCCTGTCCATGACGATCCTGGGCATTTTCCTCACGCGCGGCTTGTTGCGCCATTGATACGGAGTCGACCACGTCATGAGTATCGATGTCTCATTTCGCAACTCTCCTGCCAACGGCATCTTCCTGCGCTTTTACACCCACGTACACGCGCGGCACGATGGGCTGCTGATGTCCGAATGGCTGCTGGAACTGGCCAAGCGCCATAAGTTGGGCGGGGGCTCCGTATTTCGCGCCACGGCGGGTTTCGGCCGGCATGGCGTGCTGCATCACGAGGCCTTCTTCGAACTTGCCGACGACCTGCCGCTCAAGGTGGAATTTCTGCTCAGCGAAGCGAATGCACAAACCCTGCTGCGCCTGGTACGGGAAGCAGGGGTTGAACTGGTCTATGCATGGTCGCCGGTCCATTTCGGTGTTTTGGGCCGGGAAGGAGACGCATGAGTCAAGAATCGCTGCGCCAACGTGCCGCCGAGCTGCTTGAGCTGGCCGGCATCCAGATCGACGGGCCGGCGCCCACCGATCTGCGCGTACACAACGAACAACTCTACGCACGCGTGTTTGCCCACGGCTCGCTGGGGCTGGGCGAGGCTTACATGGATGGCTGGTGGGACGCCGAGGACCTGCCTGGCCTGTTCACCATGATTCTTCGCAGTCACCTGGATGAACACCTCAAGACGCTGGATACGCTGATCGCGCATCTCAAGGCGCGCTTCATCAACATGCAGCGCGGCCAGCACGCGTTCGAGATCGGCAAGGTGCATTACGATCGCGGCAATGATCTGTTCAAGGCCATGCTCGGCAAGCGCATGGTGTATTCCTGCGGTTACTGGGCCCATGCCAGCCATCTGGACGACGCCCAGGAAGCCAAGCTGGACCTGATCTGCCGCAAATTGCAATTGCAACCCGGCATGCGCGTGCTCGACGTGGGCTGCGGCTGGGGCGAAGCGCTGAAGTTCGCCGCGGAACGCTACGGCGTGGAAGGCGTGGGCATTACCGTGTCCAACGAGCAGGCCGCGTTGGCGCGCGAGTTGTGCCAGGGCTTGCCGATCGAAATCCGCTTGCAGGATTACCGTGACGTCGACGAACCGTTCGACGCCATCATGTCGATTGGCATGTTCGAACACGTGGGCGGCAAGAACTATCGCGAATATTTCGAAGTCGCCCGCCGCTGCCTGAAAGACGACGGCCTGTTTCTCCTGCACTGCATCGGCAGCAACCAGGCGCCGGGTCGCACCGACCCATGGATCGAGAAATACATTTTCCCCAACTCCATGATCCCCGCCGCCAGCCAGGTGGCGGCGACGCTGGAAGGCTTGTTCGTGGTGGAAGACTGGCACAACTTCGGTGCGGACTACGATCGCACGCTGAGCGCCTGGAGCGCGAATTTCGACGCGGCATGGCCCACGCTTTCCAGCCGCTACGACGAACGCTTCCGCCGCATGTGGCATTTCTACCTGTCGGTATCCACCGCTGTTTTCCGCAGCCGCCGCGACCAGCTGTGGCAGCTCACCTTGAGTCCGCACGGCGTGCCGGGCGGTTATCGCGTTCCGCGCTGAGTCCTGGCCATGATTAAACGACGCTTGTGGATGCTGTTCTCGCTGCTTTTCCTGCTGTGCAACAACGCACTCGCCCATCCGGCGCTGTGGCAGGTAAAAAACGGTAGCAGCACGGTGTATCTGTTCGGCACCGTGCATTTGCTGCCGAACGACACGGACTGGCGCTTTCCCGCGCTGGAGCAGGCTCTTTCGAAAAGCCAGTCGCTATACATCGAGCTGACCGATGACGATCAGGGCACCATGGCCTCGCTGGTGCTGCGTTATGGCATGGACACCGAGCATCCGCTCTCCTCGCTGCTCAGCGAAAGCGACAACGCCGCGCTGGCCAAAGCCGCGCAGCTGGCCGGCTTGCCCGGCGGCACCACCGCGTTGCAACCGATGAAACCGTGGCTGGCGGCGTTGACCTTGGCGGTCGCGCCCTTGATGAAGGCGGGGCTTGATCCTTCCACCGGCGTGGACAAGCAATTGCAGGCGCAGATGGCGCACGCCGGCAAACCGGTCTATGGATTGGAAACGGCCGAACAGCAGATCCGCTTTCTCGCCGACCTGCCGGACTCGCTGCAGATCGCTTTCCTGCGTGACACCTTGCGCGATGTGGAAAAGGACAAGACGGAACTATTGTCCCTGGTCGATGCATGGAAACGCGGCGATGTCGCCGCCATCGCCAAGCTCGAGAACGACGAGCTGAAAACGCAGGAGCCCGCGCTCTATCAGAAATTGCTCGTGCAACGGAATCAGAATTGGGCGGCCAAGATCAAGGACCTGCTGAGACAACCCGGTACCACCGTGTTCGTGGCGGTAGGTGCCGCGCATCTGGCCGGACCGGATAGCGTGCAAGCGCAGCTGGCAAAGATCGGGGTAACCGCGCAGCAGGATTAAGGCAACACTTAAGGCGTCAGAACGACGCCGTGATCGACTTCGGCTTCAAGGGGAAGCGCGGCATCTGGATGGTGTACGAATCCAACTTACCCAGGTCCTTGTACGACGCCGTCAGCATGGCGCCATTGAAACCCACGTCGATGCGGTACACATGACCTGCTTCGACGTTGTCGATGGTGACATCCTGGCGGTTGAGCTGGTGCGCATTGGACAACGTGAGCTTGATCACCTGCTTGCCGGGCAACACGCGCACCCAGGGCGTCTTGCCGCCGTTGAACTTGTCCCAGGTGGCGACCTGGTTCACGCGGGTGATGCCGCAGATGTATTGGGACGGCTGGCCGCATACGACCAGGGCGGTATCCGCCTTGGGATGATCCTTGTCCTTATATCCGAGCAACGGACGCCGGCCCGCGAAATGCGCGCATCCAGCCATGAACGTGCAGGCCATGACCACGGCGGCGGTGCGTAGATAGTGCATGACTCACCTGGAGCGAATGGATCGCGGCATTCTAGCCCAAGCACCTCGCCATCTGGCACCATTCTCAGGTTGTAGCACCCCGCCATCCCGGCGTTGCCCCTGGCAGTCCTATCTCCATGACCCTGCAAGCCAATTACGAACAGATCCCGCTCAAGGAATACGCCGAACGGGCCTATCTCGATTACTCGATGTACGTGGTGCTGGACCGCGCCCTGCCCTACGTGGGCGATGGCCTCAAGCCGGTACAGCGACGCATCATTTATGCGATGAGCGAGCTGGGCCTGGCCGCCAGCGCCAAGCCGAAGAAATCCGCGCGCACCGTCGGCGACGTGATCGGTAAATTCCATCCGCACGGCGACAGTGCCTGCTACGAAGCGATGGTGCTGATGGCGCAGCCGTTCTCCTACCGCTATCCGCTGATCGACGGCCAAGGCAACTTCGGTTCGCCCGACGATCCGAAAAGCTTCGCGGCGATGCGTTACACCGAATCCAAGCTCAATCCGCTGGCCGAGGTACTGCTGGCGGAACTCGGCCAGGGCACGGTGGATTGGGTACCGAACTTCGACGGCACGCTGGAGGAACCGAGCTGGCTGCCCGCGCGCCTGCCGCACGTACTGCTGAACGGCTCGATGGGCATTGCCGTAGGCATGGCCACGGATATTCCGCCGCATAACCTGCGCGAAATCGCCAGCGCATGCATTCGCCTGCTGGATGATCCGGACGCCACCGTGGCGGACCTGTGCGAACACGTTCGCGGCCCAGACTACCCGACCCAGGCAGAAATCATCACGCCGCGCAACGAGCTGATGCAGATGTACCGGACCGGCGTGGGCTCCATCCGCGCGCGCGCCGTGTACACGCACGAAGAAGGCAACATCGTGATCACAGCGCTGCCGCACCAGGTCAGCCCGTCGAAGATCCTCGAGCAGATCGCCGCGCAGATGCGCGCGAAGAAGCTGCCGATGATCGAAGACCTGCGCGACGAATCCGATCACGAAGACCCAATCCGCCTGGTGATCGTGCCACGTTCCAACCGCGTCGACGTGGACGAGGTGATGCAGCACCTGTTCGCCACCACCGATCTGGAAAAGAGCTTCCGCGTCAATCTCAACATGATCGGCCTGGACGGCCGTCCGCAGGTGAAGGACCTCCGGCGAATCCTGTCCGAGTGGCTGAGCTTCCGTGTCGACACAGTCACGCGCCGCCTAAACCATCGACTGGCGAAAGTCGAGCGCCGCCTGCATTTGCTGGAAGGCTTGCGCATTGCCTATCTCAACCTGGATGAAGTGATCCGCATCGTCCGCACCGAGGACGAACCCAAGCCGGTGTTGATGGCGCGCTTCAAGCTAAGCGAGGAACAGACCGACTACATCCTCGAAACCCGGCTGCGCCAGCTGGCGCGCCTGGAAGAGATGAAGATCAACGCCGAGCGCGATCAACTCGAGGAAGAGCGCGCCAAGATCAACGTATTGCTGAAATCCCCTGCCAAACTCAAGGGCTTGATCAAGGAAGAATTGCGCGCCGATGCCGCCAAGTATGGCGACGACCGCCGCTCGCCATTGGTCGAGCGCGAGGCCGCGCAGGCGCTGGACGAAAGCGCATTGGTAGCGAGCGAGCCGGTCACCGTGGTGCTGAGTCAGAAAGGCTGGATTCGCGCCGCCAAGGGCCATGACGTCGATGCCGAAGGCTTGTCGTATCGCGAAGGCGACAGCCTGCTCGCCACGGTGAAGGCCCGCACGACACAGCAGATCGCAGTGATCGATTCCACCGGCCGCAGCTATTCCACCCCAGCGCACACGCTGCCTTCCGCGCGCGGCAACGGCGAGCCGCTCACCGGTCGCTTCACGCCGCCCGCCGGCGCGCGTTTCGATGCCGTGACCGTGGGCGACAACGACACGCGCCTGGTACTGGCTACCGACTTCGGCTACGGCTTCGTGACCCGCTTCGAAGCGCTCACCGGACGCAACAAGGCCGGCAAGCAGATCATCACGCTGGGCGATGGCGCGCGCGTGCTGGCACCGCAAGTAAGCGCCGACCCGGCACGCGATCGCATCGTCGTCGCCACCACCGATGGTCATCTGCTGATGTTCTCGGTAGCCGAACTGCCCGAACTCGACAAGGGCAAGGGCAACAAGCTGATCGAAATTCCCAAGGCCAAGCTAAGCAGCGGCGATGAACGCGTCGCAGGCGTCGCCGTCGTCACCGAAGGCAAGGGCGAAATCACGCTCTACGCCGGCCAGCGCAAACTCACGCTGCGCTGGGCCGACCTGGTCGAGTACGGTGGCAATCGCGCCACGCGCGGCAACGTGCTGCCGCGCGGCTTACGGCGGGTTGAGCGGATTGAGACGACGGGATAAGTGCGGGAATCGGGAATCGTCAATCGGAAATCGTAAAAGCGGTATGCGGCAGGCCTGTAGAGACTGGCCTTTAACGATTGACGATTCCCAACCCTTTAAAGGAACTTCATCCGCCCGCAAGTCATCGAATGCACCTGTCCACGGCAAGGCATTGCCGCGCGTTATGTGCATGACGAACTCCGGAGCACCTTCATGAAACGCCGTGCCATCGCCGCCCTGGCCGCTATTCTCCTGACCACCGCTGCATGGGCGCAGACGGGCAATCAGCCGTTGAACCTGAAGTTGCCGGGGGGGTATCAAAGCTATCCGGCCGCGGCCTCCACGGCAGCGCAACCGGCCTCGTCCAGCAGCACCTCCGGCAAGAGCAAGGGCGGCGTGACCGTCAACGGCCATCCCGCCGCCATCAGCCCGGCGCCAGGCGTCTATTACGGCGATACCAGCGGTGCGCGCGGCAACGGCCAGGCCGCCGTGCCGGCATGCGACGACTCCACCTACAACAAGCCGCAGGTGCATGGGGAGCTTGGCATGGGCGTGGTCAGCGGCAGCCATATCGGCACCGGCAGCTATCAATCCGGCGCAGTCAGCGTGGTGAAGAACACCGGCAGTTGCGACCATCCCACCGGTTCGGTGGGGGTTTCGATCCAGATGAGCCGATTCGGCGGATTGCATTGAGTGGTGCCGCCAATCGGGAATCGTCAATCGTAAGTAGTTAGGAGCGATCACCTGCGCGCTCCGGAGCCCACGCTCTTACGATTCCCGATTGACGATTCACGCCCCAACCCCGAAAGCAGCTAGAAAGCCGCTCCCCACACACTGCAGGACCATTCTGTCCGCGCGTCTGCAGTCGAGCCCCCTAGTGATTCAAAACGTCGAGTTCCGCTTCGAAGGTGGCCGTTGTGGCGTGCTGCTGATCCATGGCCTTACCGGCACGCCTACCGAAATGCGCCTGGTCGGCAAGGGGCTGAACCGCGCCGGTTTCAGCGTCTACGGCATGCAGCTGGCCGGTCATTGCGGCGACGTGCAGGACCTGCTCGCGACCGGCTGGAAAGACTGGTACGCCAGCGTGGAAGCCGCCGCTGAAACGTTCCGGCACGAGGTGGACCACCTGTTCGTGGGCGGACTGTCGATGGGCGCGATCCTGGCGCTGAAGCTCGCCGCGGAACGGCCGCAATGGGTGCGCGGCGTAGGCGTATACGGCGCCACGTTCCGCTACGACGGTTGGGCGATTCCGTGGTACGGCCGCTTCTCCTTCCTGCTGCCGTGGCTGCATCGCTTTGGTATCGGCAAGCATCGCATGGTGCATGAAAATGAACCCTACGGCCTCCGCGACGAACGCCTGCGTGCGCAGATCGCCGGGCTGATGCTGGGCGGCGACAGCGCGGCAGCCGGCTTGCCGGGCAATCCATGGCCGTCGCTGGCCGAGATGTACAACATGGCCGCGGCGGTCCGCGGTGAGCTGCCGAAGGTCACCGCGCCCTGTCTGGTCGCGCACGCGACCGAAGACGACGTGGCCAGCCTCGAGAACGCCCATCTGGTGGCGCGCTCGGTATCCGGTCCGGTGGAAATGCTGTTGCTGGAAGACAGCTATCACATGATCACCATCGATCGCGAACGCCGACTGCTGATCGACCGCTCGGCCGACTTCTTCTCCAAGGTAGCCGCGAGCTGCATGCCTGGCGCGCTCGCCGTCGCCTGAGGCAGAAACCCCACATGTCTCTTCTCGTCGCCACGCTGTGGCTGGTCAACGTGACACTGGATACCTGCGGCCAACTCGCCTTCAAAGCCGCCGCCGGCGATCCCGATGCCGGCGATGGCGCGGCGCGCTGGCGCCATATGGCCGCCCGCCCCTGGCTGTGGCTCGGCCTCTCGGCGTATGCGCTGCATCTCGCATCGTGGATCGCCTTCCTGTCGCTGGTCGCTCTCTCCAAGGGCATGTTGCTGGCCTCCATCAACATGGTGGCGATCATGATCGGCGGCCGGCTGTTGTTTAGGGAAAAACTCACGCCGCTGCGTGTTCTCGGCATCCTGCTGGTAAGCACCGGCGTGGCGATCGTGGGAGCAGCCGGATGAGCACCACGGCGCGCACCTGGCGCTTCTACCTGGGCGGCTTCGCGCTGCTGTTGGTGTTCGACACGCTCGTGCAAGTGAGCTTCAAATTGACCGGCGTGCATGCGTTTCCGCCCCAGGCAAGCTGGGCGTGGGTGCTGCGCATCGTCAGCCAACCCTGGATCTACATTGCCCTGGTCGGCTACGTCGGCAACTTCTTCACCTGGATGAGTCTGCTCAAGCACGCACCGATCGGACCGGCATTCGCCGCCTCGCACCTGGACGTAATCAGCGTGATGCTGGCGTCCGCTTGGCTGTTCCATGAAGCACTCACGCCGATGCAGCTGTTTGGCGCAGGCGTGATCGTGCTGGGCATCGTATGCCTGGCCTGCGCCGAAAACGGTGCGCATCCGGCGCACGATACGTCCACCGAGGCCAAGGGCGCCGCGGGCGTCATGGCTAGCGACTGAGCCATTGTCGTACTGCAAGGTTTAGCTAATCCACGCGACGATGCGTGCGGT
>Ga0335072_10009015_pt1 | contig 14430 bp, 15 predicted proteins | sample Lox_Sample_21_FD_206725 | JGI IMG/M metagenome (GOLD analysis project Ga0335072, IMG submission 206725) | Soil microbial communities from Loxahatchee National Wildlife Refuge, Florida, United States - Lox_Sample_2.1 | ecosystem: Environmental > Terrestrial > Soil > Wetlands | place: USA... | reverse complement strand
ACCCTGAACTCACACCCTGAGTACCCGGGGGGCGCGGGTCCCTCGGGGGGGACCGGCGCCACTGTTGTGTGCCCGCGGGTGAACCTTCTCCGTGCATCACGCGCCCTCTCAATGGGGGGGCGAAAATCCCCATGGAACTGCAAGACCGATCAGGCCCGAACGTGCGGTCCTGGTCAGGCCGCCGTGAGCCGGCAGCGTGCCGAGCGGTCGGGGATGCATCGGACACGAACTTCTCGCACCCGTTCGTGCTGACCTACCCGAACAACGCCTTGCCGACCGACACGCCGCGGCCGCAGCTCGTGGTCACCAACCTGACCGGTTTCTCGAACGGGCCCCGATCCGGTCCTGGGCACCGTAACCGACAACCAGCTCTGGGGCGCTGACTTCGGTGTCCTGAAGTAGCGAATTCCGAATTCCGACATTGGGTAATAAAGGTGACGCCGATACCCAGGGCGGGGGTCGGGCGTCACTTCTTTGCCCGCTCCAATACACCGACGTGTCAACCATCTGCGCGCATCACGCGTCTTGATCAATGGGAAGGCATAAGCGGCCTTCCCGAATGGAGACCTCCGGGCTTGCCCGGGTCTTTGCCTCTCCAGACCGCAGGACCGGTCAGGACCGTGTTTTGGTCCTGATCAGGCCACCGCGAGCCGGCAGCGTGCCGAGCGATCGGGGATGAATCCGACGCGCGCTGCGGGGCCGGCTCGACGTAGCCGTGCGCAGGGCACGGCTGCGAGTTCCAAGAGAGGAACCATCCATGTCCATCAAGAGCAAGCTGCTCGCTGCGGCGGCGACGCTGACCCTGGTCGGCGGCGTCGGTGCGGCGGGCGCGCTCACCGCGGGAACCGCCAGCGCGGCCACGCCATCGTGCGGCAACTCCTGCATCAACATCTTCAGCCACCAGTTCGGCACCCACAAGTCGCCGAACTACGTGGTTGATGTGCTCCGGCAGGGCGAGAAGACCGGCCAGCCGATCATCCTGTTCCGCACCGCGAACTTCGACCCGGCGGAAGACTGGACCCTGGCGTTCCAGGGCACCACCGCCGACTTCTTCGCGGCCGGTCTCGTCTCCTCCGCGGTGGCGCTGCACTACGGCTGCATCCCGACGGTCAACTTCCCGGACTGCTACGGGCAGACCAAGGTCGCCATCAACGACCCGGCGTTCGAGATCGAGTACGCGCCGTTCGGCGTGGACAGCGGCCTGTGCATGGGCGTGGCCGCCACCGCGTTCCAGGGCGAGGGCGTGTCCCTGCAGCCGTGCGGCGTGTCGTCCAGGACCGTGTGGATCGCGGACATCTTCGACTCGCCGTCCACGCTGTTCAACGGGTACGTCCCGGCGATCAACGGCTCGGACACCAACTTCTCCCAGCCGTTCGTCCTGACCTACCCGAACAACGGCTTCCCGACCGACATGCCGCGTCCGCAGCTCACCGTCACCAACCTGACCGGTTTCTCGCAGACCGGCCCGGGCGGCATTCCCGGACCGCAGCTGGGCACCGTCGACTCGAACCAGCTCTGGGGTGCCACCTTCGGGATCCTCAAGTAGGAGCCTGAGCTCGAAACCCCTGAGTCACCCGGTGGCGCCGGCTCTCCGTGAGGAGGGTCGGCGCCACCGTTATGCATGGACAACAAGACACGAAAGGTGACAACCGAGGCGACATCTGGCGCGTCCTTATAAGTGAGCCATCGGGTCAGCCGCCCCTGCCCGGCTCAGCGGCTCGTGCACGGTGCACGGCCGCAGTCCCGAGGAGGAACAGGCAAACATGTCCATCAAGAGCAAGTTCTTCGCGGCCGCGGCCACGCTGACCATGGTCGGCGGGCTCGGCGCAGCGGGGACGCTCACCGCGAACGCGGCCACCCCGTCGTGCGGTCACAGCTGCATCAACATCTTCAGCCGGGAGTTCGGCACCCACAAGCACCCGGCGTTCGTGCTCGATGTCTACCAGCAGAAGGCCCAGTCCGGGCAGCCCATCATCTTGTGGCAGACCAGCAACCATGACCCGGCCGAAGACTTCACCGTCTCACGCCAGGGCACGGTCGGAGACTTCTACGCGGCCGGCCTGGTGACCGCCGAGTTGAACCTGCACTACTCGAAGTTCGAGGCATACGAGTTCGAGTACGCGCCCAATGGCGTGGAGAGCGGTTACTGCATCGGCGTCGGCAGCACCGCCGTGAACGGCACCAAGGTGGCGCTCGAGCCGTGCGGCGTCTCGTCCAAGACGATCTGGGTCGCGGACTCCTACGACACGATCAAGGGCTTCTACGTCCCGCTGATCAATGGCTCCGACACCAACTTCTCCAACCCGTACGTGCTCAACTACCCGGGTGGCGCATACCCGACCAATATGCCGCGGCCGCAGCTCACCACCTGGACGCTGTCGAAGTACTCCAACGGCACCGTCTTCGACAACCAGATGTGGGGCGCTAACTTCGGCATCCTGCCGTAAGGCTGATCTCCATCAGTGGCGCCGGTTCTCCGATGAGGACCGGCGCCACTATTACGCTCACCTGAATGAGCTGCCCGTCAACGGGGTAAGAAGGCCGCCATAAGTGCGTCTACCTCGGCAATGGGGTGAGCGTGGGCCTGGAAAGCCACCGTCATTCGCCGGCCGCCTGCCCGCGGTGCGGCAAACCGGTGCACGAGCCGACCGCGTGGTCCAGCGCCTGGCGCTGTGACTGGCATGGCGAGGTCCATCCTCTGCTGCCCGCCTTCAGCCCGTCTCGCGAAGGCCTGGACGGGCTGCTCCGCACGGCCGGCGTGCCGGCCTGGCTGCCCTGGCCGCTGCCGGCCGGCTGGCTGGTCACCGGCTTCGCCGGCGCGGGCGACGAGCGGACCGGGACCCGGGCCTGCGCCGTCGCGCTGTCCGGCCCGAACCCGGTGGGCGGGCCCGCCGACATGGTGGTCGTGGCCGAGGAACCAGGCATCGGCCTGGGCGCGGCCATGGCCGGCCTGGACGCGGTGGATCCAGGCGCGGGCTTCGCGTCCGTGCCGCCGATCGCCACGGCCTGCTTCGGAAAGCACGATTTCCCGCTGTGGCAGGTCGCCTCGCCGGACCGCGCCGTGGTCGCGGGCGAGATCAAGGGCCACTGGCTCTGGGTCGTGCTCTGGCCGGACACCGCGGGCATCCTGCTTATCGAGCCGATCAGGCTCCGTGACCTGCGTGACCCCGGCATGGACTTCGACCTGCCCTACGGCGCCCCCTCGCCCCGCCTGCCCGCGGCCTGACCCGGCTGCACTGACCCGGCTGCACTGACCCGGCTACACTGACCCGGCTGCACTGACCCGGCTACACTGGGCCGTCGATATTGGGGGGGTCGCCGATGCGTGCCGACCTGCACGTGCACAGCGACGCCTCCGACGGGACCGACCCCCCGGCGGAGGTGATGCGCCGCGCCGCGCGGGCCGGCCTGGACGTCGTGGCGCTGACCGATCACGACACCACCGCCGGGCACGCCCAGGCCCGCCAGGCGCTGCCGGCCCCCCTGACCCTGGTGCCGGGCATGGAGCTTTCCTGCCGTCTGGGCCAGCACAGCCGGGGCCAGCACAGCCTGCACCTGCTGGCCTACCTGTTCGACCCCGACGACGCGGAACTGGCCGCGGAAACCCGCCGCATCCGCGACGACCGCGTGCTGCGGGCCCGCGCCATGGTGGACCGGCTGATCGACCTCGGCGTCCGTATTACCTGGGATGACGTCGCCGCCATCGCCGGGGCGGGGGTGGTCGGCCGCCCGCACATCGCCCGCGCCATGGCGGCCAGCGGGGCCATCGCCTCCCCCGATCAGGCGTTCACGCCAGACTGGATCGCCGACGGCGGCCGCGCCTACGTCGACCGGTACGCGCTGGATCCGGCCCGGGCCATCGGCCTGGTCCGCGCGGCCGGCGGCGTCGCCGTCCTGGCCCATCCGCGCGCGAATCGCGATCTGCTCGTCACGGACACCCAGATCGCCGGCCTGACCGCCGCGGGCCTGGCCGGGGTGGAGGTCTTCCACCCGGACCAGCCGGAGGCCGAGCAGGCCGGCCTGCTCGGCCTGACTCGCGATCTCGGCCTGATCGCCACCGGCGGCAGCGACGATCACGGCCGCCTCACCGGCCACCGGATCGGTTCGTACACAGCGGCGGCCGACGCGTACGAGCGCCTGATCGCCCAGGCCACCGGGAGCAGGCCGGTCCGGGGGGGCTGAGACCCGGACGGTATTGTTCCCCAATGGGCATCACATCGCCGCTCGCCAAAGACATCAGGACCGTGTTCCACGAGGAACTGGATCCGCGGCAGCGGGCCGCCCTGCTCAGCTGGCTCGCCTTCACGACCACGTTCGGTGCCGTCCGCGGGATTACCTACAGCATCAAGGAAGGCAAGGGCCCGTTCCGCAACCTGAGCGTCGGCGGCGCGCACCTGCACCACTACATGTGGGGAATCGGCCTGGTCAGCGGCGTCGGCGGCGTTGCCGTCCACGGCGATGAACCCCGCCGCAACCACCCGGCCGTGGCCCTGGCCTACGGTGTCGGGCTGGCCCTGATCGTCGATGAGTTCGCGCTGCTCCTGGACCTGAGGGACGTCTACTGGGCCAAGCAGGGCCGGATATCGGTCGACCTGGGCGTCGGCGCCAGTTCCCTGGCCGGCACCTACTTCGCCGCCCTGCCCCTGCTCCGCGCCCTGCGCCGCCGCCTGCGCTGACGCGCCCGGTGAAGTTCTTCTGGGGAGTGCCGCCTGCTGGTCAGGCCCGGCGCGATCGTGGCCACGATGCCGTTCGTCCAGCGCATTCACGGGACCGGCGACGGGTTCGCCCTGGCCGCGGCCATGGCCGCCGTCGCGCTCACCGTCTGGCTGGCCATGCGCTTCGCCCTGGTCATACACCGGCTGCTGACCGACAACGGCGTCGAGCTGGTGACCAGGATCGCCGGCCTGCTCCTGGCCGCCATCGCCGTCCAGCCCGTCGCCAACTCCGCCATCGCCTTCGCCCATAACGCGTAACCGCTCCGGCTGCTGTGGTAGGAAAGGTCGGGACCTAGGAGGGATCGGAGATGACCGCACGGATCGAACAGGTGTCATCCGACGAGACCAATGCCTGGATCATCGGCGACGACGAGGAAGTCATCGTCATCGACCCGGGCCGTGACCCGGCCGGCGTGCTCGAGGCGGTGGGCGATCGCGAGGTGCTGGCCGTGATCTGCACGCACGGTCACCCGGACCACGTCGCCGCCGCGCTGGAGGTCGCCGAGCCGGACGAGGCGCCGGTGGCGCTGCACCCCAAGGACCGGAACCTGTGGCGGGAGGAGTACCCGGACGAGGACGCCGAGATCGAGATGTCCGACGGCGGGGTCTTCGAGGTGGCCGACGTCCGGCTCGAGGTCATCCACGCCCCGGGGCACACCGCGGGCTCGGTGTGCCTGTACTGCGAGGACCTCGACGCGGTGTTCACCGGGCACGCCCTGGTGGCCAGCGGCCCGGTGTCGCACGACGGTGAGTTTCCCGACTTCGCCAGCCAGATGAACGCGATCGGGGAGTACCTGCTGACCCTGCCCAGCCGTACCCGCGTGCTGCCGGGCGAGGGCGAGGAAACCACGATCGCGGCGGCCGAGAAGCAGTTCGATTCCTGGTTCACGGCCGGATCCGAGTAGTGGAGCAGCTGGGCTTCGAGGGGATGCCGCGGCGGCTGTACCCGTGCACGCCCACGCGCCTTTCCGCCTGGCTCGACTGCCCGCGCCGGTACCGGATGACCTACCTGGACCGGCCGCCGCCACCCAAGGGCCCGCCCTGGGCGCATAACAGCCTCGGCGCCAGCATCCACAACGCGCTGGCCGGCTGGTGGCGGCTGCCGCTGGCCGAACGGACCGTGGCCGCCGCGGGCCGGCTGGTCGACCGCGGCTGGATCGACGAGGGCTTCGCCGACGAGACCCAGTCGGTGCGGTGCCGGGAGCAGGCCGCCGAGATGGTGCGTGGCTACGTCGCCCACCTGGACCCCGCCGACGAGCCGGTCGGTGTGGAGCGCACCGTGGCCACCCGCACCGACACGATCGTGCTCTCCGGCCGGATCGACCGCCTCGATGCCCGGCCCGGCGACACGGGCACCGAACTGGTCGTGGTCGACTACAAGACCGGGCGGCACCTGCTCACCGTGGACGACGCCCGCGGCTCGATGGCCCTGGCCCTGTACGCGCTGGCCGCCAGCCGGGTGCTCAGGCGCCCCTGCTACCGGGTCGAGCTGCACCACCTGCCCTCCGGCCAGGTGCTGGCCTGGTCGCACACGGACGCATCGCTGGCCCGGCAGCTGGGCCGGGCCGAGAACATCGCCCAGGAGTGCGCCGCGGCCGACGAGCAGATGCGGGACGGCCTGCCCGCCGACCGGTACGATGAGGTGTTCCCGCCGCGCCCCAGCACCTTCTGCGGCTGGTGCGACTACCTGCGCCACTGCCCGGAGGGCGCGACCGCGGCCATCAGCCGCCGCCCCTGGGACGGCCTGTCGCTCAGCTGAAGCCGCCCCCGCCCCCGCCCCGCGCGGGCTGACCCGTCGCACATCACTGGCCCCGCCATAAACGCCAGCCACTTCCTCACCGCGAAATGGCCTTTGCCAACCGGCCCGATGTCCCATCGGACCGGTTATAACCGGCCCTATGTGCCATGGGTACGGCGGGTAGCTACGCCATCCGCGCGCTTCCGGCGTGCGCCGCCGCGGCCTCGGCCGCATCCCAGAACTGGGTCAGCGCGATCGCGGTGGTCGCGGGGGCCTCGACGGCGGGGGAGTGCGAGGCACCCGGGATGCAGATCCGGCGCGCGCCCAGCCGCCGGGCCATGGCCTCCTGCGCGCCCGGTGACCACGAATTGTCGTCCTCGCCGTAGATGACCAGCATGCCGATGCGGTCCAGCCGGGCCAGCTCCGAGGTGCGGTCCGGCGCGGTCAGCAGGTGGCGGGCCATGTGGACCAGGCCGTACGGGTCGTTGCTCAGCATCCGCTTGGCCAGGAACGCGACGACCGAGCCGGGCACCCCGTCGGCGATCGCCTGCGGTTCCAGGTGCTCCCGCCACAGGCCGAAGATCCCGTCCCGCAGCGCGGTCCGGTCCGGCAGCCCGCCGTCGGCCACGCCCAGCGCGGTGAGCATGGCACGCAGTTCCTCCGCACGCGGCCCGGTCAGCGCCGACGGCCCGGAGCTCATCAGCGTGAACGAGCCGATGTCGTCCTGGCACCGGGTTCGCAGCAGGGCCTCGCGGGTCACCAGGCCGCCGTAGGAGTGCCCGAGCAGGTGCCTCGCGCCGGTGGCCTGGATGACGGCGGCGATGTCGGCGGCCAGCGCCGGCGGCGAGTAATCCTCCGCGGCCGGCGTCTCGAACTGGCCCCGCATGTCGATCGCGACCACTTGGCGGCCATGGTCGGCCAGCTGGCCGAGCACAGCGAGGAAATCCTCCTTGCTGCCGGTGTAGCCGGGCACCAGCAGGGCCGGTTCTCGCTCGCACACGCCCGACACCGGAACGCCCTCCAGCGCCGCGAACGATCCGCGGCTGGTGCGGACCGTGGTCGGCCGCACCCCGTCGGGCAGCTCAAGAGAGGTTGGTGTGCTCACAGAGCCGAACCTTACCTGGCGACGTTGAACGGAACCTGTCCGTCCCCTCAGGAGGCCTTCCGCCGGGGTGCCTCCGGCCCGCCGTCCAGCCGGTTCCGGGCTCCGAGTTCCCGGCCCGCCCGGGTCCGCCGCCGCCGCCGCGGGCTGGCCCCCTCGCCCGCCGAAGCCGGCGCACCCGCCGCAGCCGCAGCCGAAGCCGAAGCCGAGGCCGCAGCACCCGACGCACCCGACGCACCCGAGGCCGCGTGACGGCCCGACCGCCCCGAGCCCCGCCCGCGCTGCGGTCGCGGGGAGCGGTTCCGGCCGGTCTCGCCGATGTCCTCGACCGCCTCGGCCTCCAGGCCGGCCCGGCCGCGCTGCGCGTGCGGCAGCGTCCCGGTCGCCTCCCGCGGGATGTCGAGCTGGGTGTACAGGTGCTCGGAGGTGGAGTACGTCTCCTCGGGTTCGGGCTGGCCGAGGCCGAGGGCGTCGTTGATGAGCTTCCAGCGGTGCAGGTCCCGCCAGTCGACGAACGTGATCGCGACCCCGGTCCGCCCGGCCCGGCCGGTCCGGCCGATGCGGTGCACGTAGGTCTTCTCGTCGTCCGGGCACTCGTAGTTGACCACGTGGGTGACGTCGTCCACGTCGAGCCCGCGGGCGGCCACCTCGGTGGCGGTGAGCACGTCCACCTTGCCGCTGCGGAACGCGCGCAGCGCGCGTTCCCGCTGGCCCTGGCCCAGGTCGCCGTGCACGGTCCCGACCGCGAAGCCGCGGCTGGCCAGCGCCGAGGCGACCTGGTCGGCCGCCCGCTTGGTCTGGCAGAACACCATGGTCAGGCCGCGGTCCCGGGCCTGCAGCACCCGGGCCAGCACCTCGATCTTGTCCATCTGGTGGGTCCGGAACACGTGCTGCTGGGTGAGCGGCGCGGGCGCGGGCTCGTCGTGACCCTCGGCGCGCACGTGGGTCGGGCGCCGCATGTGACGGCGAGCCAGCGTGACGACCTCGGCTGGCATGGTCGCGGAGAACAGCATGGTCTGCCGGTCGGCCGGGGTGAGCCGGACGATCCGCTCCACGTCGGGCAGGAAGCCCAGGTCGAGCATCTTGTCCGCCTCGTCGAGCACGAGAGCCTGGACCGCGCTCAGGTCCAGATGCCGGCGCTGGGCCAGGTCGAGCAGCCGTCCCGGGGTCCCGACGACGATGTCGACCCCGGCGGTCAGCGCGTCGATCTGCGGTTCGTAGGCCCGGCCGCCGTACACCGTCGCCACCCGCGCACGCAGGTTGACGGCGGCGGTGCGCAGGTCGTCCCCGACCTGGATGGCCAGTTCCCGGGTGGGTACCACGACCAGCCCCCGCGGGGCGCCCTTGGGGCCGTCCTCGATCAATTGCAGCAGCGGGATACCGAACGCCAGCGTCTTCCCGGTCCCGGTCCTGGCCTGCCCGATGATGTCCTGCCCGCGCAACGCGAGGGGGAGGGCCAGCGTCTGGATGGGGAAGGTGGTGTGGATGCCCGCGGCCGCGAGGCCGGAGCAGATCGCCTCACTGATGCCGAAATCGCTGAACGGGACCGCATGCGGGCCAGCCTGATACGGCTCTGTCGTGTCCCCGGTTGAAGTTTGAGTGGTCAGGGGTTTCCGTCCTTCATCGTGGGCCCGCCCTGGGCCCGTCATGTCCGCAGGCTGCCCGCGGCGTCCCGCGCCGAGCTGCTACCGGGGGCCGCGCCGAAGCGCAGCATCCGTGCCGGAACACGGCATCCACCCAGGAGCCCGCTATCACCCTCGGGACGCTGCCGTTCACTCCCCCCAGGGACGTCAGGCCGTGAGGCCAGGCGTTAAACAGCAGCCGACTGTATAACACGACCTTTGGTTATGTCATTCCTTGATCAGTCGGAACCCACAATACCAGGAGCAGGCCCCAGCCCCGGGAAGCGGGGCCGCCCTACCCGGCGAAGCGCCGAGGCCCTAGACGTTGCCGAAACCCACCCGGCGCGACTCGGCCGCGCCGAACTCCACGTAGGCGATCTTGTCGACGGGAATCAGGATCCGGCCGCCCTTGGCCACCGAGAGCGCGAACAGGGCGTGGTCACCCTTTTCCAGCGCCTCGGCCAGGCTGCGCTCTATCTCCTCGGCCCGCGTGTCGGTCTCCACCGCGAGCTCGCGCGGCACGGACTGGACCCCGATCTTTACTTCCACGGTGATGAACTCCCTAGTTCCGCGGCCAGCCGCTGATGCCGCGCCAGGCCAGCCTGGCCACGAGCTGCTCGGCGGCCTCCCGCGGGATGTGATCCCGGGTGCTGAGCCAGTACCTCGCGGTGACCTGGGCCAGGCCGACCATGGCCACGCTCACCAGGTGAGCCTCGTCGTCGTCCAGGCCTGCGTCCTGCCGCACCATCGGGCTGATCATCTCGGCGCACTCGCGCTGGCCCCGTTCCAGCCGGTCCCGGACGGCGGCCTCGTTGCCCAGATCCGACTCGAACACCAGCCGGTAGGCCTGGCCCTCGCTCTCCATGTACCCGAAGTAGGCGCTGAAGGTGGCGGCCACCCGCTGCTTGTTGTCGGTGGTCGAGCGCAGCGCGTCGCGGACCGTCTTGACCAGCTCGTCGACGCTTTGATCCAGCAGGGCCAGGTACAGGTCGAGCTTGCCGGGGAAGTGCTGGTACAGCACGGGCTTGCTGACCCCGGCCTTCTCGGCGATCTCGTCCATGGCGGCGGCGTGGTACCCCTGCGACACGAACACTTCGCGCGCCGCGTTCAGCAGCTGCCGACGCCGTTCGGGCCTGGGCAGCCGGTTGCTGCGCGGGCGTGCATCGGACGTTGCGGTCAAGGTTTCGGTCTCCGGTGGTCGCGCGGTCAGGTGTCTCCCGCTCGCCCCATCTTAAGCCCGCCCTCAGCGGTAATCGTCATCGTCGAAGCCGACCGCACGCGCCTGCTCGGCCGCATCCGCCTCGTCCACGTCGAACGGGAGGTCACGCCGCGCCACGGTCACGGCCTCGTCTGCGACGACCTCCCGCCCCTGCTCCAAAGCGTCGTCTTCGGGCGTTTCCATGTCCAGTTCACTCAATGGCCCGGTCCTCCTAGGGTCGGTCCCGGCCAGTTCGCGGAAGGCCTCCTGCAGCGCTTCTCCGTAGGTGGGGAAGGCGTGCACCACGTCGGCCAGGATCGTCACCGGTATTTTGGCCCTGATGGCGAGGGTAACCTCCGCCATCCAGCTGGCCGCGTCCGGCCCCACCGCCACCGCCCCGGCCAGTACCCCGTCTGCCGCGTACAGCTCGACGGATCCCAGGTCATCGAGGCCCAGCCGGCCGCGCGCCACGGAGCTCAGGCTCACCCGCGCCGTGACAAAACCGGGCCGCGCCGGTTCGCCCACGGCGTAGACCGAGGGCGAGGTGAACACGCAGCGGGGGATCGCGCTGTAGTCGGCCTCGCGCGGCTGGCCGCAGATGTTGGCCGCGACCACTCCCGCCTGGTAGCGGCCGGCGTGCGCGTGCGTGATCCCGGTCGCGTCCCCGGCGGCCCACACGCGCCCATGAACGCCGACGACCTGGCACGAGGCGGTCGTGGGCAGGGCCTGCCCCGGCACCACCGTGATCCCGAGCACGTCCAGGCCCAGGCCGCCGATCCGGGGCCGTCGGCCGGTGGCCAGCAGCAGCCGGTCCGCGTCGATGCGCGTCCCGTCCTCCAGCGCGAGAGTGAGGCCGTCGGGCGTGCGTTCGGCCTTGGTCGCGGGCGAGCCGAGGAAGATCTCCACGCCCGCCCGGCGCAGCGCCGCGGCCAGGATCTCGCCGGCGAAGGCGGCCTCACCCGGCAGCAGCCGCGGGTCGGCCTCGATGAGCGTCACCTGCGAGCCGAACGCCGCGTAGATCTGCGCCAGCTCGCATCCGGCCGCCCCGCCGCCGAGCACGACGAGACGGCGTGGCAGGTCGGGCGAGCACAGGCCCTGGGCGGTGGTCCAGGTCGGGATGTCGGACAGGCCCTCGATCGGCGGCGCGACCGGCTCGGACCCGGTCGCGATGACCAGGTCCGAGTAGGTAAGCGACGTCCCGTCGGGGACCGAGGCCGAGACCGCGGCCGCGGCCAGCGAGACGGCCACCGTGCCCGGACCGGAAATCCGGCCGGTGCCGCGGAACACCGCGACACCCGAGGACGTCAGCCGCTGCTCGGCCCCGGAATCATCCAGGCCGCCGGTCACCTCGGTCCGGCGGGCCACCGCGTCCGCCCAGGCCTCGCCCCGGCTCGCGGACAGCAGCAGCGAGTTAGACGGCAGGTCGGCCAGATACGGGGATTCGCCGCCGATCAGCCCGGCCTCGACGAGCGCCACGGATTTGCTGCCGCGCGCCACCTCGGTGGCGACGTGCACGCCCGCGGTCCCGCCGCCGAGCACGACTACGTCGAAAGCGCCCATACCTCTCCGTTCCCCCTCGCCCTAGCGTGTTCATCATCTCAGCCAGGCCGTAAGCTCGCTGGGAGAGTTGGGCTAATTAGGCCAATCGCGCCATCACTTTCGGGGAATCGGCCCTCTCGAACCGGGGTAGGTGAGGATCATGCGCAGCATTTGGGCTGGAGCCATCTCTTTCGGCCTGGTCGTGATCCCGGTCAAGCTCTACGCGGCGACCGAGCAGCGGGACATCACGTTCCGCCAGGTCCACCGCAAGGACGGGGCCCGGATCCAGTTCCGCCGGGTCTGCACGCTGGACGGGGAGGAAGTCCCCTACTCCGACGTGGCCAAGGGCTACGAACTGCCCACCGGGGACATGGTGGTGCTCACCGACGAAGACCTGGCCGACCTCCCGCTGGTGACCGCGCACCGGATCGAGGTCCTGCACTTCGCGCCGAGCACCCAGGTCGAGCCCATCTACGCGGCCAAGAGCTACTACACCGAACCCGAGCCGGCCGGGGTCCGGGCCTACGTGCTGTTCCGCGACGCGCTGGAGAACTCGGGCAAGGTCGCGGTGGCCAAGGTCGCGCTGCGCCAGCGCGAGGCGCTGGCCGCGCTGCGGGTCCGGGAGGGGGTCATCACGCTGGAGACCCTGCTGTGGCCCGACGAGGTGCGCAAGCCCGACTTCGCCTTCCTGGACGAGGACATCGAGGTCCGGTCGCAGGAACTGAAGATGGCCGCCTCGCTCATCGACACCATGACCGAGGATTTCGACCCCGACCAGTACCACGACACCTACCGCGAGGCGCTCGAGGCGGTGGTCCGGGCCAAGGTCGAGGGCAACGACATCGTCCGCCCGGCCGGCCTGGAGGCGCCCGAGCCCAAGGGCCAGCCCGCCGACCTGACCGAGATCCTGCGGGCCAGCGTGGCCGCGGTGAAGAGCGGCCGCACGCAGACTAGCAGCGAGGAGGCCGAGGAGGCCGAGGAGGCCGCCAAGCCCGCCAAGCCCCGGTCCCGCCGCAAGGCCTCCGCGTGACCGAAGAGCCCGTCCCGCACTGGCCAGGACGGCCGATCGACGTCGGTGACCATCAGGTCTACGTGCGCAGCACGCCCGGCGACGGCGAGCCCGCCCACAAAGAGGCGGCACTGTGCGTGCACGGGCTGGCCGGCTCGTCGCGGAACTGGACCGACCTGATGGACCTGCTCCGTCCCCGGCTGGCCTGCGACGCGCTGGACCTGCCGGGCTTCGGCGACTCCCCGCCCCGCCCCGACGGCCGCTACAGCATCGCCGCGTTCGCCCAGACCGTCGCCGCCCTGATCGAGCACCGTAACCGCGGCCCGGTCCACCTGATCGCCAGTTCCCTGGGCGGCGCGGTCGCCGTGAACCTCGCGGCCGCCCGCCCCGACCTGGTCCGGACGCTGACCCTGATCTCCCCGGCCCTGCCCGCCTCCCGCCCCGGGCGGGACGAGGCCGAATTCGCCCTGCTCGGCCTGCCCCGCCTCGGCCCCCGGCTGCTGCGCCGGTACGAGGCGCTGCCGCCCCAGAACCGGGTGGCCGACGTCATCACCACCTGCTACCACGACCCGGCCCGCTTCCCCCCGGCCCGGTTCGCCACCGAGGTGACCGAACTCGCCCGCCGTGACACCCTGCCCTACGCCACCGCCGCGCTGGCCGGCTCGGTCCGGGCCCTGACCGCCGAGTTCTTCCGCCGGGCCGGCTGGCGCGACGCCAGACGCATCACCGCGCCCGCCCTGGTCCTGTACGGCAGCCACGACCGGGTCGTCGACCCGCGGATGGCGGGCCGGGCGGCCCGCGCCTTCGCCGGCGCCAGGATCGTGGTCCTGCCCCGCACCGGGCACCTGGCCCATATGGAGCATCCCGCCCAGGTGGCGGCCGAGATCGACGTCCTGCTGGCGGGAATTCCCGGTCCCGCCCGCCGGTTGATGGTGGGACAGGACGGGGTGCACGAAGCCCGTTCCGTTCCGTAGAAAAGATGGTGGAGAATACCGTGTCGCTGCCCCCTCTGGTGGAGCCCGCCGAAGCGCTGACCGTCGATGAGGTCCGGCGCTACTCCCGTCACCTGATCATCCCCGACGTGGGCATGACCGGGCAGAAGCGGCTGAAGAACGCCAAGGTCCTGTGCGTGGGGGCCGGCGGCCTCGGCTCGCCCGCGCTGCTGTACCTGGCCGCGGCCGGGGTCGGCACGCTCGGCATCATCGACTTCGACGTGGTCGACGAGTCGAACCTGCAGCGCCAGATCATCCACGGCGCCTCCGACGTGGGCCGGAGCAAGGCCGAAAGCGCCCGGGACAGCATCCGCGAGATCAACCCGTACGTGCAGGTCAACCTGCACGAGACCCGGCTGGACTCCGACAACGCGATGGAGATCTTCGCCGGTTACGACCTGATCGTCGACGGTACCGACAACTTCGCCACCCGGTACCTGGTCAACGACGCCTGCGTGCTGCTCGGCAAGCCGTACGTGTGGGGCTCGATCTACCGGTTCGACGGGCAGGCCAGC
>Ga0335072_10009014_pt1 | contig 14430 bp, 15 predicted proteins | sample Lox_Sample_21_FD_206725 | JGI IMG/M metagenome (GOLD analysis project Ga0335072, IMG submission 206725) | Soil microbial communities from Loxahatchee National Wildlife Refuge, Florida, United States - Lox_Sample_2.1 | ecosystem: Environmental > Terrestrial > Soil > Wetlands | place: USA... | reverse complement strand
ATAATATCGCAAATTTAGATGCTTAGTATGAGAAATAGCCGATCTCTAATTATCGTTGTTAGCGATAAAATACAGAGGTATTTTATAGGTGCTACAGCCAACTAAGCCTTACAAAATTTATATCAACAAATTTAGCGGTGTTTGGCTTTATAAAGAATCAAGTTTGAAATTATTTGACTATGAAATGACGGAGATATGGGTCTCTGAAGTAGGTGAGTTTTATTGATTTTTGGTGGGGTTGCGCGCTGCAGTAGCATGCGCGCTGCCGTGAAAACCCGTACCCTTGGTAAGTCGTGGCCTCCTTTATTAATGAAAGTTTGCTATAGTTTGTACTATCTGTAACCAAAAAAGCTTTGGAACCTGTGGGAACAAGGTAGATTTCGAAGAGTGACGCGGATACATGTCAGCATTTTTTTTTTTGACACCAAGATATCTACATTGATGTAGCAGAGAAGCCGATAACGAAGAGCTTCCTTATGTGCGAACATAAAAGAACTCGTCAAGTGAAGCTAAGCCATTCAACGGAGTATCTTGGACAGCTGTTGCACTATCAGAGCATGTCTTGATCATCGAAATAAGTGGCACATAAAGAATGAGGCAGATCTATAAATAACACGTAGCTCAGTATGTCTTCGACTATTCTATCTCCAAAACTAGCAATCTATTCTTCATCTGGATCAGATTCATGACGCACTAGTAGTCAAATCTGAAATCCAATCGCTTATTACCCTCGTTCTTTGTAGTCTTGATATAATGCTCTCTTTCTGCGGGAGTCCATGAGTTCCAAATCTCATCTCTCCTGTAGTTAACGTACTTATAGAAGAAGTGAATGGATAGATAGAGAAAAATGTTACCGACACATATTACAATCAGATCCTTGTTACCACGATGATAACGTGGAGAGTTATATGCATTTAGTTCAATTCTTGGCTTACAGTGAGAAAGAGTGTACCTGCACGTTATATATTCGAATAGATGACACTGCTTGAAGACATCAACAGTCGACTATATTGTATCATATCATCAATTCTTTTGTAAGATTCATTCTATTACGAGCGAAGAATTAATTTGAAGCATAAACGGAGTGCTAAAGCCGATCTCTTCCGGTCTTTAACAAGAATGCCAGTCCATTTATCATTGTCCTAAGCCTACAGCCGCGATGTCTTCTGTATTTTCGTCTTTGAAGTCTAGAATAGTCTTGGTAACCTAGAAGTACAATGTCAGAAGCTAGAATTCTTAGCTTGGGTCTCTCATGTTAGTCTCTCATTACTCCGGCGTTTCGCCTTCGCTCAGCCGTCGCTACGAACGGCTGGTGCTTAGAGGCCTTACATTAGTTACTTTTTTAGTGGTTTACGTTAGAAGAACACGATTTTCGGCGGAAAAGATATTTCATATACTGAAGTAGATGTTTGACTCTTCAATAAATCATCGTCAATTTCGGTGCATAGACTATCAAAAATGATTGAAGCGAATAGCGGATACTCATGCCGAAGATAGCGCCTGTCGTCTAGATACAGAATGAATGTCAAAGAATGGCTTTTCTCCCAAGGATACCACTCTGTTTCCCTGCCTCTTACCTTCATAGTCGTTGGTGGCAGTGTGAAAGACGGAACGATTATCCCAAATGGCTAAGTCATTCTTGTTCCATTTGAATCGAACTTGAAGATCATGGTTTTCAGCAATCAATTGCAAAAAGTATGCCTTGATCACTTCACTCTCACGCTCGGTAACTCCGTCGATCCATCCATGTGTGATTTGGTGGCCTGCACCGAATAAGCTCTTCCATCCAGTGACCGGATTGGTGCGTACGACCGGATGTGAGGCCTGGAAATCGATACCGGTGTTTTCTGGAGATCCACGGTCACTTTCAATCAGTTCTGCATTATGTTCCTTAGACACGCGGTTGAAGTTTGGCTGGAAATGGGTTGCCGTCAAGGTCTCTGCAAACTTCTGCCAGATAGGAGATAATCGATCATATACCTCATATCCGGATGCCCAAAGAGTATCCCCACCACCATCTTCTGGAAGAGTGTGGAGTTTGAGAATGGCGTAATCGGATGGAATTCGCTCAAAAGTGATACTTTTTGAGACTGTCAACAACTATGCTTGTTTGGTCGAATGGTTGAGACTTACTCGGCATGCCATCCAACGCTGGCCAATTTCTTCGAGTTATAACCAAATCTGTCTTGGTAGTACTTGCGAGCTTGCTGTAGTTACTGTCAGTCTCTGAGTAGATGCGTCTAGAGGTATTACTACCTCTGACGAGATCACAGAGATCTCATCGTCTAGCTTGCCCTTCTCATCGACAGCAATTCCACGCTTGCTGTTGCTTAGAGCATGGCGATGTAGCTGAATGACGTTAGAAATGCAGAAATGTTATGGAGATGTCGGGAAATTACCTTGGAGGTGTCCGGTTTTCCTGTCAATTCACCCAATTTTGTACCAAGTAGCTTCTGTTCGTCAACCGTAAGATCTTGATTACGGAAGAACACAACTCCACGCTGAGATACTATCGAATAATGTTAGATAAGGGATCAAACTCGTGTTGGTGGCGTACCTGTGATAGCCAAGTCAAGGAGTTTTGCATCATCTTGTAGGATATCTTTGATCTGGAGTTTTGGAAATTCTCTCCCAATTACTTTGGTAACATCGAAATGCTCATATTCATCCAAAGAACCAGAGTATTTCAAAGGTTGAGTCAGACGTGTTCCGGATGTACCTTTTGTGCCAACTCCATATTGAAGGTTTTCGACAAGTTGAATATCCAAATCGATGTCTGCAGCAGGAGGAGCCATAACTATTTTAGATCTCTGTGATGTTGATAACTATCGCGTTTTGAAAGAACAGAAAATATTATCACTCTTTTAGCCATTTGGTCATCCTATGTATATTACAACTTCCCGAAGCCGGCAGATTGAATCCTTGAAGGAATTGCGTGCGTACAACGATGAATTGTGTATTATCGAACCCATGTATACACGTGTGTCAAACAAAGTACAAAGGAATTCACCGTAAAGAGTCGTCAAGTTCTGTGATAATGACGTGCGACAGTCGAGGTTTGCGTCAAGCATCGAACCGTATTAACTCGACATCAGGTCCAATTAGAAATGTATTAGAGATCCGAAAATCCGAGTTGCATAGAATTTTAAACCGTTACCGGCTTCCACTGATTCGCAAAGGTTGAATCTGTGCTGGATGCTTATTTTTCCGAAAGTATCAAATTGTAGAAATCAAGACTATGTTCGACTCCAAAGTATGGCCAAATATGGAAGTTCAATCTGAAATCAAGCTGTTAAAGTCGATAAGCCATCTATATATGCTTTATTTATTTCATTTCATTAACTATCTATCGTCTAGCTATAGTACTGTAAGGAAGTAAGGCTGGAGATATTCTCACTCTGGGAATGTGTGCTTCAGTATCTTAGAGTCCAAATCACGATCTTACGAGATGAAACTTACAGACTTTCACATTTCTTTGATCTGTAGGTATTGGGTTTTCGAAAACAGGCAGTTCGAACATTCCAATTGTGGATTTAGGTTATGAAATCTACCGAACGACGCTCAATATTTGTGTTAGATCAGCTGAGAGAGATCTCATTTGCGGACGTTGACATAAGTTTGAGGAATTCGGTCAACACTACAACTTTTCGACTGTCTTCTATGCCGTATCTCTACTCGGAAACTTGTGGTTTGGCCCACCGGTAGTACCTATAGGATATAAGGTCTTTAACGATGGCTCAAAGGACGTCATTTGCTATCAAGGGATTCCAGCTAAGACATATCTCAGTATTGTACTGTATGAGTTGGAAATGGAACTGCTGTATTCAATCTTTCTGCTGGATATCAACCTCCAATTATCACGACACTTCCAACACAAGATCTATCCTCTACATTAGATGGTCTATTTTTGGATCTGATAGTTCTTAAATCCATTTTCGATGATGTTGGTAAAGATTTTAGAGCTCTAGTGTAAGTGAGACGAGCTTGAAGTTCAGAGAAGTTCTTATTGTGGCTGATATCGAAGTATGGTCTCGATTAATGGCTGAGGATAAATGGAATATAGTCCTTCTACGGTAGATTTGATGCTAGAGAGTCAACTATATGACAACGAAAGAGTAATCTGGACTGAAATCAATTATCATCTTGGTATATTTGTACGTGGTTGAGCTATGGAAATGTTCTTCACTGTCAAATTTGATAAATATGACTTAAAGATTCTTGTCTGGATCATCTTTGGTAAGCGAAGATGGTACAGTCAATGCTAGTCTTCATGATTAGAGATTTGTGTTCGAGTAGGTTTAAGAATACATACATTTGTTTGGTGGTGGTTCATCTCGAGTATTATCAAGGATGAATCTTCTGGAGGCGTAAGTGTCATGCATCGAATCGCTATGTACAGAGGTTTAAAAGATCCGACTTCTTTCCATCAAGCAATCCAACATCAAGTGAATACAATGAAGAGTCGATATTTCAAGATTTTATAGCGACAGTGAGTGTTCAAACACCGTAGTAAGCCAGAGAATCGTCTTCGGATAAGCTATAACTGGCAAATTGGATAATTGTAGGAGTCTTATTCATATGGTGCGTTTACGTTTAGGAAGTTTTCCATTAGCATTCTAGTTTCAAAGTTTCTATTGAACTGACTTGATTGATCAAAAGATCACACTGATGATGGAGACTTTCTTCTAGATTTCCCAGGAAAGCTACTTCTTCACGGTGGATTGGATCAAAACCTTGAGTTATGATGAGACATAATATCAATGAAGATTACGAATTCATGGATCCATGGACTCAAGAAAAAGAAATTTTCGAAGCAGACCTTCGTATTTACGAGCCTTCTATCACTATCAACACCATTAGGCATATCTTGACCAGTCTCTATGCATAAGTCAAGTCGATAACGGTTCAGGAGGCAAGCATCGGGTTCAAACTATTCATCTGTCGAAAATAACACGTTAGCACAGATTTTGCATCGATATGTCACGAATTTCTTCAAAACAGAGAATCTGAACGGACCAGATGTACTATATTTCTCAGCTTACGATAGTTCTCATACTTTGTTTCAACATGAACTCTACGCTTATTGGTACAGTCATCGATAATGCTGATAATACCACAAACTGAGATATGACTGCTGGCAGAATCGTTGCAATGCTGATGTCAGTCGAGTTTATCCAATGGAAGCCTAATCAAATCAAAATAAGCGCTCTGAATCTTCAAACAAAATGAAGAGGTCGAAGTTGGACGAATACTTTGTCTTATAATCGGAATTAGCGATGGCGTCGCTAGAAGCAGTTAGTAACAACCAAAGCAGACCAATACAACAGCCTCCACTGCGGCAATTATGTGATAACATAGCATTCGCACGGGATTATGATCAACCTCTCAAGCGGAATCCGCCTATCCTTTACCGTTCTGGCGCCTACGAAACCCCGCCGAAGTGGCGCCCTTTACCGTCGCGTGGTCCTAAACTAGCTTCCGGAACCGAATGCTTGTTAGGTTATCGTTCGATCCAGAGTACAGGGTAATCTCGTGTATGCAGCTATGGCTGAAACATTTGACCTGGCATTCGTTGTTTGCGGTGAGTACCGTTGTCACCTGCTAAATGCGGTACAGCACAGTGCAGCTCCTTGTTGGCTGGCTTAATGGAAGGCGTTCAAGGTGGCACCCCTCATTAATCTTTTATCAGTAGCTTCCCCGGCGTGCTATCAGGTGCTCATTTGTGTCGCCGTCATTTTATCCTTCGAGAGCTCCAGCTCCTATCTCTACCAGTTTTGTTCCTCATCTTCACCATACAAAATGGAAGAATCTCACAATCTTGACGCTCCTAAATACGATCAATATGATAAGGAGAAGCAAGCTAGTGCCGACAATGGTGTTGTAGACTATGGAGAACATGTAGGTGTTCATCGTAGTGAAGATATCGTCCAAGCAAATCCTCTTGCACGTAAACTTAGAGGACGACATATGCAAATGATTGCCATTGGTATGTTTCTTTGATATCATGATTTATATTACTGTTAACATCGAATAGGTGGATCCATTGGTGCTGGTTTGTTTGTTGGTTCCGGTCAAGCTTTGTATCTTGGTGGACCAGCAAGCTTGGTACGTATAGATGAAGCCATAAACATCTAACTTTTGTTAACTTTCTATCTAGCTTCTCGGCTTTATGATCATTGGTGCTATGTTACTCACCGTCATGCAAGCACTTGGAGAACTTGCCGTCGTTTACCCGGTCAATGGAGCCTTTTTCCAATACTTCATCCGATTCATTGATCCTGCATGGTACGTCATGTAACCTTATCAAGTACAATCATATTGATTGTCTATAGGGGATTTGCAGTCGGTTGGGATTATGCGATCAGTTGGTTGACAGTTTTACCATTTGAACTGACTGCCGCTGGTTTCACCATTCGATTTTGGCGTCCAGACCTAAATATTGGTATCTGGGTTGCTGTATTCTTCGTCGCATTGGTTATTATTCAAGTTTTTGGTGTACGCGGATATGGTGAAGGTAAAGTATCCTTCGAATAACCATCAGAGTGTAGTAAAGTAAAATTTAACCATGATACAGTTGAGTTCATTCTTGGCGTCATCAAAATTCTAGCTTGTATCGGTTTCATTCTTTTTGCTATTGTTGACGATTGTGGTGGTATCAAGAGTGATCCGCGTGGATATATCGGCGCTCAGTAAGTGACCAGCTTTGGAATGATTTCAATATCACTGACACTCTATAGTTACTGGCATGATCCAGGTGCATTTGCTAATGGATTCAAAGGCTTTTGTTCAGTTTTTGTCACAGCAGCCTTTGCCTACGGTGGAACAGAATTAGCTGGTCTAGCAGCTGCTGAAGCAGAGGATCCTGCTTCAACACTACCGAAAGCTTGCAGACAAGTATTCTGGCGTATTTTCTTCTTCTATGGTAAGTCATTGAATTTACTACAGAAAACCAAATCTAATTTGATTTCACAGTTGTCAATCTCTTCATGGTTGGCTTAATTGTCCCTGCCAATTCTCAATTCCTTCTCGGATCCAGCGGAGCCAATACGAAAGCCTCTCCCTTCGTCGTTGCCATTCATAATGCTGGTGTTAAAGGATTACCTTCGGTTTTCAATGCCGTCATTACAATTGCTGTACTCTCCGTTGCCAATTCTTGCACATTTGGTTCTACCAGAACCTTCCAAGCTTTGGCATCTCAAGGTATGGCTCCGAAGATTTTGGCATATGTTGATCGTAGAGGTCGACCTTTGGCTTCGGTTGCTCTACAACTCGGCTTTGCCTTACTTGCATTCATCAATGAAGCTCCCAATGTCGGTGATCAATTCTTTAATTGGTTACTTGCTCTTTCTGGACTTAGTAGCCTTTTTACCTGGGGAAGCATTTGTTGGGCACATTTACGATTTCGACGTGCTTGGCATTTTAACGGTCGTCATCTCGATGAACTACCATACGTTGCTCTATTTGGTATTTATGGTAGTTGGGTAGGATTGATCCTCAATATCTTGTGTATCATGGCAACTTTCTATGTTGCTCTATTCGTAAGTGAAATATCAAATTCTAATTAAGTACATAGCTAACAATTCTTAGCCGGTTGGAGGTAGTCCAAACGCTACCGACTTTTTCCAGGAGTATCTGGCAGCTCCTCTTATCCTGGTTCTTTATCTCTTCTGGAAGATTTTCAGCGCTGTCAACAAAGATCCAAGAATCAATCATAGAGGTTGGAAACTTTTCCTTAGGGCCAACGAAATTGATATTTGGTCAGGAATTCGACCTGGAGTTCTTTTGAATGAAGAACAAATTGCAGAAAAGAGAGCAGAAAGAGAGAAATTGACTACGATGGATCATATCATAGCCATACCAAAGGCTTTTGCTACAAGTTTGTTCATATGATTCAATTTGAATTTAATATTGATGAGACGAAGGAGTTTGAAGGATTCAATGAACCGAGGCAGAAGTGAAAGGTTGTAAAACCCCTCATTTAGTATATATTTTTTAGTAGTTCATGATATCGTAGCAAATTTGATCAATTGGTCTTTTGCAAAAACATCAAACATGAAGACTTATACCGTGACAGAGGTATGTTATTATAAACTTGATATGATAAATTTCTAACATTTGAAGCCTTATCTGAGATGTTCAACCACGATTGGAGAAAGTATACATTATGAAGCTTCAACGGATATTCTCAGTTTCATTGACATTGCCAAAAATGAACTTCATTTGATTCATTTGACTGAAGGACCATCATCTCACAAAGTGATATCGAATCTTATTCTTAGACCACAGTAAGAGTTGTATTTGATGTTGATTTCAAAGATCTAAATGTTTCTTAGCAAAACAGTTGATATTGTCAACAATGATGACCTTTGGCTTTGTGGTTCAAAGTACGGATTTGGATTGATGAACAAAAAAACCGCCAAAAGCAAATATATTGCTAGATTTGATGATGATACGATCAAAATTGAAGGTCAAATAAGCAATGATGGAGCTGTTGATAGTCAAGGAAGATTTTGGGTTGGAACAATGGCAGATCCAATGGATTTCACCAAATTCGAAGGTATATTGACTTATCTTTCAATTTAATATACGCTGATGAACTTTAAGGTAGTCTTTGGAGATTAGATCCAGATCTCAGTGTTCATCAAATCATCAAAGGAGGAATCGGAATATCCAATGGAATTAGTTGGAGTTTGGACGACAAAACCATGTATTACACTGATTCTCTCAAGTTGAACATCTTGGCATACGACTTTGATGCCATGACAGGAGATATCAACAATGAACGCGTTTTTTACGCACAAACACAAGGAGAAGATGGAGAAATTTCAGCACCAGATGGCCACGCAATGGATGTAGAAGGATGTATATGGGTAGCCATATATGGTGGATCCAAAGTTGTGAGAATTTCTCCAGATGGCCAAATTGTTGCAGAGATTCTACTTCCAACACGAAACATTACAGATGTTGCATTTGTTGGAGAAGATGTTTTTATTACTTGTGCAACTGATCAAAACGCAGATAAGTTTCCAAAATCTGCAGAAAATTCTGGACATCTTTTCAAATGTCATGTTGGAATAAAAGAACGTCCATTGAACAAATTTCGAATTGAAAAAGACAAAATTGGAGTTACAGAAATTGGGTTGGGAATACTTTAACTATTGAGAATGATCACTGAATCGATGAAGCATTGATTACATGAGTAGACTTTCTTATATCGTTAAAATTGTGATTATAGATTTTATCTAACAGTAAGCCGTATACTAGAAAACAGAGCAATGAGTACTGAATAACATTATTCTGATCTTTGTACGATATACGCTCCATCATAATCTTTATATCATCAATGGTTCTTGTGTTTAGATCGTCATATTGCTAAATCTATAGCGATAGACAGCAGCAGTAACCAAGTGAAGAAATCTCAGAATGATTGATTGAAGGATAAAAATATCAGGCTACGAAACTCCAAATTTGATACTTTTGAATATCAATTATAAGTAGAAACGTTAAACTTGGTGATATTGCAGACAGAAGAGCAGAAAATAAGATTTACGAAGGATTAGACTCAACGTTGATGAATCGAATTAGCTTGGACTTTAAATTCACGCACGACTATTTTGCCACAAGCTATGTCCTGTGAAAAGGAATCCGGTTTTCAATTTTGCCAATTGAATGAACTAGAACTTGGCCTTAAACTTCTCTGCTCCAAGATCGATTCGTTCAATACCCAACTGCTTGAATAATGCATCACTTCTAGCTTTTTGTCTTGCAAGTCGTTCTCTGATGTCATTCTTTCTCTTGTTGTTCTCTCTACGTCCCAATTGTTGTAAATGAGCTTCATCAGGTCCATCAGCAATTCTCAGAGTTCGAATGTGAGCCCACATGCTTGCAAGTGGTGTATCTTGACAAACACCCATAGCACCATGAACTTGAATTGCACGATCAATGATTTCTAGAGCAACTTGAGGAACTTTGACTTTTGCTTCAGCAATTTCCTTCAATGCGAATTTGGCGTCCTTTTGATCGGTTTTGATAGCTGCGTTGAGAACTATCAATCGACTTGCATCAATTTCAATCCGTGCTTTTGCAACCCATTCGATTAGAACACCATGTTCGTAGAGTGGTTTACCAAATGGTACTTTTCGTTCATCATTCAATCGATTGATGAGAAATTCGAGAGCACGTTCTGCAGATCCGATTGTACGCATTGCATGATGAATTCTTCCTGGACCAAGACGACCTTGCATAATTTCATTTCCACGACCTTCTCCAAGAATCATAGCATCGAGAGGAACTTTTACGTCCTTGAAGGTGACATGACCATGACCATGAGGTGCATCATCATATCCGTAAACGCTGAGCATACGATGACAAATGATACCAGGTGTATTTAGTGGAACAAGTAGCATGGATTGTTGTCGATATTTGTCAGGATTGTGAGGATCTGATTTACCCATGACAATGGCAATTTTGCATCGATCATCTCCAATACCAGAAGACCACCATTTTGAACCATTCAAGACGTAATGATCTCCACGGCGTTCAATACGAAGTTGAATATTGGATCCATCACTACTTGCAACATCTGGTTCTGTCATCAAGAAAGCAGATCGAATTTCACCATTTAGAAGTGGTTTCAACCATTTTTCTTTTTGAGTTTGAGAACCATATCGTGCAATAACTTCCATATTTCCAGTATCTGGAGCTGCACAATTACAAGCCTGTTATTGTTAGTAACTGTAGAATATGTTCGTAAACTTAAATTAACGTTATGATCTAAGTTAGAATTAAAGATAGGTTATGAAAGTGATGATATTACCTCACTGGAAATAGGACTCTTGCCTAATTGTTCTGCCATAAGTCCGTATTCGACATTTGTAAACTGTGGTCCATCTTTGAAATGATTCTTTGGTAAGAACATATTCCAAATTCCCAAAGAACGAGCCTTTTTCTTCAAATCATCCATAATACTTGGATGACCATACCATCTTGCAGTTCCAACTCCAATTTGAGTTGCATAAACTGCTTCTGCTGGGATACAATCTTCTTCGACGAATTTTTCAACCTATAAGACTTGTTAACTCTTGAACAAAGAGACATAGTAAGAGATCAGTAGCAAGAAATCAAATTCAAATGATTCAGGAGGTTGTTATGGATGAAATGGACATACCAAATCCAAGAGTTTCTTGGCTCTTTCCGATACAAATGGCAAAGCAATGGGAGGGATATTTTGAGATGCAGTGGTGGCCATGATGAATGGATTCTTATGAAAGAAGAAGAAATGCGTTCAATTCGTAAACGATCAAGTTTTGATGACGAACAGAGAAGCTTTAACTGTTTACAAAGAGAATGTTGGCAGCAATAAAATGCTGAAAGAAGCCGTGAATTGTATGAGAAGAGGATATAGCCGAGGGACCCAGATTATGTGGGGGAGTTTTGACTCCACAGTAAATGCGGAGTCAAAATCCGTATTCATCGGATCTTCAAAGATTGATCTAAAAGTTACCTAGGTATATCTAGATCTATCATTGAATTTTGTCAAAAGCTGAAGCCAAAAATGCCTTGAATGTCGACGATTGATGATACTTCACTCAAAGTTCGTTTATTTCTTATCACAATCCGCATTACTTTTTGGATTAGGTCTTTGAGATTCAGAGCAGAGTATGAGATATAGCAGAGAAACGAAATTTCTTTGATGGTATCTCTTGATATAGGTTTCTAAGAATATATGGTGTATTTCTTGAACATGTCTAACCAATATCTCATAGAAATACGAATATCAAGCTCATATCGAGGAATTCAGTATCTGGAGTTTGATTTCCATGTATCTACTTCGCTCTCACGACTTCAAGTTCGACCAAAATCACCTCGGTAAATCCTGGCAAATCTCGGTTGAACTACAACCCCATCTCGACTTACAGCATCAATTCGCACACAGAGATATGAAAAACCCTCCATACGACGTCTTCTGGGACCATATTCCATCATGATATCGAGATCTGTCCCAGATGGCGTCTCCGCAAGTTCCATCGCACATTTTTCGACTCATCCTCTCGCTATCTCCACTCTAAACGATGACGCCTTTGAAATTCGTCTCATGTCTCGAGAAATCACTCATGGTGGTCGTGGACATACTTTGATGGCAGGAACATTCAATTCAAAAGATACAATAGCTCACTTATTGTCGTTCTTTCGCCGATCATCAACTTCAAGTCCGATAGGAGACGAACATACTCGAGCAGAAGTACGACGTTTCTATGCTTTTGGAGGAGGTCTCAATGCACATCCAGATCTTTTACATGGTGGAGTAATAGCTTGTATACTCGACAGTACCATGGGTAATGTCATTGGATTTTCGATGCCGATGTCAAGAAAGACCTCAATGTTTACAGTTCAATTGAATGTGAAGTATGAGAAACCAGTAAAAACACCTGGAGCTGTAAGAACAAGAGCATGGATTTCGAAAATAGAAGATAATGGTAGAAAGATTTGGGTAAATGGTATAGTTGAAGGAGATGGTATAATACATGCAAAAGCAGAAGGAATGTGGTTATCATCGAAACCAAAAGGAAATGTAAACTTATGAATGGAGTACGTAAAGATTCGTATGTCACTTAACAATAAACTTTGCTAATAATTGATAGAGCTACCTACGTATAGATTCGGAAGTCACAATATCAGCATAGATCAATGCCGAGAGCAAAGTTACAGATATCGTCCAACCATTGCTGGTCAAAACTGATTCAGATATTCCAAATCAACTTCAGAATCCGTTGATCCAAAGCGATGACGATAAGACCCATGGTCGTAGCAAGAAGACATGTTCAAGAAGGTTCCAAATGAATGGATTGCTGATGGTCCGCATTTTTTTCGGAATGTATCCGTGTCAAATTCTAACTCATGGTGAAGTCCTTTGGCGTTACTGACTTCCATTCAATGTCTATATTTCCGATCGGCCATACAACCGTACTGCTCAGCGTCTTTCGTTACTGTTCTATGTCTGGCGCACAAAGTGAGATAATCAGGTGTATCGCCATTCTTCCAATTCACCGCTATATCGACCAACCGTCGAGATATTCTCTACCTAAGCCAGAAGCGTTTGTTTTCATGTCTCATAAGTTCCATCAAGCCAAACGCTACAACCTTTGACTACAATGAGTGTAAGAGCTAAGAAATCAATCGTAGCAAGAGAAACGAAGCCTGACAAACGACGAATCTGAAAGCTCGAGTCAATGCTTGCAAAATGTTTCACATCAGCCGCAATTGTCTCTCCATCATAACGCCAGGACTCCGCCACCAAATCCACCGCAATTAAACAATTTTGACGCCTTTCTCGTACAGTAAAACCTCGTTGGCGCGATCCCCCTTATACCGATAACCTCATTAATGCGATCAAAACCCACGGTTTGAATTGAATTTCCATACAAAAACCTCGTTACCTCGATCCTTTCTTGATCGGGAAGCCTCCATACAAATCTCATACAAAGTATCGCTTTAGGCCGGGAAAAATGTCCACAGAGAGGCAATTTCAAGCCAAAAACGGCTAGGAAGACATGAGGAGAGCCCCCGGCCAATCAAATTGCTTATATTGCTCCCTCGACTTAGCAATAACCTCAAAACGATCAAAAAGTGGTGTCAAGAATTGATCGCGCCATCGAGGTTTTACTGTATTCGAAATCCCAAGGTTCGATACCATGCTGCTTACGGACGCTTTGGCATTGAACTCTTGGCCTCGTATTCTGACCGGAACGCCTCTCCGAATTCCCGTGGACTCTGCGCGCTTCGCGTCTTCAAAACAAACAATCAACATTCGCTCAAATCCAGTTCACATCTGACTCGTCAATTTGCTGATATTTTACACTGAGATTCCGTGTTTCTGTCCCGGAATTCACTCTCATACTGCTCGGCTGTCTGGGACACGCCTACGTTGAAATTCGACCCTCTGGCGCTCGCGGACATATGATATTGACTACTTCATTGTCAATATACGTACCGAAACACGACAAAGGCAGGCTAAGAGGCTTCGGCAGGGCCTAGAAGCGGTTGTACGGGCAGATAGGGCTTCAATTGACACTAATAAGTTAGTAGGGTTGAAGATATAGGATAGGTGTAAGAGCAGTATGGGGAATACATTTCCAGAAGGACGTTTAATTCTGTTTTTTTTTTTTTGGTATTTTATTTTACAGTGGATTCGGGGGTATTTAATCGGGGTAAAAGCGGTAAGGAACGGCTATGGAAGGTATGAAAGCGGTATGGAACCGCTAGGGAACCTATGGAACGGTTATGGAAGGTATGAAAGCGGTATGGAACCGCTAGGGAACCTATGGAACGGTTATGGAAGGTATGGAACGGTTATGGAAGGTATGGAACGGTTATGGAAGGTATGGAACGGTTATGGAAGGTATGGAACGGTTATGGAAGGTATGGAACGGT
>Ga0335072_10009013_pt1 | contig 14432 bp, 10 predicted proteins | sample Lox_Sample_21_FD_206725 | JGI IMG/M metagenome (GOLD analysis project Ga0335072, IMG submission 206725) | Soil microbial communities from Loxahatchee National Wildlife Refuge, Florida, United States - Lox_Sample_2.1 | ecosystem: Environmental > Terrestrial > Soil > Wetlands | place: USA... | reverse complement strand
TGCTGCTGGGTAAGGCGCTGGAGGCAAAGGCAAAGCGGCGGGCGCTGGCTGCGCTGGACTCGCTTTCCCGGCTGAAGCCTGTGACGGCGCGGCGGGTCTTGGACGGGTTGGAGACCCTTGTGCCTCTTGAGGAGATACGGCCGGGCGACAGTGTGATGGTGCTGCCGGGCGAGCGGTTTCCCGTGGATGCGACGATTCTGGAAGGACGCACCACGGTAGATGAATCGATGCTGACGGGCGAATCAATACCCCTGGCGCGCGAAACGGGCGAAAGGGTGCTGGCAGGTTCCCTGAACTACGACGGCGCGGTGATTTGTCGGGCGGAGTCGCTGGGCGAGGCGACGGTACTGGCGCAAATTACGCGGATGGTCGAGCAGGCGCAGGGCTCGCGGGCGCCAATGGAGCGGATGGCCGACCGGGCGAGCGCGATCTTTGTGCCCACAGTACTGGGGCTGGCGGCGATCACTTTTGTGGCGTGGCTGGTGGCGTCTCACTCGATCGAGATGGCGCTGGCGAACACGGTCTCAGTGCTTGTGATTGCATGCCCTTGCGCGATGGGGCTGGCGGTGCCGGCGGCGCTTACCGTAGCCGTGGGGCGCGGCGCGCAGCTTGGGGTTCTATTCAAGGGCGGCGAGGCGCTGGAGCGGCTGGGGCGCCTCGACGCCGTCGTTCTGGACAAGACGGGAACCCTGACCGTGGGACGGCCTGTGTTGAATGCGGTTCACCCGCTTGGTGACTATGCGGAGGACGATTTGGTGGGGATGGCGGCGGCTGCCGAAGAGCGGTCGAACCATCCGCTGGCGCACGCAGTGGTGGATTATGCGCGAGCACGCGGCATTCAATGGCAGGCCGCGGAGGATGTACAGATTCTCCCCGGGCGAGGGTTGACCGCCCGAGTGCGGGGGCGCGACTGTCTGCTGGGGAACGAGGCGCTGCTGGCGGAATTTCTTGTGAAACTACCGCAGGGAGTTGCGGCTCCGGAGCCGGGTGTCACACGGCTTTGGATGGCGCTGGACCGCGCACCAGTTGGGTACTTCGATGCGCGGGACCGGCTGCGGCCAGATGCGTCGCAATCAGTAGCGGCGTTGCGGCGCGCCGGATTGCGGATCTTGATGCTGACGGGAGACTCGGCGGCATCGGCAGGTCCGATTGCCGAGCAGGCCGGGGTCTCCGAGGTCGAGGCAGGGCTCGATCCGACAGGAAAGCTGGCGCGGATTCGCGCGCTGCAGGCAGACGGGTTACGCGTCGCAATGGTGGGCGACGGAATCAACGATGCCGCCGCCCTGGCGCAGGCCGATGCAGGGATCGCCATGGGCTCGGGGGCTGACCTGGCCCAGGAGGCCGGCGATGTGTTGTTGCTGCGGACAGATCCGGCGGGGATTCCCGCGGCGCTGGACTTGGCGCGTTCGACGCTGCAGGTGATGCGGCAGAACTTAGGATGGGCCGTGGCCTATAACCTGCTGGGCATTCCACTGGCCGCAGGTGTGTTTTACCCCGCATTTCACGTTCTGCTGTCGCCGTGGCTGGCGGCGGCGGCGATGGCGCTAAGCTCGGTGTGCGTGCTGGGGAATAGTTTGCGGCTGCGGCGGTGGCGGCCCGCGCTCACATACACCTCAGACCGTCTAAACTCATAACTGAGCCTCGACGTGCGCACTCTCACCCGCTACATTCTCGGAGATATCCTTTCCCACACTCTCATCGGCTGCGCGCTATTCACCTTCATCATCTTCATGCCCAACCTGCCGCGCATCCTGGAGGTAGTGGTGCGCAACAGCTCTACGCTTACCGACATGTTCGAAGTCATCCTGTTCACGCTGCCCAACGTGTTCAAAGTCACGATACCGATGGCGGTGCTGGTGGGGATTCTGCTGGGGCTGAGCCGGCTGGCGGCCGATAGCGAGATCGTCGCGATGCGGGCTTCCGGGCTGGGAATTGGATATTTCACGAGGGTGGCTTCGATTGTGGCAGTGGGAGGGACGCTGCTGGGGCTGGCTAACTCGCTGTATCTGGCTCCGCGCGCCAACCAGGCGATCCTGGCGCTCCAACACCAGTTGGAGACGTCGCAAGCGTCCTACGAGATTCAGCCGCAGGTATTCTACGAGGACTTTAAGAACTTTGTGCTCTATGTGCAGGACGTGCGCTCAGGGGTGGGCGCGGCGAACTGGCGCAAGGTCTTCATGGCAAACGTCGAGGACCCTGCGAATCCGATTGTGACGACGGCGGAGACGGCAACAGTCGTGAGCGACTCACCGCAGGAACTCTTGATGCGGTTGCGCAATGGGGCAGAGCATGAAATAGTCGCGGGCCATCCGGACCAATCGAAGGTGACGGCGTTTACGTCGACAGAGCAGGCGCTGCAACTGAGCGCGCAGGGCGATGTGCATCTGGGGCGGATGGACATTGCAATCTACGCGTTGCCGCTGGAGGCGCTGCTGTCGCGAGTTCACAAAGGGGGGGCGGACGCGCGCCGTTTTGTGATTGAACTGCACAACCGCTTTGCGTATCCCGCGGCGTGCCTGGTGCTGATGCTGGTGGGCGTGCCGCTGGGCATGGCTTCGAGCCGCGGGGGCAAAAGCTCGGGATTTGTCTTTGCACTGCTCTTGGTCTCACTCTACTACCTGCTGTCATCGATCGGTCTGGCACTGGGGCGAGAGGACAAGGTTTCAGCATTTCTAGCAGTGTGGTCGGCGAATCTTCTGTTTGCGGCCGCCGGGCTGTTTTTGGTTTGGCAGATGGCGACAGGTGGTCGGGTGCTGAACGCCCTCGTGAACTGGACCGTGCGCGGGGCGAAAACCATAGACGGTGAGGCGAACGGGAACGGACTGAACCAAAAAAAGCAAAGCCATGGGAGACTCGGCGAGGCGGCCAAAAGCAGTGCAATCCGTCGCCCCCTTCTCGGCCGGCTGCGCGTCCGTCCATTACGCACGGCGACCGGCGGCACGTATCCGCGCTTGCTCGATGCCTACGTTGTGCGTGAGTTCCTCAAGACTTTTTGCCTGGTGCTTGCCGGATTCATATTGCTGATGCTCGTCTTTACGTTCTTCGACCTGATGAGCGATATTCTGCGCAACCGCATAGGACTGATTACAGTGGGCGACTACCTGGTGAACCTGACGCCAAGTATGTTGTCGCAGCTTGCACCTCTAGCCGTATTGATCGCAGTGCTGGTCACTTTTGGCGTCCTTAACCGGAACAGCGAGATTGTGGCGATGAAAGCAACTGGAATCAGCCTCTACCGGCTGGTGATTCCGATCATATCGATTGCGGCAGCGCTGGCGGTAACCCTGTTTTTGTTTGACCAGTATTACGTTCCGCAGGCCAACCAGCGGCAGGAAGCACTGCGCAACATTATCAAGGGGCGGCCTGCGCAGACCTATCTGCATCCTGAGCAGCAGTGGATCTTTGGAGAACGGGCGCGAGGGGATCCGGGGCGCATCTTTTACTACAAGTTCTTCGATCCGGTGCGCAACGAGTTTGCCGACCTTTCGGTCTTCGAATTCGATCCGTCAACATTTCAGCTTACGCGACGCATCTTTGCGGCGCGCGTGTACTGGGACGACGATTCGGGCTCCTGGCGGTTCCAAAATGGCTGGGTGAGCGACTTCAGTGGCGCCGATCTGACCGGGTTTCGCGAGTTTCGCGCGACTGCGTTCCCGGAGATTCACGAGGACCCAGCCTACTTCAACGTGAAGGAAGACTTGCAGGCCCAGGAGATGAACTTTGGGCAGCTCAGAAACTACATCCACGACTTGCAACAGAGCGGATTCGACACGATGCGACTGCGCGTGGCCCTATGGCACAAGTTGGCCTATCCGCTGGTGGCCGTGGTGATGGCGGTACTGGCGATCCCGTTTGCGCTCTCCATGGGCCGACGGGGGTCGATTGCCGCGATTGCCGTTGCGATCGGCGTGGCGCTGACCTACTGGGTGGTCGACAGCCTGCTTGGCGATATGGGCAGTGTAAATTATCTCCCTGCGGTCCTGGCTGCGTGGTCGTCGGACGTGCTGTTTGGACTGGTGGGCGGTTATCTGCTGCTGCGTACGCCAACTTGATCCGGAATCCGGAGGGCCGCTTGCGCCTGACCGGGATGGGGAATAGCGGGCCATCCTTCGCAAGCTTGTAAGGCAATTTTCGCTTCCCGAGACCGGTTCGACGCATCTAAACGACAACCGTTGCGCCAGTGCACAGGGCGCCCCCGTACAATAAGGCCATGTTACGCGAACTCGCCCCCCTCTACGGATATATGCGACGGTACCGCTGGGGATACCTGTGGGGAGCGCTCGCCTGTATTGCAACCAATCTCATTGCGGTGCAGTTCCCGAACGTGCTGGGGATGGCTGTCGACGACCTGAGAAAAGGGTCAAGCCGGGAGCGCATTTTCGTGTTTGCGCTGATACTGGTTGGCATTTATCTGGTGAAGGGCGTCTTCCTCTACTCGCAGCGATGGATTCTCATCGGAATCTCGCGCCAGATCGAGTTTGACCTGCGCAACGATCTCTTCCGGAAACTTGAGAGCCAGGACTCGGGGTTCTACCAGCGCTACCGTACCGGCGACATCATGGCGCGCATGACAAACGATCTGAATGCGGTGCGCATGCTGCTGGGCCCCGCAATCATGTATAGCGCCAACACCGTCTTCTTTACGGTCTTCGCCTTATACTTCCTGCTGCGCTATAGTCCTTATCTAACGCTGGTGGCTCTGGCACCGATGCCGTTGGCCAGCATCGCCGTGCAGTATTTCGGGCGGCGCATCCATGAGCGTTTCGAACGTATCCAGGCCAGCTTTTCAGACATCTCTGCGCACGCCCAAGAAAATTACTCGGGTGTCCGGCTCATCCGCGCCTTCGCTCGTGAGGAGTCACAGACCGGTATCTTCGAGCGGCTCAACCGCGAGTATATCCGGCGCGCGCTGCGGCTGGTGCAGCTGATGGGGATGCTGTGGCCCACCCTCGAGTTTATTCTCGGCGTCTCGATGATGATCACGCTGTGGGCGGGCGGCCACCTGGTGCTGACCCATCACATTACGGTGGGCGATTTTATCGCTTTCAATACATATATGATCCAGCTCATCTTCCCCATCATCGCGGTGGGGTGGGTGATCAACATCTTCCAGCGGGGCACGGCTTCGCTGAAGCGGATAGACGAGTTGCTGAAGTCGGAGCCGGCCATCGACGACGGCTCTGCCGAGTTGTCCTTCGAACCGGGGCACGTGTTACAAGGGGAGATCGAGTTCCGGCATCTCACCTTCAGCTATGGTGAGTCAATCATGCCAGGGCTCAGGGACGAAGACCCGTCCGCTGGGACCCCGGTGCTGCGCGACATCTCGTTGCGAATTCCAGCGCGCTCGAGCCTGGCTATCGTGGGGCCGACGGGCAGCGGTAAGTCGACCATGGTCAATCTGATTTCGCGCCTGTACGAGGCGCCGGAGGGCGCGCTTTTGATTGATGGCCGGCCGGTGCGCGCGTATCCGCTGGCGATGCTTCGACGGAATATTGGCATGGTGCCGCAAGAGACGTTCCTGTTCAGCGAATCCATCCGCGAGAATATCTTGTTCGGCGCGCCCGATGCGGATGCCGACGAGATGCTGGAGGCGGCCGGCGCCGCTCATATCCGGCGGGAGTTCGAGGAGTTTCCACAGGGGTTCGAGACAATGGTCGGCGAGCGCGGCGTGACGCTCTCTGGTGGGCAGAAACAGCGGTCGGCGATCGCGCGCGCACTGGTGCGGCGGCCCGCGATCCTGATCCTCGACGACGCGCTGGCCAACGTTGATACCTACACCGAGGAGCGTATCTTGGGCGGGCTGCGAAGCTATACAGCCGAATGCACCACGATTCTGATCTCGCACCGTGTTTCGACGGTGCGCCATGCCGACCGTATCGCGGTGTTGGATAAAGGGCGGATCGTGGAGATGGGCGGCCATGATGAACTGCTGGCGCTCGATGGCTACTACGCCAGCCTCTTCCAGAAGCAGCAGCTTGAAGAAGAATTGACGGTGGCTGGATGAGAGAGCCGGCTCGGGATGCGCAACTTCACTGAAAGCAAGAGAGCACGCCCATATCCGTGCGGGTTGACCTGCACATCTCTATGCGCTCCAACTGGAGCCACCATCGGCAGTGAAATTGGACTCCTCGAAAGTAGCCATTCTTTGCGGCGGCGCCGCAGCGGGTTCCCTAGACGCGAAGTTCACCTCGGGATCTCGGGCGACCTCGCGCCAAGCATCGCGCACATTGCGGACGCAGTCGATGGCGCGCTCAAACCGCGCTTTGGAAGCCGACTGTGAAGCGTGCAGGATCTGTGCAAAAATCGAGGCATAGAACTCGCTCAGCGCCTGTGCGGGCCGGCCACCCACGTCCATGCGTAGCCGTGCCTGCAAGTGAATGATGATGTCCAGCGCTCGCTTGACAGCGATGCGGCGCTCGTCGGCATTGCCGCGCTCGACAGCCGCCACCGCGGCATACAGAAAGCGTATGACTCCGTCATACAACGCCACCACAAGATCGACGGCCGAGGCGCCGTCCAGCGCGTGTTCTCGATAACTGCCCATGAAAGTTCAGACTCCTCAACCGTTGGTGTTCTGGTTGTATCCGGTGATAGCCGCGTAGAGTTCGTTGATACCCTGCAACTGCGAAGGCAACTGCTGCATGATCTCGTTGGCACTGTTGAGTTCCGCTGTCAGGCTCGTCTGCTGAGCAGAGATCAGACTCTCCTCCTTCGATATCTGCGCATTCAGCGTGGACTCCGTACCGCTGTTCGAGTTTTCCGCCAGCTTCAGGACGCCCGTCGAGGAACTGACGCCGGCGTTGTTGAGCTCGCTCGTGAAGTTTTGTCCCCAGCTGTTCGCGTTCTGGAAGAACCCAACCACGCTCGAATAGTCAGAGTTCAGCACCGAATCAAGCGAGTTGGCGTCTAAGGTCAGCGTCCCATCGTTGTTCACGCTGATGCCCAGGTCGGTGAGGCTCGAGATGTCGGACGACGCTGTGTAATTCAGCGATGTGGTGGTAGTATCGGTCAGGTTTGAGGTGTCTACGGTGAGTGCCCCGGCCGAGCCATCCGTCCCCGAAACCAGCGAAAGGCTCAAGGTCCCGTCGCCGTTGTCGACCACGTAGGCGGTAACTCCAATGCCGGCGGCATTGATCGCGTTGGCCAACCCGAAGATTGTGTCGGCCGTCGACGAGTCTCCCACGTTGACGGTTTGCGCCGTGCCGTCGCCCACCTGGATGGTGATCGATCCGGAGAGCGTATCGCTGCTGCCCGCCACCTCGCCCACCGTGCCGCTGTCCGCAGTTGAACTCGCAGAATTCCCTGCGTCGGTGTATGTCAGCGTGATGGGATTGGTTTTGAGTGCCGAAGTCACCGTCAAGGCGCCGCTCGCCCCGTCGGTCCCGGAGGCAAGAGTGAGCGTCGACTGCCCATTGCTGGTGACCACCGCCGCCGTCACGCCGATATTGGCCGAGTTGATCGCATCTGCCAGCCCGGAGAGGGTGTTGAAGCCGCTGCCCGTGTAAATCGTCCCATCGCCTGAGGTGCCTGCCCCGACGATGAATGTTTGGGCGGATTTATTGCCGGCTTGAATAGTGATCGATCCCGCCAGGGTCGCGTTTGCATTCGCCGGGATCGAGGTAAGGTAGCCGTTGGGGTTCTGCATGTTCATGCTGCCCAAGAGTTGCTGCTGCAGGAGCGTGAGCGTCGGGGAGCCGAACAGCGGTTCGGGATTGCCCGAGCTGTCGTTGCCCTCCTGCGTGTTCATGGCGCTGATCAGCGAGTTGTAATCCATCACCAACTGGTTTACGGTGCTCTCCACGTCGGCGTTGTCGTTGCCGATGATCACCTGCACCGCGGAGGAGCTGGTGCCCAGCAGGTCGAATGTCACCCCCGGAATGACGGTGCTCACCGAGTTCGAAGCGACCGAGTAGCCCACCCCGTTCACAGAGATCGAGGCGTTCGCTCCCTGCGCCAGCACCTTGTTGTAGGTCAACGTGGTCCCGTTATCCTCGACCGCTGAAGTTACGCTCAAGCTTCCGGCGGCGCCCGAGCTGTTCGAGGTCAGGCTCAGCCGGGAGCCGTCGGCGTCCGACACCAGACTCGCCGTCACGCCGATCGACGCTGAGTTGACGGCGTTGGCCAGTCCCTGGAGCGTATCGTCGCCGGTGGAAGCATCGGGAACATTGATCTGCGTCCCATTGATGGTGATCGAGCCGGTCAGCTCGTCGGAGGCGTCGGTAATCGGATCCAGGTAGCCGTTGGCGGTCGAGGCCAGCGAGTTCACCACGACCGAATAGGTGCCCGCGGCCGCCGACGCCGTGGCTGACATCAGCTCCAGCACATTCGTGTTCGAACTCGACCCCGTCTTTTGGGACAACACTCCCTGGAGATCAGTCAGTGAGCTCATGTCGTTCGAAAGGTTCGAGAACAGAGTTCCGAGGCTGGAGATCACGGTGTCTTGTTTTTCGAGTGTGGAGAGCTGGTTTTTCCACGGCGTCTCGACGTTCTCAAGGTTGCTGACAATTTGAGCCACGGTGGAGCTCACATCGAATCCGGCGCCGCTGGTTGGCGATCCGAAACTCAACCCGACAGTGCCCATCACTTCCTCCGTGACGTACCCAAGCAACCCGGCAACCGTGGCCTCAAGGCGCGCCTAAGAAAGTGCTCATGCCGCGCGCCATGAACCAAGCCGGGGCGGAGCGCCCGCTCTGCACATCACCCATATCGGCGCCGCCGGGAAACGGATCAGTGCGTTGGCGCGGATCCCTTGAGGAAAAGCAAGGGCGTCCTTCCGGACGCCCTTGCTGGTTGGTGGTCGACCGCCGCGGCCCGGAGCGCCGGAGCGCGGGTCGGCTTCTCGGTTACTGCAGCAGCTTGGTGACTTCCTGCTGCATACTGTTGGCCTGCGCCAGAGCAGCGATGCCGGTCTGGCTCAGGATCTCGTACTTCGACATGTTGGACGTGGCCGAGGCATAGTCGGTGGCCTGAACGGCGTTCTGGGCTGACTGCACGTTCTCCTGCTGCGTGCTGAGCACGTTGCTGACTGCGTTCAGTGTGTTGATCTGCGCGCCGATGTAGCCGTCCTGCGCCGCCACGTCGGCAATGGCTGCATTGAGGGAGGTCAAAGCCGACTGCGCGTCCGCCTGGTTGGACAGGTCCGTGCTGTTCAGGCTCTGGCCGGCCGCGTCCGAGTAGCTGATAGTGGCCACTCCGCCGCTGCCGTCGACGTCGTTGATGAGACCCACGTTGGCCGTCGTTGCGCCGGTCGTGGTGCCGGCGATCGCGCCTGTGCTGGTGTCCTTGATGAAGTTGCCCGCGGTGCCCCCGATATTGTCGTTGACGGAGATGCCGACGTTGTAATAGTCGGATGAGGTCGTAAGCGGGCCAGTGGCCGCCGTCCAGTCGGCTGCGACGCTCGGAGTGACCGTCATTGCGGAGTTTGCCGACGTGATAGTGATGGCGGTGCCGGCGCTGTTGAGTGTAGCGGTCACGCCAAACTTGCCGGCATTGATTGCAGCCGTCGTGTCCGCGAGTGTGGCCGTCGAGTCAACCGTGTAAGTGTTTCCGCCAAAGGCGAACGTGTCTCCTGCATTGACAGCTCCTATGGTGCCGAGCGTGGTTTCATTCGTCGCGTTGGTGGTGGGCGTATCGGTCAGGGTCAGGTTCCCCGCGGACGCCGTCAGACCGGTGGCCGAAACGGATACAGCGGATTCCGACGACGTAAAGCTCAACGCCGTGCCGGCGGCATTCACCGAGGCCGTAACCCCGTAGCCGGCGGCATTGATCGTCGATGCGATGTTGGCCAGCGTGTCGGTCGAGTTCTGCGTTCCCAGCGTGACGTTGTGCGTCTTGCCATCGGAACCTACGATGCTAAGGGTGCCTGCGGTCGCCGTATCGCTGTTGGCGGCGACGGTCAGGGTTCCCACTTCGCCCGCGCCGTTGGTGCCGGTTCCGATGCCTGCGCCCGTAATGATGATGCCGGTGTCGGCGGAGCCGCCGCCTGCGGTATTGGCGCCGATGGCCGCCTGTACCGCGCCGCTGCCGGCCTGAGCGGCCGTGCCGAAGCTGGCAGTCAGACCCAGGCCCGCGCCGTTGATGGCGCTGATCAAGCCCTGCGCCGTGTTGGCGTAGGAGGTGCCCGCGCCCACCGTGATGTTGGCGCTGGCGGAGACCGCCGAGCCGTCCGCACCCTTGGTCATATAGGAGACCGCGACCGAGGTGGTGTCGCTGGAACTGGACCCGAGGCTGTCTGTAACCGCCGCGTTCGTGCCGCCGGTGGACAGGTCGATGAACACATTGTTCGTGCCGTTGCTATACGCCATCGTGCCGCTGGTGTCGCCCACGTTGGCCGAAGACAGCGAACGGATATTCAGATCGTCAATGGAAGCGCCTGCCGTCGAGGAGTCGCCGGTGTAGATGCTGGTATTGGAGTTGAAGACCTGTTCCTGGTTGTAGGTGGTCGTCGAGCCGATGTTCGAGATTTCCGACAGGATCGACTGATACTCCTGGTTGGCCGCCGTATCCTGCGAGCTGTTGAGGGTGCCGTTCGAGGCCTCGGTGGCCAGCGTCACGGCCCGGTTGAGCAGGCTTGTCACTTGCGAAAGAGCGCCGTCGGCCACTTGCAGCAGGCCCACGCCCTCGGTGGCGTTGGTTTGAGATTGCATGAGCGCCTGCTGGTTGGCCTGCAGACCGTTGACCAGCGAAAGTCCGGCGGCGTCGTCCGCGCCGGAGTTGATCTTCGAACCCGAAGACAACTGCTGCAGCACGGTGTTCAGGCTGTTGTTGGTGTTGTTCAGGTTGTTCTCCGCATACACGGCGGAGAGATTGTTCAAGACACCCAGGGACATGGGGTTCTCCTTGTTGGATGCGTGGTTTTACGGATCCATCTCCGACTGCGCCCCCCTATCTTCGACCCTGGGTTGCTGCTGTTTCGGGGTGTGGCCCGTCGCATCTGGCCCGTTCTTCGGCTTGATGGAAGGGGACTTTATTGGGAGGCGCAAAGTGTCCTGCGGGGGACAATTCGACGGTTCAATTTTAAATTTTTAACCTTTGCCGCAGCCTGCCGATAAGTGGGGCGAAGGAGCTTGAAGCGATGATCGAACTGACGCGGCTGAATGGCAACCCGATGGTGCTGAACAGCGATCTGATCAAGACGGCCGAGGCCTCGCCGGACACCATGCTGACACTCATCAACGGGGAGAAGCTGATCGTGCGCGAGGATATTGCCGAGGTGACGGAGCGCGTGCTGGCCTACCGGGCGCGGCTGCTGGCGGTGGTGGCCCGGCGGCTGACGCACTTCGGTGATCTGGAGCGCGCGGCGGCGCTGTGCGGTCTGGATGCAGACGGGCAAGCCGGAGGGCAGCCCCTGACGGCCGTAGCGTCCCGGAAGGAATAGCGGCCCCGCATTGAAGCGCGTTGTAGTCTTCGAGGAGCATTCTTTATGGATAAGGCGAGTGTTGGCGGCGTGATTCTGGCGGTGGTGGGCATACTGGCCGGTCTGACGATCGAGGGCGGCAACGTGGGCCAGATTCTGCAGCCAACGGCGGCACTGATTGTGATTGGCGGGACGCTCGGCGCGGTGCTGCTGCAGTTTCCACTGACGACGGTGGTGGCGGCGTTCCGGAGCCTGGCGCACATCTTCGCGGCGCCGCGTAAGCAGAACGTGCAACTGATCCGGCTGCTGGTGGCGTTTGCAAACAAGGCGCGGCGGCAGGGGGTGGTGTCGCTGGACGCGGACCTGCAGACGATTCAGGACCCCTTTCTTAAGCAGACTCTCATGCTGGCTGTGGACGGGACCGAGCCTGCCGAGCTGCGGAAGATCATGCACGTGAGTCTGGACTCGCTCAACGAGCAGGAGGAGCGGCTGCCGATGGTCTTCGAGTCGGCGGGGGGCTTTTCGCCCACGATCGGGATCCTGGGGGCGGTGCTGGGGTTGATCCAGGTGATGCACCATCTGGACAATATGCAGGAGGTAGGCCGGGGGATTGCGGTGGCGTTTGTAGCTACGATCTACGGCGTCGGCCTGGCGAATCTGTTCTTTCTTCCCTTTGCGGGCAAGATGCGGATCCGCATCCACGATGGCCATCGCCGGCGGGAGATGATGCTCGAAGGGGTGGTCTCGATTCTGGAGGGGATGAACCCGCGGATGCTCGACATCAAGCTGAACGGGTTTGTGGATGACGCAGGGCGAGAGAAGGCAGAGGAGAAAGAGGCTGTGGCATGAGCCCGATTGTCCCCAAGAGCCGGGTCTCGCATGACCGGTGGCTGGTTTCCTATGCGGACTTCATCACCCTGCTGTTTGCCTTTTTCGTGGTGATGTATGCGTTTGCGAAGGCCGACCAGCGGAAACAGGTCCAAGTCTCCGAGTCGATCGATGCGGCTTTCCGGGCGCTGGGGATCTTTCCGGATTCGGCACGGAAGCAGACCCATGCGTCCACGACCTCGGGCACGGACCGTCCGGAGATTCCCATGAATATCGTGATGGGCGAGGACGTGCTGGCACCGGCGCAGGTGAAGAGCGATCTGGAGAGGGTGCAGCACGACCTTGAGCAGACGCTCTCGAACGAGGTGGCGACCCATACGGTTTCAATTCGGATGGGGCGGGATGGGCTGGTGATCAGCCTGCGCGAGGCCGGGTTCTTTGATACAGGATCCGCCGCTCCGAAGCTGCAGTCACTGGGCGCGCTACGCGAGATTGCCGAGAGGCTGGGCAGGACTCCATACGATGTGCGCATCGAGGGCCACACGGACAATGTTCCGATTCACAACTCCCGGTTTGCGTCAAACTGGGAGCTTTCGGCGGCGCGGGCGACGAATATTGCCCGAGTATTTCTCACGTTGAAGGCGGTTCCCCCGGAGCGCCTGTCGGCTGCCGGCTACGCCGAGTACCATCCTGTCGCCAGCAATGCGACGCCGGACGGGCGCGCGGAGAACCGGCGCGTGGATCTGGTGGTGCTGCCGAAGACCCGGACCGACTTTGCGGGGATATCACGGCCAGCCTCGACAGCGGGTGGAGAGTGGCGGAAGATTACGGATGACGATGAGTGAGCGACGCTGACTTCACTTACTCCGCTCATCGATTCACTCCACACCGAGCACTTTGACGATGACGCGTTTGCGGCGCTGGCCGTCGAACTCCGCATAAAAGACCCGCTGCCAGGTGCCGAGATCGAGCTTGCCGTCGGTGACCGGCAGCGTAGTCTCGTGGTGCAGTAGGAGCGACTTGAGATGGGCGTCACCGTTGTCTTCGCCGGTCTGATGGTGCTTGTAGTCGGGGCGCGTGGGGGCCAGTTCCTCGAGCCATCTACCGATGTCTTCGATCAGTCCGCTTTCGAGGTCGTTCACGTAGACAGCGGCGGTGATGTGCATTGGGGAGACGAAACAGAGCCCGTCCTTGACGCCGCTGCGGCGGACAATCGCCGCGACTTCGTCGGTGATGTGCACCATCTCGCGGCGTTTGCGGGTTTCAAAGACGAGGTACTCGGTGTGGCTCTTCAATTTGCCTCCTGGGGTGCGCCGGGTGCGGCGGAGTGCTGATTGGTTCCGCCTACTATCCTAATGAAAGCCGTGAGCGGAGCCGCTTCCAAGATGCGCATGGACCGATCGGCGCGCCGATTGCGGCGCATGCACGACCGGCTGGCCGCGGCCTATGGGCCGCAACACTGGTGGCCGGCAGAGACGCCGTTCGAGGTGGTCCTGGGCGCCTATCTGACACAAAACACTGCGTGGAAGGCGGTGGAGAGGTCGCTGGCCAACCTGCGCACTGCCGGCGCGCTGAGCGTGGAAGGGTTGCGCGGAATCCCGGTTGATGCGCTCAGGGAGCTGATTCGTCCGTCCGGGTTTATCATCCGGAAGGCGCTGGCGCTGAAGGCATTTGTGGCGATGCTCGACCAGGAATACTGCGGGTCGCTGGATACGCTTGCGGCGGCGCCTGCAGACGCGGTGCGGCAGCGATTGCTCGATCTGCCGGGAGTGGGTCCCGAGACAGCGGATGCGATTCTCCTGTATGCGCTTGGGCATCCGGTTGCAGTGGCGGATGAGTATCTGCGGCGGATTGCGGAGCGGCACGGGCTGCTGCCGGCGCGCCCCCCGTACGATGCGCTTGGGGAACTGACGCGGCAGGCATTCGCGGGAGATTCGGCGGCCGCGCAGGCACGACTGTTCAACGAGTTCCACGCGCTGACGGTGGCGGTTGGGAAGGCGCACTGCGGGCGCGCTGCGAAGTGCGAGGGCTGTCCGCTGGCATACGATTTGCACCGCTCCGCAGCGCCGGTCCGGCAGGAGGTAATCTGATTCCATGAGCCCAACTCCGCAGCAGCCGCAGTTGAACCTAGCCCAGACCCCTGACTACCGCGAAACCTACGCCAACAGCGTCCAGGTGCGGGTGAGCGTGTGGGATTTCCAACTCGTCTTCGGACTGGCGTCGAGCGAAGGTCCGGACCAGGTGACGA
>Ga0335072_10009010_pt1 | contig 14435 bp, 10 predicted proteins | sample Lox_Sample_21_FD_206725 | JGI IMG/M metagenome (GOLD analysis project Ga0335072, IMG submission 206725) | Soil microbial communities from Loxahatchee National Wildlife Refuge, Florida, United States - Lox_Sample_2.1 | ecosystem: Environmental > Terrestrial > Soil > Wetlands | place: USA... | reverse complement strand
GCACATCGGTACGTTTCGCCTGACGGGCGTCGTATCGAAGATGCGCGAGGAAATCATCTCGCTGGGCGGTGAAGTACGCTTCGAGAGCAGGGTCAGCGATCTGATCATCGAGCAGGGACAGATCGCGGGTGTCGTGCTGGCGAGCGGCGAGACTCTACATGGCCGCCACGTGGTGCTCGCGCTCGGACACAGCTCCCGCGACACCTTCCGCATGCTCGAGCACCGCCGCGTCCATCTCGAGGCCAAACCTTTTGCCATCGGCCTGCGCATCGAGCATCCGCAGTCGCTGATCGATGCTGCCCGCCTGGGGCGGTTTGCCGGTCACCCGCTGCTGGGCGCCTCCGACTACAAACTGGTCCATCACGCGCGTAATGGGCGTTCGGTCTACAGCTTCTGCATGTGTCCCGGCGGCACTGTGGTCGCGGCCACTTCCGAGCCGGGGCGTGTGGTCACCAACGGCATGAGTCAGTATTCGCGCAACGAGCGCAACGCCAACGCGGGCATCGTCGTCGCCATCAATCCTGAAACGGACTTTCCGTGCGGGCCCCTCGCCGGCGTCGAGCTCCAGGAGACGTGGGAATCCAAAGCCTATCTGCTGGGCGGCAGCGACTACCGCGCACCGGGACAGCTGGTTGGCGATTTCCTGCGCGGTGTAGGCTCCACGCAGCTGGGCGATATCGTACCGTCCTACACGCCGGGGGTGCAGCTGAGTGACCTGTCACAGGCCCTGCCCGACTATGCCATCGACGCCATACGCGAGGCATTGCCCGCATTCGGCAAGCAGATCCGCGGCTTCGACCGCGAGGACGCCGTCCTCACCGCCGTAGAGAGCCGCACCTCCTCGCCCGTGCGCATTACGCGCGACGCTGAATCGCTGCAGAGTCTCAACGTGCGCGGGCTCTATCCTTGCGGCGAAGGCGCGGGTTATGCCGGCGGCATCCTCTCGGCCGGCGTCGATGGCATCAAGGTCGCCGAAGCGGTCGCGCGGAGTCTGTCGTGAAATTCGAAGACATCAGGAAGCTTCATCAGAAGAAGTTCCGCGAGCAGCTCGGCTGTTTCCTGCTGGAAGGCGAGCACCTGGTGGAGGAGCTGCAGAAGGCTCTGCATCGCGACCCCCGCCTGCGCGCCAGCGAAATCTATCTGACGCCCGAGTATGCGCATTGGAAAAGCGAGCTCCCCATCCACGTACTCGACCCCCGCCGCATGGCACAACTGAGCGAGACACGCTCGCCGCAGGGTATTCTCGCGGTCGCGCCGTTGCTCCCGGCACCCCCGCAACAGCCCGGGGAGCGCGCCATCTATCTCCATGAGATTCAGGATCCCGGGAACCTCGGCACGATCCTGCGCTCGCTCGCCTGGTTCGGCGGCTTCCGCTGCCTGCTCAGCCCCAATAGCGTCGACGTGCACAACGGCAAGTCGGTGCGCGCCAGCATGGGAGCCGTCCTTCACGTGCCGGTGGAGCCCGATGTGCCGTTGCGGGCGCTTCCGGGCCGTTTCGGCCGCATCGCCAGCCTCGATCTACAGGGCAAACCCATCTCTGCGCCGGAGTTTCGCGACTTCGATTGCTACATCTACGGCAACGAAGCTCGGGGATTGCCGCGAGAAGCACCGGAAGGGATGAGTGCAACACCCTTCACGATCGCAGGCACGGGCGCGATTGAATCGCTGAACGTTGCGACGACGGTGGCCCTCTGTCAGTACGAGCTGACGCGGCCGGCGTAGACCGGCACGGTCGAGCCATGCGTTCCCGGCTCGAGCCCTGGGTTGGATCGATCAGGGATTGCGCTTGAATGCCTTCCACTCGAGGTGGATGAGATAGGCGTGCAGCGCGACCGCGTCGGCCACCGACATTCTGGTGTGGCGCAGAGGAAATCCCGCACCCTCGCCAAAGCCGGGCATTCCATTGCGGCGATGCGTGCCGCCCAGCACGATCGCGAAAAACTCATCGTGCACGGCGGCCGGCATGTAGCGCAGATCCGGAATCGTCCCGTTCACCCGCCACTGGCCGCTGCCGTCCGCGTCGGGCGAGTGGCAGTCGTCACACATGAACTTGTAGAACACCTTTTCGCCGCGCCCGATGAGGGCGGCGTCCGCCGTCTCCTCCGGCGGCCTCGGGACGGGAGGCAGGGTCACCTGCGGATAGGGAAACGGCATCCTGCCCCCGAGCGTGAAGGCCAGGAGCCGCGAGGGACCGAGCTTGGATTCGGGCGTCGCCATCGTGCTCACCGGGCCGAACAGGCGCGATGCCGATCCCAGGCCGACGGGCATCAGCACGTATTGACGGTGTCCGGCCCTGTACGTCACCGGCACCGAGTCGATCGCCGAGCCGGTCCGGATGGACCAGAGCTTCCGCCCGCGATCCGCGGAATAGGCATCGAATTCGCCGGTGCCCTGCCCCTGGAAGACGAGGTTGCCCGCGGTGGTCAGCACCCCGCTGTTGGTCGAGAGTTGTTGCGGAACGGTCCACCGCGCCGACTCGGTCACCGGATCCCACGCCACGAGACGCCCGGTCGCCTGGTTCTGATAACCCGTCGGGTGGGCGACATCGTCGTAGGTGGGGATATAGACGAGGCGTGTGATCGGGTCATAGCTCATCGGCCACCAGTTGTGGCCGCTGCGCGTCCGCTGCACCGCATCGGCAGACACGTCGGGCGGCTCATGGGCATGCGCGCTGGCGAGGTCCTTGCTCGAGATGAGCGCGCCGGTCCTGGCATCGAGCAGGTAGAAGATGCCGGACCTCGGCACCGTCATGACCACGTGCCGCTTCGCACCGCCGAGTGCAAGGTCGGCCACGAGAACGTGGAAATTCTCGGTGTCGATATTGGTCTGGTAGTGCCAGACGTACTCGCCGGTGTCAGCGTTCACGGCGACGATGCATCCGGCGTACAGCCGCCGGCCGCCGACTCTCATGTCGGCGCGATCGCCGAAGAGCTCGTTGGGAGTCGCTCCCGCAGTACCATAGATCACGTACCGGGTGGCGGGATCGTAAGTGATCGAGTCCCAGACATCGCCTCCGCCCACCTGCCACCAGTGATCCCCGGACCAGGTCTTCGCGGCGCGTTGCAGCGCCGGGCTCTCGAATCCCTTCGCCGGATCCCCCGGCACATTCCAGAACCGCCACGCCGGCTTGCCGGTATCGGCGTCGAATGCGACTACCGAGCCGCGCACTCCGGTATCCGAGCCGTTGTAGCCGATATAGACCTTGCCGGCGCCGACGGTTGGAGCACCCGTGATGCCGGTCTGCGTGTCGTCGATGCACACCGGCGAGCTCCAGACCTGCTGGCCGGAGGCGGCATCGAGCGCGATCAGGCGGCAATCCCCCGTGCCGAAGTACACCTTGCCGCGATACACGGCCGCACCGCGATTGGTGCGCGCGGCCCAGGAATTGCGCATCACGCTGAGACGGACGTGCGGGTCGAACTCCCACCGTAATCGTCCGGAGACGGCATCGACCGCATACACCCGATCGAGCGAGCCGGTGGCGTAGATCGTGCCGTCGACCACGATCGGCTCGGTGGCGAGACCCATGGGGCTGTCGATGTCGAGCGCCCATGCCAGACCCAGCCGCTCGACGTTTCCGGCGTCGATCTGCCTGAGCGGGCTGTAATGCTCCGAGCCGAAATCACCGCCCAGAACGAGCCAATTGCGCCCGCTCGGCGCCTGAGCGATCACCCGGGCGTCGGTGACATTTCCCGCCTTCCGGACAGGCCGCTGGCCGGCGGCCGCCGCCGCGGCCACCGTCATCAGCACCGCCGCCGAAGCGATGGCGACGACGGAAGCTCGATCGCCAATGCTCATGGTCCAGCCTTGCGAATCCGGCCTCTCAGTACCGGTAAACGGCGGTCACACCGAAAGTGCGCGGCGGGAAGGTCCAATCGTCCTGCAACCGCGACTGCCCCTCACCCGGATCGATCGACCACTCGTAGTTCGTGACCGTATGGGTGTTCCCGAGGTTGTCGACGAACCCCTCGAACCGCCAGGCGCCAAAGCGCATGCCGGTCCGCAACGACATGTAGTTCGTCGGACTGAGCACGTAGAACGCCGAATCGTACTGCTGCGTGTTGGAGTCCTCCTGCGGTGACGGCCACTTCGCACGTCCCTGGAACTCATCGTCGAAGCGGACGAAGGTGCTGTGCTGGAAGAGCTCGAAGTCATACTGCAGGCCGATCGAGGCCGTCACCGGAGGAGCCGGCTGGCCGCTCTGCCCGGTGATGGCATCACCGCTGCTGACGATGGGCGTGAGCTCGCTGGGCGAGAAGCGCGCGTCCCGAGTATAACGCGCATCGGTGTATCCCGCGGTGATCTCGGCCGTGAGATTTCCGACCAGCGCGACATTGAGGTCGATGTCGGCGCCTTTCGCGACCGCCTGCCCGAGGTTGGCGATGAAGGAGATCTGGCAGATCGGCGGCACCACCGTCTGCTGAATATTGTTCCAGCGGATATAGTAGACGCTGGTCGCGACCTGCACCCGCCCGTTGACGTTGTTCTTGGCGCCGACCTCGTAGCTGTCGACCGAGTCGGAGCTGAAGGTCTGCGGGGCGGAATTGATGCCGAAATTCTGGAAATCCGTCGCGCAGGCGGCGTAGGGCACGGGATTGTTGGCGCCCCCGGGCCGGAAGCCCTTGGCGTACGTCGCGTAGTAGAGGTCGTTCTCGTCATACTGGAAGGAGAGGCTCGCCTTGGGCGTGAACGCCGTCTCCGTCTTGCCGCCGCTGCCGGTCTGCGGCGTCAGGAAGAGCTGCGGGCCGCCGGTCAGCGTGTTGAACGTATACTGCATGCGCGACTCGCGCGCCCCGAGCGTGAGCTGCCATTGCTTGGTGAAGGCATAGGTCGCCTGCCCGTACCAGGCCGTCTGGGTGTCCTTCGAGTACGTCTGCAGGAAGTAGGAGTCGTTCGGGAAGCGCGGATCGTAGGTGATCGGCTGATACGGCGTCGTGCAGGCATCAGTCGTGGCATCGAAATTGCAGAAGACGTCCGTGTAGGGCTCGTCCAGATAAGCCTCGGTCAGCTCGTTGAGATCCGGGTCGTGGATCTGCTCCAGGTAGCTCTGCCGGTCGGCGGCGAAAAACAGCCCGGTCGTCCAGGTGAGCGCGGCGTCCGGATCGGTCGATTGCAGCCGCACCTCTTCGTTGAAGTTGCGCTGGTTGTTGTTGATCGACGCCGGCGAGCGGTAGTTGGTGGCGCCGGCCGGAAGATGGATGCCGTTGCCGTCGATCAGCAGCGGCAGCTCATTGTCGTAGGCGTCGAACACCGCGCCTGACTGGTAGAAGCCCAGATTGTAGATCGTGCCCTCGTAACCGGTGATGTCGTCCCGATGGTAATACGAGGTGTCCTCGATGAGCTGGAACTTGCCGAAATTGCCCGTGACCTGCACCGACGGCAGGTAGAACTTGTCCGGCCGCACGCGCTGGTCGGGGTCGGCGCTCACGAAATTGTTGCTTCCCGGATTGGAATACAGCGGCCAGTAATCGTCGGTGTTGTTCGATTCCCGGCTCTGGTAGTAGAAACCCGGGCGGATGCGCCAGGTATCGTTGACCGCCCAGATCGCATCGAGCCGCACCAGCGCGGACTCGGAATAGTTCGCATTGGACTCTATGGTGCTCAGGCTGACCGGATCGATCAGATCGATGTAGCCGCCGTCGCGCCGATACCAGACCGTGGCGCGGACACCGAGCGTGCCCGCGACGATCGGCGTGCCCGCCGCGATGCCCGCTTCGTAGCTCGGGGCTCCGCCCTCCGTGTCCGAAACCTCATCACGGCTATAGACGCTGGTTTGCGTCAGGCTCGGGGGCGTCGTGATATAGCGTACGGTCCCACCCTCGGAGCCGGCACCGAACAGCGTCCCCTGGGGGCCGCGCAGCACCTCGACACGATCCAGGTCGAACGCCTGCGGCAGCGCCTCGTCGGGATTGAAAGCCAACGCACGCATCTGGATCGGCGTGTCGTCGATGTATATGCCGGTCGTACCCGCGCCGCCCGTGGAGGCGATGCCGCGGATGGAGATGTTGGCGGTACCGGAGTTGTCGATGTAGAGCCCGGGCGTGAAGCGCGCAACGTCCTGGATATCCTTGATGCCCCGGATATCCATGTTGCTCTGCGTCAGCGCCGAGATGCTCATCGGCACTTTGCTGATCGCCTCGGCGCGGCGGGTGGCGGTGACGACGACCTCCTGCAGCGCCGGCCCGGTAGTGGCGGTTGCGTCGGCGCCAGTACTGCCGTTGGCTCCGCCCGTTGCGGCGGCTTGTGGCGCCGCAACGACAGGTGCGGCCAGGAAGGCGCAGGCGAGCGCGCCCAACATGAGGGCGCCGCGGGCCGGGCCACGCTCCGACCGGTGATACGCCTCGAGATCGTGTCGAAAGTCATGCATACGACTGACTCCCCGGCCGTGACCCGCAGTGACGTGCGTGTGATATCGATTATCGCTACGTGTGCATCGGAGAGTTTAGCGCCGGCCGCGGCGCCGATCAATGCCGATGTTTCCATCGGTTACCGATACGCGCGTATATAATCTGCCCGCATGAGCAGGACAGCCCGGAGCCGCGCTGCGCGCCGCTCGCCCACATCGCCGCGCACTTCCGCCGCCACCGCGGCACCCAAGGATGCGCCCGCGCACGATCCGTTGTTCAACGATTCGGCACAGAAGGCGCTCGCCGTCCTCGACGCATTCGGTCAGGGGCGGAGGGTGCTGAAGCTGGCGGAGGCCGCGGACGTGGCCGGCATCACCAAGGCATCCGCGCAACGGTGCATCCATACGCTCGAAGTGTTGGGGTACTTGCGGCGCGACCGGCGCGGCACCGGCTGGATGCTGACGCCGCGCGCGCTTGGGATCGCTCATGCCTACCTTGCGGGGTACCGGCTCATCGAACAGGCGCAGCAGCACCTCGTGGATCTCAATCGCGCCACCGGAGAATCCGTCAGCCTGTCGGAGCCCGACGGCACCGACATGGTGTTCGTGGCCCGATTCCCCAGCCACAAGCGCTTCCTGATCCACATGCCCATCGGCAGGCGGCTGCCGATGTACTGCACCGCATCCGGACGCGCGTATCTTTCCGCCCTGCCACACGCCGAGGCGCAGCAGCTGCTGCGCGAGTCGACCCTGCGGGCGCTCACGCCCATGACCGTCACCGATCCACGGCGGATCCAGGAGCTCATCGCGGCCGCACACGTCGATGGGTATTCCTACTCCGATCAGGAATGCTATCGCGGTGACGTGACGGTCGCGGCACCGGTGATCGGCGAAGGCGGACATCCCATCGCGGCAATCAACATCTCCGCCCCCATCAGCCGCTGGACCCTGGAAGAGATGCGCGCGAAGCTCGCGACATTGGTGATGGAGACCGCGCGCGCCGTCTCCAGCGGAGCCGTCCCTCACACTCACGGATAGCAGTCTTCATCCCCTCCGGCGCAATACCATGCTCAACAACCGAAGCCACCCCAGGTCCCGCCCGCAGCTCTTTCACCTGCTGTCCTTCGGGCTGATGCTTCTCGTCGGGTCCGCCCCCTGGACCCCGGCCCTGGCGCAAACCGCGGACCACGCCGCCGTTTTCAACAACAACTGCTCCATGTGCCACCAGCTCGGCGCCGCAGGTGTGCCGGGGGAGTTCCCGCGGCTCGCCGGACGTGCCGGCAAGATTGCGGCCACGGACGCCGGACGCAACTATCTCGAGCGGGTAGTCCTCTTTGGGATGCTGGGGAAAGTCACCGTGGACGGTACACCGATCGTCGGCGGCGTCATGCCCCCCTTTGCATCGCTCTCGGATCAGGACCTGGCCGATGCGCTCGACTACATCGTCAGCCTCGATGACTCCGGCAAGCTGCAATGGAGAGGGAGGGTGTTCAAGCCGGCGGACCTGGCCAGGGCCCGCGCGGACAAGACCCTCTCGCCCGCCCAGGTGCACGAGCTGCGCGCCGCCGTGACGGCGGACTCACGCCCCTAGATTCCGGCGTTCTGCGCGATGAATGGAAACGCGCGCTTTGACAGCACCTGCTCCACGGCCCAGTGCGCGGTGAGGAAGGCCGCATCGGTGTGCGGACTCGCGGCCGCATCCGCGTTGGCGATGGAAATGAGCCCGTACGGCCGTCTCGCCGCGACACAGGGGCGCCGATCGGTTTCCGTGAATACCCAATCGGGCGGATCGTAGAGGCTGTTGTACGTGTAAGAGTAGCCATGGCCCCAGCGGTTGACCATGATGCCGAGGATGTCCCGCCGCGGCTCGAAGCCCCCGGGCGCCAGGATGCGGCCGAGCTGATCGCGGATGTTGCGCTCGAAGGTTTCGAAAGTCGTGCTCAGCAGCTCGGCGCGCCCCGCCCGGTGCTGCTCCTTGCGCGGGAGTCCCGGCACGTTGGGATAGCGCGTGAGCGAGAGCACGATCGGGTCCTCCGGAGATGCCGAATGACGCAACTCGCCGAGATCGACCGGCTCCGGGAGCGAGACGGTATCGTGGTACATCGTCGGACAGCTGACCGAGCTGATGCCAAGCTTCTCGAACGCCTTCCAATTCCTGACCAGTACACTGGTATAGACGATCGGCGCCTTGACGTTGTCGGCCAGGGCCGCCTTCTGCTCTGCAGGCAGCTCCGGGATCACGTATGGGATCATCATGTTCCAGGACGCCATCACGCATGCCCGGGCACGCACATCGTACAGTTTGCCCGAGGAAACGTCGGACGGGCTGTATGAGATGATGACTTCCCTGGCGCTCGCAGCGTCGCCGTCGTGCCGCACGTTGAGTACCGTACTGTTCAGACGAATGCGGGTCGGGGTCCCGGGACGATCGAAGCGCGCGTAGTCAACCCGTGCCATGCCGACGTCCTCCATCGTCGTGCCGGGCACCGCGTCCGGGAGCAGCCGGCGCAGCAACAGACGGACGAGCGTGGCATTGCCGTCGGGGAAGTGCACCCCGCCCCCGCCCGGCCTCTGGCGGCCATGCTGGCCGCCCGGCAGGTCGGCCAACAGCCCATCGGGGAGCGCATTCAACCGCAACCCCGCAAAGCCGTCGCCGCCCATCACCCAGGCGAAGAGGGCCGGCGTCGCATCCGCGCCAACGCCGAACACATCGCGGCCGAGTGCCATGTAGAACCAGTACGCCTGGCTGTCGACCTTGGCCACCTCGAGCAGGTAGTCCTTGTAACTGATGCGGGCGAGCCGCTCGATCTTCTGCGTCTGCCCGAGATCCGCGAGGTAGTCGGGCTGCCCCGGATCCTGAAGCCGCAGCAGATCCCGCTTCGCGCGTTCGGAGATCGGCATGTGGCGAAGGTAGTCCTGCGTGAAGAGCTGCCGCGACTGCCCGCTCCCCGCCGGCGCCACCGCCAGCCGGTCGGCGCCGAATGTCTCACGCTCGAAGAAGTACCCGCTGCGCAGACCCAGGGAGGCGTACAACCCGGCGCTCGCCTCGTTCGCCGCCAGGTAGCGGGGCAGGTCCACCCCGATGTCATCCAACACCTGACGCGCCCATTGGTTGTAGCGCGACGGCGATTCGATGTCGAACGTGCCCCCGTTGAGCGCCAGCGTCCTTCCCTGGTAGTGGAACTCGTTGCGTCGGGCGTGCCCGCCGACATCGTCGTGATTATCGAGTATGAGCACCCGCGCGCCGGGCCCGACGCTCTTGTGAAAGAAACGGGCGGCAGCAAGCCCGCTCAGCCCCGCTCCTACGATGACCAGATCGTAGGTTTCCCCGGTATGCTCCGCATGCGAGAGATCGACGGAGCGGCGGTCGCGCAGGGCGTGAGCCGCGGTGAACGAGCCGGGCTGCGAACCGCGCATCCCGGTACGCATCGGCGGATAGGGATGGTCCTCGCCGGGAACGGCGCCGGTGGCGGCAGCACCGGCGTTCCCTGCGCTCAACGCCGTCTCGGGAAGCGCCAGCGACCCGGCGACCATCGCGACACCGTTGAGAAAATCGCGCCGGGAGATGTCGCAGTCCATCCCGAGGCTGCGATCCGAGCGTGCGGCAGGTTTGGGCGGTGTCGTCGTCATCCCGATCAGCGAGTACCGGCTGCTCGGGCCGCATAGACGTGCAGCGCCGCCGGCACCTGGCACTTGACTGCCAATCCGGCCACGACCTGGTTTCGATAGACGGTCAGTCCCGTATCGGTGAGCGGCTGCCGGCGCAGCCGCGCGACCTCGGCGACCGTGTAAGGCCGCGCCGGCTTACCGCCCGCCACCGGTGCGCCGATGTCGAACACGACAAAATTCATCACGTCAGTGAGCTCGCGGTCGGAGAGCGTCGACAGCCCCACGTCCGGCAGCCGAATGATGAACTCCCTTCCCTGTTGAGTGCAAAGGAAGCTGCCCGTAAGACCGCGTAACGTCGGTACCGCTCCTGGCGCCGAAACCCCCTCGATGCCGTGACAGCCGCCGCAGTGAGTCAGATACGCCACCTGCGTCGCCGAAAGCCGCGTCACGGCCCGCGCAGAGCTCGCCTGCGGCGTGGCGCCGAGCGCGACCGCCGTCACCAGCGCCAGCACGCAGGTCGCCAATCCGAACGGGACGGCGCAGCGACGATTCACGATGCCCGCCCGCGGGGACTCAGTCCGCCAGTCCCACGAGTACCGCCATCGAGCAGTGGTACTCGAACGTATTGGTGCCGATGCACCAGATGACGTGATTGTTCGCCTGCGGCCGGTAGATGGGCATCGCATGATCCGTATTGAGACAGCCGCACTTGTTGCAGACGGAGGACCCGCAGCAATCCCGATAGGCGATCAGGTACGACCGCTGGTCGGCGGGATTGATGCAGCTGCCGATCCAGGACGTCGGCGAAGGCTGCGATCCCGGAGGACAGGAATGCGTACTGCCGCCGCAGCAGGAGCACAGATTGCCGTCGATACCGCAGTAGCGCCAGTAGTTGCAGGCCTGGTCATCGGTCGTTTGCGCGGCACGGCTGAAGTCCGTACCGGTGTTGGCATCCGCCGCGCGAGCACGCTGCACCGGGAGCAACGGAAATGCAGGAGCCGCTACCAGGACCGCTCCCAGCCGCGCCAACGCGCTGCGCCTGGAGAGCTGACCCGCCAGCCGCCGTGTCAGCCGCTCCCCCCAGTTGTCGACACCGGTTCGCTTCATGTCATTCACCTCTCACCTTGACCAGGGCCGGCGTCACGATCTGCATCGCCCGCAGCACCGCTCCGGAATCCGGATTCATGACCCAGAGCCAGCCGCTGCCCGACAGGGCGAAGAGCAGCGGCTGCGCATCGTCCGTGATGGCCACCAGGGACGCGGATTCCGGCACATCGAAGCGCTGCAGCAGCCGGTGCTGCCGGGTATCGAGCACCCACACCTGGGTGCCGGCCTGCTCGCTGCTCCACGGGTGCCCTTCATGCATCAGCACATAGAGGCGCGCGGTCGACTGTTGATACGCGGCGAACACCTGGCCGCCTGGACGCCAGGTGATCGCTCCGACCCGGGAAGTGGCCGGCGCGAGGCCGGCGGCCTGCTCGAGCGACCACGCCTTGTCGAAGCGCGGCTGGTCCCCGAGGTGGACCGGGTGGACCCACCCGTTGTTGGTGATGAAGAACGCGAGACCGCTGCGGCCGCCCCCGATACTCTCGTCCATCACGGGATCGTCCATGATGTCGAAGAAGCGTTTGGTGCGGTGCACGGAGTACCGGCCCTGTGCATCGGCATCGATCACTGCCAGCGAGCCGTCAGCGCACAATGAGGCGAAACCGCGTTCGCCGAACGGGTACACCAGGCCGCAGCCGGGGATCTCCACCGAGGTGAGGAGCTTGCGCTGCCTCAGGTCGATTACGCTGACCGATGGAGCCGGTTGGAAGCTGTAGTCGTACGCATAATGGCCATCACTGCTCAAAGCGAATGTATTCGTCTTCGGGTCCGAGATGAGGCGTCCCGGCAGCGTGATCTCGCCTTCGTTGCGCAGCGTCGGGCCGCCATAGATCGACAGCACATCCTCGCGTGTGCCGCGGTTACCCATCGTCCAATAGGTCTCCGAAACGTACAGTGTGCGATGGTCTGCAGCCCACGCGAAGTTGGCGTATTGGGAGGCGTACACCGTGCCGACCAGCCTCGCCGTGTCACCGTCGATGATGCGAATGCCCGGGGCCGCGCCGACGGAATCCATGGCGCTGTACGCCAAGTCGTGCGCCATCAGGCCAGGGAATGGAGTCGTCCCCGCCGTTTCACTCTGCAGCACCGGAGGCGCAGTATCTGGCGCGGGACCCGTCGCGCCCGCCGGCTGCGCGAGCCCGGCGGCCAGTACCAGCGCCGCGGCGATTCCGCAGGCTGCAGCCCCGTGTGGAAGTCGCTTCATGGGCTACCCCCCTCGATGTCGTGAGATACGAATTCCGGGCCCGCGACGCCCGGCGCTGACCCGGCCGCCTGGCTCGCCGACCGCAGCATGACCACCGCGGCATACGCGACCACTACGGTGACCAACCACCGCAACGCCCGCAGCGGCAGGCTCTTGACGATGAAGACAGCGATGAGTACGCCGATCACACCGCCGAAGGTGAGGCCCAGGGAAGGTCCCCACGCGAACCGGCCCGTGCGCAGGAATCTCAGGCCTGCCACGGGCAACATGATGCCCCCGGAGGCCATCATGATGGGAAACGCCGTTATCGGATTGAGGCCGAGCAGCGCCAGCACCACCATGCTCGGGGCGTACCAGCCGATCCCGATCGTGTTGAGCGCGCCCAGCACGAAGTTGGTCGTCACCGCGATCACGAACGGCCAGCCTGCGAGCCCACGCGCCATGCCGCCGACCGGGAAGGCGCCGAGATTGGCCATGACGAAGGTCACCGCCGCGATGAGCAGCGCCACCCCCATGAAGATCTGGATCGCGCGCCGCGGCATGCGACTGACCACTCCGGCGCCGAGCCAGGCGCCGACCGTGGCGCTCGCCACCATGGCCACGAGCAGCTTCGGGTCCACCGCGATGATGGTGACGAAGAAGACGGTTTCGGCGGCTCCGACCGCGACGCTGCCGACATTGAGAGTGCCGGGAATGAGCTCATCGCTGGGCCTGCCGCGGAACTTGTAGAGAGCCGTTGTCGGCGCGTAGGAGCCGATGCCGAGGGCATCGAGGAAGTTGGTCAGGAGGCCTATCCCCAGGTCGGCAAGGGTCGGCCGCTCGCGCCGCCCGGGGTCGCGCGCGAGGCGCAGCCACTGGACGGCGAAGATGGCGGTGAAAACGCCGAGCGCGGTGAAGAGAGCGATCTTGGCAGGGCTCATCCGGCCCCTCCCGGCAGCGGCCGCCGCAGGCTTTGCTCGAGAGCGTCACGGAGCTGCAGGTAACGGATCGTGGCCCGGGCAGCCAGCCGGCTCAGGCCGTGCAGCCGGATGGGGCGCAGCGGCGTGACCGGAAAATCCAGGCTCTCCGCCGACTCGCCCAGCGCCCAGCGCCCCAGGAGGCGTCCCATCGCGGTTGCCATGGCGACGCCCCGGCCGTTGTAGCCGAGACCCGCCAGCAGCCCGGGCGCCGGCTGATGCAGGTGCGGCAGCCCATCGCGAGTCATGGCGACGAACCCCGCCCAGCGATACTCGAGAGGAAGTCCGGCGAGCTCGGGATAGATTTCGCGGATGGCGCGCTCATGGGCCGTGGTCGTCGCGGGAACGGGCACATCGGCGTAGGAGCCGCGCGTGCCGAGCACGAATCGTCCCGTCGCATCACGCCTGAAATAACACAACAGCCGCCGGGTATCCGATACGGATTGACCACCCGGCAGGATTGCAGCGTGCAGCGCCGACGGCAGCGGTGCGGTCGCAACCTGGATGGACGGCACCGCCACCACCGTGCGTCGCAGCGAGTCGAATGCCCGATCGGTATAGGCGTCGGTGGCCAGGATGACGGTGCTTGCGTCTGCCGAGCCGCGCTCCGTATCGATTCGCCATCCGCCGGCGGCGCGCGACAGCCTTGCCGCCGCGCTGCGAACGAAGATGCGCGCGCCGCTGCTGATCGCGGCCCGCGCCAGCCCCCGCACATAGGCAAGCGGCTGCACCGTGCCCCCGCGCCGATCGATCCAACCGCCGCAATAGCGGCTGCTTCCGGTCAGTTGCGCGGCCTCACGATCCGACAGGACGGCCGCGTCGGCGCCGCGCCGGCGCCACTGCTCCGCGCGGCGTTCCAACGCCGGCAGATGCGACTCCGATGCGGCCAGCTGTATCCAACCGGCGCGCGCCGCGTCGCAGTCGATCGCATGGCGCGTGATGAGATCGAACACCAGGTCAGCCGCTTCCGCCGAACGGGCGATGAGTTGTGCGCCGACCTTCTCGCCGTAGCGGGTCGCCAGCAGATCGGGGTCGTGTTTCAGGCCGGCAACCACCTGGCCGCCATTGAGGCCCGAGCCGCCGGCGCCGACCTCCCCCGCCTCCAGGATCACGACTTCCCGGCCCGCCGCGGCAACATGCAGCGCGGCGGACAATCCGGTATAGCCGGCGCCTATCACCACCACTTCCGCGCGCGTTCCCCCGGAGAGCTGCG